>Ga0172381_10001190_pt1 | contig 31274 bp, 56 predicted proteins | sample Leawel6488metaG_FD_119754 | JGI IMG/M metagenome (GOLD analysis project Ga0172381, IMG submission 119754) | Leachate microbial communities from a municipal landfill in Southern Ontario, Canada - Leachate well 64-88 metaG | ecosystem: Engineered > Solid waste > Landfill > Unclassified | place... | reverse complement strand
GTATGGCATGACACGGCGACAAAAAAGTCTTACCGCTTTGGGGGCGATGACTGGCGGGCAGAGAGTCCGTTACTACTGCATGGGTCATCACCACACGGGCAGCACGCTATCCGACATTGACGGCGAGTTGTTGGTGAATGGTGCTTGGCTCGGCACTGATTCATTCGCTTATAACCGATTGGCCGGCTACCGGGACCCGATGCAGTGGTTACACGGGGTCAATGGGAAATACGGCATCTCATGGCGTATGGCCTGCAAGCTGCGATGTGAGTACGAGAAGAAGGGACCGAAGCGATACTTGATTGATGGCGGTAGGGACATCGGACCTCTGGTATGATCGAACTATTCCGGGATGGTGAATTGGTTGCCGTATACACGCCGACAACGGCGAGTATCGTGGACGGCAAGCTGTGTATCACCATGCCGCCGGGCTACATTGAATTAGTCACACAAGATGAATTGCGGTTCAACCCCGCTGAAGTGATCGCATGGATAAAGAAGCAGCTAGACTCGCAAACCTAGCGAGACAGAGGCGGTGGCACAAGCGACATAAGCAGGAGATAACCAGATCAACTTGGGCGCGTAACGCGCTAAAACCAACTGCTGCACACACTGTAATAAATAGCGACCTGTACAAGGTATTTGCACTGAGCGATCCGCGAGATGATCGCCCGTATCCCAGATATATTGGTATAGCACGCTTCAACGAGGAGGAGCCTTGGCAGCACCTATGGCGAGTCCGCGAATATAGTTTAGCTAGATGGGCCCTGTGGCTGCGGCAATTAGAGGCGGCGGATTTATCGCCAGTATCGCACATTGTTCTTGGGAGTACGTTACCCATCCGATGGCCCATGGCAGTTCAGGCGGCGAGACTAGAGATGCGATCGCAGAGGTCTATGGGGAAGGTTCCAACGTGGGCGTTTTGGCCGCGACTATCTTTCGGCAGCATGTGCGTACCTATTGGGTGTGTAACTCCGACCGGTAGGGCTGTGCATTTTCGCTACGGTGAAACATGGTTAGACACTCGCCGATACAATTCCTACGCCCATTTAGCTGAGATGTGTAGGGGCCACCTCTGGTTTGAGGATTAAAGATGGAGAAGCCACTAGTATATAGACTCACCGATGAGGCTCGGGCTAAACGCCTGCGGGAACTGGCTGGGACAGATAACCCGACTGACCTAGAGCAGGAACTGGCATTGGCAAGGCTCCTAGCTGAGGAAGCAGCCAATAACGGGCAGACTACGCTGGCTAAGGACCTCATTTCGCTTGTAGGAAAGCTCTCACAGGCATCGGAGGTAGCTAGGTACCGTCGCGGCGACATGTTGTGCAAGGCGGCTGTACTGCAACTGGCGGCCCAGGTTGTGGACATGATTGCGGCACAGGTCGAGGGAAAATTCCTTGGCTGGGAAGATACCCTAGAAGCCATTAGCAAACAGATCATCGTCACGGTCTCAGAGGCCAAGAATAGCGATCCTGACGAATATGGCACCGTTGTCGAACGAGAAAATCTAAGTAAACAAGCAAGTCTTGGGAAATTAGCGGTCGATCTACCCGACTAATTGCCTCTATATAGTAGTCAGCAAGGGAGACTACTATGTGGATCGTAATTGTGTTGGTGTGTCTTGGGTACGTATACCCGCTGTATGAGCATATCAGGCTCGAACGCCGCCGCAGAAAGTGGGCAGACTTAGCTATAGCATACTCAGTCTGCTATGAGTGTGCCCTAGACTACTTCAAAGAGGTTCCCGGCGAAGGCTGTGGCACAAAATCACGCAGGCAAGCTCGCATAGAGCGTCAGTGGGTGAACGCCCGTGAGGCCTTGGAAATCGCACAGGCCGAGCTTGGGATGGAGTGGGATGATTAAGTATTGGACACTCCAAAACAGTATGTCAGAGTTTCTACCCCACCCGGCATCTTGTTGTTTCGCAACAGCTTTAGGAACTATGCCGTGGTCAGAGTTGTAATCACGATTAAGCCGGATGAGAGTTGACGTAGTGATAGGCTATTATTAGCCCGCCCACTGGTGTGGATAAGTAACGGTAGAAGGTCGCGAGATAAGTCCGTGAAAGCCCGGTTCGATCCCGGGGTGGGTGCTCAGAGTCACAGTAACCTACGAGTATTGAACATGAAACTTCTCGTACTTGCCACAATCATCTGTATGAATTGTACGGCTGCCGATTGTAGCCCCCAGCCTGTTTCTACACCAAAGGACGGCTCACTAATCTTTTGGAAAGGCGGCCCGCTTGCCAAAATCATCAAGCGGAATACTGGTAGCGATCTCTCGCACTCGGCCATTGTCTTGAACGGACACGTCTACGAAGCTACCTGGCCAAAGGTGCGAAGAGTCAAGTGGGCCGTTTATGTTGCTGAAATGGAGCAACATCGGCGGCAGTGGCGTAACTTCGACTGGTTCGTCATTAAGCCGAAACGCAATTTCTCGGTGCCGGCGGTGTTGAGAATGCTTCTCTACGCCAAGTCTCAGGTGGGTAAACCGTACATGCTGCGTGGCTGGTGGCAGGGGCGTGAAACAAAAGGGCTATTTTGCTCGCAGTATGTGGCCAACACTCTGGAAAAGAGTGGGCTAATCCAATCAGCTAATTACCACGAGTCCCCTGGGTCCTTGTATGAAAAGGTGAAATCGTACTATGACCACCGTTGAGTTGAAACGGCGACATAAGATCGTGCTCGAAAACATCCTCGAACAGCACCGCGAATTTAACCAAATGGCTGCGAGGTGGCAGAAACGAACCGCCAATGGGATGGGGCCTGGGGACGAGCAATTCGGTAAATGGCTGGCAGAGCGAGGCAAAGAAATAGTCGAGGAAACAGAGCGAGAACTAGCTTACGCGAAATACCTGGATTCACTATGAGTAAGCGATACCGACTGCAAAACCGATATCAGGATTCCGGCTGGGAGTACCTGGCCTATGAGGAATTTGAGCATTGCGGTGATGCAATCTGTCGGGCAAGCGAACTGTCCGAGGATGCCGTGGCCTACGGAATGGTCCGCGTGGTTGATAAAAAGACAGGGAGGGTAGTCATAACTTACCCAGCAGGGAAGAAATGAAGTATTACGACCATAGTCTAAGGCCCGAGGTTGGTTCGATTCCAACGCACTACACTTGGTGTCGCGTCGGGGACAGTGCTACCCGAGCAACGGTCACAAATGTCCTGAAACATACGGCCTAGACGAGGAGCCATGGCAACCCTCACCGTGTAGTAACAGTCGGTGCAATTCCGGCCGACACCTCTATGAACATTGAAGACCAAGGTAAGTTGATTCGATCAATCGTCGAGGCTATTCGACAGCCAATTCGTCAGATTCGTCAGAGGCCGGTTGAGGTCTCAGTGCGGTGTAGCGACTATTTGGGCTTCATACTACTTAACTGGGGGTCAGAACTGAGGGCCCTATGTCCGATCAGCTTTGCCAGCGTTGGCGAAACAGCGGTTGTACCAGACGCTTATCTTTTCTGCGTTGTAGACGGTATGGAGGTATTTCTGCACACAGACCAAAAGGACATTGCGGCCGAGCGTGAACGACACCAAAGGGAATATGGCCGCTGTCTAAAGTTGATCGCCGCCAAGGAACGGACACTAGCGAACGCACAATTCATTGAAAAGGCACCGTCAGCGGTAGTAGCCCGTGAGCGAGCCGCACTGGAGCAATTGCAGAATGAGGCGGCTCAACATAAGGCTCAAATATGTTAAAGATCAAGATTGAACTGAATGGCACCACGATCGCCGAGGGCACCATTACCAACACAGGTGAGGGCACACCGTCCAAGGGCACGTACCGCGTGTGCCTATTAGATAGGGAACACCGTGTGTGGAAGTGCGGCGAGGTAAGGGGGTTTCCACGTAAGAAATTATTGGCTTGGGACCTTCTATTGCGTGCGCTGGTCAATACCATTGGGATTCGAGAATGACTCAACTTGACTTCGTTCACAACCAGCTAAAGTGTCGCGGCTTCACACTATTGTCAGACGTGTGGACACATCCTGATGGGCACATGATCCGAGAGGATGTGCTGATTCGCAGCAAATCACCAGTGGTAGTTTTACGTGAATTCCTTAAGCAGTGGGGGCAGTAAATGTGGATAACCTGTCATTGTGCTCCGGTGGAGTGGGAAAGTGCGTATGCGTTCGTCTCTTTATGGGCTAGTCTCCGATGCGAATAATCTCTGACTACCATGATTATTACGATGGCGTCCAAGCATTGGGCCAGGATCAATCATTGATCTATGTGCGGAAGCCTTACGTAGAGATTCTTAGCACATCACCATTCTCCATTGACGCTTTACGGCGTGGCTATTGGTTTTGTGACTCATTGGTTCGTGGACTCTATTTCGTCGGATTTTGCGGCACGGTCTACCCAGCATTGCTAGTAGAAGACCCGTCTAATCCAAGGAATCGTCGGTGGTGCTACACCTTGGAAGAGGTCGACACGTTCGTTCGAGACACGTTCAAGCCGAAGTTGGTCGAGCGATATTTCGGCGGGCCTCGCTATTACTGGCGCGAGACATGGCGGCATATCCGCCACAGTCAATTCGCAGAGTTCTTCCGATTCGACGGTAGCAAATACGTCCATCTATTTAAGGAACCGATATTTGTTGCCAAGATCGTCCACGAGACCCAGATAACCTATAACGCTAATCTTGGCGATCTGAGATTCTACCGCGTAGTGGACCCGTACACAGCCTACCAAGAGATTCAAATGTGGCTGAGCAATGTAGCGAAAGTTGAGAAGCCGATTCCACGAATAGACGACAAGACGATGGCAGCCTGTAAAGGGTTCGATAAGTGGAGTTTTCGCAAGGAGCCGCAATGAAGAACACAACAGGGAAGCCACTACCGCCGCTGGGCCCATTACAAATTGCACGGTTCTGGTCCCGCGTTGCGGTGAAATCACCTTGTGAATGCTGGGATTGGCAACATCGAAAATTGCCGTCTGGGTACGGCGTGTTTTCTATTGGTAATAGGTCGGTATTATCGCATCGTGTTGCCTACTACCTGATTAACAGTGTACAACCCGGCCCGCAATTGGTATGTCATAGGTGCGACAATCCTTCTTGCTGCAACCCCGTACATCTCTTTCTGGGAACTTCTGCCGATAACATCCACGACATGGACCAAAAGGGGCGGGGTAATCGACCAAAGGGATACCTTCACGCACATGCGAGGCTCACTGCAAAGGACGTATGCGACATACGCACCTCAAAAGAGTCTTACGCAGCATTATCTCGCAAGTACGGAGTCTCCGAATGTTGCATAGGATGCGCGGCACGCGGGGTCACATGGAAACATATTAAAACTTCGGTAGTTGGGTCTAAGTATATTTCGGAAGACACCGTCAGAGCCATTAGGCGGGAACACACTGCGGGAGTATCACAAACCGCACTAAAGATTAAGTACAACATGTCAGACGGTAATATCAGCCTAATTGTCAATTATAAGACCTGGAAGCATGTTGTCTAATCGACTCTACTGGGACTGCGAAACTGCTGGGCTCCACGGGGTGCCTGTACTGCTTCAGTACGCCCTCGGTGAGGGCGAAATTACGTTATACGAAATCTGGAAGCGACCGGTTGGTGAGACTCTGCGATTAGTAGAGTGGTTATTGGACCAGACCCTGGTCGGATTCAATAGCGTTTTTGACATGTTCCACCTGGCGAAACTTTACACAATCTGGCGGCTGTGCGATCCAACATGGGTTCCAGAAGAACACATCGATGAGATAGCTACACTGGAGCCCAAGGGCTGCGACGGCCCTTGTATAAAAGCACGTAGTATATGCGATCTGATGATCCACGCCCAGCGCGGACCTATGCAATCCCTGATGGCTCGTAAAGACATACGCATACGCAGGGTCCCCACGGCCCTAGCGTGCGCCCTGGCTACCGAACTTGAATCTCGCATCCCTCTCGACACGATCTACTTTGCCAAGGCAGCCAAGAACTCGGCCCGGTGGAAGGTGCTGGACACAAAACAAGCTAACCTCAAGGACGTTTGTCTTCATTTTAACGCAAGCCTAGCACTGAAATCTCTGGCTGAGCACGTCCTAGGCTACAAGCCAAAGCACTATGAAGACGTGGAGCCAAAGACTCGGCCGATCGAACTGGGCTATGCCCCAACGGCCTTAGCCATTAGCTCACCTGAGAATGGTTGGAAAGCCACCATTACCAAGAAGGGAGAGGTGGTCGAGGGCTACGCCTGGCCGGGGATCATCGAAGAGCACATCGAGCACTGGCACAGCAACGCCAATGCCCGCGAATACGCCAACGATGACATTGTCTATACTAGGGACCTGGACAAGCATTTCGGCTATCCTGAGCCCAATGATAATGATTCAGTCCTGGCGGGCATGGTGGCCGCTGTCCGGTGGCATGGCTTTACGCTCGATCTGGACGCCGTCAGAGCGTTGAGGCAACAAGCCGTGGAAACGGTGGCCAAGAGCCCTATCAACACCAATAAGCCACCTGAGGTCCGACGATACATCACTGAAGTGATGGACGATGTCGAGATGCTGGCTCTGGCCGGTAAGAAGCTGACCGCCAGTACCAAGAAGAGTCACTTAGAGACACTGCTGCCTTGGACCGTGGAAGAGGATGAGCCCTGTACCAAGTGCGATGGCTACGGATGTGCTCGATGCTGGCGAGGGACACTGAAGAAAGGCAAGCATCCAGCGGCCAAGCGGGCTGAGGAGATTCTTGGCGTCAAGATCGCCAAGAAGGAAATCGAACTGTACGATAAGCTGCTGCTGGCCAAGCGGTTCCATCCCAGCTTCAAGGTGATTGGAACTCTGTCCAGCCGAATGGCGGGCGGGGATGGTTTGAATCCACAGGGCATTAAGCGCACCAAGGAGGTCCGGCACTGCTTCCCGTTCAAATGGGAAGGTACTGAACTCAGTCTGGGTGACTTCTGGTCCTTTGAGGTCACACTTGCCGACGCGGTGTACAACGACCAGAGACTCAGAGAGTCTCTGTTGTCTGGTAAGAAGATTCACGGCCTGTTTGGGTCCATCGTTTCTGGCCTCTCTTACGAAGAGGTTCTAGCATCCGAAAAAACAGAGAACGACTGGTACACCAAGGGCAAGAACGGCATCTTCGCCATGATTTACGGCGGCACTCATGAGACACTGGTCGAGCGACTGGGTGTCACGCCGGAGCGGGCTAAACACGCCTACGAACAGTTCGGCAAAGACTACCCAGGCATCAACGTCGCCCGCGAGCGGGTCAAGCGGCAGTTCTGTTCGATGACACAACCAGGCGGCATCGGTAGCAGGGTCATCTGGAAGGATGCACAAGAGTATTGTGAGACGTTCCTTGGGTTCCGACGCTACTTCACACTGGAGAATCAAATCTGCAAGGCCCTCTTCAACCTTGCACAACGTCCCCCAAAACAGTGGCGCGATTGTGACGTGAAGGTGGTGAGGCGCGACAGGGTACAGACTGCTGGCGGGGCGGTCGCCAGCAGTCTGTACGGGGCAGCCTTTCAGATTCAAGCCGCGAACATGCGGGCCGCCGCCAACCACGAGATTCAATCGCCTGGGGCTGAGATCACCAAGCATGTGCAGAGAAGAATCTGGGACTTGCAACCCACGGGTGTACACCCGTGGGTAGTGGCACCGTTCAACTGCCACGATGAAGTGGCCGTAGTACATGCACCAGAAGTGAAGGAGCAAGTAGCAGAGATCGTGCAAGAGACGGCTCTAAGCTACCGAGACCGCGTACCACTGATTCGTATTGATTGGAAAACAGACCTGGAGAGTTGGGCAGATAAATGACAAGCAAAGAACAGATAGCTGTCATGCAGGCGTATGCTGACGGCAAAGAGGTTGAAGAACTTGATTTGCGGTTCAATGGCTGCAAGTGGGTACCAACTAAGACACCTAGTTGGGACTGGGACCATTACAACTATAGGGTCAAAGTGGCAGAGTTTTACGAGTTTTACGTCGTTGAGTGGGAAGAATGGGCGGGATTCTATACCCCAAGAATCTACAAACGCGCTGTTCCTTATACACAGTGTGATGAGGCTTTGCAACGCATTTCTGCGTTGCAAAGCTCGTGTGACATATTTAACATACACCTCCGCCATATTCGAGAGATATTTTAACGGTAGTAACAGTATTAGACACAGTTACAGGCGGCAGCATGATATGTCGCACATAATTACTAGCCTTGCCGGCGGCAAGATAGCGGCCGGCGATCTGTGCTTCAGATATAATGGTTTCATTTACTCAGTCGCTGACGGGGACACCGCATATAACTGGGTAAAATTATTCCTAGGTGTAGCTTTGTCGGCTGTTGAGTTTGATGGTCTGAGTGATCCAAAAGTAACAGTAGCCACTAGCGGCACCTTTGAATTAGCGGCCAGCGGCGTAACTATAGACGACTATGTCACGGCGGACTATACATACCACACAAACGGGCCCAGTGATTCAGACACTTATGTCTGCATACACCCACAGCGAGTGTGTGTTAGCAGCGAGGGATATTCGATTGGTCGGGCGGTCATGCCGCAATACTATGGCGTGCGTAGTGGCTACGCTCTCATCAAAATCAAAAGCAGGGCATGAAGCGGGCAGAATTCAAAATACAGGCCGCTCTCATTCAGTATATGAGAGCACGGGGCTGGCTCGTCGAACGCATGATCGGCAATGCGTTCCAAGTCGGTATCCCAGACCTCTATTGCTACCACCCTAAGTGGGGCGAGCGTTGGATTGATGTCAAAAATCCGGGGCATTATTCATTCACCAAGGCTCAAAAACAGAAGTGGCCACTATGGGCGAAATATGGGGTAGGCATATGGATTCTAACATCCACGGATGACTATCAGCTTCTCTTCAAAGAGCCAAACTGGCGCAACTATTGGAAGTCTACTTGGGTCTACCCGTCCGAGGCAGAAATAGACAGGTTACTGGATGACATCGAGGGCTGATTTAATTACACAATGGTGGCCGCTAGTTTACCGCCTAGCCAGACGGTATCGAGGCCGCGTGCAGCGGGCCGATTACGACAATCTAATCTCGGCCGGGGCCATAGGGCTGGTCAAAGCCGTCGATGACTATGACCCAGCCAGAGGACCGTTTCCACAATACTGTGCATTGCGTATTACATGGGCAATGCTGGACGAAATCAGAGGCAACTATCATCAAATCGTATACCCTGTGTCCGCCGACGTTGCTGCTAAACCACAAATAACTCTGTGGCGAAAAGACCTACAATCGCTGTTGGTAAAAGGTCTCTCGTGCCGCGAGCAGCGACTACTCTTGGGCGTCTTTTACGAATCTCGTACGCGGCGACAATTAGCCTCTGAGATGGGTGTATCCAGCCAGCGGATAACACAGATATTCAACAATGTTTTCCATCGTTTACGTACTCGACTTCAAAACCGCAAAGATGAATTTAATTGTCCAACCCAATAGGTGGTCGTGCCTACCTACAGCCTTCGCCATGGCTATTGGAATAACCGTCGAGGAGATGGTGAACGCCATAGGCCACGACGGCAGCAAGATCATTTGGCCAGACCTGCCGGAGCCTAGATGTCGTCGCGGGTTCCACACCCAAGAGTGCATCCGCGTTGCCTTATTGCTGGGGAAAACTGTTACGCCAGTGGAGTACGAATCGCGGCTTGCTCCCGGCGACGTGACGCCGCTTACGATCACTAACCACAGATGGTTTTCAGCATACTTAACCACCAGTTGCGGCGTAGTAACTGGCGTCGTAGGTCAAAATGGTACCGCCAAAGGACACGCTTTAGCTTATTCGTACACATTGGTGGCGGACCCCACCACAGGAACTATTACCGACTGGCTCCCTGATGGATTTAGACCGACATGCCTGTGGATCGTGCAGTAGCGAATAGAGACACGCTGATACATGAGTACATGCCGATGGCAGCTAAAGTGGCCAAACGGCTTGCACCTAAGTACCTACGCGATGACTTAATAGCTGAGAGCTATCTAATCCTCTGCCGGGCATTGGATAAACGACCTCGTATACACACTGCGAGCCTTGAAGCATATCTCAGTATGGCGGTGCGGAAAGGTGTACTGTACGCGATTCGCAAACAACAGTATATGGAATCACTCCCGCAGGTACCGGCACCGGATAACTATGATATGGAAATCCATGACATTCTCTCAGTATGCTGCACTACAGCCGTTGAGCGTCAAATTATGACAATGCGTATGGAGCGGTACACTATAAAGGAAGTCGCACAGCTAGTCGGCTGGAAGCGTGATCGGGTAAGGGGAGCCATACTCCGTGTCAGAAAACGATGTATGTACCGATTGTACGGGCAAGGAAGTAAGCGAAATCGCTAATTTATAAAAATGTTGTGTGAAAGTGACCCGCTAATGGCTCTAGTCTATAGAGGAGAAATAACATGCAAGTAGAAACTTACGAGTATCACGAATTGGCCGAAGAGACCACTGAAGATGTGGAGCAGGCTAAGGGCCTCATTGACCAGCTTAATCTTAGCGGTCAAAAGGAACTGTTGGTAAAAGATGGGCGACAACCGTACCCACAGGCTACGGCCGAGCAGCTATTCGTCTTTCAGACACTGTGTCCAGTGGAAGAAAAGCTGAATAGCTACAGCCGAACAACCATACCACTTCGCGTATTGCAGGTGGCTGCACATGCCAAGGACCTCTTTGAAGAGTTATTGGTGTGGGACGTTGCAGGGGCAGATAAGGACCCCGTGCTGGTAGGGGCTAATAAAAACGGCTGGTCAAAGACCTACTTCCTCTTGGCCCGGTGGGGCGAAGAGTTGGAAGCCTGGCCCATCTTGTTGAAACGAGCCTTGGAAAAGAAGCGGGCCTCGCTAAAGGACCATGCCAAGTCGATGGCTGCCAAGTGGAAAGTCATTTCGGATGCCGGAACTGTTGAAAGCGATGCCCAACTGATTACCAATGGGGCGGCGTGGACGCCAAGTGTGTACTAACAACCGGAGACTACCGTGAGTATTACTGAACTGTACCGGCATCGTATCGAGAACGACAACCGGCTTGAGGGCCAGCTAAAAGAAAACCTGGCCAAATTAGTTAACACGAGCTATCAGGAAATCGAGGAAAGCGGCTTCATCGTTGTCGAAGATGGTAGCGTGGTCTTCACTTTTTACGTTTGTCGGAAGTATTTCAACGCTGATTGCACGCCGAATGACATCGAACTGAATACGGACCCACACCGCAGTGACATTGTCCTTTACGCCGACAAGATTTAAGTTAGTGACGCACACTTAGCTTTAGAACCAGCAGACGCTTGTTTTTTCTGATGAAATATGACTTTTTACGACAATTGTTCTCTTTCGCAATGATTGTATTCCTGATCTGGGTCGGCGGGTGTATATCGCTTGGTATCCTAGCCTCCCGGATGGGTACATTAACCCAAAACACTACTGAAATCCTTACCTGGCCATTTCAATGAAACGTGACTTCCTCCAACTCGCCCACGTATACAACCCTGCCAAGCACAAAGTGGCTGGGTTCTATATGTCAAGCAAGCTCGACGGAACGAGGTGTTTCTGGGATGGCGGGATCACTAGAGGCTTGCCGACCGAAGAAGTCCCCTGGGCGAGTATTATCGACCCCAAGACCAAGCAGCGTAAGTCCAAGATCAAGCCGATCGCTACCGGGCTGTGGAGTCGGTATGGTAACCCGATCATCGCACCAGATTGGTTCCTGAACCAACTTCCGTGCTGCTTCCTGGATGGAGAATTGTGGGCCGGTGTCGGCAAGTTCCAACTCTGTCGATCAATTTGTGGCGGGGATACACCCGATCCCCGATTCAACCAGATTCAGTACGCCGTGTACTCGGCACCAAATATCCAATCGCTGTTCGCAAGCGGTGAGATCAAGAATACCAATATGGTCTGCAACATCGACCAACAGGCTATAAGAAACTTCATCGCCGACCGCCTGGCAGACTTTGGCGGCGACTTCCTTTTCAGTGGTGCAAACAACTTCGGCGATGAATTGGAATTCATGCACCGAGCGATTGAGACCCAGAGCGATCATTGCTTCATGCTGAAGCAAGAACGATTGTCAGACAATGAGGACTCCGCAAAGCGGCGAATCGAACAATACCTGAGCGAGGTAGTGAGTGCTGGGGGCGAAGGGGTCGTACTGAGGAACCCGCTATCTGCTTGGACTCCCAAGCGGCACCACGGAATCCTAAAGTACAAACCCTTCAACGACGCTGAGGGCGAGGTGGTTGGGTTCACGTCCGGCCGAGAGACGGATAGGGGCAGTCGTTTTCTCGGCCGGATAGGGGCCCTTGTGCTCGATTACAAAGGGAAGCGACTAGAACTCAGTGGACTCACGGAGGAGGAACGTCTGTTCCAGACTCAAGACATGGAAGAGTACGCAATCAAACACCCCGGCGAAGAGATGCCAAATTGGTTCCAGGGGCTGCACTTTCGACTCGGGCAGACTGTGACTTTTCGATTCAGAGAACTTTCGGATACCGGGATTCCTAAAGAGGCGAGATTCTTCAGAAAGCGAGAAGTTGAATAATCGTAGCCGGTGAGGGTAGGCAGACGGTTTTCGGTCAACTATCTGTCTCGGGTAGGGAATTTATCCGGGCCGCTTTATAGGCCCGAGGGCGCGTCTAGTAGGGGCGATTACAACCGACTGTACCGAACGCGCAGTAACCGGCCGCTTTGAAACAGACCGACTATGAGCAAAACTGAAGCAATTATGCAACGCACCTTTAGCGACTACTCTGACTGGATTTCACCAATCCACAAAGGCTTCAGCCTAGCTTGCTGTGATTGCGGCCTCGGCCACGACATCGACTTTCGGGTGCTCAAAGATGGAAAAGTGTTACACGGTGTAGACGTGCAATTTCGGATGCGCCGCAATAACTATACTACTGGACAATTGCGGCGGCACCGTAACATGCCGAAGCTAACTGCCTGCTGCTACTGCGGGAAAGAACTATGAACTACACAAAGGAACAAATCGCCCAAGCTCTCGACCTCTCGGTGCTCAAGCCCACTCAGAGGCCAAAGGACATCGACGAAGCCTGCTGTGTAGTACAAGAGCATGGTATCCATTCGATCTGTGTACAGCCTTGCTACGTCGACTTCGCCAGGCAACGCGGCGTGCGTGTGACCAGTGTAATCGGCTTCCCGCACGGGTTGTCTCCGATAAAGTCCTCTGAGGCAATGTTTGCAATTGCCTCCGGGGCCGATGAGTTGGACGTGGTCATAAATTACTCGGCAGCCCTAGCTGGCTGGTGGAATACGGTCGCCGCCGAGTTAATGGCAATCGCTCGAATAGCCAAGCCTCGTGGGATCGTCACAAAGGCGATTTTGGAAACGTGCTACTTGGACCGGCTGCAAATTATAAAGCTGGTCCGCATCTGCCAAGAGGCCGGGTTTGACTTTGTCAAAACCAGTACGGGATTCGGCGAACGTGGGGCAGATATGGATACGGTACGGCTGCTGGTTGACATCAGGGGCGACATGCAGGTTAAAGCCTCGGGTGGAATCAAGACGTATGAAGATGCCTGTAGGTATTTGGACCTCGGGTGCACGCGGCTCGGGGCCAGTGATTACTTTGGATTGTTGCCGGAGATGACGGTATGAATCGACTGAAGCACACAAGAATATACCTCGCTGGCGCAATGGAAAAGGACGCTACCAACGGTGTCGAATGGCGACAAACATTGATGCGGGAATTAGCCGACCTTGAAATCTATTGGCTTGACCCCACACAAAAACCTACTGACATCGGCAGGGAGACCCTGGAAACAAAACAAGAGTTAATTGAAGCCAGATTAGCCGGCGATTACGACGCTGTCCATAAACTGATGCGAATCATACGTTGCGTCGATCTCAGGATGTGTGACATAAGCGATTGCATCATCATCAACCTCGATCCTGACATCCCGACCTATGGATCAATGGAGGAGGTGGTTCAAAGCAATAGACAAAAAAAGCCTATCATTCTCCGCGTCGAAGGCGGTAAAGAGCGAACGCCCCTCTGGCTGCTGGCGATGATTCCGCATCAATTGATCTTCTCGACGTGGGAAGAGGTCCACCACTATTTACGGCACATCGCACACGACAGCGTGATCGACCGTCTCGACCGCTGGTACTTCTTCAACTTCCACGGGGACAGCTAGTGGCATCCACACGTCTTAGAACACTGACCAAAGCCGCAACATGGGAGTTCTTCTCCAATAGCTTCTGTTTCTTGCTAGCCGTTCTCATGTTCGGCGGCATCGGCTCGTGTCTAGTTTTCACGGCAATTGCAATCGGCATCAAACTCGGCCTGTTTTACGTGCATGACCGTGTTTGGCACAGAATTAGGTGGGGTAAGGTATGAGAATTCCTGAACGACTTTCCTACAGCAGCTTCTCTCTTTGGGAAAAGCAACCGGACGAATTCTACCTGAAGTACCTGAGCGACCACCGGCCGCCTCGGATTCCTCAGGAACGCCCGGCGGCTGCCGGATCAGCGTTTGATGCCAGAGTCAAAGCATCATTGTACAGATCGCTCTTTGGCGACAATGATCCAAAGTACACATTCGAGGCACTATTTGAGGCCCAAGTCGAGCCGCAGAATCGCGACTGGGCTCTGGACGTAGGGGCCCACATCTTCGGGGCCTATGCGTGCAGCGGCTTCTACGGCGAACTACTACAATTGCTCAAAACCAGCAAGACGCCGCCACGATTCGAGTTCACAGTCAACGGGGAGATCAACGGCGTCCCATTCACGGGGAAGCCCGACCTCCAATTCACTCTTAATACACCCGTCATCCACGACTTCAAGGTCAACGGGTATTGCAGCAAGAATGCAGTGAGCCCGCACAAGAGCTACCGAATCTGCCGTGACGGGTTTATCGGCAAACAGAGTAGATCGCACGGTAAAACACACGGCGAATACCTTGGCTACGACCACCATGGGTTCGAGATTAACACTTCTTACCTTGAGGTAAGCAACCCGGCATGGGCCGATCAGTTGTCGCTCTACGGGTGGGTTCTCGACGAGAAAATTGGCGACGAAAACGTGGTGCTGAGTATTCACCAGATCGTTGCCAAGCCTGCCGAGCCACCCCAGTTGAGAGTGGCCGAGTATCGGGCCAGGGTCAAGTCAGAGTATCAGATAAACCTTAGTCAAAGGCTAAGGTCTTGTTGGGATGCCATTAACAACAATCACGTCTTCCCCATGCTTAGCAAGGAGGAGTCAGAAGCCAGGTGCCAGGTCTTGGATGACACGGCCATTGGTCTGCTATCGGATGGAAGTAGTACGGAGGATTGGTTCAACGAGGCAACTAGAGAAAGGTATCGAGGATGACTTATTACGCAGATGCCTATCTGGAATGGGTGTGGATATGTCCCGCTTGCGGGCAAAGAAACACTATGGAAAACGCCCAAGACTGGGAAGAGTGCTCGTACTGCGGTGCTACCGTTGAACTCGATTGTGCAGGTGGCTAGATGAAGATAATCGGACTAGGGCACTATAGCCGCACAGGAAAGGACTCATTGGCCAACTACTTTGTTCAATTTGGCCGTGACCTTGGACTACACATTGCTAAGAAGTCCTTTGCGTCCAAATTGAAAGAAATCGCCCACGATCTGTACGGCTGGGCTGGGCTGAAAAATGAAGCCTACTACAACCAACCTAATCGCGAACACGAGCGTGACGTTGTTCTACCGGCCCTAGGGATGACTCCGGTTGACATCTGGGTGAAGCTGGGCACGCCGGCCGTTCGCGAACAAGTCTACGACCGAACATGGATTGACTACCTGCTAAAAACGGATCACCAACTAGACGTACTGGTGATCCCAGACGTGCGTTTTCCAAACGAGGTAGAGGCAATTCGGGAGCAAGGTGGCCTACTCATAAAGGTAGTGCGAGGTGGCTACGGCCCTCGTAACACGGTCGCGGACATGGCCCTCAATGACTACACGGGGTGGGATGAAATCATCGGCGGTGGCGGGCTACCTGAACTTAAACGATACGCTTTGACAATTATACAGAGGTTGCAATGACTAACTGGTTCCAAGACGCCCTTGACACACTCTACAAACTAGCTGACCTCAAAGAGAATTGGGGTGGAGAGGGGGAATTGCCAATTGCCAGCGAAGCTATTGGCAACGCCATGCGATTGGCTTACCAGTTGGACAAACAACAAATGCCTCAGCCCACAATTGTACCGGGGCGAGACGGCGAAGTGCAGATGGAATGGCACATCGGCGGTAATTATTTAGAGATTGTCTGCTTCACTGATTATGCCTATTTCTGTCAAATCGGCGAAGTAGAAACCCATGGGCTCACACTAGAGCCTTTAGCCCTTGTGACTAACTGTTTGGAGAAAATGCAATGATTAGCATACCGCGAGAAGAATACGAACGGTTATTGGACGATTCACTCCTTCTTGCAGCACTACTTGAAACCGGCGTGGATAACTGGGAGTGGTATAGCGTGGCGATTGATCGTTACCATGAGATGACTAGTGAACAATGATCGCTTGGAAACGCACAACCCGGATGCTGAAAGCACCCAACCTTGTGCGTTGGTACAAGAAGTACATACATCGAAAGAACAGAAGGAATGCTAAGGCGTTAGTAAACAAGGGCAAGGAGCCCATTGATAAAAGACTAGACCCCTGGGCTATTGACTAATGATTTTTTGCATATCCGATCTGCACTTCGGCGACAAAGGCCCGAGAGACAACTTTGCCACTCGCGGCAGCGATCGTCTGTTCCGATTCATTGACTATGTAGATCAAAACAAAGGCCGTATCTACATCCTTGGCGACATGTTCGATTGGTGGCAGTGCAATCTCGGGTCCTCGCTACTCACATACAAAGCAGAGCTAGACGTCCTTTATTCATTGGGCTATTGGGTCCCAGGGAACCACGACTCAGACTTTACGCCTATCCTCGGGCATCCGTTTCTAACCTGCCCGCATCCGTTGCTTCAATACGGACGCAAGCCATTTGTGCAGGTAATTGGTAATAAAGTCTTCTCGTTTCTCCATGGCCACGAGGCTGATCCCTATTGCAGCAGCATCAACCCAGGTACGGGGGAACTGACGGCGATCATCAGCGGGATGCTGGAAGACAAGAGTGGGCCAGACACTGGACAGACCGAGGAAAATTCGGTCGGGCGTCTTGAGAGTCTATTGACGATCTACCGGAGGATGACCGGCCAACATGGGCGTCTCGACGAGATGATTGACAACGTGCTGGCCTACAAAGGTGAAGCCGACGTTGTGGTCAGCGGCCACACCCATGTACCTGGCCGCATTGGTGACTATTACTACAACGCTGGGGCATGGTGCAGAGATATGGACACGTTCGTCCAGATCAAGGACGACGGAACAGTGCGGATGTTCGTGTGGGATGGGTACATGCCGGTTCCGTTCGATAAGGAGTTGCGATGAAAGACTGTTGGATTCTTACAAATCAATCCGGCGAGCCGATGGTTCCGGCCAGCGGTGACGACCTACCCGATGGCCACGCCCACGGAATGGTCATGGTCGCTTTCACGGATAAGCGAGACGCGGAGCAAGTCCGCGATTGGAACAATAGCCACGGATTTGGTGCCGATATTCGTTTACTTTCGGAGATTGAAGAATGAAACTTTTCTCTTACGTAACTGGCTTTTTCGCTCTGTTGATTGTGGCCACGGCTATTATCTCGGCAGCAACCTACGCTGTTACCCATAATCGGGAGACCTTGCATAGTCTCGCCACCGGCACGCTGAACGGCCTGGGCATGGCGGTCGGCGGTGTTGTGGGGAGTTTTATTGTGCTGCGATTCAAGGCGGCCCGACGCTTTGTTCGTCGCATCTTTGACGAGGCCGCCGAATGACCGAAAGAGATAAAATCACCCTTGAACTCGCTAAACAATACGACGATGTCCAGGTATTGGTGTTTTTGGAAACTATCGACGGCATTCGTAAATGTGACATCGACTATGCGGCTGAGAACAAAAGACACCTGGAGCAATTGAACACACTCGCCAACGAGAGACGCAGATTGCAGTATCGGTGCCCACACCCGCTTGTCCATAAAGACAACGGTGGCCAATACCAATCTGTAAGTACCTGGTGCAGAATTTGTGGGGCCGAACTCTAATGGGCTATATGCACATCGACAACCTGTACAAGAATCAAGACATTCTTAACTTCAAAGAGTGTTATGCCCTTGAGAAGATTCACGGGACATCGGCCCATGTCTCATGCAAAGATGGGGTACTTCATTTCTTCTCTGGCGGCAGTAACTATGAACAATTCGTGGCACTCTTCAAAGACTTGCAACCATTCCCGTGCGATGCCACGATCTACGGAGAGGCCTACGGCGGTAAACTGCAAGGCATGTCGGAGACCTACGGCAAGCAACTACGGTTCGTTGCCTTCGACGTAAAGATTGGTGACATGTGGCAACCAGTGCCAAATGCAGACCGCTTCTGTGAGACTGTCGGGATTGAATTCGTACACTACGAACTTGTGCCAACAGATATTGAGTCGCTTAATACACAACGAGACGCTGATTCCGTTCAAGCCGTTAGAAATGGTCTAGGACACGGGCACATGCGGGAGGGTGTGGTTCTGCGGCCACTAATCGAAGTCATCAAGAATAATGGCAAACGTATCATAGCCAAACACAAGCGGTTTGAGTTTAGTGAGACTAGGACCAAGCGTGAAGTGACTCCTGAGAAACTGGCCGTGCTCGCCGGGGCTAAAGCGATTGCCGATGAGTGGGTCACGCCGATGCGACTCAATCACATAACACACGAGCCGCACCTTGAAAATCTTAACAACATCATACCGGCAATGATTGAAGATATCCGGCGTGAATCACGCGAAGAAGTCATCTGGACGAAAGACGTAGAGAAAGCTATCGGCAGAGCAACAGCATCATTAGTGCGATCTCATCTAACACTCTAAAAGGCAGGGACCATGCAATATATCTGTCTTGTACTCTGCGCACTGTGGATTCCGGCACCGCCGATCCGCAACGTCGCCGACCCGACTATCGTCGGGGACATTGAAAGTCACTTACCAGCCGGGCATCCCTACGGTGATCCCGACCTCATCACAACGGTTCACGAGGGCACCCACGGCATCAATTCTCTATTGAGGAACCAGTACGGGATGCCGTGCTTCTACTTACTAAATAATAAGGCAGCAAGAATCAAGGAACCCTTGACGGCGCTCAACCAGGTCGCACTGCGGGTCCCCAAGTCGCTGCGAGGTGACGTATATCACCTCTACCTTGTCCAGATGCAGCGATATTGGAATCGACAGCCGAGCTATATCCTAGACGAATACGTTGCCTACACCAACGGTGCTGAAGCTCGCGAACGGCTCGGGATAAGGATGCGGACAGAAACCGTGGATTACATGCTGGAATTCTCGGTCTACGCCACGGTGCTGGCAATGGAGCAGAATAGCCCAGAATTGCAGGAATTATTGAAATACCAACTAGACCGTGTACTAAGAATCTACCAACGTGCCGGCTATATCAGTCCCTATATGATCCGTCTCAGGGGTGCCAACGATGACGAAGCTACTCGATTCAAAACCTTTGCCGCCGCCTACTATGGCCGGGGAGGTTTCTCGTCTACAGGTCGGATTCAAAGCTGGCCACTACTGGATTGTGATCGTGTTCAAGCATCGCGGGTACATGCGAAAGGCTTTCCGCAAACTCAATATAACAAACGATACCGGCGAGAATTTCGGGGCAATTGTAATGCCAGAAATCGTTCAAAAGAAAGTTGGCAATCGCTGGGTATCTGACAAATTTCTCGGTTATGTGCTTTTCAGTCAAACACAGTTAGACGCCGGCACAGTGTCCCATGAGGGAGTCCACATGGCGTTAGGCTATATGCGGAGGGCAAGACAGACAGTGAAACTCCGGTCGTTTATTGACGACAACGAAGAAGTGTTGGCATACCACATCGGGAACATGGTAAACCAACTCAACGACCATTTTCACAAGAGCGGGTGCTATCGGTGAGTATACACCAACTTATCTGCGGCGACGTAGTGGGAGTGCTTGACTCGCTCGGCATATACAACATGGCTTTTCTGGACCCGCCCGACGCCATCAAAGTAAAACATCCACACTATGTTGAGCAGGGCAGGGGCAACTATGTACCGTGGCTTACAGCCCTCATGGAGCAAGTAATTCCGAGATGCCAAATAACTTGGCTCAGTTACAACGCGATCTGGGACTTACCTATAAAAGCATGGGCCAACAGTTACGACTACCCAGTTGAAATCAAGCCATTCGTCTGGGTCTACAGCTTCGGCCAGCACCGTTACTCCGACTGCGGCCCTGGACACCGCCCAATGTTGCGATTTCGCCACAAAGATGCGCCGCTTTACCCTGACCAAATCAGAGTTCCCTCTTGGCGACAATTGAACGGCGACAAACGTGCGGCCGAAGGCGGCCGCGTGCCACTTGATTACTGGGACTTCCCCCGCGTAGTGGGGAATGCAAAAGAAAGGCGGACATGGCACCCAACACAGCACCCAGAAGGTCTTATTGAACGTGCGATCAAACTCAGCACGAAAGAGGGGGATAGTGTCCTCGACCTGTTCTCAGGTACAGGGTCAGTAATTCGCGTATGCAAACGAATCAATAGGAACACTACATCCGTTGAGATGAGCCCTGAATTCTGCAATGAACTAATCGCTGAACATGCCATGAAACCCATGCCTGATGGTAGGTGGTTAGTTTGTGAGCCCGCATAACCATAATATGCCACAATATGGCCGACTAAATAAAAATAATGTTTACAAATAAGTAGGCAAGTGACTCTACACTACGGGCGACAAATGATTTTCAAAGTACATCGTACAAAAACTAAGGGGCGAAAAGAGTGGTGGGATGCCACCAAAAGCTACCGCGTTGTGTGCGTAAAAGAGGTAGCCGGCGTGAAGGTGAACCCACGGTATCACGCATTGGTAAAAATCACTTTGCCTGGGCACGTATTATGGGACTTTGTTGACAGGCATGGCACGTATAAGACACAGCGTAAAGCCTGCGAGGCATGTGACACGCATAAGAAAATATGGGAACGTGCCTTACAGGCTGAGACAAAGACGCAGTTACTGAAAGCACTGGGCCGATTACCGATTGGAGTCCCGTGTTGGGTTGCCGGTATAATCAACCCAGAATTCATGCAACTAATGATGCAGGCAGCCAAATGAGATATCTCACGCAGAGAGACAAATTTAGGTGCGCGGCAATTGCAGTAATCAATGCACTAAAGTGGCAAGGCAAGCGTGCCACCTATGGGGACGCTCTACGTCTCTCGAAACAGTGGGGAGTTACACGACAAGCACCGGCCTCGGATGAAATGATCCAAAAAGCCTTACGGCAACCGTGCAAAATACTCACTGAAAAGCAAGTACGGTCAGTGATTGAGGCCGGACACGCGGTAGTCGTCAGTACACTGTTTGCGATAAACGGCGTACTTCGCGGCCATGCTTGGTTTTGTCCTGGCTTTGTGACTTTTGGCGAAAAACCTGTCGGATATTTTGGCATCAATGTCTTTGAGGGCGAGGCAAGATCGCTCGTGTCGTGGTCAGATATGGAAAAAATTCTCAAACTTGGCTCAGTATGGGTGATTAAACGATGATCTGGAACGGCATTTACCCATCATTCTACGAGTCTGGCACCATTCAGTTCACCACTGAAGATGCCCAATTTCTTGCTCGCGAAGTCGTCGCTATTGAGAAAGAGTTGCAATCACTCCTCGAATCCAAATCAATCATTGTCGGGCCACAAGGGGAGCCAGGACCCAAGGGCGACCCGGGAGAGCCTGGCCGTGACGGTAAGGACGGGGAGCCCGGCCGCGACGGAGAGTCGGGGCCCAAGGGCGATACCGGGGAGCCGGGGCCCAAGGGCGACCCTGGCCGCGACGGAGAACCGGGGCCCAAGGGCGATACCGGCGAGCCAGGGCCCAAGGGCGATACCGGACCAGCCGGCCAGGACGGCAAAGACGGGGAGCCCGGACCAGCCGGCCAGGCCGGCAAAGACGGGGAGCCCGGTCCGGCCGGCCGGGACGGCAAAGACGGAGAGCCGGGGCCCAAGGGCGATACCGGAGAGCCGGGGCCCAAGGGCGACCCTGGCAGCCCTGGCCGTGACGGGGAGCCAGGGCCCAAGGGCGACCCCGGAGAGCCGGGGCCCAAGGGCGACCCCGGAGAGCCGGGGCCCAAGGGCGACCCTGGCCGCGACGGGTCCCCTGGTCCTAAATTCACCGTGCTCGAATGGGACCCAAAGAGGCAATACGAAGAGGGGGAATGGGCCGAGTACCGTGGCACAGTCTACCGTGCCGCACAGGCGTCAATAGGGGCCATTCCGCGTGCCAGCCGTGGCTCGTGGGCCCCGATCCAATTGGGACAACCCGGTAGCACTGGAGCGACTGGAAGCCGTGGCCCCAAAGGCGACCCAGGACCACAGGGCGTCCAAGGGGAGACTGGGCCCAAGGGCGACACTGGGGCCCAAGGGCCCCAAGGGCCCCAAGGGCCCCAAGGGCCCCAAGGGCCCCAAGGGCCCCAAGGGCCCCAAGGGCCACAGGGCGTCCAAGGGGAGACTGGGGCCACCGGTCCACAGGGCGTCCAAGGGGAGACTGGGCCCAAGGGCGACACTGGGGCCCAAGGGCCCCAAGGGCCCCAAGGGCCACAGGGCGTCCAAGGGGAGACTGGGGCCACAGGTCCACAGGGCGAGACTGGGGCCCAAGGGCCACAGGGCGTCCAAGGGGAGACTGGGGCCCAAGGGCCGCAGGGCGAGACTGGGCCCCAAGGGCCACAGGGCGAGACTGGTGCCCAGGGCGAACCGGGTCTTACTTGGCTCGGAGATTGGTCAGGTGTAACCACCTATGTACCTGATGATGCTATCACGCACGACGGCAGTTCCTACGTGTGCCTTCTTGAGCACAGCAACCAGGAGCCGCCAAATGTTACCTATTGGTCTGTTCTAGCACTCGGTACACCGGGGGCTGACCACGGTAGCCTAACGGGGTTGGAGAATGATGACCATTCGCAATACCACAACGATACTCGTGCAGCGACATGGCTCTCAGCCAACCACGAATCAACCTACAGCCACTCAAATTATGACACCGCTTATGGCTGGGGAGATCATGCCGGGTTGTATGACCCGGCAGGAGCGGTCAGTACCCACGAATCAACCTATGACCACTCCATACTCGGTGCTGTTGACACACTTCTTACGGGCGGTGATAGCGGCCAAATCCTAGTTTGCGACGAAGACGGGTATCCGACTTGGACTAGCTACATTGCCACGCCAGACCTGAACCCGGCACCGGGCACGAATTGGATTTATGGTTGGGAGTACGGCGACGGCTCACCCGAGTGGAAACAGCACTATCCCGTCCCAGCCACGGGCGGCTCTCGGACCTATCTGCGTGTAAGCGACCTGAATACACAGGAGTGGGTTGGTAGCGGATTCCTGTCCGGGTACACGTTGTATTGTGATGCTGACGGTGTGTTCACGGGAACATCAAAGTTAACCTTTGATGGAACCGACTTCACGCTTGCCGCTGGTAGTCAACTTGTTGGGACTGACTTTACTGCAAGTAGGATGGTGATTACTGACTCCGCGAAGGGGTTGGCAACGACTAATTATTGTTCCATTGATGGTGACGGCCTGTCTATCGGTGGTAATACTCGTGTGGATAAGCTAAACGTAGACACTGACACTTTAGTAGTAAATCGTGCAGGGTTCGAGGGTAAAGTTGGGGTTGGAACCCATGATCCATCATATAAATTAAGTATAGAGTCTACCAATGTTAGGACATTAAATTCAAAGGGTACGTTTACTGCTGGCGATAATTTCGCAGGCAACCAATATGAGACACATTACAATAACTTGACCAGTACATTGGCCCTATATACGAGTTCTTATATTGCTTACTTGAATGGTACGACATCTGCGGCTTTATGCTATGCGGCCTATTATAGACCGTATATGATGTCATCTGGCAATGTTACTAACCTTATTGGTCTTGCTGTTGAACCATACTTCTGGACTGGTGCATCTGGTTCGGTATCTGGTTATGTCGGAATACAGACACGCCGCGGTGCCTATGGCGGCGGGGCAAGTTCTGAGATATCCTCTTGGACACAAATTCAAATCATAAATCCAATAGCGGCAGCGACAGTTGGGACTAAATACGGCCTGCATATTGATACTATAAGCGGCGGATCGGTAGCTAATTGGGGTATCTATTCTGTTGGTGGCAACTCATACTTTGGCGGATCAATTTATTTTGGGCAAACCGACGGTGCGGAGCGTATTGCCTCAGATGCTGATGGATACCTTGACATCTATGCAGGTACGGCAATTCGGAGCCACGGTAGCCTGTTCCCATCAGCAGACAATACGTACTACCTTGGGAAGAATGATGACGATAGCCCGTTGGCATGGAAGGGGCTCATCTTGAAAGACACTACGAATGGCAGGTATTATAGGATCGAAGTTGTGAACGGCGTAGTTACTGCAACTGACTTGACTGATTAGAATGCTCTCAGCACGTTTTCAACATTGGTGCAAGACTACTAACGAGACGGCCGCTGCCATTCTTGTACTCTTAATTGAATCTTGGGTAAAATACAGAAGGTGGGCAAATTGGGCAGAATTCACTAGGCATAAGCTAAGTTCTTACTGGCCAGGACATTAGCGTCGTTTATGCGGCGTCACTCTAATCTTCCCCAACACGCCCCGAATGGGCGGTGTCGGGCGTCGTCGACGCCCTCTCCCACTCGTCCAACTTCTCACTTATAGCATCAAAGCGGTGCGGGTCATTCAATTGGGCGTCTATCGATCGGATACACGCATGGGCCACTACCAATAGACAGATCGCAACGACGATAAGGCCTATGCCGCCAATCCAATTCATGATTCGCCGCCGGTCGCGAACGGTATCCACCGGTTCGGCAGAGTTAATTCGTTCCGGTGTCAACGGTAAGCCGCACCGTGGGCAAGCGGCAGAAGCCGCACTAACCTTGTGTCTGCACTCTGGACAGCGAATGAGCATTTTATCGTCTCCCGATAAATATGACAAATGCCATAAAGTAGCCTATTATTTTCTTGACACCCCTGTAGCTCCTAATTAGTCTCAAGTAAGTGGGCAATAATTACCTGTGACTTAGAGATAGGAGTTATTTGATGGTCAGCGAGATTTATTCTACGTACCATGCACGAGTACATGCGTTTGTTAGTCTGCGAGTGCGCGATACACACACCGCCGACGACATTGTACAGGAGACGTTCGTTCGATTCATGGCTAAACACCGTGATACAACCAACACCTTTGCCTACTTGTGCGAGATTGCAAAAAATCTCATACCTCGTATGCTCACGCATACAAAATCGTTGACTGGTGGTGATGCTGGTTATAGTATAAATTACGACCTGTACTGTGCCCTAAAAAATCTTTCAAAGCAAGAATATGAATTAGTGTGGCGCATTTACGCGGACCAGCAAAGCATGGCCTCAGTCGCTAAGGACCTCGGTATATCCGTTAGAGCCGTTAAAATCATCACGGCGAAAACACTAAGGAAACTCCGTGACCAAGTCCCCTTGACAGTGTGAGTATACTACAATAATGTACTACAAAAAATCGCACAAAGCATGGTATATGAACAGAGGCGGCAAATGTATCCGCCTGGGGGCCACTCGCGAGGAAGCCGAGATGGCCTGCGAACGGCTACATGTCTGCGTCGACTTACACGACCTAGTAAACCGTTTCCTATCACGCCACATCGCTCAGTCGGCACCCAGCACGGTGCAATTTTACCGCCGACCATTGGAGTCATTCCTGCAAACCACCGCCTGCACGAAAATCGCCGATCTACGGCCACATCACGTACTGGCATGGTTGCCGGAGTCATCAGGTCACACTTACCGGCATAATCAGATGCGTGCTATAAAGACCTGTTTAACTTGGGGCGTCAAGGTCGGGCTCATAGACCGCTCCCCGCTTCAACACATGGAACTTCCGCCCGCGATGTCTCGCGGCGACGAGGCGTATCTGATGCCAAATCAATGGGCGTCGATAGAGCGAATAGTTACAGGTAACTTGCTCGATCTACTACTGGTGTTAAAACACACAGGGTGTCGCCCGCAAGAAGCACGCCATGCGGAAGCTAGGCACTTACAGGGTAATTGTCTCGTATTTCCGAAGCACGAGTCTAAAGGCAAAATTATTGGCCGTGTGATTCAATTGGACCAAGTGGCTTTGGGTATCTGCCAGAAACTCGCTCTGAAATGCCCTGCCGGGCCTCTGTTCCGCAATGACTATGGGAACCCGTGGACCGCTAAGCTCCTAAACAAGCGGTGTGCTGCAATTAGTCGTCGTGTTGGGTTCCCCTTTACACCATACTCGCTCCGTCACACGTTTGCGACAGAAGCCATCGTGCGCGGTGTCGATCTCCAGACCATTGCCACGCTAATGGGTCACAAAGACCTAAAGATGCTGAGCAAGGTCTACCAGCACGTACAACGTCGTGGCGAACACCTTCAAGAAAGCCTCAACAGGATCACAGCATGACCACAGTCGATTCGAGAGCCCTGTTAAGTAGTGTACAACGTGCCGAAAGACAGGCCGTCGGACATTCGGACTATTCTAAGAAGTTCGCTCTGTACTGTGCCGAACTGGTGCTAAAAGAAAACCCGCCGGTGTGACCCGGCGGGTTACGACTACCGACGCTTCTTTTTGGCCTCGGCCTGCAATTTCAAAGAAATCGCATTTAAGGCAGCCACGTCGGTTTGTGCGTGTTGACGCTTGAATCGCGCCGGGGTAAATCAAATCGACGATCTGTTCAATCAATCTCATGGGTCTGCCGAGTCAATTCTTCATCTGCCCACCGCTCCAACTGGTGCCGAAAGTACAAGACTCGGCTACCCACGCGAACACAAGGCACATTTCCGCGCGGCATGGTCATAAGCCAAAGTTTCTTTTCAGACACGCCCAGCATCTTGGCAGCCTCTCGCGGTCTGAGAGCGATACGCTCAGCGGTCTTTTCAGGCTCTTCTTTATAAAGTTTCATAGCCGTTTCTGCTCCCTGTTACGTAATTGCAGTATACTGCGTGGCCACGCCAGCCGCGTACAACGCTCGACGCACCAAATCCGAAATACTACACCCGCTCTGGGCGGCCCGCACCTTCAACATCCGGTGCTCATCGTGAGTCAACTTTACCGGCACAGAGACGGGCGTATCCACTACAGTCTCTACCCCTGTGCCACGCAACTCAGCAACCGTTTCAAGCACGTCGGACAGGGGGAGAAACTTCCGGCCTACCCGCAAACCGCCACGCTCCCTATCGGGTCGGCAAGAACCGTTGGACAGCTTCTTGGCCGTGGTCGGCGTCCAGGTGGCGGTAGCCTCTGGGGTAATAGATTCATTCAGATGTTCCAGGTCAACAATCTTCGCGCCGCTGTGCAAACACAAACTCATAGCAGACTCCAACATCGGTGTAGTTTACTCTCGTCAATCCTAGCCCTTGTTATCCCTTTGATTCCCTTCACCTTTGCATACTCGGCATCCGTCACCAGTAGAAACTCACCATCAAACCAGAGGGAATAATACGCCTCTGGCATACGGCCTAGAGCGGCTTTCAATTTTTCCCTTGCCCTATGTGACTTCACTCTAATGTACAATCGAACACCTCCAGTTGGCTTTCGATCAATTGTCGTCCCTCTTCAATCGCTTCCTCGGCCCCATCGTAGTTTCCTTTTCTTGCGGCTGCCAATTTTTCCATCAGATTGGACACAACTCTCAGCGTGATAGCAAACATAATAAACTCCAAAACAGGGTGAACGCCCGCCCCATGCGGGCGCTTTCTCACCACCGTGTCTTAGTATTCACTTGGCAAAAGAAGAACGTTGTTACAAACATACAAGTCGATATCGAACGGAAAATCGGTGTACTCTATGTACTGCGTGACAACGGCCGGCAAACCGGAATCGGCACGGCACGTCAGAATAGCCATATTGTTTACTACGACCAACTGCCAAAGCTGGAATTCCCTAAGACGCGGGGTGTTCATTACTTTGTGCTGATAGCTGGCAATCGCGTCGATCAACCAGTAGGCTCCAGCTTCAGCCATGAATTTGACACCGTCCGTGTATAACAAGCCGGTCAAATGTTTATAGTATTGGCTTGTTCCAGTGAATTGGATCAAATCTGCCTTGCTCAATTTGCTCATAGTGGTTTCTCCCCTTCAATAATGCAAATGCACTCAATAGCCAGGACATACACCCCGCTGTCACGTTCTATCCTCCATTTCAATAGGTCATCAGTCGCTCCAGCCGGGCCATGCTCACTACGCCGCTCAACTGCAACAGCATGGATTAGGTTGAACGCTTGAACAATTCGCGGGTCATCGCCATACGTTTTCATAGTGGTTTCTCTCTGTTGTTAAACGGCCTTTAGTATTGGGTCCAGTTTGGTTATTGTTCCATCCGTCCTACGCACATAGTTGTACACTCGGCAGGTATAGTGCCCATTCGGAAGTCGGTCGCCGTCGTATAATCCTACCTCCACTTCGCCAGTAACAAGGTCGGGGATGCGGGCCATAGCTCGGCGTCTTGCTTCTCTCGCTTGCTTAGGGTCCAACAGCTTCGAGTCAAAACCGAACACGTCAACAGTATCAGGGTCGATCCCTCTGGTGATTTTGCAATCTTGTTAGATTCATCATTTCCTCACTTCGGTTAGACGCCAATGGTGCATACGTACCGTAGCCCTCTTAACGACTTCCAACTCATAGCCGCCTTGCTCAAGTTCTGTTTTCAATCTGGCGTACTCCAATTTCGTAGCCGGTCGTGTTCGGCGAATACACCCTAAATAATCTGCCCCACAATGTTGCCCATTATGCTCGTATGAAAGACAGTAATGACCGTTGTTACTATGCGGCAAAGTGGGAAACAAGGCGAGAATATCGCCATTGGGCCATTTACGAAATACTACTGGTGTCATACCGTGGCTCCGTACTGTGATTCATAGCGGTCAAAGTCGCGTATATAAGAAGCAAGCCAATGCTCTACCCACATGTATACAAAATCTCTCCCTCCCAAACCCAAAAACTGGTATCTATACTTCGGCCACATTGCCAGTAGTCGATTCTCGACATGGTTAGTGAACCACTGTAGCCGATTTTCTGTTAGGTTATACCCCAACTGGTTGACGATTACACTTGGAACGATTGCCGTCTTGTCGATGAACTGTGCTATGGTCATTCCGGCCTCCCGTCGATTCGGAACATATACTCGTTTATCTCGGCCAATTCATGTAAATATTCCTCGCTCATTAAATACTCATGTTCTTGCTCAAGGTCGCGGTAGATTGCCCCGCACAGATTGAGCCTAAGAGTCTCGGCGTCTTTCTCGAATTCGCCTATGACCGCCTCTAGTGCTGTATGTTCCCTTGGCTCTCTGTATTCAATATCGGCCCGACAAGTGTTCTCGTGGCTGTACTGGTGGCTTGTTCGCACAACCCGGCCATAGAGCCCTATATCCGTGAGCCACGCATACCGCGTATCGGTTGGCTTGCCGCACTTGTGAACAATCCACGGCCGAAAGTCCTCTGGGTCGCCCTCAATACAATCCTTCGGCGGAATGTCTGAGGCGAGAAACTTGGCCAACTTCTCCACATCGATATCCGCCGTGAAGCTTGCCCCGTCCCCTTGGCTCCAGAAACCGGAGAATTCAATCTTGGCATTTTCAAAGCCAATTTGAGCGAGGGCGGCCGCCCAAGTGTCGTAGACGTACTCATACCAGCCGTCCATTGTGGCACATTCTTGGAGCCATTCCGTCGCCTTGTTAATGGCGTTTTGGTTGCCGAGTTTTAGCAACTCGGCGTAGGTGTAGACGTTAATGGTGACTTGTTTCATGGTTGCACTCGTCGTATGGTGTGAATGTAAAATGTCTGTTGATAGCCCTCGTCATCGGTAACAATTACACGATCGGCAATACGGTCGATGACAATAAGAGGCTCATCGTCGTATACCTCACGGCGATACTTGGCCACGAGGGCACGGATACCCGCGTCGTCGGTGGCAAAGCCTCTTAGCACGTCCTCAATATAGTGGTCAATTGCCCCGACTAGGTAAATGGTGTCCATATCAATACTCGAATCCAAAATGTTCCACGGCTTGCTTGAATTCCTCCAGTAGTTGCGGCAACCGTGCCAAGAGTCTTTCTTTCAATCCCGGTTCGGTCAATTCCTCATCGGTCGCGTCGGGCCAGATTGCCGAATGACTGGCGGCGTCTAAGTCGCGTTCCTTGCCCTCATGCAAGAGCCAAAGGACCGCCACAATCTCCCCCGCCAAGACGGTTGGCCATTGCTTCGGCGTCCTCACGGACTAACAGGCGGTGCGCTTCATCTGCGCCGACATTGAACACCAAACCGCCGTTGACTCTCACGTCATAGCGATAGACCCATACCTCACCCTTACGGCCGCCCCGGTGGTCCGTATCGCCGGCGTGATAGCACGTATTGGCAACGTAGTGCAACGGACCATCCGTGCTGCACAAGTGCCATTTGATAAAGGGAGCCAACTCCGGCAGATACTTGGCGACCATATCGTGGCAACAACCACAAGAGGTATGGACGCCCTCCATCACGTCGGCCGTTATGGCAAACGTGTTATGGCCGTTGCCGCAACTATCCCCATACTTGACGGTGGCGACCACGCGGGTATGGCCGTCGTCGTATCGAAACACTCTTGTTAGGTCAGTGGTGTGTCTCATAGTCGTCCTTTCTTTAGAGCCGATCATACTAGGCCGTTATAGGGGGTGGGTAGTGGGTGGTTTTGGCGGTCGGCAGTAAGAGCTACCTTGGTGGGTAACGGCCGAGTATGATCTACTCCCCAAAAATTAAATTGTAGTCAGTGTCAAAATGGTCGCCGGGCCATGGCGAAAGAAATTGGCCGTATCAGCTTCCTCTGTTAAGTGTGCCGGTAAAATCAGGTGGTTGCCGCAAGTCGACCTTTGACACTCTTACGCAAGTCCAACCAGCCGATTGTGCCGCCCATACAATTGTACGCGCCTTTTCGATTGATAGCTTTTCTCCTATAATTTCCTCCATATATTTGCGAATCTCGCCGGGGCGTAAACCCCATACTACGTATTCAGTTACCATAAGTTACTCCCCGCTGTTAAGAGGTGTCCAAACGCCGGCAATAACTTTGTATGGCTTGCCCGCTTCCGCCTCTGTGATTACGCGGGTAGCAACCCTCCAACCGTTGGCGTACCATCGCGCAATCTGGACTGTACCC
>Ga0172381_10001189_pt1 | contig 31292 bp, 36 predicted proteins | sample Leawel6488metaG_FD_119754 | JGI IMG/M metagenome (GOLD analysis project Ga0172381, IMG submission 119754) | Leachate microbial communities from a municipal landfill in Southern Ontario, Canada - Leachate well 64-88 metaG | ecosystem: Engineered > Solid waste > Landfill > Unclassified | place... | reverse complement strand
TAAAACCGGCAGGCAGGTAATCCCTTCATGAACACGGCCGGTTTCAGAAGTGCTGCAGTGCTCTTGTTGTTCTGCTTTGGCGTGCTGTTTTCGCCCGTATCCGCAGGCAGCGTGGTCGTCCAGGACGGTCAGCTGAATGCGACCGGAAACTTTTACGTGGGAGCAGGCGCGCTTTTTGTCAATTCGACTTCGGGATTTGTCGGCATCGGCACGACTTCACCGCAGCAAAAATTAGTGGTCAGGGGCAACTTGACGGTCGGCCACGAGTGGGATGGCGCAACCACCACTGCGCCGGTATATTTCGGCAAGCCCGCATCCGGCGGAGGCTTCGGCGCAGGCTCCGCATTCATGACTTTTGTCGATGCGGGTTCGGGTGCAGGAGTAAACTACGGGACGAGCATCGCATTCACGCCACATCAAGGCGGGTCGGCCCAGGTGGAAGCGATGCGAATTGCCGGAAACGGCAACGTCGGCATAGGCGTGTCAAGTCCCATAGTAAAGCTTGACGTGAACGGTTCGCTTCGGGTAAGCCCCGACCCATGGAACAACTCAATAATATACTTCGGCAATGCATCCGGTTCGATGAAATGGCACCTAGTGCGGTTGGATTACGATGGTTCGCTTAGGGTTACGGAGTCGGGGATTGCGGACCGGGTCACCATACAAAACGGTACAGGCAACGTCGGCATCGGCACGACGAGCCCGGGGATGAAACTGGATGTTGTTGGTCCGTCTAGGGCTTACACGGATGTAACTGCGGCAGCAGCGTCGTTTCACATTGCTGAGGGGTCAACATTCATGCTGAATTATTATGCTGACCCGCCCGCGAGCATAACGAGATTGTGGGGCACCACGAGTTGGCATTGGTTGACTGCAAAAGTGACCGTGTATATAGCCGAATCCAGTGCTACTTATCGGAAAGTGGGGGAGTTTATCGTCTTTAGGAATACGCAAGTGCTGGCGACTATCCTGAACGAGGGTTCTACGTTTGAATGGACGACAACGCCGAGCTCAGGGAAATTCGGCTTGGCGTTTAGGGAAGCGCCCGGCAATGGGCCGGCTGGCGATGACATCCACACAGACTTTGTCGTATATGACAACACGGGACAAACGCTTAGCAAGGTCAACGTCCTAATAACGATCCTTGGAACCGCGTAACTACCCGGATGGGCAAAATATCAGTTGACCTTCCTGATTAAAAGCCGGTTTTTTCCCAAACCATTTGCTGATAGCACTTATGATGTCCGAACAGAATCCGGGGAAACTATTCAAGCAGGCGGGGAAGCCGACGGTTTTTTCCGACCTTAAGGGATTGGGGCTGAAGGTCTCACTGTCCGGAAAGACCGCAAAGTCGTTCTCAATCGACCCGTTCCACCCGGCCAACGTGCCAGCGCTCTACGAGCTTGCGGGAAGGCCGAAGTACGGCAAGCCAATCCTTTTGTTCCCAAAAGGCGAGCCGGGCAAGGCGCAAAAGCTGTCGGCCTTCGCTCCTTTCGTGCGCAGGAACGCGCTTGCGGCAGTGAACTCCGGCGCGTTCCTGGGCGTGCTTTCAAAGCACGGCTATGCTGCGCGCGTGCAGCTTCCCGGGCACAGGATAGTGGTCGAGAGGAAAAGCGTCCAACCCTAGTTGTGATTTTGATGCCTGCAAAGACGCCCATAGACCGTTTTTCCGACCACGTAGGCGAGCTAGACGCGATGCTTTCCAAGAAGGGGAGACCGGAGCCTTCCCAAATCGAGCAGCTTGACCAGCTCGCCGCGGCTGCGCACCTGCAGTCCGTCTCGATGACCATTGCGCTCATGAAGACGGTGCCGCTTGGCGTGATGCAGAAGGCCGCAAGGATCCCGAAGAAGGCGGACTCGCTTTACGCGCTTGCCGACGCGGCAACCGACCCGGACCTGCGGTCGCAGTTCCGGAAGTACGGCCAGGCGCTTGAGCAGTCCAAGCTCGTGCGGGCCGAGTCCGAAAGGCGCACTGCGGGCAGGCCCGGCGCACTGTTGGGCATCGGTTATGCGTCGGAAGTCGCGCGCCTGGCTGCGGCGGTGAAGGATCCGAATCCGAAGGTCGCGCTCAATGCGGTCAAAAAGCTTGCCCGGATGGGTTCCAAGGACGTCGAGGCCCACCTTGCGGAGGCGGTGATGCACAACAGCACGCAGGTTCGCTCTGCTGCAATCGACGCTTTGATTGAGAGAAAGAAGATTTAGGTCACGTTGCAGGAAGTCAAGGGACTTTTAAGAAATCAACTTTTCGTTAACGGAAACGCGGCAGGTCCGCGTTTTTATTTCCCTTTTTTCCAATTCCTTCCAGTACAAAGAACTTTTGGCGCCTGAAAGGCGGTTTGCACACTTTTATTAGTGTTTTCGTATTGAAATCTTATGAAAACAGTAGTAACGGAGGTTGAGTTCATGGCAAACGCCAACATCGAGCTTACTGGCTACACCGGCAGCGTGGTGGACCGCATGATAAGCCGCGGGTATGCAAAGACCAAGACCGAGGCAATCCGGCTTGCGATATACCAGTTCGACCAGGCGCACGGGCTTACCGAGGACGAGGTCTTTGACAAGCTTACCGGAAAGGTGCTTGCACAGATAGACTCCGGCAAGATGAAAATGCGCAAATTCAACTTAAGCGAGCTGGACTGAATGATTTATGGAGTTCGAGAAGTCGCCCTTATTTGAGCGGGAAATAAAGAAACTCGACAAGCACGAGCGCAGGCTTTTGCAGGGGCTTCTTGAAAAAATACTGCAGGATCCGCAAATCGGGAAGCCTATGGAGCACCATTCCAACGTCTTTTCAAAGCGTACGGGCCATCGCAGGCTCATCTACAAAGTGAACCTGCAGAAAGGCATCATATCCCTCATCCTGTACGAAAACCGCGACGAGGCCTACCGCACGCTGAACGTGCTTTCAAGGAAGTGGTGATTCCTGTGGCAGGCTTTGGTTTTGCACAAACCCGTCACGTATCCTTTCCGATTATAAACCAGTTTGCCGCAAACCATCCTATCCAATTTTGATAACGGTGCTTTGAGGTGTACGGAAGGGCTTTCTTTATTGCAGGCTTTGCCCGGTTGTACTTCTAGTCTTGCACGCGTCCGAAAAATCCTGATTGTATTTTCCAGACCCCCTAGCTTTAGCTTATTTTCAAGGCCCGCAAGTCGGCCAAGAGTATTTTTCCAAAGGAGAGTGTGAACCATGCAAAACCAGCCAGTGAATTTTTCAAAGAACTTCTGCGACGACATCCTGGTGCTTGACACTACGCTGCGAGATGGCGACCAGGCTCCGGGCACGCACCTTACGCCAGAAAAGAAGCTCTGGCTAGCCCGAAAGCTTGACGAGGCCGGAGTTGACGTGATAGAGGCTGGCAACGCGGCGGTAAGCGAGGGCGAGAGGCAGGCTTTGAAGGCAATTGCAGGCGCCGGCCTTTCCGCCCAGATACTATCCTTTGCGCGAGTCGTTCCTTCCGACATCGACGCTGCTGCCCAGTGCGGTGTTGATGGCGTGCACCTGGTGTTTCCTTCCTCTGCGCTCCACATAGAACAGAAGCTGCGAAAAACCGCCGACGAGGCTCTTGGGCTGGTTGTGGATTGCGTGCGCCAGGCAAAGTCCCTTGGCCTTGTAGTTGAGCTTTCCGCAGAGGACGGCAGCAGGGCTGACCCTGAATTTCTCAAGAAAGTCTTTCTGGCTGGAGCGCAAGCTGGCGCGCAGCGTTTTTGCATCTGCGACACAGTAGGCGTGCTGACTCCGGAGGCGTCGTACTCGCTGTATTCGAATGTCAAGAAGGCGCTTGGCAGCCGGGTTCTTGCTGTTCATTGCCACAACGACTTGGGCCTTGCAACTGCCAACACCCTGGCAGCGCTTTGCGCAGGAGCAGGCGAGTTCCACGCTACAGTCAATGGGATTGGCGAGCGCACTGGCAACGCGGCGCTGGAGGAAGTTGCGGTTGGCCTTGACTATTTCTACTCCAAGCCCACCCTGCGGCTGGAAAAGCTTTACGAGCTGTCGGTCCTTGCAAGAAACCTCTCCGGGTTCAACCTTGCCTGCAACAAGCCGCTTGTTGGCGAGAACGCCTTCTCCCACGAGTCCGGAATCCACGTCGACGGCCTTTTGAAGGACACGGCCACCTACGAGGCAATTTCGCCAACTTTGGTTGGCCGCAAGCGCAAGATACTCCTGGGCAAGCTTTCCGGCCGCAAGGCAGTTGCGCTCAAGCTCGACGAGTTCGGCTTTGCCTGCGACCCTGCTGTGCTTGAGAAGGTGTTTTTGCAAGTCAAGGCGCTTGGCGACTTGGGAAAACCGGTAACTGACGCGGACTTGTTTGCGATTTACCAATCCGTTTCCGGTGTTGGCCACTCAACTTTGTTTCTGGAAGAGCTTACTGCCTCGACTGGGAAAAATGTGAAACCCTCTGCGCACGTTTGCTTGCGGCTTTCCGAGAACGGCTCCAACGAGGTTCGCTGTGCAAACGGCGAAGGCGACGGTCCTGTTGACGCGGCCTTGAACGCAGTTTACAAAGCACTTGGGAAGGCCGACATCTCGCTTACCGAGTACCACGTTGACGCAGTGACCGGCGGGTGGGACGCGATGATAACCGTGAGCATAAGGATGCGGCGGGGAGAAAAGGAAATTTTTTCAGGAGCTGCCGGCACGGACATCGTGCTGACAAGCGCGGAGGCCGCGATAAAGGCGATAAATGCGTTGTTGTGATCCTTCCTTTTTTTGCTTTTAAATTGTGGATTGTTTTTTATTTCCTTCTTTGCCAAATACTTGTTGTGGGTAAGTCCGCGGAGTCGAGTGCACCGTAAGGCGCACATATGCATGTCTTCGCGGGGCCACGCTGTTTCTTTCTTCAAGTCTATTTCCATTTTATTTTGTAAACTTTCCGTTTATCCTTTCAGCGGAAACGCGGTCGGCCTTGGAATAAATACGTATGCGGATTTTTTTATTACGAGGTAAAATGGACGAAACTCACACGAAGACTCTCGTAAAAAAGCATCCGCTTTTGTATGCGGATGTGGGCAAGCCGCCAACCCAGTCCCTCATGTGTTTTGGGATTGCCTGCGGCGACGGTTGGTTCAAACTCATCTATGATTTGAGTGACGAGTTGGAGCGGCTAATAAAGAAATGGCGCAAAGCCAACCCGAAGGAAACGTATTGGCCGTGTGCGTTTCAAGTCAAGGAGAAGTTCGGCGGCCTGCGTTTTTACATGACCTTTGGTTCAGAGGAAATCTTTTCTGCGATAAATGCAGCTGAACGAAAAAGCTTCCGCATCTGTGAGCGGTGCGGCAAGACCGGAAGGCCGCGCAATGTCCGCGGTTGGATAACTACGCTGTGCGACAAGTGTAGCGATGCTGGCGAAAAACGCTGGGTGGAAGAGCAGGAGAAGAAGCTTATCGAATTAGCTAATGAAAACAAAAGAAATGCTCGGGCCGGCCGGATAAAAAACGGAAAAAAGGGCAAGAACAGTCCACCCGGTCGAGACTTGACGAGATAACAAGCGCCTTTGAGAAGGAGGCCGAGAAAAAAGTAATCTCAAAAAAGGATCTGCTCCGCTGAACCGTTGTTTATCCTGCTTTCAATCTTTGGGCGCGTAAAATGCAGGTCTTCATCGACGAAAGCGGGGATTTGGGAGAGCGGGGCTCGAAGTACCTTGTGCTCGCGGCAATTGTCATCGAGGACCAGAAGCCCCTGAAGAACATAATCAAGCGCATGCGCACTGGCAAGTTCCAGAAGGAGCTGAGAACCGCAAAGGAAATCAAGGCCAGCAGCTCCTCGAAGCAAGTCAAGGTCCACCTGCTCCGCGCAATCAATTCCGTTTCCAACGTGCGCGTGCTGATTTTCGTCGTGCTGGAGAAAGGCAAGCTCTACAGCGAGTTCCTCCGTAAGGACAGGCACAGGCTGTACAACTACGTAGCAGGCAAGCTTGCCAAGAACCTGCCTGACGGCCTGGGTTTCCTTGAAATCATCATAGACAAGTCGAAAGGCAAGCAACTCCTGCAGGAGGACTTCAACACCTATTTCTCGCACAATTGCCGCACCGCGCGCCTGTCCATCCGCCACAGCCAGTCGGAGGTCTGGGCCGGCCTGCAGTTTGCGGACGTTTTGGCTTGGGCTTGCTTCCAGAAGTTCGAAATGGGCAACGGCGAGTACCTTGACTTGGTGACCCTGGAGCGGGAAGTCTACCACGTCTTCTGAGGATAATTGCGCTAAAGAACAAGGAAGCAGAACCCGGGCGCTCTGTTGTGCGTCCACCTCAAGGTGAACTTGGCGCCCGCGGACTTACCTGCCGAACATTAACTTGCAAACCCGTGATATTAATTGGTTTGCACGGCCGGTTTCCGGATTGAAACCTGCCGCAGGCGGTGCGCGACTGCGGGAAATAAACTTTTAGTTAACGGAAACGCGGTCCCGAAAACCCCATATCCTCCGCGCGTGATTCTTCCCTATACTGGGAAAAAGGTAACCCCCCAGTCAGGCGGACCGGAAATTCATGAAATAGTATTAAAAGTATTAATTTTCATACTATTTCAGGTGGTTTCGATGGAACACGCAATCCTTTCAGTCCCTTTGCCCGTTGACGTAAAGTCCAAGATGGACAAGCGCCGTGACATCCGTTGGGTGGAAGTGGCGCGCCAGGCAATCCTGGAGCGTCTTTCTCTCCTTGAACGCATGGACGCGATGCTTTCGCAAAGCGACTTTTCGGAACAGGATGCAATTGCCCTCGGCCGTTCAATCAACAAGAAAATCTGGGAAAAAAGCGGCAAACAGAAGTGACACGAACATGCGGCTGGTCGTTGACGCCAACATCCTCCTTTCCGGAATCATCCGCGACTCGACGACACGAATCCTTATCCTGGACGGCCGGCTTGAGCTTTTCGCGCCCCATCATTTGCTCTTTGAAGTCGAACGGAACGTGCTTTCCAACCCGGACATCCATGCAAAGACGCACCACGACCCGAAGGAGCTGCATTCGATTTACCTTTCCCTGCTGAAGTTCATCAGGACTTTTCCCTTGTCCGAGAAGGATTCCAAGGAACATGAAAAACAGATGGCGGTTGCGCTTACGCTTGCGCCCCACCCCGAGGACGCGCCCTACCTTGCAGCTGCCCTGTCGCTTGGCTGCGCCGTCTGGTCGAACGACTCCGGAATGGCAAGGCAGGCGAAAGTGCGGGTTGTCACGACTAAGGAACTGGTCGGACTCATCAGATGATTTTCTTTTGCATAGTTTTCCACGGCTTGCTTTCAGCGGAAATCCCGTCCCGTCAATCCCTTATGCTTTCCAATCGCCCAACTTCTTGATTCACACGGAGGTGCTTTGGAAAATGATTTTCGTAAGCTTGGATGAATTCGGCGTGCCGGCGTGGAAGAAGATATTGGACGGTTCCAAGACCGCCACCCGCCGGTTGAAACCTTTGATGGTTGGAACTGATTTTGCGGTCCAGCCGGGGCGGGGAGTCAAGGCAGTCTGCCGGGCAGTGGTCACGACTTGCGTTACTCACGGCGAATGGTACGCTATGGAAATTGCGCCGCTTACGTCAAAACGTGAACGTTTTGCCTATAGCGTAACTGGTTTTGTCTCGGATCACTTTCCAGTTCGCTATGAAGGAACGGCGGCAAAAGAAACTGCAATGCTTTCCGAGGCAAAGGAAGAGGGCTTCGAGACTGTCGAAGGCTGGCTTGCGTGGTATCCGGCGCACGGAATCGACATCAACAGGACTTATAGGATTGGGTTTGAGAAAATTCTACCGGCAAACCTGCGGAAACGACTTTTTTAATGCGCTTAGACTTCTATTTTGTATCTAACCTTGGCGGTTGATTGCTTATGAAAAGACCTCATTTAGAAAAAGCAGCACGTGAAACGCCTCAAGTTGCGCTTGACACTATTATGAGACTCAAGGAAGTTGTGCCAGAGGCATTCAGCGAGGGAAAAATCGACTTTGAAAAACTGCGCAGCACTTTAGGTAATGTTATAGACGAAACACCAGAACGCTATTCTTTTTCATGGGCGGGCAAGAAAGACGCCATACGTATTCTTCAAACACCGTCACGCGCAACTTTAGTTCCTGACAAGGCCGAGTCAGTTGATTTTGACAAAACAAATAATCTATTCATTGAGGGCGACAACTTAGAAGCCCTCAAGTTGCTTTACAAGTCGTATTTCGGGCAGGTGAAGATGATTTACATCGACCCACCTTACAATACGGGTAATGACTTTGTTTATCCTGATGACTACGCCGACCCCTTGCATGCCTATCTTGAAATGACTAAGCAAAAAGACGCAGACGGCAACCTCCTAACTAGCAATCCCGAAACGAGTGGCCGTTATCATTCTTCATGGCTTTCCATGATGTATCCGCGTCTGTTCTTGGCGCGTCAACTTCTCCGCGATGACGGAGTCATCTTCGTAAGCATTGACGACAATGAAGTTCACAATCTCCGAATGATAATGAACGAAGTCTTCGGAGAGGAAAACTTTATTGCAGAATTGATTTGGGAAAAGAGAAAAGGTGGCGGTAATGATTCTCAATTCATAGCATCAGACCATGAGTACATTCTGTGTTTTATTCGGAATAAAACAGAAATAGACTCGCGTTGGTTCGTTCCCTATGATAAAGAATACTTGGCGAGATATAGTGAAAAGGACGAAAAGGGCGCGTACTATTGGGACACAATATCTCGAAAGGGACTGAAGAATCCTATTATCTATGAAGTGACTGCGCCAGACGGAAAAAAGATCACCTTGTATGCTCAATTGTCGGAACGTTCATTCAGAGAGAAGCTTGCCACCAATGAAATTCGTTTCTCTAGAAAAGGTACGGATTGGAGTGTGCAGCGTAAAATCTATATGCCTGAAGGAACTGTCTTACGATCAGTAGTTGACGACGTTGCAACAAATGCTGATGGAAAAAATGAACTTAGAGCACTTTTTGATGAACTTGACATATTTTCTAATCCAAAGCCAACGATGTTAGTTAGAAAATTAATGCTCTTATCAACTCAATCCGGAGATTTAATTCTCGACTTCTTCGCCGGTTCTGGTACTACTGCTCATGCCATAATGGCGCAAAATATTGATGATAGTGGTAGCCGTCGGTTCATTCTTGTTCAATTGCCAGAACCAATACCCGAAGAGTCTGAGGCCCGCAAGGCAGGTTACAAAACCATTGCAGATATCTCTAAGGAGCGCCTCAGACGCGCTGGCAAAAAGTTGAAGGACGGACTTAAGCAGCAGAAGCTTGGTGACAAGCAAGAAGTCGACTTAGGTTTCAAGATTTTCAAGCTTGCCGAGTCGAATTATCGCTCGTGGTCAGGTGTGGATGAAAAAGAACCAGAAGCATACGCCAAGCAAATGACTTTGTTCAATGACCCTCTCGTCAAAGGCTGGAAACCTGAAAGCGTAATCTGGGAAGTAGCGATTAAGGAAGGCTATGGCTTGAACTCCAAAATAGACTCCGTTAAGGACGTCAAAGCAAACAAAGTCTTCATTATGACCGACTCAGACAACCAGCGGTCGTTCAGAATCTGTCTTGACGATGAACTCAAGCCTGCACTCCTTAAGGAATTGGGGTTGAGTAAAACTGACTTGTTTGTTTGTAGGGATGTGGCGTTGACTGACGAGTTGGCCGCCAACTTGGCACTTCAATGTCGCTTGAAAACAATTTAGGTGCCTACATGGAGTTCAAGTTTGACGCGAATCAAGAATTTCAGCTTAATGCCATTGAAGCTGTTATGGACCTTTTCGAAGGCCAGCCTTGCGTCCCTGCGGGAGTAAAATTCACCGATGGGACTGGGTTCGCGTCGGTTCCCAATCAGCTTGAAATCACGGAAAAGCAACTACTCCTGAATCTGCAGGCGATTCAGCAGGCCAATGGTTTGAAGACCGATTCAGAACTCAAGTTCATTGAGGGAACAGCGACAACGCCTTCAGGTAGCAAGCAGGTGCACTTTGCCAACTTTTCTGTTGAAATGGAAACCGGCACGGGCAAGACGTATGTGTATATTCGAACTATGCTTGAGCTTTGTCAGCGTTATGGGTTAAGAAAATTCATTGTCGTGGTGCCATCTGTGGCTGTCAAAGAAGGTGTGTTGAAAGCTCTAGCCGTCACTAGGAAGCATTTGAAAGAACGGTATGGCAGCATTCACTATCGCTACTATGCTTACGATTCCAAGAATCTTTCTCAAGTGCGGCAATTCACTTTTTCTGACTGCGTTGAAATAATGGTCATGACCATTGACTCGTTCAAGAAAGCAGACCTGAACGTCATTCACAAGTCAACAGACCGGCTTCAAGGGGAAGTGCCAATTCACCTGATTCAAGCAACGCGCCCTATCCTTATACTTGACGAACCGCAGAACATGGAAAGCAGCCTCAGCATTAGTGCATTTGCAATGCTCGACCCATTGCTTGCATTGAGATACAGCGCAACCCACCGAGACCCTTACAATCAAGTTTACCGTTTAACTCCATACGATGCTTATCGGCAAGGTCTTGTCAAACGCATTGAAATCGCTTCAGTTGTTAAGGAAGGCGAAGTCGGGCCTGTATTCGTGCGGCTTGAAAGTATTGATGCAAAAAAGACCATGCTTACTGCACGAATTACTATTCATCAGCTCATGAAAACGGGTATTATCAAAGAAAAGACCATAACCGTCAAGCCAGTGGACGCATTACAGGAAAAGTCTGGCGGCAGGGCTGAATATGCTGGATTTGAAATAGGCGAAATCAGCAAATCAACCAATACCGTGAGATTTGCTAACGGAGTAGAAATAAAAGTTGGCGACTCGATCGGTGCCGACAAAGACGCCATTTTCGAAGCCCAGATTCACTATACTATTGAAGAACACTTCCGCAAACAAGCCAAACTCAAGGTAGCAAAAATCAAGGTCTTATCACTATTTTTCATTGACCGAGTGGACAATTACCGGCCAGAAAATAGTAAAATTCGAATGATGTTCAATAAGTCCTTTAACGAACTTAAGACGAAGTATCCAGAATGGAAGGATGTGAAAGCAGAACGCGTTCAAGTATCTTACTTTGCCAGCAAGAAACACAAAGGCGGAGCAGTCGAATTCGTAGATTCAGAAAGTGGTAAGACCAAGGAAGACGAAGAGGCATATAACTTGATAATGAAAGACAAAGAGCGCCTCTTGTCTTTCGAACACCCTGCGGCATTCGTATTTTCACATTCTGCACTGCGCGAAGGTTGGGACAATCCTAACATTTTCCAAATCTGCACACTCAATCAGACTGCGTCGGAAATAAAGAAACGACAGGAAGTTGGCAGAGGAGTAAGACTTGCAGTAGACCAGACAGGAATACGTGTCAAGGAAGAGCAAGTCAACATACTAACCGTAGTAGCTAATGACAGCTACGAACGATATGTTGGTCAGTTACAGTCTGAAATAGAGGACGCGTATGGAAAGGAAGGTCTGCCACCAAAGCCAGCAAACGCTCGCAAACGCATGACCATCAAACTACGCAAGGAATATACTCTCAAGCCCGAATTCAAGAAGCTATGGGATTTAATCAAACATAAGACGCGCTATGCTGTCAAGATTGATTCGAGTAAGTTGGTTAGTGACACTGTAACCGAATTTGACAAGCACTCGATAAGTACGCCGCGTGTTGCCATCACTAAAGTTCAGGTGGATTTAGGCGCAGACGATGTTCTCAAGCCATTGCAGATGAGTGGCGCAAAGACCGTCATTGACTTGTCTGGTCGTTATCCCCTGCCAAACTTGGTCGAATTAGTAGCAAATCAGATGGAGTATACCACGCCGCCTTTGCGGTTGAGTCGTAACACAATCCTGCGAATATTCCAGCAAGCAAAAAACAAGAAGGCAGCGATGGATAACCCTCAAGAGTTTGCTTCTATTATGGCACAAGTGATCAAGGAACAGCTTGCAGACCAATTAATTGATGGAATAAAATATGAGAAAATTAACGAATGGTATGAAATGACTCAATTTATCGATGAAATACCGGACTGGGAAGACTACTTAGAACCGAGCAAACGAATCAGTGGAAAAGATGGTGCTGGTCTCTACGACTATACCCAATGTGATTCCGGTCCTGAGCACGAGTTCGCTAAAGCTCTTGAACAACGCGATGACGTCAAACTTTACATAAAGTTGCCTAGGTGGTTTACTGTCCAAACGCCAATAGGCGAGTACAATCCAGATTGGGCGATTGTCATGGAACAGCGCGACGAGCACGGTCATGCTACAAGCAAGCCTTTGCTCTACTTAGTGCGCGAAACCAAGAGTACAAAAAAACTTGATGAATTGCGGCCAGACGAGAGAAGAAAAATACAATGTGGCGAGAGTCATTTCAAGCAAGCCCTCGGCGTTAATTATTCCGTAGTAACGACTGCAAGCGAACTTCCTTGAATAAACATTAGAACGCAAAAATTAAGTGGTATTTCGTTAAGATTTTATCCGCGTCCTTTTCAGAAATCTCTTTTAGCCCTTGTTTTATCGAATCCGTTAGAACTATCTCACACCACGCAATAATTTTTCTTGGAACTCCATGGGATTCTTTAAAAATAAAATCAACAAACCCTGGTGTAACAAACGGAAACATTTCATCTTTACTATCCTTTTTATATTCCGCACGTTTTTTTTCGAGTCGATCTTTAATTAGTTCTCCAGTTGCTTTTTTGTCTAGTGGTTCTAATCTAATAATGTCTTGCGCAGTGTTTATTCTTTCCATCCATGGAGTAATTCCTCCTCCACCCGTCTTTTTTTTCATTGTCGCTTCTAAATCTGTTAGATGCTGCCAACTTTCGGGTGTCATTGCTATGAAAAAAATAAAATTCGACGTACTCCCAGGTTTCTTTGTATTAGTTCTAGGGTACTCATCAATAATTTCTTTAAATGTATGTAGCATTTGAGTGATTTTATTATCCCCGTAAAGATTTACTACATATTCAAATTCGTCGATTAAAACAATAATGTTTTTATATTTTGCAATTTTTATTGCACGTAAAAAGTTGTAAAGTATTTCTATCGCTTCAGCACTTGTTTTCATCTTCTTTTTTACTCCGAGCGATTTGATATCCGTTGAGTCTGCTTCTCCAATAAGCCAATTATATGCGCTTTCTTCTTTCATCGATAGCATTGAAATGATTTTTTTGAAATCGCTATCAAAATCAGCAATTTCTTTCTCATCTATATCTTTTGCAATATCATACAGTTGTTTTTTTCCAATTGTAAAAAAGATTTTTGTTACAAATGAAAAACCGAACTTTGATTGAGGCTCACTTTCGGCTACTTTTATTAATACGACGATATTTTTTTCATGTTTAAAATCGCTTTTTTTTTCATGAATGTTATTGTCAATTTGTTGAAGAGTGAATGTTTTTCCCATTCCATAGTCTCCAATCAGCAAAAGTGTTTTAGAACCAGATTCACTAGATGCTTTGTTGATTCTTTCAATAATTTGCTCCCACTCTTTTTTTCTCCCCGCCATTGGAAATGAATATGAATCGGGTAAGAATGGGTTATCAATTAGTCCGTATTCTTGCATTTTTATCCCGTTTGAGCGTATATTGATATGTAATAGTAGTACTTTTCTCCTATTTTTATGCCATCTGATACCCGTCTTCCTGGTTTCGAAAGCAAAATTTGCTTGCTTTTAATACCATTTTGGTAAATCTTCCGAAAATAGTTATCAAAATCAAAAGTCGTAAATCCATTTTCTGAAAGGTTTTTACATACTTGTAATCGCAAATCCGGAATCGCTACATAATTTGCATTTCTCATTTTTGTTATATTTATGAAATTATATGCTTTAAAGAAAACGGCTTCAAATTTCTTCATTGAAACTTTTATTTCATTTTCATTCCATTTTGCAGAAATTGCCAATCGTATATTATTTTCATTTTTCCTTAATAGTCCGGCATATTCTAAATATCTTAGCCATTTGATGAGTTTATCGTCATTTTTTGTAAATTCATATCCATTATTTTTCGCTTCGTTTATTACATCTTTCAAAGAGATTTCCGATTTATTCATTTTTTGAATTACTTCAATTAAATGATTTTCCTTTTTGTCAATCTGAATAATAATTTTTGCAAACATTTTTCGATATTCCATTTCTTTTCCTTTAGAAATAATATCATACATTTGTTTTCCATTGGTATTTAGGCGAAGTTCAGTTCCATGTCCGTCAATAACTGCAAGTTTTCTTAAGGATGGTAATGCGATTGCATAAATCGAGTTTCTTTCTTGTCTTGTATTTTTTCGAATACTCTTTTCTTGAAGATATCGTTGAATTTCTGTTTTGGCTTTAGAAATATTTTCTTCATTTCTACCAAGAATTTCGATGAATACTTGTATGTCTTCCGGTGCAGCTTTTATAGAAAATATTCTCATGTTTGTTCACGTATGGAGCTGCAATCTTTAACAAAACAACAGCTCTGGCAGATTTCTTTAGTGCACGTGTCAGGCAAGTGACCTTTTTTAATTAAATCAAGTTTTTCATTTCTAAAATACAAGAATGCTTTGCGCATCACGTCGTCAATCAATACGATTTTTGCATGTTGATAGTCGATCGTTGTTTGCGAACTGCCAAATTGTGGATTTAGTATTATACCAAAATTCATTGGTTTTTTATTTTCTTTTTCATATGCTATTGCATATGCCGCAAGTGTATGTTCAAAGAAGGGTTTGTGTTCTCCCGTTTTTATATCTCCTATTATTTTTGAATCAAACACAAAATCGGGCGTTATCTTTTCGCTAAAACCAATTTCCGTTCCACCTTTAATTTCGAGTTCCGGTTCGAATGGAAACGCTGATTCTATATATGAACTTATGGACTTGCTCGGATCCCTCGATAGTCTATACTCGATGATTGAACTTGCAATAAGACTTTCGAAAACAACAAGTTTTTCTAAATTTTCAAAAAATATTTCAACATCCTTTTTTGTAGGTACATATCCTACGATTTTTTCTTTAATCTTTTCGAATTCGACTTTTTTTTCGTCGATTTCTTCCTTTCCTATAACTTTTGTGGCTTCAAAAATCCCCTTTTTTGAAATATCTTCGAATTTTTTCATTTTGAATTTTTTTAACATTTTAAAATATACTTTTTCTGTTGTTTTTCCTTGAAATGATGCCCACGTGAGTTGACGTTTCGCTAATTTATTATGATATATGTATGTGTATCTATCGGTTGGACAATATTTATTCGCCATTAGATTTACTGGCAACGTCATACCTGCAAGATCCGCTGAAAGTTCTACGGGCGAACCAGGGTTAAACCCCCTAACTGTTATTTTTTCAGCTTCAACTGCTAGCTTCTCAATTATTTGTTCAGTAATTTCCTGAAAAGCAACGCTAAACATCTACATCCTCTTTTTGAAAATTAGAATTATTTCTTTGTCGATGATTCCGGCGGTTTTGTTTCTTCGAGTCATAAAACCAAACGTTTGAATCTGATCCTCGATTTCAGAAATTTGTTCGAGCCCTTTTTCCTTGCAGTATTCAGAAAGGATTTTTGCCGTGGGTGCCTTGATGCCGCAGACCGTGTTTTCACCAATAAGAAGGACAAAATGCCCGCCAGGTAGAAGCACTCGGTGAATTTCGTTAATTGATTCCTGCATCTCTAGAAAGTATTTTCTTGTTATTATGTACCTCTCGATATTTTTTTCCTTGATTTGGTCTAGGAATTTTTTTAATATGATGATTTTTGTGTCCGTATCCTTGTCTTTTTCCAACATCGATACTCTTTCAGTGCCGATAGTGTTTCTTTCCAACTCGCCATATTGCTCATTGTTGATTAATTCCGTCCAAAACATTTCCAGTTTGAGCGACCTTGGATATTTTTGTGCGCTGATATATGGCGGCGAAGTGATTACTAGGTTAATCGAATCATCTGCCAAAGGAATATTCCTTGAATTCCCAAGCTGAACTTGGACCGACGCAGTTGAATTATGTGCGGAAATTTTCGTTACTCTTCGTATGTTGGCTTGAACCGTGCTCCTGAATTTTTTTAACACATTCGTTCTTCGATTTTTTTGAATTTCTTTCATCTTCTTTGATATAACTGGTGGAATAATTTCGGGATCCGCTCTCGAAGCATACCTAACGCAAGACGAAATACAAACGAGGAAAAAGTTACGATATTCTTCTTCGTCGATTTTTTTAATTTCTGAAAGGAGGCTTGCCAATTGCTTTTGTGATGCAGGAGTAAACCAATAGTTCCGGTTTGGAAAGTCATGAATGCTAATCTGTTTTTTCTTTTTTATCCCGTCAATAATCTTTTTTTCCATTATTGATATTTTTTGTGTGTCTAGCGGCGTTGTTTTCACTTTCGAAATCAAAACCGCTAGGGGGTTGATATCAATACCAATAGCATTACGGCCCTTAATCATTGATTCAAGTAAGACCGTCCCAGACCCGCAAAAAGGGTCTAGAATTTTATCCCCCGGTTTGGAGAAAATTGGCAAGATTACTGCGGGAATGTTTTGTAACATCTTCGCCGGATATGGGTGAATGTTATTTATATCTTTACTTCGCGGGCCGTTTAACAAGCCGTTTGAGATTTGTGTCTTAAAATCTAAGTCGTGCCGAATAATCGAGATTGGAGACGTTTCGCTTTCGGGAGTAATCGAAAAAAAAGGTTGTGACATAATACGGCCCAGAATATTACCGACTAATGGACTAAATAATGTGTTTTTTAATTTAACCTTTTGTTTTTATCTCTTCCAGAAGCTCTTCGTCCGAATAAACGTCTTCTGCGCCACCAACAGGTCGTAAAAGAAGTCGTGCTCGTTCTTGTGCATTCGTGAGAGAAGACGAGCTGCGGTTTCGGGGCCGATGCCAAAGACCTCTAAGGCGATTACTGCACGCATTCCATAGGTTGCGATTAGTCCGGCAACTGCAAACATATCGGCTTCTTTTTTCTTCTTCGTTGCAGAGGTGAAAACTTCTGCTGTTGGGGCTTCAGTTTCTGCCCTTCGTTTTTTCTTTTTCGATTTCGAAGACGCTTTTGTTGCCTTTCCTAATGCGGCTTTCGTTCCGGCATTCCAATTATCCAGAATTTCCTTCCTTTCCTTTTCCTTCAAGATTTCCTCGTAATCTGCAGTCGTGACCTGCGAGGAGGCGCAGAATGGGCAGGAAATCTTTTCGTTCCAGTCGTCTGCGAGGGAAACGGAGAAAGATTTATGGCAAAAAGTGCAGACCAGGCGCGCAGTCTTTTCTTTAGTCGAGGAAACGAACTGCTCCAAGGAGTCCTCGGAAGGTTCAATTTCGGAGGCGGAAACGTCGTGCGAGAAAGCGGCATCCAACATTGCCTTTGACAACGCCGAAGGCGAGGAAGCAGACGGGGAAACAACAACCACCCGCGTGCGCGAACCGGAAGCCGGGCCAAAGGTCCGCAGGGACGAGTACAAAACCTTGAGCTTTGGCAGGTCAAACTTGTCCTTCAAAATCTCGTCCATTGCCTCCAGGAACACCGGAGAGGACTGGTAGCGTTCAACCAGGCGGCGAAGGCCGTAGGGGTTCCGGAACGGTGTTGCCTTCCGGGGCAACACGCCAAACCTTTGCGCAACGTGAAAGAACCGGGCCCGCAAGAGCGGGGTAGAAGAGACGCTCTTTTCAACAGCGTAAGCGAATGCTTCCGGCGAGAGGCCGGAGATCAACGCAGCGAGTTTGGTTGCGTCGTAGGGCTGTTCAAAGTCAAGCAGAATCCCGTAAGTGCCCGGACGCGTCCGGACCCGGTTCGCAGTCTGGGAAAGCAAGTTGGAAAGGCATATTGCGAAGGCCTCGTTGAAAGCATCCCCAAGGAAGCAATGGACTGCAATGCGCTGGTTAGGCAGGTTTTCGACAAAAATCTCTGTCGGCGTGGCTTGGAATGCCATTGACTGGCTTGATGCGAGGCCGTGTATCTTGGCAGCTGCGGTTGGGTTGCAGTTGTACTTGGAGGAAATCTCGGCAACGGAAAGGTGCGAGCATTCCGTCAAAAGCTGGCAGATCATCGACGAAGTCGATGCTGATACGGGGATTTCCTCGCCTCGCCACTCGGGTATTGCTGCTGTGTAGTCGGTTGACTGTTCGACTGCGACTTCGTCTTCGGATACCGAGAGCACTTTCCAGGGCCTGCCGCGGGAGATGAACGTCGCGCCTATTGCCAAAAACTGGGCTGCGAAGTCCTCGTCCAGCACGCCCATTGACTTGTTGGTGGAGGCGTTGCGCACAAACAGGTTCTTTTTGTCCGAGATGGTTGAGACGTTTTCGTAGTAGTACAAAAGCGTGCGGGGCATCCGGCGCAAAGGCAGGGCCGCAAGCTCTTCCTGCGTGGCGTCCTCCAGCGAGGGCAGGTTTTTGCCCATTCCGAAGTTGAGGATGCGTTTTCGGGACATTTCCAAGGCCAAGTCGTAGTATTGCGCTAGTTTTACACAGGCAAATGCGGGTGTTGTTGAGAGTATTTCCCGCACTGCTCCAAGCGTAGTTTGCGGGTGCAGGTCCAACACAGTCCCTACTATTGCGTGCGCAAGTACGTCCCGGCAGGGCCTTTGCTCGTGGCGAGCTTCCAGCTCGCGATTATTTGCTTGCAGGCACAAAATCGCTGATTCCGCGCAATCCAGCGCGTCAGCAGAGAGCACGATTCCGGAGGGCACCAAGTGAGTGCGGTGGCCGCTTCTGCCTACCCTCTGCAGGAGGCGGGTGGACTGACGAGGCGAGACGATTTGGATGACTAAGTCAACGTCGCCGATGTCGATTCCAAGCTCCAGGGAGGAGGTGCATACTATTGCCCTGAGGCCTTCGGGGTGCTTGAAGGCGTCTTCGGTTTCCTTGCGGGCGGCTGTGGAGAGGGAGCCGTGATGGACGGCCACCAAGTCCGTAAGGTCGGGCTGTTGGTGCAGTTGCGACCCCAGCCACTCGGCATTCGAGCGGGTGTTGGAAAAGATGAGTGTTTTCTTGTGCGATAGCACGAGTTCGCGAATCCGGGCTATCAATGGGCTGGATTTTGAGGAATTGGCGGCATCGGCAGGCTTGGAGGGGGCATTTGCCGAGTTGGCAGCATGTGTCTTGGGCTTCTCGATGCACTCAACAGAGAGCTTGTATTCGCGCTTTTCGTCGAGGACGGAAGCAACTGCGTTGGTCGAAAGGGTTTTCGCCGCCTTCTCAGGCTCGGCAATGGTTGCTGAAAGGCCAACTAGCTGGATTGGCTGAAGGGCCTTCTTGCGCAATCGGGCGATTGAGAGGCCCAATTGGATTCCTCTTTTTCCCTCTAGGAGCTCGTGGTATTCGTCGATGATTACAAAGCGGGTTGCCGAGAGGGCAGGCGAGAGCTTGGCGTGAACTAGCACCGAGCACAAAGTCTCCGGAGTGGTAATCAGGAATTGGGGCGGATTGTCAGCTTGTTTCTGCCTCTCAGACTGGGGCGTGTCCCCGTGCCTAACTGCGAGGCGGATTCCCAGCTCGTCGCACCACTTTTGCAGACGCAAAAGGATGTCACGGTTGAGCGCCCGGAGCGGGGTCACGTAGATTGCGAGAATGCCCCAATCGTTACCCGCTCGCTTGAGGCGCGCCAGCTCGGAGAATATAGGCATAATCGCAGTCTCGGTCTTGCCGTAGCCAGTAGGCGCAACAACAAGCACGTCCTTGCCAGAGAGAATCTTGGGAATGGCAAGAGTCTGGATGCTCGTCAGAGTAGTGATGCCAAACTTTTTGGCAGTCGAAATGACTTGGGGGTCAAGGGTTGGGTCCATTTTGAGAAAAGTGATTCCAAGAGGTCAGAATGGGCAGAGTAAGTGAAAAAATAAGGTAGCTGGAGGCTTATTTGGGTATTTGCCGAGTGCTACTTGACGTAAACGACGTCCTTCTTGCCCTTGAAGTCCGCGTCGCAAGTAAGCAGAGGCAAGCCATTCTTGAGTGCGCTTGCGTAGATTAGCGAATCCGCCATTGCAAAGCCGTGTTTTTTCGACTCAAGAGCGGCAATCTCGCACGTCTCTGCGTCTAGAGCTATGATGCGTATCTGTCCTAGCTTGGCCTTAATCTGCGCCCATTCCTCGTTGCGCAGCTTTCTCAAATAGAATCGCGCCACCTCGGCGTAGCTGATTACGGACATTGCCGGAATCGCATCCGAGAGGGCCTTCGCCAGGCTTGCGTTTGGCTTGTCAATCACTGCGATTATCGCGGAGGAATCTACCAAGATCTCTCTCACTTTTATCCCTCACAAATGGCCCCAGGCCAGGATATTTGCCTGCCAGAGGCGAAAGTATGTCCCATGCGGAAGGCAGGTGTTCGGCCATATTGTGTGCTATAGCCTCATCGTACGACTTGGCGCCTATGGACTTCTTGTAGGCTTCGACCAGGTCCTTGGTCTCCTTTCTTACGGGAATCATGACGTACATGCGTTTCATAGTTATAATTGGGTTATAGTCTTATAAAACCTTTTTGGCGCGATTTCCGCTGAAAACGCATTCTCAGAGGCAGCTATGGGCAGCCCGGGGAGAAATCCGGCGCTCCAGACGCCTCCGTTTAGCTCCGAAGGTTAAAATTGCCTCTGCGCGCTATGTCATCTGAGGGTTTTTTGGAGGCGCTGCGCATTGGCCGTTGAAGAAAGGAAGCTAGTTCATCCGAAAATGATTGCGCGCAAGCTCGTGATTAAAGACAAGTTTCCAGAGGTAAAACTCAAGCCCGACCCGATCACTGGGCGGGGAAGCCTTCTTTTCGATGCAAAGGACGCCGGCTTGGTCCATGGTAGGTACATAATGCACGCAAGCAAAGCCGAGCTTGACTGCGAGGGATTCTATTCTGGGCTCCTGCAGAAGCAGCCCCTCTTTCGTGGAGTGCTGGAAATCCACGCAATACCCGACTCGAACAGGAATGGGCAGTTTATCTGCTTCGAGCCATTCAGCGACTCCAGGAAGCAAAAAATGAAGGATTTGCTTCTCAAGCACTGGCAGTAACTACTTTTTTTCGAAAAAGCCATTCTCCCAAGCCGCCATAGGCAGATTTTTACAAAAAAGAAGGAAGGATAGGCCTTCTTCGGCCCATTTTCACGTCCTGCGAGGGAAAACAAAGGGAAAATCTAGAGGATAGTTATGCCCAGGAGCTTGAGTATGATGAGAAGCCCCACTCCGGCAAGCCCAAGTATGGCTGTTACGAGCACGCTTATGAGGTTAATTGGGAGGTTCAAAGCGTCCATCTGCAGGGCCCCCGCGAGGTAATTAATCACGAATAGGGCGATGAGGCCGAATACGGTGTTCATTAGGACCTTCTTGAGGAATCCGATTATGAATATGCCAAGGATTATGGCGCCAATGCCGAGCAGGCCGATTCCTGCAATCTCGGGCAGTCCTAGAGCTAAAATGGCCATTTGTCTATTCCCCCAATGCCCTACCGAGGGCAGTTTACCGAATAGCATTAGGCAGTTTTTGTAACAAAAGCGTTCCGCTTTGAGGCGATTTTTTCATTTCGTGCTTTTCGTACGATTTTGTGTTTTGATTATTTTTCCCAAAAATCAAATTCGTTTTTTCAGTATTTTCTCCAACCGTTTTTCGTGCCATTTTTTATGCAGTTTTGTTGCCGCAATCTTTTGTCCAAACTTCGAGTTAGGCACTACTAAATACCTCTAGTCAAAAGTATATTTTGTTTACACTTGATACTTTGGTTATATCTGTAATGGCCTTTCCTTTGCGGCATCCTTTTAACCCTGCTTTCCCTAATCAATCCATGTCAAAACTGGTGCGAATCGACGCCGAGACTTATCGGGGCCTCACCTGCTATGCCGGAAGGCTGCAGTCGCGCCTGGGAAAGCCAGTCAGCCTGAACGCGGCATTGGGCTACCTGGTGGCCAAGGCCGAGGCCAAGACTCCGGGGTATATACGCTTGCTGAGGCAAAAGAAATCTCCTGCAGGACGGCCCAAGACGGTTAAGAAAAAGCAGGTCAGGAAGGGCAAGAAGAAATGATTATTTTTCATACTGGTATGAACTGGTGATTTTATGGAAAAAACCGATTCAAACAACAAAAAACGCCTTAAGCCCGAGCTCCACTTCTCCCCCTATTCAGCGTACGGAATCCAGAAGGACCTGGAAAAGGACCTCCACGCCAAGGCAAAAGTCTTCGGCCTTGCCTCGCAGGACCTCATCCTGAATGCAGATGACGTAGTCAACAAGGATAATACTGAGGATCGTGTTGAGGTTTTAGGAAAGAAGTTCGGTATGCGGCCTCAGCAAAAGCACTAACTTATTCATATTGGTATGAACCGGTGAATTTTGTTGGAAACGCCTAGAAACCCGATAAAAATTCAGAAAGTCCCTGCGGCAAGCCTTGAGCGCATCGGTTCGGCGTATCCGAAAACGGGTTCTTTGGGCACTATTGGCGCTGCAAGAAAAGACCTTTTGATTCAGGCTGCGGTTGCAAAGTCGCGCGAAAAGCCACTCGGGCGCTCGGCTTCGGTCATTACTGGCATCAAAGGCCCGGAACTCGAGAATTTTTCGCAAAGGGCAGGCGCAAACTCAGGTTCGGACATCCACTCGATTCTCAAAGCATCAACACCTATGTTGGCTGGTGCAGTGAGCCTGGTGACTGGGCTTCCTTTCGCTCCCGCGGTATCTGCCATCACTGTTGCCGGTATGCTGAAAAGGCCGGAAAAGCAGGTTGGGGCAAAGGCCCCGCTTATGCGGGTAAGCCAGTTCAACCCTGGTGCGCGCAATTATGCAAGCATGATTGCAGCATCTAAGATTGGCGTACCCCTTTCTCCTTCAACTGAAAAGCTTCGTACAGAGGCAATGAAACGGGTTGCAATGCGGCCGTACAGGAGATGATTCTGTTCATATTGGTATGATTGGATTCAACGCAATCCACAAACCAAACGTTCATACAAGTATGTTCAAAATGCCAGGATTCGTTTCTTCCGGGCAGTTCGTGGCACTTGGGCAGGGGTTCGCTGCAGATACCATCAAACGTTCATACATTGATGAAGTGGTGCAGAAAGAGGAAAATAGGGAAATTCATCTGCATATGAACGTTAACAAAGCGATTTGTGGAAAAGAAACGTTCGACTGAGTATGAATGTTTTGATTTCTTTTTTTCGCTGTTTTTTCAATGAATCCGTTCAATCCCCGGCACAAGGTCGAAGTCAGAATCGAAAGAAATAATCTGTTTTTCCTCGAAACCAGACAACGCCACCACGCTTATTGCATCGCAATAGTTGAGCTTGGAATATTTTTCCATCAATGCCAGGCTGTTTTTGTAAACCGTCATATCCGTTTCTAGCACTGGGACTTTGTTGTCGAATATCTTGCGGCCCACGTCCGAGGCGGGCTTATTCCCCCTCTTTCGAATGAAATATTCCACTATTTCCCAAAGAATTACGGAAGTTATCATGGCGTTCGGGTTGGCCTTGAGCAATTCTTCCGCCCGCTGGTGATACCCGTCATCCTTGTCAAAGAGTGCAATCAGCACGCAGCTATCTGCGATTTTCATCAAGAATCCCTTCGTAAATGATATCATCAAGATCCCTGGTGGCGTTCGCCCCCTTTCCCGTACTGATTATACCAGACAATTTAGAAAAGTCGATTTTTGGCGCTTCTAGGAACTTGTCCTCGTTTTTGTATGCAAACTCAACCGCTTCCGCGATTATTTTTCCGTCGGAGACCTTCCTTCCAGTAGAGAGCATCCTCTTTGCCTTGAGAGCGTTCACCGTCTTGGCTATGCTTCTGGGCACCCTGATTGGGTAAGTATATTCTTCCATGTTACATCTACTACATTTACTACTAACACTACTTATTATTTTTATCTGCCGATTCCTCCAAGAGTCATCCTTGGTTCAAAGTTTGCCATAAACAACCTCGTCAATTTCCTTCGCAGAGTAAGTCTTCGGTCCTCCTGGTTCCTTTGGCAGGAATCCAGCCAGTTTTAAAATGTCCTTTTTTCGCTTTTTTTCTGTCTTCTTTTTTCTAGCAGGTGTTTTACCCGGCGCCCAAAGCTCGTCGTCAACCTTGCGCATAAGCTTCGGAACATCCACTTTGGCCTTTATCATCCCGAATATTTCATTCGCTTTGGCTTTCCTTAATGTCTTGCGGGTTTTCATGAACAAAATCTAAAAATACTGGTATGTATTCCTTTGCAGGCCAGCTTTCCGTTAACTTAGAGTTTATTTTGATTTGCGGCCTTCGCGTCCGTCATGCCTGCACGGGCCCCTTGCGCACCCTTGGCGATTCGTTTCTCGAGTGTATCAAAAGCCCCTCGCCGACTCCCAAGTCCAGGGCCTTTGCAAGCGACTCCGAAAGCATTATCCCCGGGCTGTTCATTTCGTCAATGTCATCCGTGCGGTAGACCGGCACGTTCCGGATTTTGCGGCCTACTGACTCGAGCGCGACCGTCCCGACTGCGCTTGGGTCCCTGCTTGGCGCCCGTCCGGCATCTGGCTCGATTCCCAGGTTGGCGCGCTGCTTGGTGGAAAGGCCGATGGCGTGCCTGTCCTTATTTTGCACGGATGCGTCATCCGCTATTGCCGCCACTATCGCAGGGACCTTCCCGCTCAGGGGCTCGAGGCTGCGGCCGAGCGCGTGCCGGGGGTACAGGATGCCGTGCCCGAGGTCATAATGTAGCGTCCGCTCGCGTGGCCGGTCAACCCAAGCCATCGCAAGCCGCCTGTTCCGGTCGTCCTCGTCGTGGCGCGCAATCCTCTCAAGCGCCTTCCTGTCGAAGAAGAACCTTCCCAGCTTGTCTATCGCGTCGCGCCTTATTGATGGCGCTTCGCTTTCCAGCGCCCTGAGCAGCTTTTCCCGTTCCACCGGCGCCTCGCGCAGCGGCCTGTAGTTTTTGTTTGCGAATACGTAATTTGGGCGTGCGGCCATCCTTGTCACTCCTTGTAAAGGCCGGGGTACTTGCACACAAAATCCTTTATGGCAGCAATCATTTTTTCCGCCTGTTTCTTCGAACCGCTTTGCATCACCGGCGCCACCCGTGAAGAGAGGTCATGGTAGTCCTCCACATATCTTGGGCCGATTTTTTTCCTTAAGTTCGTGCAGGCAGACGGCGGGAAATGAATCAGGCTGCCGGCCATCCCGCGGCCGAAGGCGCGCTCGTACCAGGTGAAGAGCTCGGCGTGGTGGCGCTCCGGTCCGACAGTCACGTTGGGGCGCACCCTTTCGCCTTTTTCGTTGACTACCGCGTGCGTCTCCTCCAAGCCGTCCGGTCCAAGGGCGTTTTCCTTCCGGATTGTCAGGGCCGGGTATTTCTTCAATACCCCCTCGATTTCCGCTTCCAAAAAATCACTTCTTGCCAAGGTGCGACGCGTGGATTTGGAACCTCGTTCCCACCTTCTTCCAGTCCACGTTAGACAGGTAGGCCTCGACGTATTTCGCCCTGTCGGGTCCGTAGTCTCCGTAGTACGCGTGCTCGAAGACGTCAAGCGCAAGGAGCGGGATCGCCCCCCAGACTGCCCCTTGGTTGTGCGAGTCGCAAAGGTAATTGTGAAGCCTGCCGTCCGACGGGTCGAGGCAGAGGATTGCCCAGCCAAGAGAGGACTTCGCGGTCGCGACAATGTCCGCCTTCCAATTCTCGAACGAGCCGAACTCGTCCGCGATGGCCTTTCCGATTGCGCCATTGGCATCAATCTGGCCGTCGCCTCCGAGCACGTCCCAATAGAGCTCGTGCAGTATCTGCCCGGAGGCGTTGAAGGTCTCCTTGCGCTTCAGCTCGCCGAACTCGGAGTAATTGGCGTTCGCCTTGGTCCTGTCCGCAGAGGCAAGCTTCTGCTCGACCTCGTTTCTCTTGGCCACGTACCCCGCATAGTGCGTGTCGTGGTGCCTCTTGTCCGTAAGCTCGCTTATGCCCTTCTGCGAGCCGTACGCGAAAGGAAATGCCTTGACCTTGTGCTCGAATGCCATTTGCCCTTTCTCCCCCTCCCTCTTCATTTATTGTGCCAAAGAAAGCAATGGCTGGCGGTAGTTAAAAAAAGCGCCCAAGAAGGAAAAGGCGCAGACGGGTTGTTACTGCACGAGCTTGAATATCTTCACGCCGCCGTTTGCGGTGCTGTGCACGAGCTCGAACCCGTCAAGCTTCTCGTAGAAGAACAGCTGCACGTACGGCGAGTCGAGGAGGTAGCTTCTCTTCGTGCCGTTGCTCAGCGTCGCCAGGTCCGGGTTGAGGTTGAGCATGCCCGCGTTCGCGTCTATGTACACGTCGTTGGAGCCCGACTTCCCGATGTACGAGTACGAGGGTGTTCCGCCGCCCAGTTGCAGTATCCTGGGGTCCTTCAGCTGTACCTGGTCACCAGCCGCGCTCTTGAGCAGGAACAGGTTTATGGTGTTGTTCTGGCCTGCGCTTGCGCAGTAAAGCTGCCCGCTAAGCTGCGAGTATATCGCCTGCCTCTGGATTAGTCCGGGGCAGCTCATGGCGACCGCGCTGCCGGAATCGTTGGCAGTGTACGCGGGGTAGAGGAACTCGAACGCGTGCTCAAGCTCCCACTGGCTCTTCCCGGTGCCCTGGGTCCAGTCTATTGCGGGAGTGACGTTGTAGTCCGCTGACGCGTTCGGCTCGCGGTAGAGCCCGGAGAACGTGCCCGCAAGGAAGTTGAGCGCGCCCCACTTGGAGATGAGCTCCGAATCCAGCATCAGGTACGTGGAGTTGTGGTACTTCATCACGCGCACAAGCTCGTCGGAAGGCCCGTCCACCAGTGCCTTGGCAACTTCCTGGTTGTACTCGGGGTACGCGTTGCCCGGGTCGGTCGCGGTCTTCTTGCCTGCGATGAAGGTAGTCCAGTGGCCGTAGTCCCACCAGGAGAGCACGCGGTCTGAGGAGCCCAAGTTGATGCTCATCCAGGTCATCGCGTCGCGCCAGTCCTCGCCTATGCGCTGGCTGCACAGGCCCTGTATGGTGGAGCCGGAGGATACGAACGGTATCCCGAGCCCGCTCGTGAACCCGTTGAGCGACTTGCCCCAGGAGGTGTCGTCGCAGCCAAGCTGCACCGGCGAGCCGGCCGCGTGCGCGAACTGCGCGACTACGAGGATTGCACCGATTCCCAGTATGGTCCACGATGAATATTTCCTGAACGCCGGTGCCGAGTGCCCGAACGAATGCGAGAACAGCTCGCAGAGCTCCCAGAGCAGGAACAGTATGAACGCGACGGCAACAGGCAGCGCAGTGGCAAGGTGGGCTATGTACTTGAGCTTGTGTATGCCGATGAACGATATCGGGAAGAAGATGAGCACGAACAGCAGCGGCAGCTTGTTTTTCCTGTCCGCAAACACGTACGTGACAACAGTCGAGACTATGGCAAGGCCCAGGTAGTAGAATATGTCGTTCTCCGCAACGAACGCAGCCATGCTCGAAAGGCCGAGCGGCTCCGCAACCGCGGTCATCATCGGGTCGAAAGTGGAGTTGAACACGAAGACGAACGCCACCACCGCAGCCGAAGCTAGCGCCAGCCTCTTCTGGTTCTTCTTCCAGAGCGTGGCGAACATGATTACGTAGCACAGGAACGCCGAGAACATCAGGAGGTTCTTGGGCGAGAGCGCGTAGGAGAACACGCCGTACGACGACAGGTCCATCGCGTCAGTCGCCGGGTTCTCCTCCGCAACCGTCATCATGATTGCGCTGTTTGGGGTCGCGAAGTTCAGGCCGTAGTCGAGGTAGGACACCACCTTGCCGCCAAGCGGGGTGAACGCCATCACTCCCGCGAAGGCGAGGAAGCCCACCCCGAGGAATACGAGCTTTGCGTTCCCGTCCGAAAGCTCGAGTGCGGAGCCTATGCGGCGGATCACCTTGTATTTTGCAGCCGCAAAAAGCAGGCAGGCGAAAGCGAACGCCGCGGCGAGCAGCTGCACGCCGTTGAATATGGCAAAAGGCGACTGGGCGGAGTAGATGAGGTACGCCACGTTTCCTGCAAGCGCGCCGGCCACGACCATCGCGTTGCTTGCTATCCAGCGCCAGTCAAGCTCGCCAGCCCAGAACTCCATCAGCGAGGCGAAGAACACGTATGCCGTGATGACCATGACTGGCCAGACGAACTGCGACGAGCCTATGAGTATGAGGAAGCTCGAAAGCCCCGCGAGCGCGCCCCAGCGCAGGCTCTTGGTCTTGACGGCTATGATGTACGTCGAGAATATGAGCATTGTGGCAAAGAGCGCGAACGGCTGCTGCTCCGCAACCCCGGCTGCCATCTTGTCTATGAGCTGGGGCGTGAACGCGACGAGCGCTGCCGCCACGAGGGCAATCCTGCGGTCGGCTTCCTCGCGCACGAGCATGTACACGAGGAACGAAAGCAGCGCGCCCAATAGCGGCGGGTAGAGCTGCATGAAAGCGGAGACGAGCTCCTTGGTGTACGACGCGCCCGTTATGCCCTGCCAGACAAAATACCAGCCTGCTGTCATGTAGTGCACAAGCGGGGGCACGCGCTGGAACTTGAGCTGGGGGAAGTACGCGTCGTCGTTGAAGAGCGGAATCTGGCCCTGAGTTGCCACGAACTCGGTCACGTGCGCGTAGTAGTACGGGTCGATTTCGGAAAAGTAAAAGTCGGAAGAGGTCGCGTAGCGCGCGTAGAAGCCGAAGATTACCAGGATGACCAGGAGGATGAGCGTCTTGTTTGCGTTGAACGTGCGCTCCCAGAACTCCTGCGTGGAGTATTCCGCCTTCCAGTGCAAATTGACTTGGGGGAGCTTCTTTGCCTGGTAATAGTATAGCAGGAGGCCTATTGCCGCCGCGAGTATGGAGTTGAACGCCACAACCACGAAGCTCATCTTCATCCCAAGGAGGACGAACTCGAGCACGCCGAACAATGGCGGCACGAACAGGCCGAGTATGATTCCGATGAAGAACTTTTCAAAGCGCCCCATCGAGGTGCGGTAGAGGACCGCCCACGAAAGGAGCATCCCCGGAACGGCTATGGACAGCATCACTGCAAGAGCCGCTATGGTTTCAGCTATCACAAAAAAGACCCCCCTAAAACTATGAATTCCCCTATGGGAGAAGTTATTTTCCCGGATTGAATTTCTGCACGCAGGCTATTATAATGATTCATTTTTAGGGGCCGATGAGGGTTGCCGCCCTCCCGGTTTGCTGTCCGGTTGTCTCATTGCCCGCCGGCCTTCCTTGCCTTCGAGAATGCCGACATCACGAACGCTGCGGACAGCGCGTTCCCGTCCTTTGCCTTGGAAAGCGCCGCAGGCGGTATGGACACTTCCGCGCCCACCAGCTTCTTGTGCGAGAGTATGTGCGAAATCATGCCAACCGCAGCCGCGATGCCTGATTCTTTTCCCTGTGCCGACCCGGCGTGGCCCGTTGCCTGCGGGAGCCTTGCGGCGACGCAGGGCACCCCGCTCTGCACTATCGCGTCCTCCGAAAGCGTCCGGCCCCCGCGGACCACGTTCAGCACGTCGGCCGAAAGCCTGACGTCGGCCTTGGACGCGTCGTGCGACGCGAGGATGATGCGGTCAACGCGCGACCTGCGGCAGGCGTTTGCGAGTATGAGCGACGGCCGGAGCGAGTTGTCGAAGTAGTCGGACGCTATCTTGGCCTCCTGGTAGGCCTTTTTCGCCTCCCAGATTCGCACCACCTGCGACACGCGGGAAAACAGCTTCGCCGCCTTGTCCTCGTCCTCTATCTTGTCGGCCACTATCTTGAGCCCGGTGCCCTTGTATTCCTTGAGCGCCTCGGTAATCTTGTCAAGGACCTCGATTGCCTCCGAGACCTTCTCCACGAATGCGATGACGTCGAAGTCGTCCTCGGAAAGCCTGGACACCACGCCCGCGCCCACGTCGCCTTCAGCGCCGATTACGGCAACCCTGTTCTTGCGGCGCTGCGCGCGCTCCCCTGCGGGTATGCCGCGCTCCTCCATCTCCTCGTCAAGAAGGAGCTCGTGGATGCTTCCGTAGACTATCCCTTCCTCGCGCGCGATGCGCACCCGCTGCTCGACGCGTTCGACTGTGACCGGCCTTGCGGCCCTTCTTGGCATGTGTAACCAGAATGAAAGAGCGTTCCGGCCGATAAAAGCGTTTCAGTGCCCCTGTGCCGTGCGGGCGTGTTCGTCGGGTATTAAATGCGGCAGCAGGCTAATTTTTTCCAATGGACCGCGACATCCTAAAGGCAGGTGCGATAATGGAGCTGATGCGGCCGCTCAACTGCGCGATGGCCGGCTTTGGCGCGCTTTTGGGCTACTGGCTCTCGGTAGGCTACGTTGCGCTTCCTGCATCCGCGCTCCTCGTGGCCGCGTCCACTTTCATAATCTGCGGAGCTGGCCAGGCAATCAACGACTACTACGATTATGCGGTTGACCGCAAGGCAAAGAAGGCAAGGCCCATCCCAAGCGGCAGGCTTACCGCACGCGAGGCGCAAAGCGTCGCTCTCGCGCTGTTCTTTTTGGGCATCGCGGTTGCATTCTACGCGAACCAGGCCGCGTTAGGCGTGGCTGTCGCGTTCTCAATCCTGCTTTACGTGTATTCGTCAAGGCTTTCCGGGCTCAAGTACTTCGGCAACGCGGTCGTAGCCCTCTCGAACGCATTCGTATTCGTGATGGGCGCGAGCATCTCCGGAAACTACTCCGTGGTCGCAATCCTCGCAACGGCATCCTTCTTTTTGACTTGGGCGCGCGAAATCACCAAGGACCTGGAGGACTACAAGGCCGACCTTGGAAAGAAGCACACCCTCCCGATGCTAGTTGGCAAGAGGGGCGCGGCGAACGCGGCGATACTCTCGACAATAGTCTCAATCGCAATAGCCGTGGTCCCCTTCGCGTTCAAAATGACCGACTCGTTCTTGTTTGCCGCAATCCTTGCGGTGTCCATAGTGGTTTTCCTGCAGGCCATGCTTTTGCTGCTGGCCGGAAAGTTCAAGGCATCCCAGCAATACTACAAGTACGGGATGCTCATTGCGCTTTTGGCTTTTACAAGCCTGCTTTTGCCCTGATTGTCGCCCGGACAAAGCCGTTTATAATTCTGGCCGCAAAATTATCCTTATAACGAAGCGATTACGATGTCCAGGAAATCAGTTGACGCGCTATTCGACGCGCTTTACGCGCTGACGGACCTGCGCGTGATTTTCCGCCAGTCCGCGCCAAAGCACGAGCTTAGCGCGGAACAGAAAAAGGAGGCCAAGGCCGCTCTGGATGCGGCGAAGAAGGCAATCAAGACAATCGAAGACGAGCTGAAGCTCTGAAAAGCAGAGAAAAAAGCAAAAGACACAATGCAGAGACAAAGGAAACAAAGGTGCATTTGCTATTCCCATCCCCCTTTCACCGACAAAGCCCGGTTACGTGTGCGAAGGCCTGGAGACGCGCTCGCGCGAGGAGCTTTACCTGAACATCCAGCCCATACAGGCAGCAGGCAGGCTCACGGC
>Ga0172381_10001188_pt1 | contig 31296 bp, 34 predicted proteins | sample Leawel6488metaG_FD_119754 | JGI IMG/M metagenome (GOLD analysis project Ga0172381, IMG submission 119754) | Leachate microbial communities from a municipal landfill in Southern Ontario, Canada - Leachate well 64-88 metaG | ecosystem: Engineered > Solid waste > Landfill > Unclassified | place... | reverse complement strand
TACTATATACATATATACTTATATATATATATATATATATATATATTATATAATAAGAACATACAAAACACTGGCAAAGAACAAATTGAACACCTGACTAAAAGGTCAATAAAAATTACCGAAAATCGGGGATAAAACACGGATGTTACCGATTACAGGCTCCTAAATTTCCTAGTATTACAATCGTTACAATTATTACGTCAAAAATTGACTTTTCTTAATATATACATATAAGCGAGGAAAGGCAGTTTTACATCGTGCCTAGGATGTTGGTTAGTATGTAATTAAAACAAGTCAGGAATAACGCTGCGCTTGGCAAATTAATCACCACCTTTTATTTTAGTTTAGATGTTTATCAATACACCTGACCATAAGAAGTTATAATACGATTTCGATACCAAGCTTTTTTAGGCTTTCGATTGCGGGCTTCTGCTCTTTTTCGGGCAGTCCCAAAATCTTCTGCTTTAAGCTTTCGGTTACAGAAACTTTCGCATTGACACGGATTTTACCTTTTATGCCAATCTTACCTGTTTCTGTAACTTCCAATCCCTTCTCAACGGCTTCTTTGTAATTGGCAGTCATTCCAGCGATTTTTTCGTCATCGCCTTCTACGCCTGCCTGCCCATCTTGTAACCACTGCTTCGTGCCGTAATATTTCGTTGCACGAGTATCCAGTTTTTGCATATCAAACTGGGCGGTTTTACCGCTAGGCATGGCAACTGTCAGCAAATCACCGAGGATTGTCCATTTTGCCTTTTTGGGAACTTCTTTTTTGTTGTTTATTTTTTCTGCCTGTTTATCCATAATATTCACAACCTTTCTGATTGATTTTGTATTACGGTCAGGCGTATTAATAAACACCCAAACTTTCAATATTTAATTGTCAATGAGCCTGTTGGCAATCCGCACTGCCCAAACCGTCAAGGTTTGTATTATGGTCAATTATGTTTGACCTTTTATTGGTATATAATGCAGGGACTGTGCCAACATTTTGGAAATCGCAACCTGTTGAAATCATTGAGGATTTTGTTTTGCCCGCACAATCCACTCGACGAAAACGTCGAGGCGTTTCACGGCGATTTGGGAAATCCTTAATGATATTAACGAGTTCAAAATTGTCGAGCAGGTGGCAATAAATGTCGAGCTCGCTAACTATTTGATATCATTCAGGTTTTGGGGGGCTTATGAGGGTCAGAGTACCTTCTGTTTTTATATAACTGGCCCCAAATTCCCCACAGGTCAAAATTTCAAACCAAGCAAGCTTGGAAATTAGTACAAGCGAAGCAAACCATTCTCAAAAAATAATTTTACAATATTGTAAATATTTCTTGACTTCCTTGGAATTTTATGTTATGGCGCATATATGAATGTTGAAGATATGCAAGCAACCCTAGAAACGTGCTTAAAGTCAATTCCGAAAGAGGATAGGAAGAAAATGCCTGTAAAGGTTAATTATCAGAAAATGGAAGCACGTTACGTCTGTGGAGCAGAAGAGCCTGGGAATGAGCATTTATGCACAGGATACGCATCACGCCACGATGATAGGTGTGCGTTCAGACAAGAGGACGGGGCTTGCACTAAACCAGTTATCTATGAAGAGGTTTAAATGGGTAGACCGAAATTAGACATTGACCTAGAAGCTGCAATAGACCTGATCAATAGGGGCGAAAAAGTCCCTACCATTTCATCGGAGCTCGGAATTAGTCCTCCTACTCTACGAGCACGGATCGCTTCCTTGCAGAAGGAACAGGGGCTCCTTCTTCAATATCGTGCCGTACAGTCTCTTCAACTAACCGAGCTCCAAGCAAGAGTCCTGGAGGCAATTACTCCAGAAAAGATAGAAGAAGCACCACTCAGAGATCTTGTAACAAGTTATAAAATCCTAAAAGACAAAGAACTAAATATAGAAGGCAAGCCTAGTGAGATTAAAGGCTTGGTGGCACATTTAATTTATCTCGAGAAACAGGAACAAGCTGTTGCATCGGGACAGATTATTGATGTGGAGTCTACGCCCGAGGAAAGCTATCCATTTACAGATAAAACAAACGAGCTTTCTCTACTTGATGATAACGGGTTTTAAGACACCACGTCAATTATTGACTTTTCTCGTGGGTGATACTTGATGAGGAAGAAGCAATCCCTGTCTTCCCCTGGCAAATTGGACAAACACGCTCATCAGGTATCACCTAACGGGTGCTTAATAGATAAGCAGTGTGAAATTTGTGGTATAACTGAAATCACTAGTAATAAATTAGTTAGGGATCATAGCCACACAACTGGTCGCCTACGAGGGATGTTATGCTCTTCGTGTAATGCTAGAATAGGACACTACGAAACTGGAGTATTGTTTGATAGGTTTCGTAAGTCTTATGAACACTGGTTAGAGTTGTATAGTAATAAAATTAAAGAGTATTTAGAAAAGCCTTCGACTGGTATTGTATATTCTAAGTCTATTAAAGACGAAGAGACTGGATTTAGTATAAGACAATTAAAGCAGCAAGCTCGTAGTAATAAGAGTGTTTATAGAGATGCAGCTAGAAAGCGTCTTACAGAGTTATCTATAACTTATTAATATACTTGGAGATTTATGCTTCCAGCAAAGATTAAATGTAGTAAGTGTGGTAAGTATAAACCTTGCGATAGGCATCATGTAACTTACAATCCTGATGTGATAGTAAAGTTATGTAGGACTTGCCATAAAAAGATAACACTTGTTAATACTATTGCAGCAGTGTTAACAAGAAAGAAAATGGATAATATACTAAGGGCTGTATGTTGGCTCTGGTTTAAAGATTATAAGGGAAAGATTACAACGGAGGCTGTAGCAGGATTTTTAAAGATTAATGTAGTACTTACACTGCAGCAAGAACGATTTATTAAAGCTGCAAAGAAAAGAATGAGAGGATAAATTATGGCAGTGTCAGGACCTTTTAGAGAAGTCTATACTTATTATGGACTCGCAGCAGATACGAAGCCTGGAGATGATGATAATATTCTTGAGGGCTCAAAGTTCATTGAAACAGATACACTTGATGAGTTTGTTTATTTAGGAGGAACGTGGGTAGATATTACTCCTGCGTAAGGATAAAATGATTTACTTAAAATTCTGTGTTGATTCTTTACCAAACGGTTTCGCAGGAAAGACAAATGCGTTTGTTATCCGTATATTGAAATCTCATAAGGACGACAGGGGGCTTCTGGAACATGAGAAAGTCCACGTTAAACAGTTCTGGCGTTGTCCTTTACACGGATTGTTTTACAGATTTTCAGAGGATTACAGACTGAAATCAGAAGTAGAAGCGTATCGTGTTCAGTATAAATACGGCGCAGATTTGGACACGCTGGCTGACCATTTAAGTAGTAAGTATGATTTAATGCTTACTTTTGAAAAAGCAAAGGAGCTAATTAAATGCCTTCAGTCCTTAGAGCAAATATGAAAATCTCCGCAGTCGCTGGGACTGCGTTTGTGGATTTCTCTGAAGCGGATGTCCTTACTGATTATCTGGGCAGGAAGCTGACTATTACCGACTCCGCAGGGAAGAAACTTGTAGGTTATATCAAGGCGGCAGGGACAGGGGAAACGCTGGATAGTGAACTTGTAACTGGCGGTGATTTTTCAAATGCGGGTGATTGGACTTGTGACGCAGGTTGGGGAGTTACTGGTGGAAAGGCAATCGCAACTAGCGTTTCAGGAAAACGAATATACCAAGCATATTCTTATACTATTGGTATTTTAGTTAAATATATAGTTGTCATTGATAGTATTAGTGGTGGTTATATTTATGGGATTATTGGTGGTGCGATAGGAATATCTCCAATAACTTCTGGCACAAAAACTGAATATTTATGCACTACTGCGTCAGGTAATACACGCATAACCGGAACGGCTGCAAGTATCCAGTTAGACAGCGTATCTATTAAGCAAGTCCTCACCCCTTCCGCTACTGGCGTTACAATAGTTTCCACATCCGGAGGCACGACTTATAACTGGGCTTCCGTAGAATCAGGATTTAATTATAACGATGCGTCTAGTTACACCTACGAGATAGAAGCAAGGAAAATTTATTCAGGACCTTTTAGATAATGGAACTAGGAACCCAAGACATAAATAAGACTGTTGTTGACAAACTTCGTGAGTGGAGGAATTCTCCTCTTCAGTTTGTAACAGAATGTCTTCGTGTTACTCCTACTGAGCAGCAAATTGAGTTCCTTCAGAAGCTAGGTAAAGAAAAGCGAATATCAATACGTTCAGGACATGGGTGTGGAAAAGACTGTGTAACATCGTGGGCAATTCTCTGGTTTATGGTAACTCGTCCTTATGCAAAGGTTGCTTGTACAGCGCCAACAAATAGGCAGTTACGTGATATTCTGATGGCAGAATTGTCGAAGTGGTTGCGTGGCTCGTTAGTTGCTGACGAGTTTGTTATTCGTAAAGATATTATCTTTCATAAGGAAGCACCTAAAGAATGGTGGATTAGATTTATTTCTCCTTCAGTTCGAGCGACTAAAGAAGAGCAAGCTGAAACCCTGGCTGGGTTGCATGGCGAACATTTACTAATTGTGGTCGACGAAGCCTCCGGTGTTCCCGATCCAACCTACATACCATTAGAAGGCGCTATGACCCAGCCAGACAATAAAGTAATTCTGATTGGAAACATGACCAAGAATTCTGGTTATTTCTATGATACACACTTTCACACTACAATTTCAAGTTCTTGGTGTAAGATACATTGGGATAGTCGAAAGTCTACTATAGTAGATAAGAGTATGCCTGAGTATTTTGCTCGTAAATATGGGGTAGATTCTGATGTGTACAGAATTCGTGTTATGGGTGAGCCTCCTTCACAAAACACAAATACACTTATTCCTTTGTGGGCTGCAGAACAGTGCATCGGAAACGAGATTCTGGTTGCTGATAATGAGCCGTTGTATCTTGGAGTAGACGTAGCACGATACGGAGATGACGCATCTATTATATTACCCCGACACGGACTGAAAATCCTTCCTTGGGAAACCTTTAGAAAGCTGAATACAATTGACCTTGGCGGATTTATTAATCAGACCTACCAGGAAATTGGAGCATCTGGTTGTGCAATAGACGTTATTGGTGTTGGAGCAGGTGTTGCTGATTGGCTTGAAAAAAGAAATATGCCTAATTTGTACCAAGTTAATGTTGCCAACTCTTCCAGTGACCTTGAAAAGTATAACCGACTGAGAGATGAGTTATGGGTAAGAGTTAGAGATAAGTGCTTACTTGGAACATATTCGTTTCCTGAAGTAGCAATCAATGGAGAACATGAAACACTAGGACAGAAGCTTGCGAATGAGCTTGCTGTTGTTCGTTACTCCTTTAATGCTCACGGCGGAATAAAGGTAGAAAGTAAAAAGGAATTAAAGTCTAGAGGAGTTGATAGTCCAAATATTGCTGATGCTTTATGTTTGACGGAGTACTTTTCAAATACAGCTACAAGAGTATTTGCAAAAGAGAAACCTCAACATATACCACAAAAATATGCTGGCGCAAATGCAGCGCAGGCTTGGATGGGATAATGACTAACGACTTTGTAAAAGATGTAAAATATTTTTCTGATTCTGGTGTACTTGAAGTAGAGTCTCGAGCAGGAGTAACGTGGCAGTATGTTACAGTTTCTCCTGAAGACTATTCAGTACTTCTAGCTGCGTCGTCTATGACTGACGCTGTAAGAAGACTTATTCATAGTGGCAGAGTTGTAGGAATACGAAAGGCTTATGACGCATGACTGATTCAGAACAAGCTATTTTAAAAGAAGCAGACGATAACCTAAAGATTGCTATGGAGCTTGATAACGAAAATCGTAAACAAGCTTTAGCTGATTTGGAGTTTATTGCTGTCCCAGGAAAGCAGTGGCCAGATGATATTAAATCGCAAAGGCTTGCAGATAATCGTCCTTGTTTAGAAATTAATAAGATGCCAGCTTTTGTTGACCAAGTTGTTGGCGACCAGAGAATGAACCGACCTTCAATAAAGGTTCTTCCTGTTGATAATGTGAGCGATCCTGCAGTAGCAAAAATTCTTGGTGGTTGGATAAAGCACGTTTTTAATATTTCTCAGGCAGACGTAGCTATAGATCACGCTTTTGAGCATGCAGTATCCTGTGGTTATGGTGCTATGAGAGTTGTTACAAAGTATGTGTCTGACGAGTCTTTTGACCAGGAAGCTTATGTTCAAAAGATTGAAAACGCCTTGGCGGTTTACTGGGGACCTCATGAGGAGTATGATTGTTCTGATGCTCCATATTGTTTTATTCTTTCGGATATGCCCAAAGAAATATACAAAGCAACCTATAAAAAGGATGGCACAGGTTTTACTGGTGGCGATTCTCAGTTTTTAGCAAGGTGGTCTACTAAGGATACAATTCGTGTAGCAGAATATTTTAAGAAAGAACCTGTAGAATACAAATTATATTTGCTTGAAGATGGAAGAACAGAGAAGATTCTTGGTGAGCAGGATAAGGTTTTAGTTAAGCAGGAGAGAAAAGTTACAGGATATAAAATTGTTTGGCGTCTTTTATCTGGTGATGGGGTTCTTGAAGAAAGAACTTGGGCTGGCAAGAAATATATTCCTGTTATCCCAGTATGGGGTAAAGAAGTAAATGTTGGTGGTAAGCGATATGTTCGTGGTCTTGTCAGAAATGCTAAAGACTCACAACGGATGTATAATTACTGGCAATCAATCGATACCGAAGTAGTTGCTTTACAGCCAAGAGTTCCTTATCTTGTTACACCAAAGCAGATTAGCGGGCACGAAGGAATGTGGCAGAACGCTAATAAAATGAATTACTCTTACTTGCTTGTTAATTTTGATAAAGATGCTCCAGACTGGCCTCATAGAGAAGCTCCGCCTCAGGCGTCTTCTGCTATGATTCAGAAGATTGCTCAGACTGATCAGGAAATGCGTGATACTATTGGGCTTCAAAAAGCAAGTCTTGGCATGCAAAGTAATGAACGTTCTGGCGCAGCAATTAGAGAACGTAAGAAAGAGGGAGATGTTGGAACTTTTGCTTTTACGGATAACCTTGCAAGATCAACTGCTTATCTTGGAAGGGTTTTATTGGATGTTGCCCCAGGAATTTTGGACACACAGCGGATTATCAGGCTTGGATTAGATGATGAAACCTTTGAGTTTATGGAAATAAATAAGAGGTCTGAAGATGGAAAAATCTTTAGGGATATGTCTATAGGACATTATGATGTTCGAGTATCTGTCGGTCCAAGCTTTACAACGCAACGAACAGAAGCTAGAGAATCTATGCAAGCCTTTATTCAATATTATCCACAAGCAGCTCCTCTTATTGGAGATTTGTATGCGAAGGCTAATGACTGGCCAGGTGCGGACGATGTTGCAAAAAGATTGGAACATTTACTTCCGCCTGAGATTAGAATTAAAAATGAGATGAAACAGGCTAAATTTGAAGGAAGAGAACCAGAGCTTCCTACTCCTCCACCGCCTGATCCTAATATTCAATTAAAAACTCAGGAAATGCAGTTTCGTCTTGAAGAGCAGAAGGTTCGACTTGCACAAGAGAAAGTTCGGCTTAAAACTATTGAGCTTAAATCACTTCTTGAACTTCAGGGAAGTCAGGACAATATAAAAGCTATGGTTGAGAATATTCTTAAAACCAGAGAAAGTGCTGCAAGTCCAGCTGGTGGGAATGGTAAGGACTATACTGCTGAAGCTGCAGCAATAGAGGAGTCTGACAATGTCTGATAAATATGTTGCAAATGATGCTTCTAAAGCTTTTATGCGAAAGGTTGGAGCAATTCCTGATAAGAAGTATCCTGACTCTGGAGTACTTGAGTTTGATGATAAAGGAAATGTCTCTTGGTACAATAAAGGTGTAAAGAAAACTCTTCAAAAAAGTAAAATTCCTCTGGGAGTAGGAATGGCGGAGGGAGAAGAAAATAGTGTGGAGGATAATAAAATGGGTAAAAACTCTGTAACCGAATCTTATAAGGTGTTTCCAAATGAGGTTGAAGAGGCTGAGGATAAGTCTGTTCTTGCAGCTACAAAACTTCCTAAGAGAAGAAACCAAAACGCTTTCAATGCAGCTATTGAAGGCGGAATGAAGTATGTGCGAGCTATTGCTAATGGGAGGGACAGATGAAAGATTTAGTTAATATGGAATTACCTCTAAGAAAGCTTAAGGAAGATACTGCTGTAGCACAGTTAAATGTTAATGGCGATAAATTTCCTTATGGTTTAAGGCTTTCTTTGGAGAAAGAACAAATCGCTAAACTTCCTCAGGTAAAAGACTTTAACGTTAAAGATAGAGTTCTTATTACTGCTGAAGCTAGTGTTAGTGAAGTCAGAAATTTTCAGAGGAATGGAGAAGAGGAAAGCTATTCTGTTTCTCTTCAAATAGAAAAAATGGATGTTTCTCGTAAGAAGTCTGTAAAAGAAATGAGCTTGAAAGAGTATCAAGTAGCAAGAGAAAATAAAGAAATCTAACAATTTAACTGACCAAGCTAACCTTGGGCATCATTCGAGGAGAATGCAAAATGCTAAAAAGTATGGAAGAAGTAAATGATACAATTAAAGTTGTGAATGAAGTTGACAATCCGAATTTAATGTCTGTTGATTCAACTGAACCGTTCAAGACTAAAGTTGATGTAGTCGAAGAAAGTAAGAAAGAAGAGTTAAAGCAGACTGAAGATAAAGTAGCTGAGACTGAGGCAAAGACAAAAGCAGAGGCAGAAGCTGCAGCAAAAGCAGAAGACAAAAAAGATAACGAAGCCGATAAAGCTAAAAAGGAACTAGAAGAAGCAGAGGCTAAAAAGAAAGAACTAGAAAAGGAAGGCAAGACAGAAGAACTTAAAGGAGTCGATAAACGTATTGGTGAGCTAACTAAAAAATGGCGGACGGCTGAGAGAGAACGAGATTATGAGAAAGCGAAACGACTGGAAGCCGAAGAAAAGTTAGCAAAATTTGAAAGCACTAATACTGATAAAGATAATCCCAAACCAAAACGTGATGACTTCGATTTTGATGAGGACTATATTGAAGCTCTTACTGAATGGAAGGTTGACCAGAAGCTAAAAGCTTCTGCAAAGAAAGTTGAAAAAGAAGTTACTGACGGAAAAGAAAAAGAAGAGATTACTGAGACATGGAAAGACTTAGATAGCGCCATAGATGCAGGAAGAGTAAAATATACTGACTTTGATAAGCTTGTTGTTCTCAACAAAGATCTTGTGCTCAGCACAGCAGTTGTTACGTTAGCTCTTGACACTGAGGTACCTGCTGATGTACTCTATTGGCTTGCTAAAAATCCCGATAAGTCTGCAGAGATTTCAGGAATGTCTCCTATAAAAGCTGCGCGGGAAGTTACTAAAATTGAAAGAGAAGTTTTGTCTGCTTCTTCACAGGAACAAGAAGAGGAAGAAAAGAAGAAGCTTGAAGAAGAAAAGAAGAAAAAGCTTGAAGCAGAAAAACTAAAGAAGAAAGACACAACGAAAGCTCCTGCCCCGATTACGCCTGTGAAAGCAGATGGGGTAATTGAGAAAGACCCCGAGAATATGACTGCTGCTGAATATCGGGCATGGAGAGAAAAAGGAAATCAAATATAAGGAGTTAGATTATGGCATCAAGTAATACATTATTAACTCCTACCGTTATAGCTAAAGAAGGATTAATGCAGTTACTCAACAGCTTGGCTATGGGTAGGAATGTTCATAGGGACTATAAGAACGAATTTGTAAAGGTTGGTCAGTCTGTTACAATTCGTAAACCTAATAAATTTAGAGCTACTAAAACTCAGGCACGTAGTAATACCAACCTAGCTGAACCGTCAACTACTATTACTATGTCCACGCAGGCTCATGTGAGCTGGGCGTTCAGTTCTGTGGAACTTACACAGACAATCGAAGATTACAGTAAGAGATATATTGCTCCTGCTGCTGCAGCGCTTGCGAACCAGTGTGATGCTGATTTGACAGCGTTGTATTTAAATGTTTATAACTACGCTGGTACGCCTGGAACGACTCCTGCGACTTTCAAAGCGCTTGGTGATAGCCAGACAGTACTGGATGACGAAGCTGGGCCTGCGAATACTCGTCGTGTAGGTATTCTTAATCCTGCTGCGAACTGGTCGTTAGCGGATGGTCTCAAAGGAACGTTTGCTCAGGGTATTGCAAAAGATATCATGACCAGAGGTTTCTTGGGCAAAATTGCTAACCTGGATTTGTATATGGATCAGAATATTCAGAGGCATCTGACTGGTAAGTTTACTGCTGGTGCTACTCCGCTGATTAACGCTACCATTACGGATACTGCGACACAGGTTGTTATGAAGGGTTTTGATAGCACTAACAACGACATTCATGCTGGAGATATTTTTACTATTGATGGTGTGTATGCAGTTAATCCTATGTCGGGTGCAAGCACTGGTGTTCTTCGTAGGTTTGTTTGTACTGAGCGTGTTGCTTCCGACACTACTGCAACAGTTAAAGTTTCTCCGACTATTGTGTATGGAGCTACCAATCCGTATTCAACAGTTAATGCGTTTCCTGCGGAGAATGCTGTTGTTACGTTTATCGGAACAGAGGAAAGCTACTACCCTCAGAACCTTATGTTCTCAGAAATTGCGTTTGCGATGGTTACTACACCTATTGAAATGCCTGCGAATGTTTGGGGTGCTAGAGAGTCTGATGCGGATACAGGACTTAGTATTCGTGTCGTGAAGCAGTATGATATTGATGCGGACGAAGAAATCATTCGCCTTGATGTCCTTTATGGTGTGAAGACACTGTATCCTGAGCTTGCTTGCAGATTGATAGGTTAAGGAGGTAATCAAATGAGTTACCTTTTAAGATTATTTGAAAATGCGTCAGAAGCTGTAACTATCCCTAATCCATTAACTTTTAGTGGGGCTGTTGCATTTACTGGCGCACTTAATTTAGCAGGAGCTACTGTTACTGGTATGACATTAACAGGTTCGGTGGTTGCTCCTGATGCAGACGATGGAGCTGCATTAGGTAGCGCTTCTTTGAAGTGGTCGGATTTGTTTCTGGCAAGCGGTGCAGTAATTAACTTTAACAACGGTGATGTTACCATTACTCACAGTACTAATGCGTTGGCATTTGCAGGTGCTTCAAATGGTTACTCCTTTGATGCAATTATTTTCCCTGCATCATCGGATGGGGCAGCTCTTGGTAGTGGTACTAAGATGTTTAGCGATTTGTTCTTGGCATCTGGGGCAGTAATTAATTTTAATAATGGTGATGTTACTATCACACATAGTAGTAATACACTAGCGTTTGCAGGTGCTTCAAGCGGTTATACTTTTGATGCACTTATTACTCCTGCGGCATCAGATGGTGCGGCACTTGGGTCAGCGACAGTAATGTGGTCGGATCTGTTTCTTGCCAGTGCAGCAGTAATTAATTTCAATAACGGAAACGCTTTGCTAACTCATTCAGCTGGTCTGCTTACTTTCTCAGCTGGTAATGTTGGTTTTGGTGTTGACGCTACTGGAATTGATGTTACCTTTTATGGTGATACTACAGCTTACAAAGTGTGGTGGGATCAGGACGGTGACACTAATGGTGCTTGGTATTTTGGCGTTGATACTAAAGGTGTTTTGGTAAGTGCCTACGGTGCAGTTACTGGATGCGGAGTATTTTGGAATCCTGACGGCGATACTAATGGAGCACTTTCTATTGGTGCATCAGGTGGTAGTAAAGGTAATGATTTCCTTGCATATGGTGCTACAAACGAAAACTATATGCACTGGGATCAGTCTGCAAACAGTCTGCTGTTAGTTGGAACTTCAAGTGTTTTGAATATTGCTGGTACGACTGCTTCAACGACCTCTGCTACAGGTGCTTTAATATGCGCAGGTGGTGTTGGTATTGGTGGAGCTACTTTTCTTGGAAATACACTGACAGTTGGTGTTGATAACGCTGGTTATGATGCGAAGTTTTTTGGGGAGACAGCAAGTTGTTATCTCTTGTACGATGCAAGCGAAGATCAGCTCGCTATTGTCCAGACCAACGCTGCAACAACTGGTGTGGAGAGAAGCTTAACGGTTTCTCAAACACACACTGGAATAGGAGCTTCAGCAGAGGCTGGCGCATTTACACTAACTACTAATACTATTGGTGGTACTTATCAAAATGCTTTGTTCGCAAAGTTAGACTATGGTACGACTGGTGGTGTTACTGGTTTAGCTGGTGTTATATGTGCTGAGTTAACGATGCCAGGTGGTGATATTGCTGGTAGTGTTGGCACGTATGCTGTGTTTGAAGCAGAAATTAACTGCCCAACCAGTTATACTGCTGGCGTTCCATTGGTTGTCTTCTCAATTAATACTTGGGGAGATGCTGTAGCAAAATTTGATGAGTGTGGATACTTGTTTGATTTGACTGGAGTATCCTCTGGTGCTGGTAGTATCTGGTACGACAATCAGAAAGCGGCACCTGCTGTTGAAGAGTTTGTAAGAGTTAGAACTCCTTCTGGAGTTAGGTATCTTGGACTGTACAACGCTAACGCGTAAGTAATTTAATTGGCTTTAGGGAGTGTGCCATAAACACTCCCGCTAAAAACTAATTAGGAGGAATTATGAAGGTAAATTTTAAGGGAACATTTGAGGACATGGAAGGCAAAGAGATTCTTAGCGGAGATAAGCCTACAACTCTAAAAACGATTGCTATTAATGCTTTAATGGCAACGTACACTGACGAACAAAATCTTTCTGGCGAAGATAAACTGAAGCGTTGGAAGATGGGTCAGAGAATTGTTAATGACGAAGAAGATTTTTCGGTAGAAGACATTGCACTACTTAAGAAACTTATTGGAAAAGCCTACAGTACGATAATCGTCGGGCAGGCTTATGAAATGTTGGAGGGATAAATCATGGCATCAAAGAACAAATTGGTAGGATTTATTACTCCAGAAACTAAAGTTGAAGATGAGATAATTCCCATGCCTGGAGTTATGCCGTGCTGGATGTATCATGAGGATACGAGAAAAGGAAAGTTATTTCAGACTCGTAAAGAACTGGAAGAAGCTATTAAAGATGGTTGGGTTGATACTCCAGCTAAGCTATCAAAAATAAGTGAATAACGTCAAAATTTGACTTTTCTCCACGAATGAAATTGGAGGAGTAAATATATGTTAGTTAGTGATTTAATAAAAGCAGCCTTTAGAAAGTGTGGAGTTTATGCTAGTGGCGAGACTCCTACTACTAGTGAATATGCTGATGCTCTTCTTGCTTTACAAGTTATGCTTCGAAGATGGGCAAGTAAAAGAATACTAGTCTATGCATCGACTTATACTAGTCTTACACTTGTGTCTGGTACAGCTAGTTATACTTGGGGACCAAGCGGAGATATCTCAGGTAATAGACCTCAAGAGCTTATTTCAGCAGTACTTACACTTTCAGACGGAAGTACGGTGATGCTTGAGAAGATAACTGAAGGTAGGTATTTAGGTCTTTTTGATAAAACTGAACAAGACCAACCATCCAGTGTTTTCTACAAGCCAACGTACCCGAATGGTACACTGTATTTTTATCCAACTCCAAATTCTGCTTTAAGTGTTAGTCTAGAAAACTTTCAACCTTTTACAGAATCAAGTTCTTTTGCTTCAATTAATGATACTTTACAACTTCCTCTGAGTTACGAAGAAGCTGTTTTGTATGGGTTGACTATGCGTATTGCTACAGAATATGGAAAGCAACTTACTACTGAAATGATTGGGTTTGCTCAGGGAGCATATAACGACCTAGTTACTTCTAATGCGAATACTACTGTAGAACCTGTTAACCTTGATATTCCTGCTGGAAGGAGTTGGACAAATGGCTAACGGTACTCCTGTTATTGAACTGCCTTTTATTGGTGGAGCTTACGAACAAAGGTCTCCTACGATTAATGCTCAGAGAAGTATTAACTGTTTTCCTGTAATAGATAACAAAGACGCTAAGAAAGTTTTAGCTATGTACCATACGCCTGGACTGAAACTGTTTGCTAATGTTTCAGGATATGGACCAGCATCTGCAGTTGATATGGTAATAAGCGAAGATACTACACTAACAGAAGATTTACGAGTATCTACTCTAGTTATTAACGAAGAAGTTACACTTGATACAGCAGGATATACTATAAGTTGTACAACTTCTTTTACTAATAATGGTACAGTTACTGATACGCATTCTGGAGGAACTGGTGGTGTTGGAGGAGCAGGTGGTACCTCTACTACTATTGATGGGGGAGATGGTGGAGATGCTACTTTAGGAGGAGAGGCTAATAAACCATTAGCTGGTAAAGGCGGAGATGGCGGAAGTGGAGGAGGTGGAGGAGGGGGCGCTACAACTAAAAGTACTACACTTGCTACTAATGGCGGAGCTGGTGGTAATGGAGGAAGAGGTGGCGGAAGAGTAATTATATTTGCGAGGACTGTTACTAACAATGGTACTATAGATGTCAGTGGTGAAGATGGCGGTGATGGAGGAGATGGAGTTGATGGAGCAGCTACACCAGTAACTGGTACAGACTATCTTGTGTATAACATAACTGGTGGTTCTGGAGGAGGCGCAGCGGGTAGTGGAGGTGATGGTGGATCAGTATACATTTATTATGAAACCTTAGCAGCCGAAGGAACTATTACTGTTACTAAAGGAACTGCAGGAACTCGAGGAACTGATGGCGAAGGATATATATTTGAAGGAGTAGCTGGTTCTTATGGATACGCAACTTCTACATATTTTACTTGTTTTATAGGACAAGGTGGTAAAGGTGGGCAAACAGGAAATGCTGCTCACGACGGAGGAAATGGTAATGGCTCTACTTACAAAGGAGTAAGTCCTTATGTAGAACAACTTCCTTTTATATCTTTTGGTGGAGTAGGTTTATTGCGTTTATATCCTCCAACATTTACATCAGACTACATTTTGGCTTCAAGTACTAGAGGAGATTCTTGGCAACCATACATGGCTGTAAACCCATCGCTATCTTTAATAGGGGGTTCTACTAATAATGAATGGAATTCTGCTTCTTATACTATAGCAGCAGTACGTTTTCATATTGATCTAGGAGAAGCGTGTAGTATTAGATTTATAGAGTATGATAATCGCCACGAAAGTGGAGGCTTTACTAATAATGCCTGTAAAAATTTTACTTTTTGGGGCTCAAATAGTGGGAGTGCTTTTAATACTCTTACTTATAGTACTGATACTGGATGGACTGAAATTACTAGTTTAAGTAGTAAGACGTTTGCAAAGCATGCTGAAGCGAATAGAGCTGATACAAATTTTATTACTGTTACTAGCACAACTAACTATCGATACTACGCATTTAAGATGACAGATCACTGGGAAGGAAGTTCACATTTAGGTCTTCGTAATATTGCACTAATAGGTAGTGTTACGGCAGAATCTACTGCAGTAGATGGCACAGATGGGACTCTTACAAAAACACAACTTGTGTATCCAGAACTTGTAGACTCTGATGAATTAAGATGCTTTGCTGCTTTCAATGATAATCTATATATTGTAATAGGTTCTTATGTTTTTCAGATTGAATCTGATGGAACTATTACAAACCTTGGAGCACTAGAGACAGGTACAGGTGAAGTCTTTATGGCTTATAATGGCGTAGAGATTTTAATTGTAGATGGAAGCTCTTTTGGGCACTATATTGCAGCTGGTGCGTTGGAAGATGTAAGTATACTAAGTGACTACCCAGAAGCAACTTCTTGTACTTTTATGGACGGATACTTTATTGTTACGAAGAAAGATACTGGGCAGATTTGTATTTCTGGTTTGTATGATGTTAACTCTTGGGATGCGTTAGATTATGCTACAGCTGAAGGTGCTCCAGACGAAGCAATTAGAGTGTTTAGTACAAACCATAACTTATGGGTGTTTGGTTCAGAAACAACAGAAATTTTTTATAATTCTGGTAATGCAGATTTTCCATTTACTCGTATTAACGGAGGACTGATTGAGGATGGTCTTGGTGCAATAGAGTCTGTTTGTTTAATTAACTCACAGTTTTATTGGATGAATTCCAGACGAGAAATTGTTAGAAATGTAGGATACCAAAGAGAAAAGATTTCTACTATTCATATAGACACAGAACTTCAAGGTTATGCTACTGTTAGCGATGCTAGAGGTTGGGAGTACAGACTTGATGGGCATATCTTCTATGTTATTACCTTTCCGACTGCTGACAAAACTTGGGTGTTTGATGTAACTACCGAGTTTTGGCATGAATGGAGTAGCTTTAAAACAGCAGGTGTTGCTACCTATGGAAGACATAGAGGAAACAAGTCTGTGTACTATAATGGTAAGTGGCTAATCGGAGACTATACTGGTGGTAAGATATATGAACTTGATATGAGTACATATACTGATGATGGTGAAGTAATTCCTAGAACTCGAAGAACTCAAGCTGTTGGTGGAGACGCTAATAGAATAGCTCATCATAGGATTGAGCTTTTGTTTGAAGTAGGTCTAAATGTTACTAGTGTTCCACAAGCAAGTCTTCGCTGGTCAGATGATGGTACAAATACTTGGTCTACAGCACAGGTAAGAAGTTTGGGAGCTAGTGGAGAGTATACAAAGAGAGTTATTTGGAACAGACTTGGGAATGCTAGAGGAAGAGTTTATGAACTTACTTATACAGCAAATGCTCCTTTTATATTAAAGGGTTGTATTTCTAATTTAGAAGGAATGAGGTCATAATGACTAGAATTGCTGCGCCAACCAGAGAATCTATTGATAATTTAGGTAGTGTACAGATAACTAATAAAGCTTGGCTTACTTGGTTTCAGAAAATTTCTGAGTATGTGGACAGTGGAACTCCTGGGCCTCAAGGTGAAAGAGGACTAATAGGCTTAACACCAACAATTCAAGTAGGTGATGTTGAAGCTGTTGCCCAGGGTGATGAGTATATCTTAAATGTAGGAACTGCTTTTGCAGCTATCTTTGATTTTGGTGTGCCTAAAGGTGACCAAGGCAAACAGGGCGAAAAAGGAGATACTGGCCCGACTGGTAGTGGTGGCAGTGACTTTTTAATTATGCAGGTATTTGGAGGATAAATGGCAACTGCAGTAAAACGAGTATTAAGTGGAAGTACTTCTGGTAAAGCAATTAAGATAGTAACAACAGCTACTCCAGGAACTTTAATTCATACAGCAGTTGCTGGTACAACTCCAGGGACTTATGACGAAATATGGCTTTGGGGATTTAATAGTGTTTCTTCTGATGTACTGCTTACTGTAGAGTTTGGAGGTGTTACTGTTCCAGATGATATTATATATATTACACTTTTAGGAAGATATGGCTGGATACCTATTGTTCCAGGTTTTATTCTTCAAAATGGTTTAGTAGTAAGAGCATTTGCTAATCAAGCAAATGTTGCAACAATAATAGGGTTTGTAAATAACATGACTGATTAAGGAGAAAAGAAATGAACTGGATTAATGTGCTTAAAAAGAAATTATTTTGGAGAGACAATTTTAATGCTCATCTTAGATTGATTGCTAACTATAAGATGGAGCTGTTTAATAGAGAAGGAAAGTTAAAAGATGTCAGAGTTGGGCATAATTTAGTTACTGATTTGTGTCTTATAATGATTGCTGACCAGCTTTTAGCAAGTCCTTCTATTGCGAAACCAGGCTGGATGGAACTCGGAACTGGTAGTGGTCAAGCAGTAGGTGATAGTGTTTTGGGTGCTTATATAGCTGACTCTAGAACGGCACTAGATAGTAAAACTAAATCTGGCGAAGAAGTAACTATGGTTTGTACTTTTGGTGCAGGTGTTGGTACTGGAGCTGTTACAGAAGCTGGTGTCTTTAATGTAGTAACTCAGAATACAACTGACTTGTTACTTTATGATGATTTTGATGTTATTAATAAGTTAGCAGATGACTCGTTAGTTATTACTTGGAAACTAACAGTAGACCAGTCTGCGTAATAGGAGAACATAATGGCTGACCCTAATTACTATAGAAGTTTTATAGCTCTTACTGGCGGTGGAACAGGAGCTTTAGATAAGTACGATGGCGTAGCTTTAAAAGATGGAGACCCAGCTGTTGGTATCTATGATGGAAAGCTGTATGCTTATAAGTTAAACGCAACGTCAGGAGCAGCTGAGTCTTCTCCTAGTATAATTGCTCCAGATACTAATGCTGGAGATAAGCGATGGATTTTACAGTCTCCTTATGGGCAACTAATTCTTGGTGAAACTTCAGCTGATGCCTATCGAGGTGACAGAGGTAAAACGGCTTATGATCATTCGCAAACAGCTCATGTCCCTACTGTTGGTACAGCGGCAAATTCTTTCTTAGTTTCTGGTGGTGATCCTTATACATATGCTGAAAAGACTATAGCAGATACTAGAACTCTTGTAGTAGAGTCAGTTCGTGTAGGCGCAGTAATACATGGTGTTGATGCTAAGACGACGATGCATGATAATGATAAGATTGGTATTATTGATACTGAGGCATCTAATGTTCTTAAAACCTTATCATGGGCTTATGTAAAGTCAATCCTCAAAACTTATATTGATGCTATGACATCTACTTTTACCAATAAGAGGATAACAGCAAGAATAACTACGATTACTTCCGCAGGTGAGCCTACAATTAATACAGATAATTGTGATGCAGTTACTATTACAGCGTTAGCAGCTGCTATAACTTCAATGACCACAAATTTATCTGGAACACCGACTAATTTCCAGAAGCTAATAATTAGGATAAAGGACAATGGAACAGCAAGAGCAATAGCCTGGGGTGCTAGTTTTGAAGCCAAAGGTGTTGCGTTGCCTACGACTACTGTTATCAGTAAAGTTCTTACGGTAGGGTTTATTTATGACACAGTTACAAGTAAGTGGGGATGCATTGCATCTGCTCAGGAGGCGTGATGATTGAACAAAAAGACATAGACAAATTACTGGCAGGGCGCAAGATAGTTGATGATTACCGCGCCGTAGCGGAGATTTATCGGGAGAAGGTAGCGGTATCGAATACAAAAACGGCAACAGAGATAGCTGCCGCGAAAGAGCAATACGGCAAGCGGGAAGATGCGACAAGAAAGATGCACGAAGAGTTATATAAACTCGGCTTTGGCGAAGGAGCAGACCCTTCCGCTTATGATGCCTTTAATAAAGTCAACAAGCAGATGATTTTGGAAGAATATACTGAAGTAACAACAATCAGTTTTTTAGGGTGCGATAAATGCCCGACCAGAAAATGCGTTGAACTATATGGCGCCGGAGCTTGCGGCAACCAAGATGTGAAAGACATTAAATCAGTGGAAAGGGATATGAGGCTGTTTTTTCTCAAGCTGATTAAAAAAAGTAAAGACGGCTTAAGCAAAAACTTTGCAGACGTAAAAGTATGTCCTGATGGTTACGGATTTCAGTGGAAAAGAAATCGTAATGAGCGTTTTAATTTGGGGTGGGAATAATGGCTACTGAAACCCTAAGACCTAACGGGAATGGTACAACTGATCTTTATAATTCTGCCGGTAATCAAGCCAATAATTATTCTTATGTTGATGAAGTATCGGCAAATGACGCTGATTATGTTTACAATAATAATTCCAATTTTACTACGGTGTGGTGGCTCGACTTATACGCTCTCCCTGATACTTCTATTCCCTCAGGTTCAACAATAAACAAGATTACTTTTTATGCACGATTTAATGCTTTTGACCCAACCACCCCTTATGCAAAATTCGCTTATAAAAGCGAAAGCGGCGGCACGATATATTATTCCAGTGAGCTTGCCCTCACAACCAGCTTCGCCGAGTATTCATGGATACAAACAACCAATCAAAAAACCGGTTTGGCATGGACAATCACAGACATTAATGCGTTAGTTGCAGGGATTTCTTTGTCAGGCTATACCGAAGACAAAGTACTAAAATGTGGTTACTGTTCCCAACTATGGCTGGTTATTGATTATACGGCAGGGGCGGCGGCAGGAAACTTTTTTATGTTCTTTTAAAAGGACTTGATAATAAAATAAACGGAAGGTGATGTAGTGTCAGACATTTACTTTAAAAGTACTGCGGATATGATATTTAAAAGTGAAGAAGATATTATTTTCTACGCTGTAGAAAGTGATATGTCTGTATCAGATACTGTAGTAGTAAGTGATAGTGTAACTATTGGTACTTTATTTATTCGTCTCTTTACTGACACAGTAGTTTTACTTGATAGCCTTTCTAAGAAAGGATATATCTATTTTACTGGTATAGCAGTTGTTATGGATGCTTCATTTAATTCAGTAAGAAAAGCTTTTACTGAGACTGTAAAGATATCTGAAGTGTTTTCAAAGGTAAGTAGTTTTATTAAAAGTATTTCTGATACTGTAATTACATCAGAAGTTTTTTCAAAAGTCTCTAGCTTTATTAGAAGTATTACTGATACGACTGTTACATTAGATGTATTTTCTAAGGTTTCTTCTTTCTTAAGAAGTATAATAAGTAGTGTAAAAATATCTGATAATAGAGTAATGAGTTTTGCTAAAACTTTTACTAATATCATAAAAGTTTCAGAAGTATTCTCAAGAGTCTCAAGCTTCATTAGAAGCATAACTGACACAGTTCTAAGCTCAGAAGCTAGAAGTGCTAGACTTGAAAGGATACTTACAGACGTAGCAAAGATTTCAGATAGTATTACAAAAAGCTTTGGAAAGGCTATTACAAGTGTTGCAAAAATTTCTGAAACTATTATAAAATCTTTTGGAAAGAATATATCTAGTATAATAGAAGTTTCTGAGTCTTACTTAAGAGTTATTGGAAAGAACATTACTGAGGTAGTAGAAATAGCAAGTTCTGCTGCGCAGATAGTGTATGTTTTTATAGTACATCCTGTGCATGAATTTCTTCATACTCGATGGAGAGATAGATTTAGAAAGAACCCTGTTTCAAAAGGGAAGGAAATAGAATAATGGATAGTAATACAAAATACTTTAGGAATAGTAAAGGAGCCTTACAAGTGGACAACAGAACAGATGAACGTAGATATAACTATTGTCAATTAGTGCTAGACAACAATAGAGAGCTTGGCGAACTCTCTAAAGTAATTAAAGGACAAGATGATGACATAAAACATATCAGGAAGAAGGTGGATAATGGGTTGTCTGAGCAGATGATTATACTTTCTAACAAGCTTAATGATATTGAAAAGAACTCATGGCTTGTTAAAATCCTGAACAAAGGTGCAACAAGTTTAATTTTATTTGTGCTTGGAGCTGTAATACTAACTGGTTCGGCATCAGCTGGTATTTGGGGATTGACAAGGGTATTTTACTTTAAAGAATCTCCTGGGCAGATGCGACAAATAAATGATACTGTAATGAGTAATGGTTATATACTTCATACTACTCTAGAAGGCTATAAGATTATGACAGCAAATGACCCGAACAAACCAGCTTGGATATTTTGTGCCGATGATAATCAGTGGAAAGCAGCACCACAATATAGACTAATTAATAAAGGAGGAAAATAAGATGATAGCTTTATGGGAAAGAACTTGGTTTATAAAAATGATAGTGTGGTTGAACATAAAAAGTCCTTGGTTCAAGAAATATATCTATGGCAACTCAATAAATATGCAAGACTTTGTAAGAAATCCTGCAGAAGTGTTGAAGCATACCACTTTTCCTTTTGCTATAAAGAATGTGGAACTAAGAAAATCACTTCTAAATTTAAGAATTGGTTTCATCCCTTTCAAAGAAGAACTGGTTGAGAGCTATCTTGATGAAGCAAGTGAAAACACTGGTATGGATGTTGTTGCTCGTGGTTATCACGAAGTACTGATGGGAGGCAACAAACTTGTTGTTGAGGGGAAGAAGTGGAGATTATTTGACCTTCGCATCTGGAATGATGTTTGTACTAAGTATTGCAATTCACTTTTCTTCTTTCAGATTATAGTAAGCTTCAAATATAAGTTTATTCCCATTCCTCTTATCTGTTTGTGCTTTCGCTTCAAGAAGAATTGGTATTTCCAGACAGGACTTGGTTGGTCTCCTGGAAAAGCTTATGATGAGAACGGACAGAAAGATAAGAATGCTACTACTTACAATGCTTGTTTTACTTCAAAGTTTCTTTTTGTTAAGTTTGAAAAAGAAGTTTTGTGGAATGGCTCAGATGTTTATGGGTTCTATGAGGGGACTATTTAATGAAGCCTACTATGTCTTTATGCCCTGTTTGCTATAAAGAAATTCCTGCAGTAGTTTATACTACTAATGTTGTAATGATGGATAAGATTTGTCCTGTGCACGGCAGGTTTTCTGCTATGGTTGAAAGAGATATTCCTTGGTATCAGTTGTGTATGCTTGAAGACAGCAAAGAAATTTACAATGGATATTTTGTTGATATTACTTCAAGATGCAATCTTAAGTGTAAGTATTGTTACCATAAAAATACTGGGGAAGATAAACCACTAGAAGAGATTGTTAAAGATATTGAAGAGCATAAAGACTTGGCTCCTTTTATTATTACTGGTGGTGAACCATGTCTGCATAAAGATATAGTTGAGATTGTGAAAAAAGCTTCAGAATACGGAGAAGTAAATATTTCTACAAATGGAACCTTGTTGCGTAACGAACAGTTTTGTACTGACCTTGCAGAGGCTGGCTTGTTGTATGAAGGCAATACGTTGCATATCAGTCTTTCTTTACACAAAGAGTCTAACGGATTAGACATAGCTTTTCTAAACTTTTGTAAAAACACTAATCATAAGATATGGACTTTGATTTATGCTATGGACAGTCTGAGTCAGATGGAAGAAGCTTTGACAGTGTTTACAGCATATTTTGATGTGGTACATAACTTTAGAATAAAGTCTGTAAGTAATGTTTGGGCAACTGACACAGTAAAAAATTCTAACAAAATTTTTACTTCTGATATGGTTAAAGAAGTAAGTAAGTACGGCGAAATTCGCCCAGCTAGAAAGCAGAAAGTATCCGTTGCCTCTATTGTTTTTCAAGGTTTAGAAATTCGTCTTGTGCACTGGTACGATATTATGAATATAGATTTGTGGGATATTGATTGTCCTCCGTACTATAAAGCACGCAACGGAAAGCTTTACAATATGCTAACTGCTTGTGTTATTAATGAGGGATTAGTAAAGGGTTGTGAGATCTGATAATGAAAGCTTGTTTCGTAGTTTATAAATACAGTGTACCGTTAGGAGATGCTTGTTGCTATCCTTTAGGATTTATGTATATTGCTGCACTTTATAAACAAAAGGGTTTTGAAATAAAAGTTCTTAACTACAACATGTGGGAGTATGATTTTAAAGAAGAAATTAAAGGACAAGACATTGTTGCTTTTACTGGCTTCGAAGAATTTAAAGACTTGATTATTAGAGATGCTTTGGTGTGCAAAGATGCTGGCATTAAAACTATACTTGGTGGAGCATTAGCAACCTTTAGACCAGATTTAGTAGTTGGTCATGTTGATAAACTGTGTATTGGCGAACATTCAGAAACGTCAAAAATTGACATTTTGCCCTTACCACTATACGAGGAATTTGGAATTGAAGAGTATCATAAAAGACATGATACTAGATACATGGGAATTTTGACTTCCTTTGGTTGTCCATATAGCTGTACGTTTTGTTCTCAGGTGTGTTCTTATAAACGAAGACCTCTACAAAGTGTTTTGGATGAGGTAGATTTATATATTAAGAAATACAATACAGAGTTAATTGTGTTTAATGATAATACTATTAATATAAATAAGAAGTATGTGTCTGACTTATGTAATAGTTTAGTTTCAAGAAATGTTGCTTGGGGAGCCAGTATTAGATGTGATAACTTTGACGAAGATTTGGCTCAGCTATTTAAAAACTCTGGGTGTTCTTACTTGGTAGTAGGAATAGAATCTTTTAACCAAAAGAAGCTTGATTATGTTAATAAGCAGCTAAAGGTATCAGATATTTATAAGACACTTGATTTACTACACAAGTATAATATTGACTATCATGGTAACATCTTGGTAGGATTTGAATACGAAACCTATGATGATATTGCGCATGAAGTATCTCTTATTCCTGAAGGCTCTAACATTTTTCCTATGTTAGTACAGCACTTCATAGGGACACAGCATGGTAAAGTAAGACGCATTTCTTCTGCGCAAGAAGAATATTTGAATACTTGTTTTTCTAGCTATATTAGTAGTACTGGAAGGTATTGTCTTCGTACAGGCGATAAAAATATATAACAACTAAAGGAGAAAAGTTATGATTAGAGAATGGACATTAGAAGATGCGCATAAGTACAACCTAGCAAATTTGACAAAAGGATTCGACCTTGAAAGTAAGTTCGTAAAGACGGAAGAAGACTATACGGAAAATATGTATATCTCTTTGATGGAGCAGGGTATAGCACACATACTAGTTATTGATGATGGCGGAGTTCTCAAAGGAATGCTTGCATTTATTGTTGCACCAGATTTGCACGAAAATGTTAGGGTTGCTGTAGAATCCTCATGGTATGTTTTGCCAGAATACCGTGGAGGTGGTAAGGAATTAATGTTCGCTTTTGAGAAGAAAGCTAAGGAGCTTGGGTGCCAAAGAACTGCTATGATACATATGGTAGATTCTATGCCAGACATCCTAGAAAATTTTTATCTAAAGAATGGATATAAGCTTATAGAAAAGCATTACGTAAAGGAGATTTAATTATGTCATCTTTATCGTCATTAGGAGCAGCATCAATAGGTTCAAGTGGAGCGAAGAAAGGTGCAAAAGCGCTAGCTGCCGCTATAAACCAAGCAACCGCAGAACAAAAACGGCAGTTTGAAATAAGTAGAGAAGACCAGAAACCTTGGAGAGTGACAGGTCAAGGAGCTGTTAACGATCTTTGGAAGATGATACAGCAAGGACCTGGAGATTTTTATGAAGATCCTGGATATAAGTTTAGACGTGCAGAGGGCGAGAAAGCTCTTGAACGAAACGCAGCAGCTAGAGGTAGTGTTCTTAGTGGAGCACAATTAAAGGGATGGGAAAGGTATAATCAGGATTACGCTAGTAATGAGTATAACAATTTCTTAACTCGTTACTATCAAAGTCTGAACCCATATCAGTCACTAGCTGGACTTGGGCAAACAGGTGTAGCAAACCAAAACGCTTTAGGAGCTCAGTACTCTAAGATGATTGGGGATAATACTATTATGGGCGGTCAAGCACAAGCAGGAGGATATATTAATCAAGCAAATGCTTGGATGAATGGAATTAATAATGCTGTTGCAGGTGCAGCTAGTGCTGGAAGCATGTTTGGTGGAGGAGGTTATGGTGGGAGTAATAATGCTATATATGATTACCAGCAACCTATATACAATAGTGGAGATTACGCTGGTGCTGGAAGTGCTGGTTGGTCAGCTCCAGCATTTGGTTAAGGAGGAATAGAAAATGCCAGAAATACGAGTACCCGAATTACAACATCCTGACATTGCTAATACTATTTTCAAAGCTAGAGCAGGTGCTCGAGCTGATAAAGCTATGCAAATGCAGGAAGAGATTTTTAAACAAGAGCAAGATCCTATGTCTACACAGAACCAGTTGAGAAAGATGCAACTTGAGAAGGTTCGTGGAGACATTTTGCGGGATACTTTTGATGAAGTAGTTACAAATGCTGGAGCAATTAATTGGAAAGATAAAGCAGATTGGGAAGCCTTTGACACTCACTATAAGCAAAGATTTGGAGCACTAGGCTTTGATTTAGAAGCGATACCTCCTGCAATGAGACTTACTCCTATTTATAAAGTTGGAGCTAATGGAGTTCAGTCTGATACCATTGATGACGTTGCTATGCAAAAGAGAGTAAGAGAATTGCAGGAAAATGTAAGACGTATGAAAGCTAAGCCTGTTGACGCAACTGCTAGTATAGGTGCTGCAAATCTTGCTTATAGAATGAGTAAGGATGCGTATGATGCAAACAAAAAGGAAGAAGAAAATGTAGATAACTTATACCGAATGATTACTACTAATGCTGAAAAGCCAGACCTTGTACGTAGAGATGTTCAGAACTTTAATAAGAAATCTAAAGACTATGAGTTTGTTTTGCGCCCACAAGGAAAGGCATATCAAACTTGGTTTTTGCCAGAGTCTGCAGAAAGATTTCTTGGTGGAACTCCTCCTACTTACGTAGCTGTTCCGAAAGGATTTACCTTATCTAAAGTTGCAGAACTAAGTGAATTATCTGGCGTTACTCCAGAAGAGTTTACAGAAGATGCAGTTACACTTATGAAAGAATATAAACTTACTCCCGCGCAAGTAGAAAAAGAGATTAGAACTCGCTATGGCAAGAAATAACTGGAGAATAAAATGGGAAAACTTTTCGATGAAATTGCTGGATCGTTTAATGAAACGGCGCAAGATAAAAGTAAAGCTGTACAACAGAATTCTTCTGTAAAAGATCTTGATGCTTTCTTTGAAACAAGGTTTGGGAAAAGAAAGAAAGAGGAGGAAGAAGTAGAGAGTACTTCTAAAGTTCCTGCTTTAACTAAACTTTCTCCGCTCGCAGAAAGAATGTTTCAAGCAGACTATGCCAAGTATGCTAAGCAAACTCGTATGAGTCCTGACCCTGATGACCCAGAACATTTTTATGATTACAGAGCTTTGTTTGAGGATACAGGTAAAATATCACCTGATGATTCGGGGCATCTTCCTTCTAAGTATAAACTAGAAGGACATCCTAATTTAGTAGTAGATGGAGTAAATACTAAAACAGGTCAACCTATAAAAGAAGAGGCACCAGAGTTTTCTTTAGAAGGAAAGTTTCCTGATGCTTTAGCAGTAGCTAAGATGGGACATGCTGTAACTGAAGATGCTAAAAGAGTACAAACTTTAAATGAAGAAGCTCGTCTGAAGCAGGATGAGATTAACAAACTTCCCAAAATTAAGATTGATGAGTTTTATACATGGCCTGGAATTAAAGAAAAGGTAGATAAAGTTACTTCGGATAAAGAAGCTAGTTCTTTACTAAAAGAAAATCCGAAAGAATTAAAAGCAAAAGAGCTAGTACTAGAAGAGGTTAGCAAAGAACTCGGTATTCCTAAAGAAGATGTTAGTAAAGATATGCTTTATGAATATGCTCAAACAAGGCAGTGGAATGTTCAAATGCCTAGAAGAGAACGAGTTGGTAGAGTGATGACTGGATTAATAGTTGCACCTACACTTGCTGCTCTTGCTGGTGGTGCTCCAGCTGCTACTGTTGCAGCAACTGCCTTTAAAACTGTTACTGGAGTAGCAGCTTTTATGGGTATCGATGAAGCAATTACGTTTGTTGCTAGTAAAGCTGCTGGTAAAGAATACACACCACTTTCTGGTAAAGGTGCGGTTGATGTGTTAGCTCCTGAAGATACTAGTGAATTAGTAAAAGACTTAGGTTGGGGAGCACAGTTAATTGTAAGTGGAATTATTCTTGGGAAAGGTTATGAAAAATCTAGAAATACCTATCTTAAAGTAGCTGAAAAATATTTTAAAGAAAAACTTACAGAATATAAAGTAAAACCTGACGTTACTATAACTCCAGAACAGCTTAGAGAGTTTCGTGGTAATCAGCGTCCTGAAATAATAAGTAAAGAAGTTTCAGATCTTTTAAAAGATTTAGGACTAAGTAGAACAGAATACGTTAAAGCTTTAAAGAATGGATTAGAAGTTTCTTTCGCAGCAGAGAAACTTGTCTGGCTAGTTGATAAGCCAGCCTATAAAAAACTAAAAAATATCTTAGGAATTAAATCGGAGCCTCGTCTTCTTTCTAGAGAAGAAATAGAACGAGGATATCGAATGAGACCTTCTGGTTTAATCGAAGCTCCTAAAGAAGGAAAGCAAAGAGACGCTTCTGCGCAACCTTCTTCTCAGCCTCCTGTCCAACCTACTCCTATCGAGCCTCATGTAGAGACTCCTGCTGATGCTGCAAAAGAGCAGGTTCGTTCTATTGTTGCTAAAACAGCAGAAGCTGCTCTTGAGAAAACAGATCTTGGGAAAAGAACAGCAGCTTTAAATGAAGCATTACAAGAAGTAAATAAACTTGATCTTGCTAATAGCCATGGCTGGAATGCTATCGTAGCAGGAAGAAAAGATATTGCTACAGCAGACCTTCCTGACTACTACAAAAGAGAAATTGAGAAGCTTGCTAAGACTGTAAAGCATAAGACTGAATCTGATGTTCCTCTTAATGTTGGTGAGCAAAAGACTACTGATATAATATCAGAAGAAGCTAAGAAGACTTATAAAGTTACTGCTAAAGATAATGAAGGAAATATTCTTGTAGGTAAAGTTGGAGAGACTCATCCTCAATTTATACAACGACTGATTGAAGAAGGTAAAGATGTTTCTTGGGGAACAGAGACTGGATTTATAACTGATAAAGGTGATTACTTAAAACAAGAACAATCTAAAAAGGTTGAAAAGATATTAGATGTTGGCAAACCAAAAGTTCAAGAAAAGTCAAAAATTGACGTAGTTACTGACAAAACCAATCGTACAGCAGAAGAAAAAGTTATAAGAGAAGTTCCTTCAGATATTAAAGAACAAGAAAAGAAAGCAAAAGATGCTCTTGCAGAAGCTGAAAAGTTAGCAAGAGAAAAAGATAATAAAGAAACTAAACATCCTACTAAACCTGGGCGTAAAGGAAAGACTCCCGAGGAAGAAGAAGCTATTCAGAAGGAATTTAAAGAATGGGAAAGTAAGCAGAAGAAAGTTACCAAAGAAACTCCTCTTAGATTAAAGCCTAAGACTGAAGAGAAGAAACTCGAGCTGAAGAAGATTGAAGAGAAGAAAACTCCTTCGGAAGGAACTACAAAGTATCTTGGTAAAGACTACAAGGTTGGTAAAACAATTCCTGCTGGGCAGACTACAGGTAAGGGAGTAAATCAGAAAGCGGCTAAAGATTATGATAGGGTAGAACTGCTTAATCCTGAGACTGGAGAAGTTGAAGTAATTGTAAAGGCGAGTAGCGTTAAGAAACCTGATTATCTTGCCAAAGGAAATACGGCTGAGTTTACTCCGCCTGTAGAAAAGGAAACTATAACTCTTGACACAGTAAAGAAACAGTTTCCTAGTGCCGAAGTTATTCAGCCTGGAGGGGAAAACTCACCTATTTATATTAAAACTCCTGGTGGTACATATCTAACAGTTGAGAATGTTGCTTCCATTGCTCCTGATAAACGAGCTTTTAAAATAGGTTATGGCAGAGAGTTTAATCCAGAAACAGATTTTATTCCTGAACAGTATGTTGATGGAGTACTTACATTTGTTAGGGGTGAGGCTGGACAGTGGACTCTTGACCACGCTAATATGCACATGCTTGAAGACCTTGGTCTTATAACTGCTAAAGAAATAGATGCGTTTAAACAGCAGGCTATAAAAGAAATTAGCGCAGGGAAAAGAAAGTCTGCGAATAAAGAAGATATCGGTGGTAAAGAAGATAGAGCAAATATCTATGCTGAAATGATGGGGCGTAGACGAAGAGATAAAAATTTCCTTGAAAAAATAATTGACCGAGTAAAAGATTTTCTTGCTCGGCTCTTTAAAGCATTTAGTAGTAAAGCTAAAGTAAGAAATGTAACTAGAGAAGCAGAGACTGGAGATATTTATAAACGTACTGGTACGAAGGCTGAGAAAGGAACTCCACAGTTATTAGAGTTAAAAGAATATGGAACAAAGCTTTACAACGAAGGAACAACTACTTACAATGACTGGCTTGCTAAGATGAAAGAGTATCTTGGCGAGCGTTACGATAAGTTTAAAGACTCTTTAAGAGAAGTCTATAATGATATTGTTCGTAAGCTTTCTAGTGAGCGGGGCTCTACCAATGAAGGCGAAAACATATTTAAAGGCTTAGGTAAAGACGTTGTTGACGCATTTAAACGAACCGGTAAGTCAATAGATAAACTACTTGGTGAAATGTCAACAAGACTTGGTAATATTCATCCTACTCTTAAGTCTCGTATTAGAGAGTTTGAATATAGGAAAGGCAAGTTAGAAGTAGGACTGAAGAAGAAAGCTTTAGAAAGTATCAGCGCATTTAGAAAGATGAGTCCTGAAGATTTAAAAGCTTTTGATATGGCTCGTAAAAACTCTAATGGAACAGAGCTTAAGCGGCTAGTTACTAAATACCATCTTGGTAAAGAGTACCATACGCTAAGAGAAATCTATACTTTCTTATATACTGCTGCTAAGGAAGTTGGTATGGCAGGAGGATATACAAATAATTATCATGCTAGAGAAGTTAAAGATTTGGAAGGACTACGAAACTTCTTATACAAAACAAATGACTGGTCGGTATATGAATTAGCATTTCAAGAATATAAGTTGAAAAAGAATATAGGAAGACCGCTTACACAAGAAGAACAAATCAGAATTATTAATACTCTTCTTCGTGGAGACTCTCCTTCTACTATTACTCTGCTTACTCCTGACCAGTTGAAACGAAGGTATATAAAAGAAGTTACTCCAGAAATAGATAAATTCTTTTCTGACTCTGACAGTGCATTTCTTCGTTACATAACTGATATGGTTGAAGCGATTGAAGCTAGAAGATTCTTCGGTCGTGGACTTAAAGATACTCAAGACCTTGAAAACTCTATCGGAGCTTTTGTAATGCGAGCTACAATAGATAAGCATATTACACCTGCTCAAAGTGAGGAGCTGTATCAGATTCTTCATGCAAGATTTAAACAGCAAGGTACTCATGGTATTATTACCGTAGTAAAGAATATAGCATTAGTAGATACTCTTGGTTCTGTTTTTAGTGCTATCAGACAGCTTGGTGATTATACTTGGGCACTTTACGACTTTGGACTAATCACTACAGGAAAAGCTGCTAAAGGTGCTTGGACAGGAAAGTCTTTAATTACAAAAGAAGAAGCTGGTATCTCACGTATTGCTGTTGAGTTTAGTGATATGTCTAAAACTGGTAAACTTGTTGACTGGGTATTTGAATCTAAGGGAACAGGATTTTCTTTTGTTGATAAGACTGGTAAAGAGATGCTACTGAGTGGAGCATTTATGGATGCTCGAAAAAGGTTAGCTAATCCGAAAACTAGAGAAGCTTTTATTAAAGAGCTAGAAGTTCTTGTAGGAGATAGAGCACCACAAGCGGTAAAAGAATTTGAAGATAATAAAGTTACCTACCTTACAGAGTTTTATTCTGTGTGTAAGCTTGCTGACTATCAACCAATCTGGGTTTCAGAAATGCCAGAAAATTATGCAAGGGCTGGTAACGGTAGAATATTCTATATGCTGAAAAGTTTTACATTAAAGATGTTTGATGTCTTTAGACGTGAGGCATTT
>Ga0172381_10001186_pt1 | contig 31330 bp, 28 predicted proteins | sample Leawel6488metaG_FD_119754 | JGI IMG/M metagenome (GOLD analysis project Ga0172381, IMG submission 119754) | Leachate microbial communities from a municipal landfill in Southern Ontario, Canada - Leachate well 64-88 metaG | ecosystem: Engineered > Solid waste > Landfill > Unclassified | place... | reverse complement strand
AGGGAATGTTCTACCACTGAACTACATCGGCAGAGCCTGTGGGCGAAGAGGGACTTGCACCCCCGTAGGCCGTAGCCACCTGATTTACAGTCAGGCCCAGTTGGCTGCTTTGGTATTCGCCCAGAGTAAATACTAGATGATAATAGCAGATATCGTTTTATTTTTCAATAACCTTTCCCTTGCTTTTTCGCCAATTATCAATGTTTTTTTGGTGTCCGGAAACAAGTATTTTGGGGACTTTCCACTTAGTTCCCTTTACTGGTTCAAACACTTCTGGCCTTGTATATTGGGGATATTCTATAAAGCCACCGGTTTTGGTTTGGCGTTCTTTTAAAAATTCTGGTCTGCCTAAGACGTTTGGAATGAGTCGTGTGATGGTTTCTATGACAACCATAGCGGGCAGTTCCCCACCCATAAGATCATATTCGCCTATAGAAAGAGCTTCATCGGCTATTTTACTGTTTACTCTTTCGTCTATGCCTTCGTAGCGGCCGCAAATAAAAACAAGGGAATCATATTTCTTATAAAGATCCGAAGCTTTTTTTTGGGTAAAAAGCTTGCCTCTGGGGGTAAAAACTATTGTGCGTATTTTTTTGTTCTTGTTTTTTTTCTTGATTTTTTCGATGGCTTTATAGATTGGCTCTACTTGAAGAACCATACCGAGTCCCCCTCCGTATGGCCTATCATCTACTCTCCCCCTTTTTTCTTTAGAGGCAAAATCTCTTAGATTGTGGATATCTATTTTGATAAGTTTTTTATCCCTAGCCTTTTTGATGAAAGTTTCATCTAGGTAAGAATTGAAAATATCGGGGAAAATTGTAATGATATTGAAAGTCATAGTGTCTAGTAATTAGTAACTAGTAATCAGTAACATTAGTAATTAGTAACTCGTAACTAGTAATTGGTGCTTTGTAGCTTTCTTGAGAAAGCTTGAAGGCATCTTTATAGATTCCCGACTAGGCTTGTTTACAACAAGCAATCGGGAATGACAAATAAAGAAATTAATCATCTTTGGTCTGCCTGAGATGGAACTTGCAATGACAAGAGGAAGTAAAACGGGATGATACTTAAAAAGGCTATACCAGAGTGATCCAGCATAGCCTTTTGGTTGTTTTTAAAATTAGATTTTAAAATCTTCAAAGTCCTCAGTTACTGATGAGCCTTCGGATGATGAAGTTTCTTCTTGTCTCTTTCTTGAACCTCCCTCTGGTTCTTCTATCTTAAGATTAATTCTTGCGTGATTCTTAAGACCAATTATCCTTACTAAACTTCTGATTGCTTTTGCTGTTGAGCCTTGCCTTCCGATAAGCTGACCCATGTCTTCTGGGTTAACTTTTACTGAAAGAAGTACTCCCATCTCGTCAACCTGTCTTTCGATTTTTACATCGTCTGGATGGTCAACTAAGTTTTTGACTATAAACTCTAGAAATTCTCTGTCTTTTAGTGTCTCCATATTTATTCGTTTCTAAATTATAAATTATTTTTATAATCCCATTTTGTGCTGGGTAGCTCGACCCTTTTTTCATTTCTATCGTATAAAATAATTATGAGTTAAAGAAAAGTAATTGTCAACGGTTCGCGTAAAATTTTGGGGGAATTTAAGATAATTGACATATGCCCACTTTTCCAACACAAATTTTTTGAATGGTTTGTAATTAGTAATTCGTACAACTTTAGTAATTCGTAATTGGTAATCAGTAATTAGTACATTGAGGCTTTCTTGAGAAAGCTTAAAGGCATCTTACTGTGTCCATCGTAGCTCGGAGAGCGAAGATGGATAGATTCCCGACTACGCTTGCTCTTGGCAAGTAATCGGGAATGACAAGCAATTTAGTAATCAGTTAAATCTAATAAAACAAAAAAAGCTCCAAATGTATGGGCTTTAAATAATAGAGGGAACCCCTCTAAATGATACAGCCTTAGCTATATCATATCCTTGATGTGCAACACTAAGATATTTCTACCTAGACGTGTCGCAAGTCAAGGGTCATAAGAAACAGCTCTGTGCAGGGATTCTCGCTTATGGCGAGAGGCTGCGGTGAGTGATGTTTCTTGATGACACTTTTCTTATAGCATATATATTATTTTTTGTCAATACTTTTAGAGAGGGCAATTTTGGAGGTTTTTTAAGGTGGATAAACTGGAGAACACGGGTCTTGTGATGAGAATAAAAAAATAACGGACGAGGGTCCGTTATTTGATCGGTTGAGTTTTTAGAATTAAGCGGCAGGAGTTTCTTCTACTGTTGGAGTTTCTGATTCTACTGGAGTTTCGGTTGCAGGTTCTTCGGCTGGAGCTTCAACGACAGGTTCTTCTACTACTTCAGCTGGAGCTTCTTCTGCGGGAGTTTCCGCTGGGACTTCGGCTGGAGCTTCTTTCTCTACTACAGCTTCTTCTTTCTTCTCTTCTGCCTTAGGTTCTTCAATTTTTGGTTCCGGTTTTACAAAGTAAATCTTTCTTTTGGGCTGATCAATTACCTTGTCGGAAACAAGCATATTGTGAACCGTGTCAGATGGCTGAGCGCCAACAGATACCCAGTATTGAGCTCTATCTTTTTTGATATTCCTTGTTTTTGTTTTTGGATCGTAGCTTCCGATTTCTTCAACAAATCTTCCCCCTGCAGGAGCTCTTCTTTTGTCGGTGACAACAATCTTGTATGAAGGTTGGTGCTTCTTTCCTATTCTTAATAACCTGATAGTCAACATAATTTTGATAAGTTTTATTATTCCGTATAACGGGCTTTATAATACAATAAATTTTTGATATTTGCAAGCGGTACTAGTAATTGGTAATCAGTAATTTGTAATTAGTACTTGGTGGTCTGCTTTGCAGACTTGAATACATCTTTAAATAGATTGCTTCTCCGCCAAAGGCGGATCGCAATGACAGTCGGTGTGAATTACCAGTTTTTGAGTTTGAGGGCTCTTTCGGCGGCGTTAAGTTCTGCTTCGTGTTTGGATGTTCCTTCCCCATCGGTTACCATTTCTTCACCAATAAATACTCCCACTTGGAATTGTTTCATATGGTCGGGGCCGGTTTCTTTTAATACTTGGTATGTTGGCGTAACCATAACTATTTCTTGGGCTTTTTCTTGGAATAAGGACTTTGGGTCTTTATAAAGCTTTTTTTCAATTATCTCTGGCAATTTTGGCAATATCAAATGTGTTTCGATAAATTTTTTGCAGGCGTCGTATCCTTGGTCCAAGTATAGAGCTCCAATAAGAGCTTCAAAGGCATCGGCTAAGATATATTTCTTATTTTTGCCTTTTTCTTTGATTTCTCCTTGAGACAAAAGAAGAACGTCTTCAAATTCCAGTTCTTTGGCTAGTTCAAAAAGTATATTTGAATTAACAAGAGAAGCTCTCCAGCCAGTCATTTCTCCTTCAGGCTTATCGGGATAGTTGCTATATAAATATTCGGTAGTGACCAATTCCAATACTGCATCGCCCAAAAATTCTAACCTTTCGTTGTGTCCTAATACAAACTTTGGATTTTCGTTTAGGAATGAGCGGTGACAGAACGCTTGGGTCAGTAACTCTTTATTCTTGAATTTAAGATTTAATCTTTCTTCAAATTGTAAAAACTCTTCTTCTTTCATAACTATTCTGATTTTTCGGTAGAAACCGATTCGTTGTTTTTATTTTGTTCTTCGATACCTCGGTAAACCGTTCCGAGCACTCCGTTTACGAATTTTCGGGAGCTTTCACCTCCAAAGTTTTTGGCTAGTTCAATAGCTTCGTTGATGGCCACTTTTGGAGGAACATTGTCTTTGTTGCTGTATAATAATTCAAATATTCCCAGTCTTAAAATATTTCTATCTAGAGGGTTTATCTGAGGAATTGGCCACTCGGGAGCTGTTTTTTCTATAATAGCGTCTAGGATTTCATTTTTATCCTTTACGCCAATAGCTAAATCCCAGATAAAGCCTGGTTCTTCTAATCCGGCGCCAAACTCGGCAATATTTCTTTCGACAATATTGTCCAATTCTTCACGTTTGTTGTTAAAGTCCCATTCGTATAGGCTTTGCATTGCTATTGAACGAGATAGGTGTCTAGAAGCCATAGAGTGTTTTTAAAACTTAAAGATTTTTTATTAATCTTTAGCTGCTTTCTTTTTTGTTGTTTTGGTAGCTTTTTTAACTACTGGTTTTTCAACTTTTGAAACCACGGAAAGATAGTCTCTTCCCTTGTAGTTTCCGCAAAATCCGCAAATAGTGTGTGGCAAAACTGGTTTTCCGCATTTTTGGCACTTTACTAGCGTAGGGGCTTTGATATAGATATTACCCCTTCTTCTGTCTCTTTTTGATGTACTTAAATGTCTTTTAGGAACTGCCATTTTTTTATTTAATTATTATTACGATAAGATCCTTATTATTACGATAAGATCTTTGTTGCTATACTTATTATGCATTTTTTTGTTGATTTGTAAAGGCTAAAACGGTTCGTGTAAGATTCTGGAGGGATTGTAAGATGGTCGATATACGTCCACTTTTTTAACCTAAATTCTTTGTATGATTCGTAATTGGTAATTCGTACAACTTTAGTAATTCGTAATTGGTAATCAGTAATTAGTACATTGAGGCTTTCTTGAGAAAGCTTAAAGGCATTTTTATAGATTCCCGACTAGGCTTGTTTACAACAAGCAAACGGGAATGACAAGCAATGTAGTGATTAGTAATCAGCTTTCGGATGGTTTTCTGCCAGTAGGCGGAAAACTTTTAAATCTAACAAAACAAAAAAGCACTATTGTGCTTTACGTGTGTGAATAAATTAAAGAACTTAGCATATATGAGGGTTTTCCTTATCCCACAAAGTGGAACAGGAATTCCCTCAAGAGCGCTCATGATTTTGTGCTCAATACCGCTCAATACCCTGGACAGATATTCCCTTCTTCTTGTAGTGTGCGCCGTGCGCAACTGACTACAGCTTTTATGTATCACAATGATTTTATTTTGTAAAGCTTTTGAAAACAAAAAAGCACATTTGTGCTATGGGGGGTTGAGAGGACAAGTGTCCTCCCTATTGTATGCCTTGTATGCCCTGGTATGGAACGCTATGTGTGGGTAGTACTGCGGGGGTTATGTATTGTGCTGCGCAGACATGGGGGCTGCGTAGCAATTATTTTATAGCATAATATTTTTGAATTGTAAATTTTAAAACAAAAAAAGCACAATATTGTGCTATATGATACTGGAATGTTGGATATTTTTTATCCAACGCTCCTATTTGTCTGACAGGTTTGCGCGCCAACCCCCCGTTGGCTATTGTGTTGCTTAGCGGATTCACGCTATCGCAACAATTTTATATTGTATGGTGTTTTTTTGTTTTGTCAATTAAAACAAAAAAGCACTGCTGTGTGCTTATAAAAAGATAGAGTGTGTACTCTGGGGTGCGTGAGCCAATTTTAGGCTATTGATTTTGAACAGGCCACTTTATGGCTCAAAAAAAATGTGCGGTCCCAATGTTGGGACACTTATTATATAAATCTTTTAGAGAAATTTTTCAATAGGCATTATGAACTTTTTTTAAATGTTCCCTAAAAAAGAAAGAAGGAGCATCTCATATAAGAGCATGCTCCATGTTACTACAGGCAGGATTGCTGCGTCATGTTTGTCGTGGTAGCCTTAGCTACCTTCGGCAGAATCAACTGCTATCGGAGGCGTCTCGCCTCCATGCGAACGGGATCGGACCCACGAGTTGAACTCCTTGGTGAGTCAGAACTCTGTGGACATTTTTGTTATATCGCAGGTTGATTTTTTTGTCAAGGATTTAAAAGTTAGTAATTTGTAATTAGTAACTCGTAATTAGTACTAGGAAGTTTTCTTGAAAGAAAACTTTTAAGTTTAGAAAACGAATCCTCCTTCGCCAAAGCTTCGGAGGACACAGACGGAGGACGAGGATGGTGGATAATAAAAAACGCCATACGTTTGCATGGGTTTTAAAAAAAGGTCGGGCATGTGCCCTAAAAGAGCGAAGTTGCGGAGAATTGTGTTCCCCAATCTGGGGATAATTCCCCTCATAGAGATGTGCCAATCATCTCCGTGTGGTCAGTAACTTACTGAGTTTTTTGAGTAGTACTCTTTTTTTCGTCACAGGTTTAGGATAAGAGAACCACTGCTAACCCGGCCTGCATGAATCCTGTCTTTGGAACCCCGGTCACTTCAAGTCCTCTTCCTTCCCCGTGTGCACCACATACATCAACTGCCTCAACCGCGAGGCCCCGCATTGCGAAAATTCTTGTCATCTTGTACACCTGTACTCCTTCAAAGTTTTGTGGCACTACGTACCACTGTTTTTTTCATTTCAAACTTGTACACCCGTATTACATGGGCTCTGCACCTTCCTTGGTGCGTAGACCTTTGGCATGTGTCCCGCGTGGCACCGTTTTTGAAACGTGCGAACCTTCGCACGAAAACGTGGCACTTTTTTGACACCGATGTCCTATGGTCTTTTAAGACCGTGCGCGAATGTACAATTTAATTTGTAGTACGAAAAAGTTTTTTTGTCAAATTTGTTTATTTTATAGTAATTAGTAATCAGTAATTAGTATAGTTTTAGTAACTAGTAATTAATCATGAATTAGTAATCAGTAACTTGTAACTAGTAATTAGTACTTTGTAGCTTTTTTCAAAAGCTTAAATACATCTAGATTCCCGACTAGGTTTACCTACGGTAAACAATCGGGAATGACAAGTGGGAATAGATTGCTTCTCCGCCTGCTGGCGGATCGCAATGACAAATGAAGAAAAGCGATGGGTAATAAAAAACACCATACGAATGTGTATGGTGCGAATAGGTGTGGTGAGAATTATCTCACGATAGTGAGATTCTCCCACGGTTTTGTTTTTTTTGCAGACTTTTTTAGGCTAGCCGAATTTTCTTCGGTTTTGTAAGGCAGGTTTAGACATCAACTGCGAGAAAAACGGCTGCCAGGTGGAACGAGGTTTCCGGTCTGTCTTCTGCGAAACGAGCGGTTGTTGAAAATGCGAACTTCATCTTTTTCTCCATGTGCTAGGCACCGCCGAGCACACTTTATTAATAGTCTTTTGAAATTGATTTGTCAAATTTTGCAAAAAAATGCACTGTTTTAATAGTGCTTGAAGGGGTCGAAACCTCTAATTGTTTATTCAACACGTCGGGCGTGGAACAATCTTCTGGACGATTGTTCCTTTGATTAATTTAGTTGCTATAAGGATGGTTTGATGTCAAGAGTTTAGAATTATAAAAAGTAGTAGGAGATGGGGTTAAAGGTTTTGCGGTGGATTTCGCAAGGGCCGTATTGCTTTATTGCGTTGATGTGAATTTTGGTTCCGTATCCTTTATGTTTTTCAAATTGGTATTGAGGATATTCACTTGCGTAGGCATACATAATCCTGTCCCTAGTCACTTTGGCGATTATACTGGCCAAACTGCAAGAAAATATCTTGTCGTCTGCTTTTATTATCGCTCGTTGTTCTAGTGGAAAGTCTATTAGTGAATTTCCGTCAATTATCAATATATCTATAGGGTGTTTGCTTGCTAAATCTCTTGCGGATTCGGCCATTGCCAGTTTTGTGGCATTAAGGATGTTTATTTCGTCTATTTTTTTCTCGTTTACTATTCCTATCCCCCATTTTATGCTTGGTAAATCTTTTATATATTCAAAAATATATTCCCTTTTCTTTTCGGACAGTTTTTTGGAATCTTTTACGCTATTTAGAATTACCTTATCTATATCCCAGTCTGTTATTAGAGCACAGGCGGCAACAACCGGACCGGCTAAAGGGCCTCGTCCCGCTTCGTCTATTCCGGCTACATGATTATACCCGGCTTTATTAAGTTTTAGTTCTTCGTGGTTAGTCATGAATTAGTAATCAGTAATTAGTGTGACATTAGTAATTTGTAATTGGTAATAAGTAATTAGTACATTGAGGCTTTCTTGAGAAAGCTTAAAGGCATCTCCCGACTAGGCTTATCTTTGATAAGCAATCGGGAATGACAAACAGAGATACAGACAAAAGAATAGCAAGAGGGAAATTGAATAAAAGCTGTTTTTGGGCTATTATGAATTATAATATCATAAGCTGTAATAATCATAAAAGCCTTTTTTCGGGTATAACCATTATGAGTAAATTTGTCCATCTGCACTTGCATTCGCACTATTCCCTTTTGGATGGTTTGTCAAAAATTGATGAGATATTAGACAGAGTAAAAGAACTGGGAATGGATAGTGTGGCACTGACTGATCATGGGGTGATGTATGGAGTGATAGAATTTTATCAGGCGGCTAAGGCGAAAGGAATAAAACCAATAGTTGGCTGTGAATTTTATGAAGCCGTACAGAGCATGGAGGATAAAAATCCTCAAGTGGAAAACAAGAGATTTCACTTGATTTTGCTTGCTAAGAATGAAACTGGTTATAACAATTTGGTGAAGCTTGTGACTGAAGCACACTTGAAAGGGTTTTATTACAAACCAAGAGTAGATTTTAATTTACTACGCAAACATTCGGAAGGAATAATCGCACTAAGCGCTTGCTTGCAAGGAAGGATTCCGGTGTTGCTACTGGCGGGAAAGTTTGATGAGGCAGAAAAGATGGCTTTGGAATATAGAGATATTTTTGGAGCCGAAAACTATTATTTGGAAATGCAGAACCACCCTGCTATTCCCGAGCAGGCAAAAGCAAACGAACTGATAATAAAGCTGTCTAAAAAAACAGGAATACCTTTGGTTGCAACAAATGATTCGCATTACACTTTTAAAGAAGATGCGGAAGCTCAAGATATATTGATGCTTATAAATACTGGGGCTGATATCAATGATCCTGAGAGGTTGAGTATGAGAAGTGAAGATTTTTCTATAAAATCACAGGAGGAAATGATAGAAGATTTTTCTCATGTTCCGGAAGCGATAAGCAATACCTTGAAGGTTGCGGAGATGTGTAATTTGGAACTGAAATTGGGAGAGATAAAACTTCCTAAATTTGATGTTCCTGATAATAAAGATGCTTTTGATTATCTGAAAGAACTTTGCTACAAAGGAATTGAAAAAAAATATGATATTTCGGGAAGTGAAGTAAATAAATTGATTGAAAAGGCAATAAAAAAAGAAAAGATTGATCCTGAAGATGTGAAGGATGAAAAACTAAAGGAAATTGCAGTGCGAACCGAGTATGAGCTTGGTGTTGTTGCGCGAACCGGTTTTACCGATTACTTTTTGATTGTGCAAGATTTTATAAATTGGGCGAAGAATCACCATATTGTTGTGGGGCCTGGTAGAGGTTCGGCGGCGGGATCTATTATTGCCTACCTGACAAATATAACTAACGTTGATCCTTTGAAGCACGGATTGTATTTTGAAAGATTTTTGAACCCGGACAGGATATCCCCTCCTGATATTGATACTGATTTTACCGATGCTAGGCGCGATGAGGTGATTAACTATGTTGCTGAAAAATATGGACGAAACAGAGTGGCTCAGATCATTACTTTTGGAACCATGGCGGCAAAAGCGTCTATTCGTGATGTGGGTCGTGCTCTTGGATACGAATATAGTTATTGTGACAAGATTGCCAAAATGATTCCAATGGGAATGAGCTTGAAAGAAACTTTGGACACAGTGCAGGAGTTTTCTGATCTTTATGAAAGCGATTCGATGGCAGAGAGATTGATAAATTTGGCGCTAAGGATTGAGGGCTGTGTAAGACATGCCTCTACTCATGCTTGCGGAGTTGTGATTGCGAAAAACCCTTTAGATGATTCGGTGCCGATACAACATCCAAGCCAAGACCCTAATGCGATTGTTACCCAATATAGCGGACACGGAATTGAAAGCATGGGATTACTCAAGATGGATTTTTTGGGGTTAAAAAACCTGACCATTATTGAGGAAGCATTGAAAAGGATTTATGCGGTGCATGGAGTGAGTATAGATATTGAGAAGATTCCTTTTGATGATGCTAAGACTTATAAACTGCTTCAGGATGGAAACTGTATCGGAGTGTTTCAGCTGGAGTCGGATGGAATGAGAAGATATTTGAAACAGTTAAGGCCAACACAGATAGATGATATTACTGCTATGGTAGCTCTTTATAGGCCTGGACCAATGCAACACATTCCAGACTATATTGCCGGGAAAAATAAAACAAAAGAAGTAAAGTACATCCATCCAAAATTGAAAGACCTTTTGGCTAATACTTATGGGATCCCTTTGTATCAGGAACAAATCATGCGTATTGCAACAGATATGGCTGGGTTTACATTGTCTGAAGCCGATATATTAAGGAAAGCTATTGGAAAGAAAAACGAAAAATTGTTGATGGAGCAAAAAGAAAAGTTTGTTGATGGAATGGTAAAGAATGAAATTTCAAAAAAGATTGGTGAAGAAATCTGGAGTTGGATAGAACCATTTGCAAGATATTCTTTTAATAAAAGCCATGCTGCCTGTTATGCGGTAATTGCATATGAAACAGCATATTTAAAAGCTAATTATCCAGTTGAATATATGGCAGCACTTTTGACTGCGGATGGAGGCGACGTGGAAAGGATTGCGACTTTGATTGATGAGTGCAAGAAGATGAAAATTGAAGTATTGCCACCGGATATAAATGAAAGTTTTAAAGATTTTAGTGTGGTTCCGAATAAGAATCAGATCAGATTTGGGCTTTCGGCCATTAAAAATGTGGGAGACGGTGTGGTAGAACTGAATATTACAGAAAGAAAAAAGAATGGACCGTTTAGAGATATACATGACTTTTTTACTCGTTCGGACGGTAAGGTACTAAATAAGAAATCACTTGAAAGCTTGATTAAGGCTGGAGCTTTTGATTCGCTTGAGAAAAGAAGCAAGATATTGCATAATTTAGAAAGACTGATGGATTGGACTAAAAAGAACCAAAAAATAAAAGAGAGCGGACAGAAAGGCTTGTTTGATATGTTTGGAGGGGGCGAAAATTCTTTTAGCGGGAATGTTGCTCTTGAAGAAGGTGGAGAGATAAGCGAGAAAGAAAGATTGACTTGGGAGAAGGAATTGCTAGGGTTGTATATTAGCGGACACCCATTGCAAGATATGAAGGAATTTTTGGATAATAATTCGATGTCTATCCGTAAAATTAATAATGATTTGCTTGGAATCAGGACAACAGCGGTGTATGGTATGAATGAGAAGCATATATATAGAGGAGAATCGGTGACGATAACAGGAATAGTCTCGGAAGTGAAAAAGATAATCACCAAAAAGGGAGACCCGATGATGTTTATAAAGCTAGAAGATCTGACGGATAAAATAGAGGTGGTAATATTCCCTTCCTTGCTTGAAAAAAACCCAGATTTGTTTAAAGAAAACAAAGTGATTATGGTAACGGGAAAAGCAGATGTGAGAGATGATTTGCCGAAGATAGTGGCAAACGAAGCAGAAGAGGTTGTGGGAGAGGATATGTAAAATTTGATTGGATGCGAAATTCTTTTTCAGTATTATCTTTTCTTGAGGCGGTATTTTCTTGCTAGAAAATGCCTGGTGCTCGGACCAGCCGTCCTGCCCCTTCGCATCGGTTCTTGGTAGAACCGGCTCAGGCTGGCTCGCTTTCGGTCAAAGCTCCGCCGCCGATTAAAATCGGCCTCAAGAAAAATATTACTTCAACGAATTTCAAAGACGTAATTTTAATGGGTTTAGAGAAAGAGAAAAGCAAAGAAACAAAAAATCAAAACGAATTTCTAGTAAATAAATTTTAATGGGTTCAGGAGAAAGAAAAGAAGAAAATATGTTTGTGAAAAAGAAATACATTTATCAGCATATAAGGATTTGTGAGAGCACGCAGACGCGGGGCGGTTTTGGAATTAATCAAGATACTATTAGAAATTAATATTAAGAATTTAAAACTAATATGAAAGATATAGAAATAATCAGACACTCGCTATCACATATACTTGCAGTAGCAATAAAAGATTTGTATGGCGACGTGAAATTGGGCGTTGGTCCTGCCATTGAAAACGGATTCTATTATGATTTTGATTTTGGAGGAACACAAATAACTTTGGAAGATCTGCCAAAGATTGAAAAGAGAATGAAAGAAATCATGAAAAAAGATATTCCATTTGAAAAAATGAATCTGTCGAAAGATGAAGCCAAAAAACTTTTTAGCACTGAAAATTATAAATTGGAATTGATTGAGGAATTGAATGACGGAGAGATATCAGCATATAAAACCGGTGAGTTTGTTGATTTGTGTAAAGGGCCGCATATTGATAGCACTTTGGAAATATGTAGTGATGGTTTTACTTTGACAAAAGTATCGGGAGCTTACTGGAAAGGAAGCGAAAATAATAAAATGCTAACTAGGATTTATGGAGTGGCTTTTGCTTCCAAAGAAGAGTTAGAAAAATATTTGGAAATGCTTAAAGAAGCAGAAAAAAGAGATCATCGAAAACTTGGCCGTGAGCTAGACTTATTTCATACTGAGGAGGAAGTTGGGATAGGGTTAGTCCTTTGGCATCCGAAGGGCGGAATTTTGTGGAGAGTGATTGAGGATTTTTGGTATAAAAAACATTTAGAAAACGGCTATGATCTCGTAAGGACTCCCCATATCGGAAACAGAAAACTATGGGAAAGATCAGGACACTGGGGATTTTATTCGGATAGCATGTATCCCCCGCTTGAGGTTGGACAATCGCTGGAAGAGTTAAAGAATAAAGACGAAATAAAAGAGTCGGAACAATTCTTATTGAAGCCGATGAATTGTCCGTTCCATGTTGCCATATATAATAATTCTCCGAAGTCGTATAGAAATTTGCCGATGCGTTGGGCCGAAACAGGAACTGTCTATCGGTTTGAAAAGAAAGGCGAACTTTCCGGCTTAACCAGAGTGCGAGGATTTACTCAAGATGATGCCCATATAATCTGCAGGAAGGATCAAGTGGAAGACGAACTAAAGAGCGTAATCGATTTTATATTGTTTATTTATAAATCATTTGGATTTGATCCTGAATCGGTAAATGTATATCTCTCACTAAGAGATCCTAATAATAAGGAAAAGTATGCAGGAAATGACGAGGGCTGGAATTTTACCGAGTCGGTTTTAAGAAAAGTCGCTCAAGAAAAAGGACTGAACTTCAAAGAAGAAGAAGGTGAAGCGGCTTTTTACGGCCCCAAGCTGGATTTTAAAATCAAAGATGTTTTGGGAAGAGAATGGCAATGTTCTACCTTGCAATTTGATTTTAATTTGCCGGAAAGATTCCAAATGGAATTTACCAATGAAAAAGGAGAAAAAGAACAGCCTTATATGCTCCATCGCGCCCTCTTCGGCTCATTCGAAAGGTTTATTGGGCTTTTGATAGAACATTATGCCGGAGCTTTTCCGTTTTGGCTGTCCCCTGTTCAAATAAGAGTTGTGCCGGTGGGAGAAAACCAGATTGATTATGCAAAAGAAGTTGCAAGCAGTTTAAAGCAGTTCAGAGTTGAGATTGATGAGGACAGTCAGACAATAGGAAAGAAAATAAGAGAAGCGGAGATGCAAAAAATTCCTTATATACTGGTTGTGGGAGAAAAGGAAAAAGGAAATGGAACTGTGAGTGTGAGAAAAAGAGGTCAGCAAGAATTGGGAGAAATGACAGTTGAAAAATTAATTGAGCAAGAAAAATTGGCGTAAAAAAATGTTAAAAAAAATAATCTTATCACTATTTTTAATAATACTCGCGTTTATAGGGGTAGCAAATAGCGCATCGGTAGATGATGCGCTGTTTGTGCCCGATAAGCCGTTTTATTTTGCAAAAGAATGGAGTAGGAATTTTGATATATTTTTTACTCCTGAAGATAAGAGGATAGAAAAAAGAATAAAGATAAGTTTTGAAAAGCTGGGAGAAATAAGAAAAGTGTTGCAGAGGAATGGTGACATGTCGCGCGCATTGGCAAGTTATTTGACGGAAGTGGAAAATCTGAAGTTGGCCTCAGAATCTATGCGAAATACTAATAGAGATGAGTTGGCTAGTATAATAATAAAAGAAGCTTATTTTGAAAGAGAAATTCTTGCCGATATCTTAAAAGCAGATGTTTTTGACAGAAAAAACTATGCGCTAGCGAGCAGTTTTGGAAATTTTGTTTCTAGCGCTTTTTATTTGGGAGATAATGAGGCTATATACTCAGCAGTCGGAAATCGCATTGATAGCATTGAAGAAGATGACAGAAAAATAAGGGAGCTGGATAATATGCTAGTGTATTCTTTTGATGCAAAGTTTAAGGAGATGGTATTAATAGAGGAAATAAAAATAGTAGAAAACAGAATACTCTATCCATTTAGTGATGTTTCGGTAGAAAACTATTTTAATAGTAAATTGACCGAATTGAAAATAACCGAAACATATAGGAGTTGGAAGCTGGCGCTTGAACAAGAAAAGCAAAAGGAAGTGACAAGCGAAATAGCAAAAGGAGAATGGATGAATGAAATAATTGCTGAAGCTCCTGGAGAGGAAGTTGAAATATTAGAAAGTTTTAAGAATAAGCTTGCTGATATAAAGTTTGAAAAACTTGACCAAAAAATAGATGGCTTGGAAATTTATGAAGAAACGAAAGAAAAACTGAGAAATGCAAAAGGGAAAATAGTTTCTTCGGTTTACGGCAGCGTTAGCGCCGAGCAGATAATGGGATCTTTGGCGGAAGAGAAAGACCAAAACAAGGTTGATTTGGAAAAAGTGAGTCCTGCTAGCGCTTATTGCCTGAGGATGGGCTATAGGATAGAGCAGAGGGAAAATGAAGGAATTGTTTATAATGCTTGCGTGAATGAAAACGGAGAAGAATGTGAAGATTTGGCATTTTACAAAAACGAATGCAAGATGAAGTAAGAGGCATTAAAATTTGGGAGTAAAATCTTTATTTGATATTTTTGTTTATTTGAGCGTTATTTTCTTACTAGAAAATAACTTATGTTCGCTTCAGTCAAGCTCTCAATCTCAACTAAACAAAAAATCAAAATGATTTTTAAAGGGTAAATTTTAATGTGCCAAGGAGGAGAAAAGAGAGAAAAAGGTTGATTGCTTGCGCAATCTTTTTGAAGAATAATTTTAACGGGTTCAAGGCGAAAAAAAAGAGAACGGTAGCTTGTTTTCTTACAAGCTTTTTATTTTTTTATTTTTCGGTTAACGCGAAAATATGTAGATTATTTTCGCAATCTTTTAAAGGTATATTTTTGAGGGGATGTGTAAAATTTTAAAAGGTTAGTAATCTGTAATTAGTAAATAGTAATTAGTACTTTGTCCGCCTGAGGCGAGATAAATGGTTTGCCTTTAAACAAACTTTAACATCCTATTATTTAATTTTATGAAGAATTAAATGCTTGTACGGCAATACCACGCACTAGTTACGGATTACAAATTACTAGTCTCTAGAGAGAATAAATTATGAAGAAATATTTTATACTTACTTTTGGGTGCCAGATGAATGAGTCGGATTCGCAACGCATTGGGGCACTGTTTGAATCTGTAGGATTGAAAGAGTCTTCTATTATTGAGGATGCTGATTTGATAGTGGTAAATATGTGTTCGGTGCGACAAACGGCAGTTGATAGGATTTTGGGATTAGCAAACAAGTTTGAGGAGTTAAGAAAGACTAAAAAAAGATTAAAGACAATTTTAACCGGATGCGTGTTAGAGCCTGACAAGGATAAGTTTATCAAAATATTTGATTTTCTCTTGAACAAGGACGATATGGAGATATGGCCACAAATGCTTGCTGGGGAAAGTTTTGCAGTAAAGAAAAGAGATTATTTAAAGATAATACCTAAGCAATCTAGTTCGTTTCAGGCGTTTGTGCCTATTTCGAATGGATGCGATAATTTTTGCACTTATTGCGCTGTTCCATATACCCGTGGAAAGCTTGCGAGCAGAAAACATATCGATATTTTAAAAGAAGTAAAAATGATGGCCAAGGCTGGCTATAAAGAGATATCGCTACTGGGTGAAAATGTAAATAGCTATGTGTCACCTCTTGATCAGAAAATAGATTTTGCTGAATTGATAAAATTGATAGATGAAATACCTGAAAATTTTTGGCTTCGTTTTACGAGCCCTCACCCAAAAGATTTTCCTGATAAATTGATCGATATTTTGGCAAAATCTAAAAAGTTCGCACCATATTTAAACTTACCAGCTCAATCGGGAGATGACGCAGTGCTTAAAAAAATGAATAGGCCATATACGGCGAAAAAATATATTGAACTTATAAAAAAAATAAAAGCTGCGTTTAAAAAAAACAGGAGCGGATTAGAAAAGGAAATTGCTATTTCAACAGATATTATTGTTGGCTTCCCTTCTGAAACTGAAAAGCAATTTGAAAATACCTGCAAACTATTCAAGGCCGTAAATTTTGATATGGCTTTTATTGCTCAGTATTCTCCTCGCCCACAATCGCACTCTTATAAGAATATGAAAGATGATGTTTCGAAGGCTGATAAGAGAAGAAGGCACAAAAAATTGACTGATCTTTTGAAGGAAATTGGCGAGAAGAAAAATGCAATATATCTCAATAAGGCAATTCCTGTTTTAATATTTGAAAAATATAAAGGATATTATCTTGGTAGAAATAGGCAGAACAAAGCTGTAAAGGTTTTTTCCAAAAAAGATGGACTTGTTGGAAATATAATCAATGCAAGGGTTGCTAGAGTGTTACCCTTGAGCTTGGAAGCAGAATATTTATGAGGAATGATTTGCCAAAATTAGTAGTTGTGTCGGGGCCTACCGCTTCAGGAAAAACTGATCTTGGAATTTGGCTTGCGAAGAAATTTGATGGAGAAATAGTTTCGGCTGATTCCAGGCTTGTTTATAAAGAATTGGATATTGGAACAGCAAAGCCAATAAATGAAAATGGAGCAATTTTTATTTCGCAAGGAGTTGTGCACCATATGATAGATGTGACTACTTTGAAAAAAGACTATAATGCCGCAATTTATAAAAAAGAAGCAATAAAAAAGATAAGATCTATTCAAAAAAAAGGAAAACTCCCCTTTCTCGTGGGAGGCACTGGTTTGTATATAGATGCAGTGGTAAAAAATATTGATTTTCCAGAGATATCCCAAGATAAGAAACTAAGACAAGAGCTGGAAGAAAAAAGCCTGGATGAGCTTTATAGCGAGTATGAGCAGTTGGATCCGTCGGGAGCGGAAAAGATAGACAAGAAGAATAAAAGAAGGCTTATAAGAGCCATTGAGGTGTGTAGAATGACTGGAGATTCGTTTTGGGAAAATAGACGCCTAGAAGAACCCATTTTTGACTGTTTGGAGCTAGGGATAGCTATTGAAAAGGATATTCTTTTTATGAGAATTAAAAAAAGAATTAGTAAAATGATAAAAATGGGTCTTGAAAATGAGGCAAAAAAATTGATTAAGAAATATGGAAATGTTCCAGCGCTTGAAACTATAGGCTATGCAGAGTGGAAAGAATATATCAATAAAAATATTGATAAAAAAGATTTAGAAAAAATAAAAGAAAGGATGGCTATAAATACCAATAAGTTTGCAAAGCGCCAGATGACTTGGTTTAAGCGCAATAAAGATATTAACTGGATAGCCAATAAGAAAGAGGCGGAAAAATTAGTAAAGCAGTTTTTAAAAAGAGCCGATTAAGGCTCTTTTTTATTGAGTGCATAGTTGTTTTGAAGGGTAAAACTCTAGACTGATAATTCGATTACTATATTGCTGCTTGGTAATAAGATTTTTTGCTAAAAGACTGTACAATCCAGCGAAATATAACTGTTTTATGCTTGATGCTTTTAGATCGGTATTGTATATTCTGGTGTCGTCAATTTTTCCATTGGTGGTAGTGTTTCCAATCCTTAATTCCCCTCCTGTTGCATGCATTGCTGTGTATGTTCCAGCTGTTTCGGCAGTGCCATAAGATGTTTTTTCTCCATTAATATAAAAAGATATTCCATTTGCTGTTTGATCACCGTTATAAACCATAACTAAGTGAGTCCACTTGTTTAGATATGGGGTAAGATTAATGGCGCTTCTGTAGATAGCATTATAAGTATCTTGATCGTATAGATAAAATCGGAGACTATTGTTGTTTGTCCAAAAAAATTCATTTTCCTTATAGATAATTACGAACCCTGAGACTGTGCCAATATTAACCCATGTGGAAATAGTGAAAGGAGTATCGGTTATTGAATTGCCAAAACTAAGTTCGTTGCTGGATGCTACACGAAGATAATTACTTGCTCCATTGTATGAAAAACATGAGTTTGAGGCACAATCGGAAGATTGCAATAATATTGGAAAAGTGGATGAGGTTGAGCCGTCGCCAAGTCGCGCATGGTTTGATGACCATGTGTCTGGTGTATAATTGGCGCTTGGGTTATTAACTTCGTCGAACTTCCATTCGGAAACAAGGTTTGCACCCAAAGAGTCTCTAACGGAATTATTGAATACTTTGAGTTTTGCTATTTGAGCACTTGTTGTAGCACTACTAACTGATACTACAATAATACCAGCAAGAATACCAATAATGGCGATTACAACTAGAAGTTCTATTAAAGTAAATGACTTTGATTTCATTATCATTTATTTTAACATATTAGTAGAAAATGAAAAATTATTCTTCTAAAAGTTTTTTTAGTAATTGCGCTGCTTTTTGAGGATTTGCTTTTCCTTTTGATGCAGCCATAGTTTGGCCAATAAGGAAGGCAAAGCTGTTTTGTTTTCCTGCTTTATAATCAGCGACTGGTTTTGGATTTTCTGATAAAACTTTTTTGATTATATTTTCTAGTTCTGTGTCATCGGTAATGGGCATTAATCCTTCATCTTCTATTATTTGCGAAGGGTCTTTTCCTTGTTCATACATTTTTGCAAGGACTATTTTTGCGATCTTACTGGTGATTTTTTCGTCCGCTATTAAATAGATAAATTCTCCAAAATTTTCTGGAGTAATTTTTTTGTTTAGAAAAGCAAAGACGTCTTCTATGTCCTTGAGAGTTGGATCGTTTTTAAGGATAGATTGCAGATCGGTGACAATGTAGTTTGCGCACAGCTTGATTAGTTCAAAATTCTTTTCAGGATCTATTTCGTTTATGTTTTTTGCTTCTTTAAACCAAGCTGATGATTCTGAGGCGGCTTTTTCAAAGAAGATTCCAACTTCAACTTCTCGAACAAAAAATTCTATTGTTTTTGAATCTAAATTGTATTCCTTGCGAAATCTGTCACGTTTTTGATTTGGAAGCTCTGGAAGGTTTGATCCTATACTTTCAATTCTTTCTTTGAAGATTGTTAGAGGGGGTAAATCCGGTTCGGGAAAATATCGGTACTCATGGGCATTTTCTTTATTTCTTTGACTGAAAGTAATTTCTTTATTATCGTCCCAGCCACGAGTTTCTTGTATTATTTTTTCTCCTTTTTGTAATGCTTCCGATTGTCGTTTTGTTTCGTATTCGATAGATTTTTCTACCGTTTTGAATGAGTTGAGGTTTTTTATTTCAACTTTTGTCCCTAATTCTTCATCGTCGTCCGTGTTGATAGAGATGTTTACTTCGCACCTCATCTGTCCTTTTTCCATATCTGCATTTGACACATCAAGATATTTGAGAATCAATTGCAATTCTTGCGCAAATCTTCTTGCTTCTTCACCAGTATGAATATCTGGTTCGGTTACTAATTCCATTAGAGGGACGCTAGAACGATTAAAATCGATAAGGGTTGTTCCTTCATTGGTGTGGTATGACTTGGCAGTGTCTTCTTCCATATGAATTCTGGTAATTCGAACTCTCTTTGTTGTTCCGTCGTCCATGGGTACATCTAAAAATCCTTTATAGCATATAGGCATATCAAATTGAGATATTTGATATCCTTTTGGAAGATCGGGATAAAAATAGTTTTTTCTGTCAAATTTGGTATGTTCGGCAATTTGACAATTCAAAGCCAACCCTGTTTTTATTATTTTATCAATAGCTTCTTTGTTTATCACGGGAAGTGTTCCTGGATGTCCGGTGCAAATTGGACAAGTGTTTATGTTGGGAGATTCGTCGAGAGAATTGTTTTCTTCGTTTGGGCACGAACAGAACATCTTTGAGTTTGTTTTTGATTCGAAGTGAATTTCTAGTCCTATGGTTGCTTTGAACATAACGTTTGCAATTATTATTTTGTAAATTTAAAACTGGAAGTAATTTCGTTCACTAAATTAGGTTCACGCTTTGTACATTCGTCGTATTGTGATCCTTCATATCCTCCACAACTAGATTTTATGGTAAAACTAATATTAATACATTTATTATTTTTAGCGATCGAATAGTTATAGGTATTCCAATGAGTTCCCGCTGCCGCCTCACCATATTCGCTTAAACAATAAGTGTTGCCGTTGATAATAACGACTTTTTTTCGCCAATTACTTTTTCCTTCTGAGCAAGATACTCCGTCACAATTACTAACTGATATTTCTGGTTCTCCTTTTTGGGCAAAGGTATATGTGGGATATTTAAACTCAAAACCAAAATCATTATTAATGTATGTTTTCCATTCTGTTTCGGTGGTAGAAAAAGCTTTTTTAGTATCTTCGTCTATAAATTTAAAGGTAGAAAGTATTTGATTAAAATTAGTGTTAATATTTTTGCATTCTGTGAGATGTGCGTATATGTCTATTATTTTATTACTTTTCTGCAATAGAATATGTGTAGTTATGCCCATATCCATAAATTCATATTTTATTGCGTTTAGGCCATTAACTTTTATTGTTTCTATTTTTCCACTTTCTAATTTTTCTACTTTGCCAAATTTACTAATTGCCCAATCGTAAAGAGGTAAAGAGTTATTGTTATTGTAAGAGGTAAATTCCATCCTGCAATATCCTTCTCCCGCCTCTATTCCTTCTTTTGTTTTTACTTCTTCTTCGTCTGCTAGTGCTATGTATCCGGCGCTTTCTTTTGCAATTATCCAACTAGAAGGATATTTTACCTCAAAACCATACTGATTATTTGTATAAGTTTTCCAATCTTTTATTTTTTTAGCATTATCGGTTTTTATCTGTTCAATTAATCTTAAAAGCAAGGCAATAAGCTGTTCTCTAGTATATCCACCATAATTTTGAGTAATAGTGCTTTTTGCGCTCGGGCTTGTTATTACCGTCGTGGTTGCCGAAACACTACCAACTATTAATAATGAAAAGACAATTGAGATTATAAGTACTTTTTTCATCTTTGTTTAATATGATTTGTTTTTAAATAGATTATTTAAGAGAGGTCATAATTATAACTCCGCTGCTAGTGCCGATAATGTCTGCCCCAGCACTGATCATTATTTTGATGTCTTTTAAAGTTTTAACCTTTCCAGAGGCTTTAATCAAGAGGCCAGGAGCATTTTGCCTCATTATCTTCAAATGTTGAGCTTTTTCTTTCATTTCCCTGTTTTCGAGGGGGTCTTTTTCGGTAGCAGTTTTTACACAAATTGCTCCAGCCTTCTTTACTATTTGCGATACTTTTGCGATTTCTTCGTCGGTCAGAAATCCGCTTCCAATAATTATTTTTGCATTGCCAATTGCGCAAATTTCTTTTAAATCTTTTAAAATAGCAGTCCATTTTTCATGTTTGATGTCGGGAATATTAACAACAACATCTAGATCGTCTGCTCCGTCTTTGATTGCTTTTTTACAAGCTTCTACCCTTTTTGCGTGTGGACTATCCCCTATTGGGTCGTCGATTAAGACAACTGTTTTTATACCAGTTCCTTTTAATAGTCCTGAAACTAATTTTACCCATTTTGGCCTTATACAAACACCTCGAAACTGGTATTCTTTGGCTTCTTTACATGCTTTGACAATATCTTCTTTTGTTGCTTTGGGATTAATATTAGTATGATCGATATATTGATTGATTTTTTTTGGCATAATCTTAAAAAAGTTGTATTTTTATACGATTATTATATCAGAATTGGCAAATAAATTAAACAAAAACTTATTTGACGGCTATTGTCAAAAAACCCACGGCTCATGCCGTAGATTTTATTTAATGTGTAAGCGCTTTGGAGATATTTTCTTGATGGTATTTTTCCAAATACTCTTTTATTAAAGCGTATTTAATCAATGATAGGTTTTTAGTTTCTGAAATCAGCTTTTGGCTTTTATTGCTGTATATTTCGCTTACGATACTAAATTTTTGTTGGTCTTTGACAGAAAAAAATTCGGAAGATATTGCACACACTTTCCCAAAGCAGTGTTCGGAAGTCCATACTATTCCATTGTTTTCACTGTCAAAATTGACAAGTTTTATATTTTCGCTTTCTATGGGGGTGGAAACTTCAGAAAATATTTCAGAAAATCCAAGTTTTTCATTTTTAAGAATAAAGATCATTTGGGAAGACGATATGGAATCTGTTTTATTTTTGCAGACACCAAAAGAAAATTCGCTGGAGCTTTCGGAGCTTAATAATTTTTCCTCTTCTTTAGTGTTTGGTTCGTAAAAACTTCTACTACAAAAGTCATTAAGACTTAGATAAAAATTGTTTTCTTTTTTTAAGGTTATTTCTAGTTTGTTTTCGTAATAATTGCAATATAGCAAGGAATATCCGTCTGGAATAATATAGTCGCTATTGGTACTAGAATTGGGGCAGTACGCGTTATTTTTTTCTATTGTTATTGATTGGGGCAGTTTATTGCTGATAATTTTATCGGCTTTTAAAAGAGACAGCATTTCTTCATCTGCGGTTTTGCTTGAAAGTTTTGATGGAAAAGATGCCTGAATTTTTTCTGCTTCTGCTTTTTTTTGCGCGTTGTTAGCCATATTATATTGAGTTTTGAATACAAAATAGAATAGAGCAATAAGCACTAATATCAAAAAACCTAAAAACGAAAGTATTTGCTTGTTTGTAGAGATGTTTTTCATAGCTATATTTACAATACCATAAATTTGCGAAGTTGGTAAATTGGATAAAATAATAAAATCCGCTTTTGGCGGATTTATAATTCTTTTTCGAGTTTGCTTTCTTCGGGATGCTTTACGTTTACATATTTAGCGTTTTTTTTGAGAGAGTATGGTTTTGTAGTCGGTGAAGTCAAGGTTTCAAAGACTAATTGGCAAACTCGCATTCCTGGGTATAGCAAAACGGGAATCATTCCGATGTTTTCCATTTCCAAAACTATTTTTCCTTTGAAGCCAGGATCAATATGTCCAGCAGTCGAGTGGATTACTATACCGAGCCTTCCTAAACTTGAGCGGCCATCAATTCGGGCAGCTATATCTGCTGGCAATCCTACTTCTTCTAAGGTGGCTCCTAAAACAAATTCTCCTGGATGAAAGACGAAGGGTTCTTTTTCTGAAACCTTGACTAATTTAGTCATATTCTTGAAAGTTTCAGGATCTCTGGTATCGATGTATGGTTTTTTTGTATGGTCAAAAACCATAAATTCGTCACTTAGTTTTAAATCTAAAGAAGCCGAACCTAGTTGTTCATCTATGTCCGGCTTCGGTGTTATAGAAATGTTCCCTTCGTCTAAAAATTTTTTAATTTCTCTGTCTGATAGTATCACGGTTTTAGACTTAAGGTTTATTATTCAATTACTTCTATTCCTAGAGATCTGGCAGTGCCTTCTAGTATTTTCATTGCCTGATTGATATCTTTTGTATTCATATCCTGCATTTTTCTCTTTGCAACTTCTTCTAATTGCGCTTTCGTTATTTTTCCAACCTTTTTCTTGTTTGGAGTTGGAGAGCCACTTTTTAAATCAATTGCTTTCTTGATCAATTGGGCTGCAGGTGGTTGCTTTAAGATAAAAGTATAAGTCTTGTCTTTGTATACAGTAATGTCTACAGGAATTTTGAAATCACCTAATTCCCTAGTGGCGTCGTTAAATTTTGCGCAAAAATCGGCAATGTTTACCTGATGCGATGCTAGCGCTGGACCTACTGGAGGTGCTGGATTTGCTTTTCCTGCTTGAATGTGCAGTTTTATGATAGCTTTAATTTCTTTTGCCATAATTTTCTATTATCTTTCTTTATAATTTCTTGATCTGTAATGAATCTAGCTCTAGCGGAGTGTCTCTGCCGAACATGTTAATCATAACTTTTACCTTACCTTTTTCTTTATCGACTTCGGATACTTTGCCGTCGTAATCTTTGAATGGGCCATCGATTATCTTGATAGTTTCTCCGAGATCAAAATCAACTTTGTATTTTGGTTCTTCTTCTCCCATTCTTTTTTTCAGCGAATCCATTTCTTTGAGAGATACGGGAAGCGGAATCGTTCCTGAACCAACAAAACCAGTTACATTTGGGGTATTTCTTACAACATACCAAGAGTCGTCGGTGACAACCATCTCAACGAGGACATATCCCGGATATATTTTTTCTTCTATTACTCTTTTTTTGCCGTTTCTGATTTTTATCTTTTTTTCTTTTGGAACAACAACATTAAAAATTTTGTCTTCCATTCCCAAAGATTCAACTCTTTGGGTAAGATTTTTTGCTACGGCATCTTCATATCCAGAGTAGGTGTGAAGAACATACCACCTTCTTTCGTTTGAAGTTTGTTGTTTTGACATGATTATTTAACAAATTTTAATATTTCTTGAATCAATTTGTCTGTTAAGCCGAGGAAAATTGCCGAAATCACAACAAAGGCAATAACTGTAAACGTGTAGTTTATGTTGTCTTTCTTGCTGGGCCAGGTTATTCTTTTCATTTCAGCAAAAACATCTCCAAAAAATTCTTTGATTTTATTTTGCATATTCATATACAAGTAGATTACCAAAATAAGCCTTAATTGTCAACAAAAACCTTGATTTATGTCAATAAATCATAAGTATTGAAAAGACAAGAAAATTGATTAAATGTCAAGATTTTTAACGTTTTTAGCCGAGGCTTGGATGAATTTTTTTCTGGGAACAACCTCTTTTCCCATAAGCATATCAAAAACATTGTCGGCTTCAACTGCGTCCTCTATGGTTACACGGAGCAGTACCCTGTTTTGAGGATCCATAGTGGTTTCCCATAACTGTTCGGGATTCATTTCTCCCAAACCTTTATACCTGGAAATATTTATTCCTGGTTTGTCTTTATAATCTGCAGACGAGAGTATTTTTTCTTTATCGTCGTCGGAATAGGCGTATTTGAGATCTTTCCCTTTTTGAATCCTGTATAGTGGCGGCTGGGCAATATAAATAAACCCTTTATCAATGAGAGGTTTGAAGTATCGGAAAAACAGAGTTAAAAGCAGAGTCCTGATGTGATTTCCATCACTATCGGCATCACACATAATGATTATCCTATGATATCTTAGCTTTTCAATATTGAAATCGTCGGAGATGGCTGTTCCAAGAGCGATAACCAGCGCTTTTACTTCTTCGGAAGCCAACATCCTGTCTAAACGAACTTTTTCAACATTTAAAATCTTACCTTTTATCGGAAGGATTGCTTGAAATCTTCTGTTTCTGGCCTGCCTGCTTGAACCTCCTGCAGATTCTCCCTCAACGATATATATTTCGGATTCTTCAGGTTTTTTACTAGAACAATCTGATAATTTTCCGGGAAGAGAGAGTCCTTCTAAAATACCCTTTCTTAAAATAGTTTCTTTTGCAGCTTTGGCAGCCTTTCTGGCTTTGTATGAGAGAACTGCTTTTTCAATAATGGCTTTTGTGTCTTGAGGGAACTTTTCAAGATATGTATTTAATGCTTCTGAGACAACAGCTTCGGTAATAGGACGTGCTTCTGGATTTCCTAATTTTGTTTTGGTTTGTCCTTCAAATTGCGGCTCAACCACTTTGACTGATACTATTGCTGTTAAACCTTCTCTAATATCGTCTCCACTGAGATTTGGCTCGGAATCCTTAAGAAACCCCCCTTTTCTGGCGTAATCATTTATCAAGCGCGTTAGGGCTGATCTGAAACCTGTTAGATGGGTCCCACCTTCACTGGTGTAGATATTGTTGGTAAAACTTTCTTCCATTACTTCGTAGTCGTCGGTATACAAGAAAGCCGCTTCAACAACCATGTCGTCTTTTTCTGCTGAGCAATAAAAAGGGTTGGCATGGACTTTTTCGGAGTGTCTTGCCATATATCTTAGGTAGGAATTAACGCCTCCTTCAAAATAAAAATGATATTCAAAAACATCTTCCGGTTTTCTTTCATCAAAAAAATCTATTTTTACTCCTTTTGTAAGGTATGCCTGCTGACGCAAATGGCTGAGAATTTTTTTTCTGTCAAAGACTGTTTCACTAAAAATGGCGGTGTCCGGTTCAAAAGTAATAGTTGTTCCACCTTGCTTGCATTCCCCTACTTTTTTAACTTGCGCCTGAGGTTTTCCTTGCTTATACTCTTGCATATATTTTGCACCATCTCGACAAACCTCAGCTGTCATATTGGACGACAGCGCACATACTACGGAAACACCGACTCCGTGAAGGCCTCCCGAAATCTTGTATGCTCCACTGCCAAATTTACCTCCGGCGTGCAGGGTTGTCATAATAGTTTCTAAGGCAGATTTTTTGGTTTTTTCGTGAGTGTCTACCGGAATACCTCGTCCATTATCTATTACTTTTACTTTTTCGCCTGGAAGAAGATATATTTTTATGTTGTCGCAGTACCCTCCCAATGCTTCGTCCAGTGAATTGTCTACAACTTCGTAAACTAGGTGATGCAAGCCCTGCGTCCCAGTGGATCCTATGTACATACCTGGTCTTTTCCTAACTGGATCTAGGCCTTCCAAGACGTAAATATCCTTTGCGCTATAAGATGATTGTTTTTCTTTTGCCATACTTGCTTTGTGTTATTTTCTTTCTTCCCAGCCGAATTTATCGGAAAGGCAGCTGATTATTTTTTTGATAATTTCTTCAATTTCTTCTGTGTTTAGTGTTTTTTCGGAATGTTCAAGCGTTACTTTAAGGGTAATACTTTTTTTGTTGTTCGGCAAGTTGTTTTTGTATATGTCTAGAATAGCTACTGAAACGCTTATTTCTTCCTGTTTTTCGATATTTTCGATTTCTTCAATAAGCTTTTGATTATCAATGCTGTCGTTTATAATTCCTGAAATATCTCGGTAGGCGGCTGGGTGGAATGACACTTTTTTATATTCTTTTTCTTCGGAACATTCTTTTTGGATTTCGTCGAAATCAAAATCAAAAATCATCGAGTCTTCCGGTATTTGCATTATTTCGGCAGCATCTTCCGATATTTGTCCGAAAATTCCAACCTTTGTTTTGTTGCAAAATATTTCTAGGGAATTCTTATCGTTCCAGATAGTATCGCCCCCCAGTCGTATGTATTCAGCTTTTTTGATGCCAAGCTGAGTAAGCAGATACTCAATTTCTCCTTTCAATCTTAGGAACTGTTGTTCCCTTTCAATACTTGGATCAAAAATTATCCCTGATAGATTTTTTTTCTCGATTATTTTCTTTTCTTTCTTGATAAATACTATCCCCAGTTCATAAAATTTGATTGATTTAAAGGATTTAAGATTTTCTTTTGCGTTCTTAAATATCTGAGGCATTATTGTCGGTCTTAGATATTTTTGAAAAACATTTACAGGATTTTTTATTTCTTCGGCATTTAATCCAAAGAAGCCGATTTCGTCGTCACCGATAAAAGAATAGTTGTATATTTCTGTCCAGCCGATATCTTTCAAAATGTCTTTGGCTTTCCCTTGCCAGAATAAATCTTCGTTTCTTTTGGCCGGCGCTATGGGCACACAGGGCATTTCAAGGTTAATCTTTCCGTAGCCATAAATCCTGCCTATTTCTTCGATCAAGTTTTCTTTTAATATTATGTCTTGTCTCCAAGTGGGAGCTTCGGCTGATATTAATTTTTTGTTCACTTGAACTGATGTAAAGCCGAGAGAATTGAGAATGGTTACGATTTCTTTTTGAGGAATTGATATTCCTAGTATTTTTTCGAGCAATTCTATTTCGAGCTTGATTTTTATAGGTTTTACTTTTTCGCTGTAGATATCTATTTTGCCTGAAGCGATTTCACCTTCGGCAATCTGACTGATTATTGTGCATAATCTATCCATTGCAAATTCTGCCAGATTTGGGTCTAGGTGATGTTCAAAACGCATTGAAGCATCTGTTCGTATGTTTAGCTTCCGAGCGGTTTGGCTTATTAATTTTGGGGTAAAGCTTGCTGCTTCTAATACTATATTTTTTGTTTTTCCATCGATTTCCGCTTTTGTTCCGCCCTTTATTCCTGCAATCGCCAAAACTCCTTCAGTGTCTGAAATCGTAAGCATTGTCTTATCTAAAACAACTTCGGTTCCTCCAAGCAGTTTGATCTTTTCTGCTGCTTTTGCTTTTTTGATAATAATTTTTTTATCCTTTATTTTGCCGTAATCAAAAACGTGAAGGGGCTGTCCTGTTTCTAGCATTATATAATTTGTTGCATCGACAACATTGTTTATGCAGTTTATCCCGCAGGATAACAATTTTTCCTGCAACCATTTTGGAGACGGACCAATTTTGACATTGTTGATGACTCTGCTTATATATCTTCGGCAATCGTTATCCTTGATTTCGATTTCAATAAGATCTTTTACTTTGACCTTTGGATTTTCTTTGAATTTTACTATTGGCTTGATTAGGGACTGCCTTGTTATAGCTGAAATTTCTCTGGCAATGCCTAAGTGTGACAGACAATCACCAGCTCGGTCCGGTAAAACGTCTAAACTGAGCGTCCAGTCGTTTTTCAATACATTTATACTTTCGTTTTCGAATGAATGCAACGTTAAAAGCTCGGCCAATTTTTCTGGCCTGGGAAGAGGTTTCTTAAAAAATGAATTCAACCATGAATATGAAACTAGCATTTTAAAATTGTTTTAAGAATTTAAGGTTTCCGCTGTGGAAAAAACGGATGTCATTTATCTTGTATTTCATCATTGCAGGACGATCGATTGAAAGTCCAAAGGCAAAACCTTTCCATTGTTCTGGATCCAATCCTCCGTTTTTTATAACATTTGGGTGGATTATTCCGCAACCAAGCAATTCTACCCAACCGGTTTTTTTGCAAGTGGAGCATCCTTTTCCATTGCAGACGGTACAGAGCATATCTACTTCAAAGCTAGGTTCGGTAAATGGAAAATAACTGGGCCTTAGGCGGATTTCAACCTTTCTTTTAAAAAATTCTTCCAGAAATTTTTCTAATATTGCCTTTAGATTAGCGACGGATACATTTTCGTCTATATACATGCCTTCTAATTGGTAAAAATTAACTTCGTGAGATGCGTCTGTTTTTTCGTACCTATAGACTCGCCCCGGTATGATAATTTTTATCGGAGGCTTGATCTTTTTCATGTGTCTGGTTTGAGCGGCTGAAGTCTGGCTGCGCATAACGCCGCCATTCTTAAGGTAAAATGTTTTTCCTAGAGACAGCGCATCTCTTGCAGGATGTCCTTCCGGAATGTTTAGCGAATCAAAATTGTGCCATTCGTCTTCCACTTCCAGACCTTCAACGACTGAAAAACCCATTAGCTCAAAAATAGTTTCCATTTCTTTTTTGACGGTTGTAAGAGGATGGATATGGCCGACTTCGGGCGAAAGACCCGGAAGTTCCATATTTATAGGACTGTTTTCTCTTTTTTTAGAACGTTCGGCAAACCTAAAATTGTGTTCCATTTCTGAAACAGTTTGTTCTATTTGGCTTGAGAAATCGTTTATTTCTTGCCCTAAGACTTTTTTCTCTTCAATAGACAAATCCTTCAGTTTTGAAAAAAGCATCCTTATTTCACCTTTTTTACCGAGGTATTTTGAGGAAAAATCTTTCAGCTGCTGTAAACTAGAAATATCTTTCAGTTCCTCTGTTATTCTTGATTTGAGTTCTTTGAATTCCATATTTTTCTTTGTTTATTATAGCTTAAAACGGGCTAAAAATCAATGGATTTAAAGAAACAGTTCGTGTAAAATTCTGGTGGGGTTTTAGGATATTGACGTATATCCGCTTTTCCAACACAAATTCTTTGCTAAGAATTTGACTGTTTGCTCTCAGTTGAAGCAACCCTCCTGAGGCGGGTAAAAAGGTGGAAAAGCAGAATAGTCAATATCTTAAATGAGGTGAATTTTAACGAACCAAGCGGGAGAGGAGTGGAATATGGCAGCTTACTTGCAAGCTTTTATTTGTTGATTTTCGACTGATGCGAAAATATTGTACTTGCGGTGCAAGATAAGGCATTTTGGTCTAGTTTTAAGGATTGTTTTAGGTTATAATGTAGTTAATTATAATTGAGGTTTTAAATATGAAAGAAAAGTCTTGTGGAATAATACCTATTCACAGAAAGAGTGGAGAGGTGTATTTTTTGCTAATAAAGCATTTAATAGGCCATTGGGGGTTTCCAAAGGGTCATATGGAGAAAGGTGAAACTGAAGAGCAAACTGCCTTGAGAGAGTTTACCGAAGAAGTGGGTATAGAAAATTGTGAGATAATAAAAGGATTCAAGCATACGCAAAGTTATTATTTTTACAGAAAAGAAGGAAAGATCTTCAAGGAAGTTGTTTTTTTCTTAGGCATTGTTAGAAATATAGATACGGTAAAATTGCAAGAAGAAGAGATTTCGGAATATGGATGGTTTACTTATAGCGAAGTCCTTGAAAAAATAACCTTTGAAAGCAATAAGAAAATGGTAGATGAGGCTATAAAGTTTTTGGAAGATAACGATGTTTGATATTTTAGGCCTAAGTGTGGTATCCTTTCCTTGGTGATAAAATGAGTGAACTACTACTTAGTCCTTTGAATCCCTTGGATGTTTGTGAGTATTTTTTAAGCAAAGATGTGATTCCTTTGCATAAAAAGCTTAGAACCTATTCGTGGCTAGATAGCCTTAAAAAATACATCGCTAGCATAGAAACTAACAGAATTAATGGCACGATTGGAAATGTCGTTTGTTATACTATTGATGGTGATATTGGCGTTTCTGAGAGGAGTATCTTGAAGATAAGATATGGAAAGAATTGTGTAATTATACTGTACAATCGGAGGTTTAATATTGCTTCGGTTGAAGATTTTTGCGGAGAAAAATTCATCTGTAAATATATGATCTCGCTTCTGAGGTACATTATCCCTGCCTAAAAGGCAGTTTTTTATTTAATAAAACTGGAATGAAATCAAACAAAAACCACCTAAGAAGGTGGTTTTCCTTTGGCGGACCCGACCGGACTCGAACCGGCAATCTCCTCCGTGACAGGGAGGCGCGATAACCAATTTCGCTACGGATCCAACAATATTGAACCTAACATATTTACAAAAAACTATCAACAATATATTAATTTCACACAATCCATTCATTCTGATGATTGGTGCCTGGGGTGGGAGTCCTTTCAGAAAGTTTTACTAAACTTTCTTCAAGCCTGTCTCAAAGCTCAGTCAGCTTTTCGTCTTCGACTCCTTATTTCTATCTATGTTAAGTAGTATTCAAAATT
>Ga0172381_10001185_pt1 | contig 31343 bp, 17 predicted proteins | sample Leawel6488metaG_FD_119754 | JGI IMG/M metagenome (GOLD analysis project Ga0172381, IMG submission 119754) | Leachate microbial communities from a municipal landfill in Southern Ontario, Canada - Leachate well 64-88 metaG | ecosystem: Engineered > Solid waste > Landfill > Unclassified | place... | reverse complement strand
TTCAACCGGATTCTCAAAGTATTCATCAAACTCAAACTGGTCTCCGTCAATATTGAAGTTATCTATCCCACCGATAGTAGCAGAACCTGTCACCATTGCTCTTACGGCTTGATTTAAGACGCGTTCTCTATTGATAGTGGTAAGTTGTGCCTCTTGAAACTTTTCCCTCGTTATTTCATTAGGATTGATAGCATGGCCAACAATATCCCCATCCCTATCTTTTAAGAAAACTCTTCCAGCGCTATCCACGGAAACATAGTCCCCATTGAACGGATTCCTGTCAATAGGTTTCTCTGGAATATTATTCCTTTCAGAATTAAACTTATCATAGGCATCAGAAAGTTGTTGCTCAAGATTATTGGCATGAAGTTGCTGTGACCGTAACCAAGACTCAGAAGAAGAAATATCCCGCCCATTAACGATATCACTATCATAATCGGTCTTAGATATCTGGTGACGTACAACAGCATCAATGGCCACTTGTGGAACTGAAACTCCATTATTCCAAATCTGGTCAGCCATGATGTTATTCAGAAAGAACATTTTTGTCTCATTGCGAGACTTTGCTGTCAGACCAAAGACTGATTTAACCCGGGCCCAGAACTGTTCAAGATAACTTAGGAACAATTGTAACCTGTCACCTTTGAAACGCAACAGAGTCCTGTCTGTTCCTATCTTTCCAATATCCTTAATGATTTTTTCTTCTATAGCATCTTTCTCTTTTTTACTCATAGACTCTTTGTATCCATAGAGGCTACGTAAGGCCATTTTAGTTGAATCCCTGGCATCTAACGCGTCCCAGTAGATATGTGCCACTTCGTGAAAGAAAGTGTCCTGACGTGCGTTATTTGATAAGTAAACGGCATTGGCAAAAGCTGCCCCAATAGCACTAAGATTAAAGTCGCCATTCTTTGTCTGTGACTCAACAAAAGCAGCAAACTCTAAAGCATCATTGAAAACTTTTAACTCAGAATAAACTGACTTGAAATGCTTGAACATATACTCAAACACTTCAGGATCCTGCAAAGCAACTTCGGTGAAGTTGTTGGTATTATCTAACTGATGTTTAACATTTTTATACGCGTTTTGTAGCTTCTTCAAAAGAACAATAAACTCATCCTTACTCTTAAGTCCCAAGTTCTCTTGCTTAGCAGCAATACGTTCAATAGGAACAGGGTTCTCTACGATCTCACCAAGTAGTTGTTTGAGATAAGTATCTACTGCGGCTTTCGGAGCATTAGGTAACTGTTCCAGATTGAGTTGTTCCTCAATAAGAATACTGTTGATATTTGGTATAGCAGATAATTCAGTTTTAATCGAAGAAATAGAATTTCTTCCTTTCATATCTCCATACTGAGTAACCGCATCAACGATACGTTGCTGTAGCGCGGAGAATACAAAGTCATTAAAGTCAGTAGTGGCTTGTCCGGCCATACGTATTCTAGTATCAGCTGATATCAATCCAAAATACCCACCACCTTTGATACCCTCGTTAAACCCAAAAGCAACAAGTGAATTATATGCCAGGGCATCTTGCATCTCTTTATCCAAAAGATCAAAAGAGTTCTTTAACCGTTGGGTGTATTCAGCACTCAGTTTTGTATTTGAAATGGAGGGGGCAACACGAATAGAATAGTACCCATTTTTAGGGAAGTAAACCAGTGTTTCTAGGAATTCATTTGTGGCAGTCTGTGCTGGAGTAAGACCTGCAGTTTGTTGTTCTTCCAGGGTCATTTCCTGAATCCTTTGATACTCTTCCAGCTTAGAGACAATGAATTTAGAAGTCTCTTTAAATGATCGGCCATTACGGAGTCCTGTAAGATAAGGAAGGTATCTCATCGTTACTAATGGATTGATCTCATTAGTCTCATCAGAAACGGTGTTAGTAACGTTCTTTGCCTTGTCATAAACAGATAGTCTTCCAGCATTGTAACTGTTATTGATGATATTGATAAGACCATTGATAAACTTGTATCCCGGCATATTAGCAAAGACATTCTCCCCTAACTCCATAGTCTTGTAGATAGCGGATAGTGCTGGCTTTTGACTATCAAGATTTGGTATGTGTCTACCATCATAAAAACGTGGTTGGTCTTTGCCCTGAATGAATTCATCCATGCTTGCCCGGGCAATCAAAAACAGACTCATCTTGTGTGGTATACCGTCTCTCAGACTCTTGATCTTACCAAAAGCTTCAAGGTCTTTACCTAGATAGTAGTTCTTACTAAACTGTTCAAATTCATCAGAGACTTTTTCGCCAACAATGTTCGCTTCTTTCATCCTGGTCATTACCGGATCAGGTTTTGAAAAGAGTGACTTTTTATCCTCATTCAAAAGAGATAGATACTGATAGACCATCTTATCCTGCAGCAAATAACTGTAGTCAGAATATTTATCTACCAATCGATTCATAACAGCAGCAACAGCATCTTTAGCCTCTTGTGCAGTGGTCGCTTGATCGATAGAAGAATCTGTAATAAGTTCATAAACGAACATAGCTGCAGTACTCTCATTGAGGCCGAGCTTTTCAATCTTTGGGTCCTTAGCGTTATCAAAGGAAAGGTTCAAAAGATTATCCAGTGCCACCTTAACCATGTTGAACTTATCCTTAACAATACCTGGTGTTTCGAAATAGTTGAGATAAGAGAAAGCGGTAGTGAGATTGGACATGATACCCTTCATGTTGTATCCAGTCATATTCCTACTTCTGAACTTCTCTTGGTCTTTAAGACTACGGAAAGTGGTATTGGTACTTTCTTTGATACCAAGAGATTTAATGATATCATCAAAAGCCTCGGTATCGATAGGAGTAGTTATCTTTTCAAAGTTCTGTACATCCTCATAATCTTTGACCGCAGACATTAATGCCTTGTTGATCTTACCCTGATAGGTATTGTCAAGTAGGGTTACTCCCTTACTCTTAGATAAGGTCCAGTTATAACGAGCATCCCCATCAAAGTCAGAACCGCTCATTCTTCTTGAGTTGATATCTAGCATGGTCACAGCTGATGAGGCATTGATCTTGTATCGTGCACGTGCAACGGTATGACAGTTTAAGTTACCTGCCGGAGTACGCGAAGAAATCACCGGTTCCCCGGGAACGATCCACTTGTTTCCATCCTTGTATAACTGCCAGAACTGCATAGAGAAGTCTTCATTCTGAAGGTCAACAAGAGTGTTCTTATTGTCATTCATAAAGTTCACTGCCTCTTCGCGTGTCTTGAATTCTTTTCCATAACGAATACCAGGAATATTCACAGCAATCTCAGGTAAGAGACTTCTTTCCACTCCCTCAGAATCTATAACCTTTCTCAGACCTTTCAGCTTTCCGGTAAGGTCTGCAATCTCATATGAACTTTGACGTGAGATATTCACTTCGAGAATATCACGGTTAAGAATGTTAACTAATTTGGTAGATACCTTGTTTGAGAACGTAGGATCATTGATAACCCACGCGTCAACCATGGCATATATATCCGGGTCTTCAGCCTTGTTGATATTTAACAATAAGTATTCTCTAAGAATCTCTTTGTCACGGAAACCGTTAAAGAACTTCTTATTGAACATATACTGCATCTTATTGGCATCAGTAAGGTTCTTGATGAACTCACCATATCTAGGCAGAGTAACAAAGTTGGTATACATCTGTGTAGAGATATCCTGAGCATGTGGGTTTTTTTCATGACGAAGGTCCTGCTGAATAAAGAAGTTCTCTCTTGGGATAGACAGTACTTTCGGTTTGTTGTACGGACTTTCATTGATCTCTGCTTTCTGAAATACCTCTTCAAGTACTTCGTTAAAAGCGGTCATAACATCATTGCCGTATTGTTGATTATCATAGAAGAGATACTGTTTTCCCTCTTCGTTAGCAAGAGCCAATTCTTCACGAATGCCGGACTTTAATAGTTCAGAGGTGGAAAGTCTCATCAAAAGGTTTTGCTTCAGTTTTTGATAGGCCTTTGTGTCTTGGAAGGGAATTCCACGTTGCATTTCTTCATCTCTTTCTTTCTCATAAAGAGTAACCTGATCTTTTCCCTGTTTCTGCAATCCGACAAGGTTAAGACCATTAAGTAGGTCCGTAACATTCCAAGTCTTTTCAGTATTCTTAACCTCAGAGACCGGCATCATGGTATTAAAAAACAAGGATGTCGTTGGATGTGAACCAAATTTCTTTGCAGAGGACGGAAAGGACAGTACATCGATATTATGAATAGCCATATAGTTCTTCAGCTTCTCATAGATAGTCACATCGGCAAAGGTGTTGGCATGAGTGTTGATATTCGTTATCAAAGATTTAATAAGAATACGCTCCCCAAACTCATTAACATAAGATATCGCTCCTTTGATAGCATCAAATGTTGGGAAGTCTTTACTACGTGCAAGGATTGAACCACTGGATATCTGTGCGGCTTTCATATAGGCCTCTGAAGCGATGTTTTCCCCATCAAGTTGCTCTATACCCATATTACGCAGATCACGCATGATATAGTCATCAACGATGACATAGCGAATCTTATCTGCCACTCCTCCTTCAACATTCACCATGTAGTTATATCCGGGAGAGATGGTCACCTGAGAGCGCTTGATAAGATCATCCAGTCCTTTGTACTGTTGTTTACCAGTTGAACTTATGAAGTCTGATCCATGGATAACAGTACCAATAGCATCAAGATTTAATGCAAAACTCACAACGAAGTTTTTTGCAAGTTCATCCATCCGTTCTTTCTCGTGTGCAGCAATACCAAATTGGCTATAGTTTCTTTTGACAATATCGAAGATGTATGCAATGTCCTTATCAATAGTTGGATTTACTTCCTTTGCTTTAGCATAATCAGTCGATTCTACGCGTTTTAATGCGTTACCGGTATAAACAGTAGTCTTGTCAGAGAACTGCCCTAAAAACTGTTGATATTCACTCCCGGAGACATTGTATGACATAAGCATACCAAACCATAGAGACTCCTGGTCAATCTTTGTCCCAGAGAAAGATTTATCGGTATCCATATTCTTTATCCCATCAAACTTGGAAAGTCTCATAGGAGTCTTTTTATAATAAGAAGAGAGAAATGGATCACTAATAGTCTTATCCAGAGTAAGCGCTGCCTGATAAAGATGATGATTCAAAGAGAAAGTTTGGAACCGATCACCTTCCACATTTAACCCTTCGGTGCCTGATTGTTCATTACGTGTGAATGACTCAACGATAAAGTCAAGATTGGAAGATTTACCTTTGGCGTAGAGCATATGACTTTTGATAATACTCTGTAGGCTTTTTGCTCCATTGACTCTGTGTATCGTTGTCATCAAAGCAGAAATCATTGCCGGTGAGTTGATAACCCGTCCATCTTTGAGATAGATAACCGTACCAACAAGTTCATTAAAGGTCCGACCATTAACAGGTACAAGAACATTGTTTTCTTTAATAAACAAACCCTCTGTTGCTTTAGGATTGTTCAGATACTCACTAATTACTGACTGTTCTAATCCAGTTACAGCAGTCATCACTTTGACAAATTCTGTCAAAGATTCTTGTGTCAGAGGAATATCGCCGGGTATCTTACTTGTTCTTTTGTACTCATCTCTACTCCACTGTTGATAAGCATCAATAGCAGTCTGTATCTTAGCAACATTCTTCGAGTCACTCATACGTGCGTTATAGGTCATGAAATCAGCACGCAGATTCTTCTCTGAGATAGAAGTGACTTGATTGTATATCTGAGCAATACCATCAGTTATTCTTATTCCATACTGATCTTCGATATGTATACTCCCAAAGAAGTTGGCCATAGAGACATATTTGTCAAAGTCAACCATTGGACTCTCAACTAATGCCTTTGCAATTCTTTTCTGTAATTCAGAAGTATATGTGTCTACAATTTTTAAAAAGTCTTTTTTTGTGTACACAATATTCTCTTTCTTAAACATATCAAGAAACTCAATCTTTAACTTCACCGAAGACATACCAAGGGTAGTGGCAAGAGAGTTGAGTATGGGAGTGAATCCATTCTCAAATTGTTTCATCCTATCTTCGGTAGTACTAGCCACTCCATCAATAGCCTCAACCATAGACTGTAACCCAGTCTCATCAATGATACTTTTCTGTTTACGAAGTATCTTCTGAATAAGATCAGAGAGAATCTGGTTGTCAATCTTACGTTCATCAGAAGTGATAAGCGTCTTATAGTATTCTGACTCAGAATAAGCAATTAAGGCCGCTTTTGTTGCTTCTCTGATTTTCTCTGACTTGCTTAGTTCACTAGTAGCATCATTGATAAGTTGGTTGTATTTATTCCCCGCAACAAGCATTATCTTCTTCCATGCCTCATTGCTTTTATTCGTTGGAGAGACATAGAGTTTCGGTTGTTCAATGATCGGTTGCTCAACTGTTGGAGTTTCGGTTGTAGGAGTTTCAACTACAGATTCAATAGGAGTTTCCTCAATAACCGGTTCAGTTAAAGAGAATCCTTGTAACCGTTGGTCATCAATACGAATATTTGCAGAACTTTCCCCTTTATCCAATGCACTAAACCCAGTACCTTCAGTAACAATGATACCGGTTGTTCCATAAGCCATATCAGCTTTTACAACATGTCTCCACTTAGCAGGTTCCTGTACTCCATCTTTTGGTTTGCTCTGGTAGAGTATCCAGAATGGTTGTCCCTCTTTTACTGTGGAGATAATGGATGCTTGAAATCCGTTTTGTGATTCATGTTGTTCGGTAGACTTAACCAAAGAGATATCACTCTGCTTAATCTGCCCTTTAACAATCATCTCTGTTAACTCACCAAGAGTGGTAGTATTCTTAATAAGTTTCTGTCTGGTAACCTTTGCCAACCAATTATTCAATACCATTCTGATCTTATAAAGAACCCGGGCAAAGGGACTGAGATCGTACTTATTAAATTCCACCCCAAGTTTACCTACAGCAGTAACAAGTGCTTCTTTCTTTTGATACTGATCTGAACGATTAGAATAGTCTTCTTTGACCTTTTTAATAATCGTACGCCCCTCTTCGGTAGATTCTAACTCTGCATATAATTTATCAAACAAAGGTCGGTTTTCAGTCTCTATGGCATCAAAGATAGGGTGTGCATATTCATGTATTGGAGTGTCAAGAGTAGCCAGTTCAAGATTCACAACATAGACATCTTTCTCCTGCCATCCCTTTCTCTGTTTCCCGCCATTCTTCTTACGTTCAGTATCCTCATTAACAAAGGCAATAGGAGTATTCGTCATAGAGACAAGATGATTGGTTGCCTTAGTAACCTTTGCCCGTCTTTCAATAAGTTTCATCTCAGAGAGAGTCATGTCTTCTTGTCCATCCAGAGACTCATGAGAGAGAACCATAGCATTAATAAGTTGTCCTATCTTATCATCTAACCACTGGTCGTAACTGAAATATTTAGCATCACCATTCTCACTTGCAAACTCCTGGGCCTTTAGTTCATTCTCTGACATATGACCATAGAAATCTTTCATCTCTTGCAGATAGTCCACAATACCCATCTTATACTTCTGAAGACTTTCCTGTTCAATCCTGGTCACACGTTGATCAGGAGTCTCTACGGTTGCTCTTTGCATTCTAATGCCCCACTGCCCTGTATCTGGATTCTGCCATACATCAGAGATCATATTTGCTCCCCAGGTTTTGACAAACTCACCATGCTTAGCCTCAGCTTCTTGTTTTGTCTTAAACGAGTAGACACCTTTCCCATAAGGGGAATTCTTGATTGACTGTTTCCACCTATCCAGCATGGCCGGTTGTTTGAAAACTTTGTTTTCAGGATTACCAGCATAGTAGTCTCTGGTATCTCTTGGACTTACTGACTCATGGTCTTTGGACTCATACAATCTATAATCAGAATTTTCATCAGGGACATAGGTGAGTTGATATTTCTTACCATCTTTATTCTGAAACTGTACAATAGCATATCTCTTGCCACTGTTCTGTTCTGTCCCCTCAACAAGAATCTCTGCATTCATCGCAGCGCCAGAGATAGCATCTTCAAGAATAACTTTCTGTCCCTGTTTTAAATCTTTAGTAGTTGTCTTAGCAATCTGTTGACCTTTATTAACCGGTCCATGTATCTCTGTGAACTTTGTCTCTGCCTCTGATTTTAACTTATTTGTTTCAGCAAGAAGTGTGGCATATTTTGCCCTGTCAGCAGTACGTTGTTCTTGCCATATTAGCCCTTCATTTTTCCCTTTAAACTTGTCAGGCATAGGTGTACTTAACTCAGCATCCATTCTTCGTAATTCAGTCGCAGAAGCCATAACCTGATCGTGAATTATGTTGAACTCTGCAAGGTCAGGACTACGGTCAAGTCTCTTCTTGTTACCCTCTGAGTCAGTATAAACCATCTCATCATCAAAACGGTTACGTATATTTCGAGAATCTTCTGCAGATTGGATATTCAAAAGTGAGTTCTTACGTTCATTGAAGTATTCGAGTTTGTGTGTGTCTTTGATGTAGTCCTCCTGAGACATAGAGAGAAGATTTGTCCTCTCTCTTAATAGTCTATTCTTTTTTGTTGTCTTAGCAGTTTCAAGTTCCTTATCAATTTCAGTAATCCTCTTATCCCTGTTTTCAAAAGAAGAGACACGACCCTGAACTTCTTGGGTCATCTTGAAGATATCATTGATATCCTTACCTTTTGTTGATTCAGCAGCTTCGGCTCTTGAAGTCTTACGTACCTTGCTTATGGCTTGATCAAACTCTGACTGTACACTATAAGTGGCAGATAGTTTATTCTCCGGAGCATGGGTATTGTCATGAATCTGTTTGGCAAATTGCTGGTTGATCTTATTTGTTTCAGAAACAAGTTTATCTGATCTTAGAAGTGTCCCTAATGCAAGTTTGTACTCATTCTGTACGGTTGCATTATCCTTGGTAGCATCTGTAATACCCGCATCGCGCGCATCAGATATTGCTTTAAACTCATCAGGAGCAAGTTTCTGTGCCATACTCTCCAAAGCGGAAGTACGTTCAGAACGAATGATCTTACGAATATCCCTTTGTTGATTACTTAACTTGGTAGGTACTTCTTTCTCTTTAAGGAATCCTTCCTGTACATCAAAGACTGTCTTTAAGGCACCATATTTGATAAGAGAGAGATATTGATCACCAGTGATCTTATTCTGTTTACTAAACTCTTCTAAGGCAATCTTTCTCTGTTCAAGTGTTGGGAGTTTTAATATTGTCTGTAACTCTGCAAACTTCTCATTACCGATAGTACTGGCAAGTTTCTCTCCGGCAGTATTAATTTCTTTTTTACGGTTGTGTAATTGATAGGCAGAAAACCCTCCAAAGGGAACAGTGAATATCGCTGTCCCTACAACTATCTCTGCGAAACTGCGCATGGTAAGTTGATCTTTTGTCGTCTGCCAGGTTTCAAATGGAGTATTCATTGCAGTGGCCACATACTCTTCCAGGACTTCACTGACCATACCATTGACCCTTGCTGTCTTAGCTAGAGCAAAGTCATTCTTAGTACCCATAATTTTACGGGCAATAGGATTTTTAAGAATCTTGTTTATTCCTTTGTCAAAGATGAATCCGGAAGACTCAGATAGGTTCTCTACCAACGTCTCTCTAAAGGCTCCAGTGGCAGCCTGAAATCCATTCATGCGATCTTTGCGAGAAGTATCAACCTGGAGATTGGTCGGATCAAGTTCCCCTTTAAGGTCAACCGTACCCAGACGTTTCTTCATGTATAGGTCGATAAACATCGGTTGAAGTGGGGTAATAGCAATATTACCTGCAATATTTCCTAGTAACTGCGGTGCCCAACCAGCAAGATTAGTTGCTAATTTCTTACCAATAGAACCAGCGATTCTTCCTTGTGCCTGTTGTAATAAAAGTTTCTTTGAAACGCCCTCCACAGTTTTTTCTACTCCGCCCATAATACCTGAAGAAGCAACCAGGGAGGCCATAAAAATTAGATTGTTTGGTACTCCTTGTCCAATAGAGAAAGAGAATGTACGGTCAAGATTCTGTCCGGCATCGGTAAGTATAGCATATGCCTTAAGCATATTCTCTTCATCAGGCCGCAAATCTTCACCCTTATCTTGTTTAGATAAGATGTTCAACATTACTAAAGAAATCTTCGCATCATACAAAGGAAGATGTGCGTCAGTGACTCCAAGAGTAAAACGACCAGCCTTTAACTTTGAACCAATAGGAATTTGTTTGGAGTCATCAAATCCAATAGAATTACCAAGTTGATCCACACGATCAACAAAGACTGCATCAGTTTCAGTCTGTGCAATAAGTTTATCGAGTGATTTAAGAAGGTCTTCAGTAGATGATATATTAAAATCTTTTTCTAAATCAGTTCTTGTTCTTGCCGGATATCTTAAATTAGGATTACCATATAAATGTTTTTCATTGGCAAGTTTTTTGAATTTAGGATCGATGTTCTGAGCATATTCGTCTTTTGCCTTTTGTAACTCAAAATAGGTAAGATCTCGTGACACTTTTAACTTGTCCTTATAGGTTAATAATGCGTCACCATATTCTTTACTATTTAAATCAAGACGTTCTTTTTGCCAGGCAATCTTATCCTGTTTTTCATATAGAGATTCAAGAGAAGAAGATGGAACACCACTCCTTTCACTAATAGTTAAGGGTTCAGAAGAACCCATTGCTCGCAAAAGAACGAGTTTATATATCGGATCAATTCTCTTATCCGGCTCAATAACTTCATTAAAATAACGCCTGGCTTCTTTTGGGTCTTTATCAATAAGATTATGTTGAGTGGCTAAAACTTTATATCCTTCCACTTTTTCATCAAAGGATTTTAATGTTCCATCTTTAAATCTATTCTTAACCGAATTCTCTACTTCTTGGCCCTCTTTAACTAATTTGTTTACATCTGGCTCCTTAAGGTCGGTTTGTGCGGGATCGATACCATAATACTGTTTAAACAAAGAACGTGTAGCATACTTCTCTTCTTTCTTTAGAGAGGGTAATTGTTCTTTCGCATAGGAGTATCCTTCAAGTTCCTTTACCACCTTATCCATAAACTTAGGATCAGTGGCATTAGCACGAATAAGTTCGGCTGGATATTTCTGTGTTACTCCAACATGGTCAGCCAGTTTAATCAAATCTTCTGCATAGAAGTTCTGACTATCAAAAGATGATACGGTAGAAGTATCTTTTATTGTATTTGGAGTGTCTGTAGGCAATAATTGATCTTTGGGTGGATCAATTACCTGTTCTGGTGCTTGAGTGCCTAAAGCCTCACTATTTGGATCAATAGACTGGGTTCTTTCTGAGAGAGATATCTCAGGTTGTTGTGCACTGTTGACAAACTCTCCCTTTGACGATTCTTGGGTAGTTGACTGAGAAGGATTAAAATATGTCCCAATAGCCTCAGGTGTCATTCCTGACTTCTGTAGATTTTTCTTAAAGTTGTCTACGAAAACTTTGTTATTCTTAACGTTCTGTGTGAAGTTGGACTCATCGAGCAACGATTCACCTCTGTACGTGTTAGTGTACAGTTCGTAAAGTGGATTTGGCATGTAAATGAACGAGGGGTTTTAAAATTTATCGCAAGTTATCATACTCCTTACAGAGATCCAATATCATTCTCTCTTTTTCAGAATACATTTCTCCATTCTTTGTCATCTCTTTTTCTTTTGCTTTTAACTGTTCTCCTATTTGATAGGTCGATAATTTTCCTTGTGGAGCATTAGTAAGATGAAAACCAATAGCTTTTTTGTCTAATCCCGGAAAGAAGAGATTAACAATAGATTCCTGTCCTTTCTCTTTATATTGATCAGTAATAGATCTCTTTTGTTTGTATAAGGCAAGTGCGGCATCAGATAATGGAGAATCAAGAACTTCAGCAAAGTTATACTGTCCCGCACGATCTCCCGTAGATACATTAGTGAATCCATCATAACGTCCATTATCAGTTAAAGCAAGAACATTTCCTCCTCCTATAAGATCATATCTGCGAGTATTAGTCAATCTCAAGACCTCACTAAACTGTCTACGTTCTTCGGGAGTCCCGGTAGCAAATACATCGTTGACTTTGTCTGCCTTTCTTGAATCCATCTGTGCATTAAGTTGTACTCCACTTAAATAGACTGCATCTGATCTTCCTTTAATCTTATAATACTCTTGTAATTCTTGTGATAGCGCCGGAGTCCATTGATCATTATCCCCGGCAATACGTCCTTTAGTATTAACAATATGAAAAAGAAATGAAGAAGGAGAAAAAGGAGTATTCTGTGCTTTTAATAACACATCATCATAGATACCATTGGTAGATAGTGCTCCCTTATATTTTGATCCATCAACATAGTCTTCGTTTATCGCAGTAATTTGTTCTGGAGTAAATCCAAGACTTAATCCGAGTTTGGTATATTCATCCTTGGATAAAGAAACTCCTGGTATTGCATTGGTATCATCATTACTTGAAACACCTTCAAAGACTTGTCCGGTAACACCAAGATCACGTACCGCTTTTGAAATTTTATTTCCTACATCACCATATAGTTGATTCTTAGAAACAATTACAGTAGAATTCAATTGTTTACTATTGGGATTGTATTGATCTGATTTAACAAACTTGATCTTTGCGTTAGGAGAAGTTTCCCATGAGTAGGCACTTTGATTTGAACCAAAACCAATCCTGGGAATATTAACCGAACCGTCAGCGTTTTTGTCAATGTAGTTATCCGCATTATTTGGATCCATGGTACCATAGTTGATATCCGACCATGTGCGAAGTTTTTGTGCAGCAGAAATAGAAGGACCTCCACTTCCGGAACTATTTCTTTCCTTTAGATCGGTCTTCAATGGTAACATCATTCGGATATATTCCATACCGATCTTTTTGCGAGTCTCTTCATCAGTAATCTTTCCATATCCTTTCGTTGCGGCATAGTTATCTACTCCAAGTAAGAACCGGTCTCTTGATTTGTCAATAAAGGCAGCATCATACATATTACCTATCTGTTCATCAAAGTGACCAGAAACAACCTTATTTGCATCTTCCTTGAATTCAGTATCAAAAGAAGAAGCTATTTGTGCAACAACAGTAGTAGGGTCGATATAATTAGGTTGCTGATAAATGAATGGTTTTGTTACATCACCCTCAGTAATATGTTTGTCATATTCTGCTTTACGAATATCATAATCTTCTTTGGTAATGATATTGTTTGCCAAGTCTGCCTGCATTGATTTAAACGATGTTTCAGTAGTCTTAGCGTTGTTAACAATAGGATTGGCAATATACTTCGCCTGTACTCCTTTGAGTTCTCTCATACCTTCAAGAGACTGAAAAGGGTCACGATATTTAGTAATGATCTTACCCATTTCTCCATGTAGTTGTTCATAGTGATCTTCCAGCGCTTTATCATAAGACGGCATACCCGTAAGGTCCTGTTTCTCCATATCAGCAATAGTGGCCAACCTCTGTTGATTCTGTTGCTCATATTGGTTCTTTGATGTTTGAACCATCTGATCATATTGTGCCATAGCATCCCATGGTAATACATATGATGCACCTCTTGTCGGCCCAGAGGCCGTTACAGTATTATCAGCCATTGTTTAGCATTTAGAACTTTTATACTTTTTGACCATACCACCTTTTTTAAATCCTGGAATTTCTTGTCCGGTAAGGTTATTTTTGACATTTTTTTTCAGATAATCCATCTTCTTATTGTAGTCTGCCCGGGCAAGTGCCATACCGGTATTCTGAAGTCCGGCACCAAGAAGATTGTTTGCATTTGCAGATTTTGTCTCAAGTAACCTACGCGTGGCCTGATCGTTATACATATCAACCTGGGTATCCTGTTCTCCTGCTTTGATCTTCATCTCTGAACCCGCCTGTTGTCCTGCCATTTTTAATTGTGCTGCAGTAGTCATACCTTTAAGATACGCATCAGAAGAACTCTGTCCTACACGAGAAGCATTAGCCAGTACTGTAGCAGAGTTGGCCCCACCAGACTCTTTGGCTATACGCATATAGTTCCCTGTTGCCCTATCAGCTTCTGCGGTGTTTCCTGCCATAATTGCATTGGCCGCTTTATCTGCAGTCATTTTAGTCTCTATAGCCTCAGAATTGGCAATAGCGACATTAGATTGTATTGGTTTAAGATTACGTTCCTGATTTGCATTTTTTGCACCCTGGACCAATCCAGCAATTGCTTGTACGCCCCCAAGTATCGCACCTGCATTTTCGGTTATAAATTTTCCAAATTTAGAAGAAGGTTTGCCAGGAGGAGTATATTTAGGTATTGTAGCGAGATCGGTTTTAACTGGATTTAATACTGTTGATGTAACAGTCTTTTTAATAGAATTCGCAAGAGTACTTTTAGTATATGCCTGATTAGTCTTTACTGCACCATCACTTATATTATCTCCACTTGCTTTAAATAAATCATTATTTTGTTGAAGTAAACGTAACTTTTTTAATTGATCTTCAGGAGTGGTTTTTTGATCTTTTGCAGACAATCCAGAATCCCAAACTCTATTCCCATCAATATCTCCAAGTTTTGGATTTTTTAATTTATATTTTACTCCACCGCCATCGGATTTATTATTTCCCCCTTTTGCGTCCGGCGCCAAAGAACGAACCTTTGATCCTTCACCTATCTCATCAAGATAGTCCATCTCATCCTTTGTAAACCGTACCTCTCCATCAGAAACATTAACAGGAACATCACCATCTTTCAGTGTGGATTTATCTTCTATGTCACCAAAGTGTTCCTGACGAATTTTCAATGCCGTCTCTGCATTTTTTGCCGGTACGATAAAGTCACCTTTCTCAAGTTTGGCAGGGATAGAATCAGACGTACCAGTTCCTTTGCCTTTTATCTCACCACCTTTGGCCATGCCGGTAAATTTACCTTTTGGATTATATTTTTCACCATTCCAACTACCACCAGGTTTCTCTGGTGTACTATAAATAGATTCATTTGAGAAAGTCGGGTGCGAAGGTCTTTTATACGTATCCGGAAAATGATTATCTATACCATATTCAGGATTCTTATGTTCTCCATTTTTATAGAAGGAATAATAATCATATGTCTGTTTATCATTATATGGTTTATTATTTTGTCCCTCAAGAGTATTTCCTTCATACCATTTCTGAAATTCCGCATCATCGGATGCTAAGTCATTGTTATATGCCTTTTTAACCGTACCACCTTTGGCCAGTCCGGTTCCCATTGCAACCATGGCATTTTTATCTTCAAGAAGTCGTTCTTCTTTACGCAATCTTTCCTCTTCTTTCTTCTTTGCAAATAGATCAACAACCATTCCTGCGGCCATAAGTCCACCACCTACGATTGGGTTAACTGTCATTGCTGCACTTCCTGCGGTACCGAGAATCTGACCTCCGGTTGACTTGCATTGTTTCTTATACTTTTTCATTATAATACGTCGTTACGATAGTTTAACGAAAGATAATTCAATTTTACCTGATTCAAAGACTTCAGTCCACATATGCGAACAGTAAGATAATATCCTCTCAGAAAATCATATTGCTGAGTAAGTGTAATCTCTCCTACATACAGATCATCAAGATTCTCAACAATAGAATAAGTGTTCATAAAGTGATCCAATCCTAACACGGTTACAGTGGAACTTTCTGGATTTAACTGATCGTTATTCAGGACAATCTTTTCAATATTGACTCCCTGTAATCTGAATGAATCCCATATCTTTGGAACTAATGGGTTGACATTTGCCACCATGGTTAATTCTGTTTGCAACCACGAAGGATCATAGGATTCTAATGCAGGATTACCACTGCCAACTACTCCTGATTCTGTGTCTACAATTCTATTATATGTCTGATTTTGTAGACCAAATCCCGGGATAGTAACTTTCGTTGCTGTAAGCAATATTGGGATAGAACCAAACATTAAAGATTCGCGTACAACAATATCCCTACGACCCTGATAAAGGCCATTTAAGTAATCAAAAACAAACGATCTTCCCTTAGTGGGATCATATATCATTATTTCCTTTTCGGTCAAAAATGCAGTTCTAATAGTAGTACGATCAACCGTGGCAATATCTTTGAACATAACAGATAAATCAGACTGGAACTTGAACTTCAACGAAAGGTCTACTACACCCTGGCCTTTACCAAAGAAAACCCATTCTTTATTCTTAAAGTCAAACCAGGTAAAATCTTCCCCATACTGAGAAAGAGAATTGCGATGGGTAAGCGACAATCCATGCTTCCTATCTATGATAACAAACCGGCCAACCCCTGGAGTCTGGCCAATAAGTAAAGATTTACCACTGGCATCAGTAATAGATGAGCGTTCATCAATAGGGACTTGTCCAATACCGTCTTCAGTAAAGATAATCACCGATTCAGCGAGAGCACAAACAGCAACAGGGAGTCCATAACTGCCCTGGATCGATTGATAATTCTCAAATGGGAATTGTCTGAAACTATCTATCTCCTCTGCGTCAGTTTTTCTCTTTGACCAGAAAAATCGCATAGGATAGTTGTTTGTAAAAAAAACACTTTCAGAAAGTGCAAAGTAAAGATTCTGTCCATATATAACATTAGCAAATTGGGGGTAAAGAAATTTTTCTAACATTCCGTACGCAGAAAAATCATCATATTTCATGACTCCAATCCCGGTTCCATAATCAGAAGAACCTCCCAGGAATGTACCATTATACCATCTGAAACTACGATGTTCTAACCATCCATCACCATCATGCATTAACCAATTAATATTCGACTGAAGTGGAACAACAAAAGAAATAGATGGATATAGGTCTGTTGTTGGAGCTGTAGGATGTTCCGTTGTTTCATAATTAATTGTATGGAATAATCTATTTACGGAATAAGGTACAATAAATGAATCACCGGGAAATACTTCGATATCATCAAAGACGTATCGTCCATCAATAGTTCGAATATGATTAAGTACGGTTTGATTGATTGGTTGATAATGCCAACAAGAACGATAGATTGTAGATGCTAATTCATTATCATCAGGATCTGAATTTATCGGACTACTATTTGCCATAGAAGAAACAATAGTTATTCCATTTGTAAATGCAGTTGCATAAGGATTCGCAGCAGAATAACCAGTAAGTAGGGTGTCATTTAAAACCAATAATCTATTTTCTGCACCTCCCCCAAAAGAGTTCTTAGTTCCTTCGTCGGTAAGATCCATCTTGCCCCAATATGCATTGATAAATTTACGACTTGCTCGTTCTCTTACATAAATTGCCTGGGCATCATGATCTGCAGTCCCATTAAATGCGGGAAGATCATAATATCCATCAATATCACATTCTTCATGACTTGCAGGATTACGTGCAAATACCCATGACTGAGAAAGTAAACTTGTAAGTTTATTATAATACTTATTCCAGATACGGATACCTTTTCCTGTTGATGCAACACTTTGGCCATAACGATATGCATAAAAAGAATCAGAGGCGCCCATTAATGGATAAGTTGTTGTTTTTGTTCCATTATCAGTAGTTTCTGCGTTTGGCATATAGTCTGTGAAAAGACCATATAACTGGTCTTCTATTCTCATTTTAGAACCTGGTTCTGCTTTTAGCAATAAATCATTCTGTACGTCAGGAGAATAGTATTGGTAAAGTCCCGGGATTGGTCTTGATTTTTTATCACTATCAGTTGATGGTGTATTATCAAATCTATTTCCCCGAATAACCCCATAATCTTCCATTACCCCATCAATACCATCATGTTCTGCCGCACACATTAACACACCTTCATTTAACCTTCTTTTCTCTCTTGGTGCAACGACTATATGGAATCCTTGGATATCCCATGATTCAGAACCAGGATCTCCGTGTATCCATTGAGTAACATCAATCCCACCTATTAATATATTGACTACGTTAGCATAATACTTTGTAGTAACTTCATCTATTAATTCAATATTTGAAAGATTTGTCGAATCTCCCCTTTCCGGTATAGTAATATCTGATATCCAACGGACACCTAATCTTTTCCCATAAGTAGTTACCGGGACCATACCAATACGATAAGTTTCTCCGCGCCAACAGTTACGCATTAATGTCTCATAAACAGGATTTTTGTATCCTACAAATCCAGTACCAGCAGTAATGAGTTTTGTTTCATTACTAAGAGATGTTTGATTTTTATATTTAGAAGTAGTATGATTTGATGCAACCGTTAATGCCATGCCAATAGGATCCGTAGTATATGCCGGCTGATTAGTTGTATAAATATTTGTGTCAAAAGGAATCTGTACAGTATTTACAATAACCTCTCCATCAATAACTTTATTAAATTGAATCTTATCAGTGGCAATAGTAGTATCAAGAGTATTATCAGTTTTAGGACCTATGACAACCATGATGTTATTGACAATTTCGAAATCCACACATCCCACAACAGTTTGAGTGGATATCTGGATATCCTCCGATAATACTGTTCCATAACTTTTATCTGAAGTATGTTGTATGGTAATCGAAGTACGTGAATTGATTTTCTCCTCGTGAAAGATGTATCCCTTTTCAAAGGTCTTGTTATCAGCAGAGACACATGCCACAACCTGTATCTTATCAAAGGATGGATCTATCCCATCAAGTAATAGTTCTACTCCGCACTCTGATTTCTCATCTTTTTTTGCATACTTGATAGTATGGAACTTTGCCCATGTAGAACTTGTTGCAAGACGGTTGTGTATCATCACTGGACCCATTTCCATACTCCAATCTGAGATTGATCCATTAAGTCCAAGATAACGATAGGCATAAAACATTGCACCACCAGGTAAGGAACCGGCAACTAATCCCTTGAATTCTATTGATCCAAATATTACCTGCTGAGAGAAAGAACTATTGACCAGACTTATATTATCCTCTCCTGTAACGATACGAACACTCTTAAGGGTCTCATTTTGGTCTAACCAGTAAATAGTATACACCAGGTCTGTTTCACGTACAACACGTATCTTTACTATTGGAGGAAGAGTACCATCTGAAAGAGGAGTAGTACTAATTTGTAAATATGCATTCTTCTCATCATAAACTAATTTAGTGGCAGTAAATCCACTAATAACCTGATCTGTATCATAGACAGGAAACAGCCTGAAGATATAGGTATCAACTCCGAATATATTGTAAACGAATGCAATAATAGAATTGTCAAATTCCTGCATCTGTGAAATCACATAACCAGATTGCCAATGCTCTCCTGAAATCCTTATTGGTTTCTCTCCCTTAACGCTTACCCATGTAAAACTCTTTCCATCCCTGGCAGGAAGGAACCGGCCATTTAAACTTGATATGGCAAACCCTTCCGGAAGATCATCATTACTAATGTCCGTAACAACACCTTTAACGGCCTTTAATGTAATCTTAGAGGACTGCATTTATTGGACTATTAACTGGTTTAACAATGACCTTTTCGCTTAATATACTTATTGTCTGTTGCATTGAGAGGTATTCTCTGGTAACTCTTTTCTTAATCTCATTGACAGTATAACGTGTCTGTGGCACCATGCCCGGAGTACGGCCTTTTAACCCTTTATTAAGAAGGATTTCCAGTGCCCGCATAGTTCCGTATGCCTCGAGATAATCTTCAGCAAACTGAGGAATGACAATCTTTTTATTCTTATCCAGATACGGAGTATAGAGAAACACACTTACCCTTGTCTCGTCGGTATAAACGGTCAGTTTGTTACTTACGATGTCAATAGAAAAATCCCATTTCTTCAATGGCCGACAATCATAGACAATATCTTCTTCAGTAACATAATCCTTAGTAACTAATCCTGTATTCTTAGGATCATAAACTTCGTTGTCTACAACATATAACAAAGTAGGTAGTTCGCATTCTTCCTGTACTGCGATAACATCAATAAAAGGAATCTCAATAAAGGCAGAATAGTCGGTTAAGTCACAAGTTACCATTGTTATTGGGAAAAATCGACCAGGTATAATATCTCTTAATCGCTGTTTTAATACACGACGAACAAAATCTTCTCTTAAATCACTGTCATTCCCGGTATTTTCGAGAACCCTCAAAATGATTATATCTAAGTAAACTTGTTTCATTTGCACACTTTATTTTCGTAGCACACTTATCAGTTGATAATCGTTTCCTTACTGACCTATTCATCTTACCGGAAGGAATATTTTCATACCCCCACTCTTTCATTTTATCGTGGAAAGAAGATAATATTATTCTCTCTTTCCAGAATAATTTACTGGCAATTCCCACATCGCTAAATTCGTTATCTTCCGGTATTAAAACAATACCCATTAAACCATGAGGTAGCTTACATGTATGACCCATACCAGCAATGTATGTTATTAGAGCTACTGTCTCGTTTAAAATACGTTCTACCTCATGCCTGGCCAACCCAGTTTTCTTAACAGTATAAGACAACAACTCCCCGGTAATATCTTCCAGGGAGTTCTTCGGAGTAGGAGAAAACCTACTGCCTATTTTGGGTACCGGTTCCTCCGGCAAGGTCTCGCATATCTGGTCTGTCATCCTCTGGTATTTGTTTTTGAATAATTACTGATTCAATAACTCTTGTCCGGGCCTCTTTAATGATAAAGTCAGGTGCGGTAATAGTAGTAGTTATTACAACATCTTCATATCCTCCACCAAAGACTGTAGGAATATATCGTACATAAATCTTGTCTACAATTGGAAAGACAAAAAGTTTTCTATCCTCAATAAATCCATAAGAATACTCTTTTAGGTTTTCATCCTCAGCTTTGATACGCAACATCAAAGTCTCTCTTGGTTCGATAAAGATTGTCAACTGTCTCATCGCAGAAGTTGCTTCCATGATCCCTTTATTCTTAAAGATTGGATATGCTGAGGGAAGAGTAAACATCGCGAACTTAAAGTCATCAAAGACGTAAGTAAGATTACCAGAATTAGATATCGTTGCAGACAGATTGGAACTTGTAGAGATCATCCACTCAGGAACATCTTCTGGACCTTTAAGTTTTTGCAATAGTTCATCTCTGATAGCATTGATCTCTGTTACCAACCGGAAGAGAATCCAATAGGGATTCTGTGTCTTTACCGATTCATTATGTGACTTAAACTGAATCTGTATATCATCAACAAGTTCTTTATATTTCATCTTATTTCGCTATTAAATATCCACCTACGAGTCCAGCACTACCCCATAACCACCATTTTTGATACCATTTAATCGGGTCCTGATTAATCGTTATCTGTGAACCGGTTATTATTTTTGCGTTGGGATCAGAGAGCCACATGGTAATTTTACTGTCCTTACCATCTTTCTCTAAAGTATATTTCAGATCAGACTGATAGTTGTAGTTAAAAGATAGTTTCTTGTTGTCTGTAATCAGTTTTGTCAGGGTCAGATTCCCGTTGCTCCAATCATTGAATTTCTTGCCCCATATAGTGTCTTTTCCCGCAAGATAAATAGTATCCCTACCCGAAGTACTCCCAGAACCAGAAGCCGCTAATTTTGCCTTATATAGTACCGCAAGGTCCCTCCACTTAATACCCATCTGTCTTAACTCGGATCTTTCAATGCCCATTTGATCCAGAGAACCTTTGAGTGCATTCTTTTCAATGGTGACATTCTCTATCTGAGCATACAATTGCCCGTTCTTTGTCTTAAGAATAGTTGTTGAATCTTTAAATGACATCAACTCCACTGCCTGTAGACTGTTTGATTTTTTCAATGAACGATTTTGCAAAGAAAGTACAATCATTACCGACAAGGCAATTATAGCCAGTCCAAGATAAACCCAATTTAATATCTGTTGTTTTGTCATGATATTTAAGTTGATGGTGGTGTGATTTCGTTTCCTGACTTTGATTCGGCATGTTGTATTTCACTTTTCTTATTCTGAAAAAGATATATTAGTGCAGGACCAGCAATGGTGATAAACATTGTCCCTGCCGCAGTAGCCGCTAAAACAACATTTTCTCTTCCGAAAAACAAAACTTCTTGAGCAAAGATAAGAGCAACGACAATAATCATAAATCCCATCAATCTTGCAGAAGATCGGTTACCAGATACTGAGTCAAAAAATCCATTCTTTTCCATGATTAAGCGTTACTTGTTGTAGTTGTTGTTGTTGAAGTACTCGTTGTAGAAGTTGTACTTGTGGTACTCGAACTAGTTGTACTCGTAGTAGTTGTTGATGTTGTAGTTGTACTACTAGTAGTACTTGTAGTGGTAGTAGATGTAGTAGTACTGGTCGTAGTAGTAGTAGTAGTAGTAGTAGTAGTATTTAATGTATCAAATTCCAATGTAGATCCAAAAGACTGAAGTGGTGTTTCCCCATAATTTGTATTGCACCATGCTTTTACCCAATAATGTGTATCAGGAGAAAATATAGGACAATATCTATTAATTGTCTGAGGAGTTGAAGATGATGAAAAGGAATAAAAATCTGTCCAAGATGTCCCATTAATTGAATACGCTATTCCCCATTGTGCCATTACTCCAGAACCAACAGAAACTAAAGTAACACTAATATACATACTTGTATCAGTTATATCTGTTATATCACCTGTTGTCACGATAGCATATACGGGTCCTTCAGTCGTGGTTGTAGTCGTAGTAGAACTGCTTGTAGTTGATGTCGTACTCGTGGTTGATGTAGTTGATGTCGTGGTTGTTTCTCCTTGGACAGTAGTAGTTGTAGTTGTAGTTTCTCCTGGAATATCTGTTGTAGTTGTTGTGGTAGTAGTAGAACTGGTAGTACTTGTTGTTGTACTTGTTGTTGTCGTAGTAGTGGTAGAAGTGGTTGTAGTTGTGGAAGTTGTTTGAACTCCAACCGTTACTATATCAGACCAACCGTGGCAATCCTCCGTATTAGTCCATGGATAACAAAGTATCCTATAACTTCCTACCGAAAGTCCCGTAAATTCATAGGGAACATAAGTTGTAGGAGATGGGGATTGAGCGATTTCTGTATAATAAATAGGAGAAGGATTATAACTATATAGTCTAAAATAATAATTAGGGCCTCCCCCTGTTATATTAATACTAATAATACCATCATTATTTCCCGGAGTAGTGTCTGTGACTGAAGGAGTAAAAGATACTCCAGAACAATCTATTATAGTACTTGTTGTTGTTGTTGTAGATGTACTTGTTGTACTAGTAGTACTGGTAGTTGTAGTTGTAGTAGTTGTTGTCGGATTATCTATAACAAAATACACAAATACTCTTTGAATATTATTAATTACAAATGCTGGATTATTGAAAATATAATCTCCCGCACCAGTATAAGAAATAATTGTAGAAACAAGATTACTATCTATTACTTCTATACTTCCAGATGTTAAAGGAGTTGAACCTGTAGCACTAATAGTAAGTATCCCAGAACCAATATAAGATGGAATCATTGGCAATTGAGTAATTAATGTACTACCAGAGATTGTACCACTTAATAAATTATCTCCTTTAAAATTAATCTGAGTAATAGTATAATCATTAGGAATAGCAGAATCAATATTCATTGCCACCTTCATCATAGGAGGAGGAATAAGATTTTCTGTTGTTGTCGTTGTGGTAGTAGATGTTGATGTGGTAGACGTAGTTGTTGTTGTACTGGTAGTCGTAGTCGTACTGGTAGTTGTAGAAGTAGTAGTACTAGTCGTGGTTGTTGTAGTGGTACTAGTGGTTGTTGTAGTTGTTGTGGTACAATTTAAACCAATAATCCTACTAGCATAAGTTTCAGGAACATCTAAGGTAAAACTTATTCCTGCCTCTAAAGAAGAAACATATAATTGAAAATCCTGCAATCGTTGAAGATATGCCGCATTAGAAAGAACCTTAAATTGATCATCGGTTAATAAGTCATAAATCTGACCACCTGGCGCATGAAATGGCAATTGTCCATTATAAGGAGAGTCATCGGTAAGTACCCCATTTTTGTAGACTTCTACAACCAATGATCTTTTATATCCAGTATAAAGTAAACTCATAATATTTTTTTATAAAACATAATAACATCTTGCCCCAGTTGTTAGTCCAGCCCATGAAGTATTGTCTTGTACTGTTGGTATTAATGTAATCCCATTATTATACATACTTTCTTTTAATGCCTCTCCAAGCCAAACCTGATCCCCTATTTTAACTGTAGAATAAGTTTTACCATCATTCCCAATATAAACTCCAGGATTAGTATCATCATCTTTTATCAATCTTATTGCCTGACCCATTTTTACATCTTGTGTCCCGGCAGAAAATAAAGAATCAGAAACATTAATACTAATAGAATTATCAGATCCGGTTGATTGCCAATATGCACCAAGCTTATTGTATAAAAACGTTCCATCTGCTTGTCTATTGCCAGTACCTCGTGCACTAAATCCATAACCATCGGTTGCATAGGTATTAGGACTTTCCCAGTAAGTAGTTCCTGTTTCTTTTAGTTCTCTTCCAGCAACTTCAACTCCACCAACAGATGCTGCAAGAACATCCCAGTCGGTTTTTGTTGGAATGTGCCATCCTGATTTAGGAATATTAGCAAGATCATATGCATTATACAAATAACCAAAACTTTCAACTATAGGTGGAGTATATTCTGTTGTTGTCGTTGTTGTGGTTCCGGATCCTGTAGTAGTACTTGTTGTTGTTGACGTGCTGGTCGTACTTGTTGTACTTGTGGTGGAAGTTGTACTCGTTGTTGTAGTTGTGGTACTTGTTGTAGATGTTGTAGAAGTCGTAGAAGTTGAAGTAGTACTAGTAGATGTTGTTGTTGTTGTACTAGTGATCGTTTCACAAATACTAGCATAAACAATTGCTTCATAACCCGGAATAGTATCATAAGTAAAATTCACTCCTTGTTTTAATGCTTCAATATAATCCTGAAAATCTTGTAATCGTTTGTTATAAATAGTATTTGAAAGTACTTTAAACTGATCATTCGTTAATGTAGGATACCAAATTCCATCTAAAGAAGTGAAGCCTTCTTGTCCATTATAACTATTAACTAAATTTCCATTATAGAAAATATAGACAAATAATGATCTTCGATATCCATTATAAACGAGTGACATAATTTTTTAATTAAAATTTTAATAATTGAACCCATAAAAATGAACTACAATAAGGAACATTAAATGTATATCCAGAAAAACGATCCTCAAAATGCATTGTGAAGTTTCTCATATTACTATCATACCAATAAACCATTGTTTGGTGATCAGGTGTTCCATCCCACTTTATTGTCAATATACCGTTTATAAATGGTTGAATATATCCAGTTTGATTAATCCCTGGCAAAACATTTCCAACTGTTAGTTCGATGCCGTTTAAAAGAATAGATGTTATTTTAAGATTTGGAATATCCGTGCCTACAGAAAAACTAAATGGAACAGTAAATGCCAATGTTGTAGTTGTCGTAGTTGTACTTGTGCTAGTAGTACTAGTAGTACTGGTTGTTGTAGTTGTTGTCGTTGTCTCTGAATTAGTCGTAGACGTAGTTGTCGTAGAACTACTAGTTGTTGAAGTAGTAGAAGTTGTACTTGTCGTAGTTGTACTGGTAGTTGTAGTTGTTGTAGTTGTAGGCGTATCATCATACATTTCACAAACATGTTCAACAAAATGAATCTCTACTTCAAGTATTGTTGTAGTAGTTGTCGTAGTTGTATCTGGGATTATATCAGTATAAGAACAAACATGTTGTACGAATTTTATAGAATATCCCTGAACTTCAACTTGAGTAGTTGTTGTAGTTGTTGTTCCAGTACATGAACTGCATCCCTGGGAACATCCACATTTAAAATGTAAATAAAACCAGTCGTCATCTTGAAGAACGATAGATCCAAGATAAGTAAAAGTACTTCCTGTATAACTCCAGTCATTACCTGATATTAAAGAACCATTTAAAAATACCTGGAATAAAGAACATCCGGAACTTACTGAAACAGTATGAATATAGGTCGAACTGGCATAAATTTCTCTAACAGTATCAAGGCAGGTATAACCACCTTCCTGTGCATTGTTAAACCCACTGGCCAATACCGTTATCTGAAGAATTCCATAATGGTGTACAAGATCAATAACTCGTTGTATATCGGATTCATCAACTGGCAATCCTCCCAAATAATAACAATTTTCTGTCGTATTGTACCAATATTTTGTAAGTAAAAAATAGAGAGAATTTAAATGCATACAATCTCCGCGATACTTTTCCTCAGAAACAAGACGATACATTACCGCGTTAAGATGATAATCTGTATAATCAAGAAAGATTCCCTTACAGATAATCAATTCCCGGTTAAACTCTGCCTCTGTTAAAGTAACATTACTTACCCACTCAGTTGTTGTGGTTGTCGTCGTGGTCATTTTAAATTGTTTTAAGATACTTTAATGTTGAGACAACCTTATCTTCCAAGGAGATTGGTGGATTAGATCCCAGGACCTCTAATGCTCGAATATGAATAAACATCGTATGAAGGTTTTGTTTTTCAACAAAATTCAGAATCCTGTCAGTATGGACTACCTTATCATTAAGTAAATTCAAAACATACGTGTAAGAACAAATTGTTTGGATTCCAGATGCAAGAGTAACAATAGCACTTACCAATTCCTTGACCTGAATACGATAAAAATCATCAGGTAATATCGTATAAGTACTTCCGGTGATATCTGCCACGTCCATGGTTATTGCACTCTTTGCATCCCATAAGACAAGCTCCTCTGCACTTAACTCATAAGAAACAAGATTGCCGGTAAATGTCCCTGTAAAGTATAATTTTAATGAGGCGCTTGGATCCCGGGTATAATTTGTAGAAGTATTCGTGAGTACAACAGAAATACCCCCTGTTGTTGGAACTATGGTAAATAGAATATCCATAATAGTATGTTTTTAAAACTGAATCAAAAATAAACCATATTTTGGTTAAATCAATCAGTTACTTTGTAAGACAAAAAAAGAGGAGAACTATTCTCCCCTCTTCTTTATTCTTTTTCCAGCGTCCGTTCAATTGTCATTTTAGGTGGTTCTTCTTTTTTCTCTTCTGGTGGAAAGAATTTACGAAGGATTTTGTAGTATGGATATTCAATGTCAAGTTCTCCGACCTTATCTGGATTTAGATAAAAGATTTCAAAGTCATCTTCTTCTTTCATGAACACATCATAGTCTGCCATCCATTTAATCCGTTGATTACGTTCCTTTTCAGTTACAAACTTAAGACCAAAACCAAATGTATCATATGTGTGAGGGGGTTTTAATTGTTGTCTTTTCCTAATTTCTAACTGTTCTTCTTGTGGAAGTTTAAGAATTTCCATTTCGGCAAGTGCCCAAACTTTCTTTTCAAGTTCAACAAGATCTTTATTTGTTAACCGGGTAACTCTTTCCACACAAACAAGAAGCCGTTCCTGGTTTTTGTCAAGACCATAGTTTAAGTGATAGTTGGCAATATGCCTTTGGATACAATGATTAATCAATGCATCGATCCCATTTTTTAATTCTACTGTTTCATAACGGTTCATACTTTTTGTTTTAAATTTAAGACTTTCAAATATAAGAATATTATTCTATTCCTTACCAAATAAGATCAGGGAAATTTATTTTAACCTCTCTGATTTCTTTCACATACAAAGAAGTGATTGAATCCGCGTAGTCCGGTAATTCCACTTTAAACGGAGAATCCTGGTAATTTAATTTAGCAAATGATTTTAATGGATCTACAGTTCCCGCGCAATGAAGAAACGGATGTTCCAATCTGGATAGTACATGATCGGCCATGTGAAATCCAAGTTCCGGAATGACTTTTGTTTCAATACCATACTTCCACGCGCACCAGTTTGTAGTCCACATTTCTGAGGTCCATGACTGTATCGGATACTGTTGTCCTTTCGGTTTATATTTTTCTTCAGTTTCTTTCATATGCTTATAAAGAATAACCGAAAGAAGTTCGATCTCATGCCAAAGTTCATAAGTATTATTCTTAATAATAAACTGGGCCCCTCCAGCATTCAAATCGTTTGAAATAACAACCTGTGGATCGATACCAACTATCATACACATCTCAAGAAATAACTGTTCTCCTTTGCTTTTTATGTATGTAGAATTAAGATAACTACATGTATCACTCTCGTACCAGATATCATCATTGACATAAAGAGAAAAATCAATAGGACGAAGAAAGATTACATCCGGATCCAGGTAAACATACACCGTATCTTTTTCTTCCGGATAGTCTCTGAAGTACTTGGCCATGGTTCTTGGTTTCAAGCTGGCCGGATATCTGCGAATAAGACGATCTTCCGGATATAGAACGAACTTTGCTTTGATATCAGATGAATCAATCATCTTCTGTAACTCAGGAGTAACCATATTTGCAAATGTCGTTCCAAGGAAAACAGTATCCTGTTCATAACCCATCTTTCGAAAATTATTAACCTGAACAAGTATCTGCCATAGATAATATGGTTTATCAATAAATGGAACGATAAATTTAATTTTCTTATTTGTAGACACAGATTTGATAATTTCTTTTTTTGTGTCTACAATCTGTTGATCTACCTTCCCAAGAACCATAAGACCATTATTATTTTTCAGATCTTCAATAACTATCCACTGAGGATTGCTTTGAAGAAACTCCGCAATGGCTGGTAAGAGTCCTTTCTGGCCATCTTGTCCAACAAGACCAAAAGTATACGTGTCGTGAAAGATAATGTATTTACGTGATTTATTTCCATGCAGGAACAACTCTTGACGTAACTGTTCGTAGGTATGAAGAGTATCAATGAAAAGAAGGTCGGTTTCTTCAATTTCGATCTCAAGATCATTTGCTTTTTGAAACCAATATCTAATATCTGTTTCTTCAATAGCCTGCATTAATTCAGGTAAATTACCACCATAAACATTTGGATATTCCAAATCAAAAGAAATCATTCTCTTTGGATTTGCCGCAAGAAAGGCCCAGGTAGAAACAATCCAACGTACGCCAAGTTCCGTAATGTGATCACACTTCTCAGCATACTTTCTTAGTACTGGTAAATGTTCTACAATATCCACTGATTGATCACCGGTTAACACTCTTTGATAATTCTTTTCAATTAAACTCATAGTCTTATTTGGTTATTAAAATCATTTCTTCATGTCCATACCCAGTTGCAGTATTCAAAAACAACATAGTCATTTCTTTTACTCTAAATGGAGTAATTATAGATAAAAATTCTTCTCTTGAAATACAAAGATCCGGAACATCAACACCATACTGTTTGTTATGTGCAATCTCTTTTGTTGGTCCTTCTTTCAAAGGAATAAACAATGTGATAGAAAGTTTCTTCATTGCGGATTCTAAAGCATTTTGAAGTATTTCCTTCCACGCATAGTTGTGTTCAAATACATGACGAATATGAATGCCCTCTACTTTCGATTTATAGACACGTAGATCAATGAACTTTTTTTGAGCAAGCGAAGTGTCACTTCCATCTATTCCTATGGCATCTGGTCTATATTGCATAAATCCACCGGCACCACAACCCCAATCTTCAACCTCTTTACAATCTTCTAAGAACTCTGCGGCCCTTTGATAAGTTTCAGTTTGTCCATAACGAAATGGACTAGGAGTATTTTCAAGACCAACATACCATCCATCCCACTTTCCAATATTGTTCTCTTCTTTACTTTTCTGTTCAAGACCCTGTTCCATCATGTATTAGTTTTGATAAATAAATATCTTCTTTGATCACATTATAACTCACATTAAATTTCCAAAGTAAGTATGGAAGACTTAGTTGATCCTGTACTGAATAAAGACAATTATGATAGAACCATTCCTTCATAACATTATGTTCTTTATTCTCTACTAGTTTTTTTGAATACATAAAGACTCCCGCAGCAAATAATTTGTCATCAACAAAATCTTCATTAGAGAGATATAAATCATATTGAGTTTCCATATTCTCATGTTCATATCTATCAAGAAGATATTGATTTCCACTTTTCATAGATACGGAACAAAATTCATATTCGTCCCAGATACAACTTCTGGAAGGATGAGAATAAAGTAAGAGATCTTTATCCTGAATAAGAGTAAGAAAAGAAGAAACCATATTAGGATTTACTATATCAAAAGAACCGTCAACCCAAACGTAGTAGTCATAATCTGGATACAATTCCCAACCTAACATCTTGGGAACCTTACCAACAAGACGAGGATGCATTGACTTTGCTCTCGTAGGATAGTTCAGATCATTCAAACGGATATGTTTTGCATCTACTCCAATCTGAGGAACCATCTTATTATGACTGTTCGAACCCATTTTTGCGGATAAGACTAAAACCCTAGGAGTTTGCATGAAGAAATTCTTTTAATGCTAATTCATAATCTTGTTTCCACTCTGGTACCAAATAGATATTGCCAGTTGGAATCTCCCCCTTCGACCTTCGACCTTCAATATAATCTGAATGACGTTTGATTACATTTTCCCTATCGGGTTTGTCAGTTCCTTGACCCGACATATGATAGGACCCACCACCCCATGTATAGATCCAACTCACCTCTTCGTCAGGTGGAAATGCCCGGCAAACCTTTGCACCACTTCGTTCAATGGCCACAACAAAACTCATGTCATAACCAGCATTTTCTAAGGGATGTCTTCCAATTTGTTTCCAAATTTGTTTAGAATAGACAATACCAGAGTTGCCAACAGACTTAATTGCTGCAATCTTATTCGAATGAAGAAAGATCGCATTGTTCCAATGCAAAAGATCGTGTCCGGGAAAGTACTTATTGATATTGGACAAGTGATTAGGAAGTGCCATATCATCATCGTCCCATACGGCAATAGTGTCATACTTGCAATTCCTTACTGCAAAGTTCTCTTTTGCTCCAATAGTTTCAAAGGTAAAATCAAGATTAATGATCCTGACTTTGGGATGATCGTAATGTAGTTTCTGAAGGGGATAGTCATTAATGATTAGAAGTTCTGATTCTCCGGGATAGTCTTGTCGAATAAAAGATTCTATTGACTCTACGATGTATTCTGTACGACCGTAAGTGATGCACTTGCATGAGACGGGTAAATAGTTTTCCATGAACCAAAACTAAGAATATTATTTTACACTACCAAACAAAGAGAATAATAATATTCTACACATTATTGTAGGAACATCTTGCACCAGTAGTATTTGCCACCCATGTAGTATTATCCGTTATCTCAGAAATAGAAGAACCATCTCGATATTTAGTTTCCTTAAGATTACTTGAAATCCATTCTTGTGTTCCAATACAAATAGTTCCATAAACTTTTCCATCATTACCAACATATATTCCTGTTTGTCCATCACTTAGAATTGTAGAATCCTTAATCAAACGAATAGAATTACCAAACTTATAATCATCTTCTCCTATTGTTATTATACTAGA
>Ga0172381_10001184_pt1 | contig 31345 bp, 29 predicted proteins | sample Leawel6488metaG_FD_119754 | JGI IMG/M metagenome (GOLD analysis project Ga0172381, IMG submission 119754) | Leachate microbial communities from a municipal landfill in Southern Ontario, Canada - Leachate well 64-88 metaG | ecosystem: Engineered > Solid waste > Landfill > Unclassified | place... | reverse complement strand
TTACCGACTGCGAGGGAAGGTTTAAATATCTTAATCACAAATATTCCCTACAAATGACAATTAAAAAACAGGCCGATTTGCCCGAATTGTTTAGAAAATACCAACTAGAAACCGAACGGTAACGATGTTAGAGAAAGCAGGCTCTGATTTAGAAGTCATATTTTGAAGGAAGGAGAAAAAATAAAGGCGCTGGTTCGATCAGCGCCTTTTTGTTGATTTTTTATTTAAAATAAGGTAAAATAACCAAGTAAAAGTTAATTCAATTTAAATAGTTTTTATGATAGAATCTGTCATTAATTTTTGTTCTCAATTTCCGCCCGAAATCGCCACTATCCTAATGGCAATGACTCCGATAGGAGAATTGCGTCTGGCTTTGCCTGTGGCAATTTTGGGTTATCATTTGCCAGTGTGGGAAGCGTATTTATTGGCAGTAATTGGTAATGTTATTCCGGCTTTTATAATTGCCGCCAATGCCGGGCGATTTCACGCTTGGGTAGAAAAGCGCGCTGGCCGCTGGGGTAAGGATTGGGCGGATTATTTGGCGAGTATTCAAAAAAAATTTACCGGTCCTTACCAAAAACATGGTTTGTGGGGGTTGGTAATTTTTATTGGGATACCGTTGCCTTTTACCGGGGCTTGGTCGGGGGCGCTCGCGGTTTTTATTTTTGGTATTCCTTTTAAAAAATCATGGCCCTATATTTTACTCGGCATTATGATTTCTGGTTTTATCACCCTTTTAATATCAGTCGGCGCGGATAAAGTATTTTAGTTATGTCCGAGCAATTGCAAAATTTATGGTCTCAAATTACGGCGGCGATGGTGCTACTAAAGATTCCTGATCTTAAAAATAAAATGGCGAAATTAGAAGCCGAGATGAATGCGTCAAACTTTTGGGCGGATCAAAAAACCGCCCAAACAGTGGCGCAGGATTTTAGTGATATTAAAAATGAAGTAGAAAAGTGGGAAAATTTGGAAAAACGAGTTAAGGATTTGTTGGAGTTGGCGCAGTCGGGTGATGCGTCGTTGGCGAGCGAAATTGAAAAGCAGACTGGCGAACTGCTGAAGGAATATGAGGGTTATGAATTGTCTCTACTTTTGGATGGGCCGTATGATAAAAATAATGCTATAGTAGCGATTCATGCTGGCAGTGGTGGCACCGAAGCGCAAGATTGGGCGGAGATGCTATTGCGGATGGTGCTACGGTTTTGTGAAAAGATGAAATGGAAAGCCGAAATATTAGATGAATCGCGCGGAGCCGAAGCCGGATACAAATCTATTATGTTTAAAATAACCGGTCGCAATGCTTATGGTTACCTTAAATCTGAACATGGCACCCATCGCCTCGTGCGTATCTCGCCGTTTGATGCCGAGAAAATGCGCCACACTTCATTTGCGCTCATTGAAGTTTTGCCGGAAGTTGACGATGAGGTGAAAGTTAATTTGAAATCGGAGGATTTGCGCATTGATACTTTTATGTCCGGCGGTAAAGGCGGTCAGAGTGTGAACACCACTTACAGCGCGGTGCGTATCGTGCATTTACCCACCGGAATTACCGTGTCATGTCAAAACGAGCGTTCCCAACAACAAAACAAAGAAACAGCAATGAAAGTTTTGAAATCCAAGCTCTATAAATTGGAAGAAGAAAAAAAGGCCAAAGAACGCAATGAGTTGCGCGGGGAATACAAGTCAGCGGAGTGGGGGAATCAAATTCGCAGTTATGTTTTGCATCCCTATCACCTGGTCAAAGATCATCGCACCAATTACGAAAGCGCTAATCCCGAGGGTGTTTTGGAAGGAAATTTATTGCCGTTATGCGAAGCGTATTTAAGGTGGATAAAGGAATAGTGTAATTTTATGAAAATATTGAAATTGGAATCAATCAACGAAATAATTAAAGTTTTAGAAGCAGGACAAGTTTTGGTTTTGCCTTCCGAAACTTCTTATGGTCTTTCTTGCGAGGCAGTTAATCAAATTGCGGTAGAGAAAATTTTTAAAATTAAAGGACGGGCGAGCGGTAAGGCAGTTTTAGTTTTGGTAGATAGTATAAAAATGGCAAAAAAATATTTGAAATGGGGAAAAGTAATTGATGAAATAGCGAAGAAATACTGGAAAGAAAATAGTATAATGCCTTTGACGATTGTGGGGGAATATAAAAAGAAATTTTTTGTAAAGCGGCTGGCTGCTAGCGTTATTTCCAAAGAAAAAACTTTGGCCGTGCGTGTTACCCATCATCCGTTCTTGAAAGAAACTTGTCAGCATTTGGGGCGTCCAATTGTTTCCACTTCGGCCAATTTGGCCGGCGCTAACCCGCTTTACAATCCTCAAGAAATTATTAAGCAATTTTCCGGTAAATTAGTTGAACCGGAAATATTAGTTGATGCCGGCGTCTTGCCTTTTGCCAAGCCCAGCACGATTGTAAGCGTGGTTGGCGGCAAATTAACAACCCTAAGGCAAGGTGAGCTTAGAGTGGTATGAACATTGTAGAAAAAAAGTTAAAAAAACTTCCAGATACTCCCGGGGTGTATCTGTTTTTTGACGTGCACAAAAAATTAATTTATGTGGGCAAGGCCACTAGCTTGCGTGACAGAGTTAGGAGTTATTTTAGAAATGTCATCCTGACCCGCCAGTTGGCGGGGAAGGATCCCTCTCGTTCGTTAAGGGATTCTTCGGTTACACCTCAGAATGACATCGGGGCAAGGCCGATTGAGCAAATGATTCACGAGGTAAAAGACATTAAAATTAAAAAAACCGATTCGGTGTTGGAGGCAATAATTTTGGAAGGTAATTTGATCAAAAAATTTCGGCCAAAGTATAATATTGATTGGAAAGACGATAAAAGTTGGAATTATATTGTTATTACCGCAGATAAATATCCGCAGGTGAAGTTTGTGCGAGAACACGAAATCGTTCGTGTCATTCCCGCGAAAGCGGGAATCCAGGCCGGTGGGGCAGATCCCCGTTTTCGCGGGGATGACAAACAGTTTGGTCCCTATCCGCATTTGAAGATGAGAGAATTTGAAAAGATTTTACGCAAATTGTTTGCCGTATCTTTTTGCAAGCCCAATTCCGGTCGGCCGTGTTTGTATCGGCAAATCGGGCAGTGTTTGGGCGTGTGTGTAGGAGAAATTACACCAGCGGATTATAATAAAAAAGTAATTAAACCACTGGTAATATTTTTATCCGGCAAAAAACGGGTCTTGATAAAGAGTTTGAACACCAAAATGATTCAAGCGTCTAAAAGTAGCGATTTTGAAGAAGCCGGTCGTTTGCGTGATCAAATAAAATCTTTACAACATATTCAAGATATCGCGTTGTTAAATAATAGCTTTACCAGTCCTGTCATCCTGAGCGAAGCGAAGGATCCCTTTCCGTTATTAAGAGATTCTTCTCCGCCAAAGGCGGATCAGAATGACAGACGGATACGTATCGAAGGCTACGACATCTCTAATTTGGGCGAGTCAGATAAAGTAGGGAGTATGGTGGTGTTTGATGAAAACGGTCCCATGAAGTCACAATACCGAAAATTTAATATAAAAACCGTGGTCGGTCAGAGTGATGTAGATTGTATGGCAGAGGTTTTAGGGCGTCGCCTAAAACACAGTGAGTGGCCGTTGCCGAGTTTATTTTTGATCGACGGTGGTCTGCCACAAGTGAATCGGGTAAAAAAGATTTTGCATACGGCAAAAGTTTCTATTGCGGTAGTCGGCATTGCCAAAGGCCCGACGCGTAAAAATAATCAGATTATTTTAGGCGACAAAAGCCAGCAATTGGCTAAGTGGGTTTATAGCCATATCAAACTTTTGATTCAAGTACGCGACGAAGCTCATCGATTCGCGATAACATTTAATCGTTCCAAGAGAATCATCCGTTAATCTACAAGTTATCAGTTAATTAATTATGCCCGAGTTACCGGAAGTGGAAACAATTCGTCGTGATTTGGAAAGGCGAATTGTCGGTAAAAAAATTAAGGCAGTGGAAGTGCGCGATAAAAAAGTTATCTCGTTTTCGTCTGTCATTCTGAGCGAAGCGAAGGACCCCTTTTCGTTTGGATCTTTTTTACGTGGGCAGAAATTTGCTAAGATTGAACGGCGGGGAAAATTATTGGCGTTTTTGGTAGCGGGTGAAAAATATTTATTGGTTCATTTAAAAATGACTGGGCAGTTGATTTATAAGGAAAAAGGAGTAAGGAATAAGGAAAAAATGATTGCTGGCGGGCACAAGATATCCGAATATGATCTACAGGTGCCGAACAAATTCACCCGCGCGATTTTTATTTTTGCGGACAAGTCGCAATTATTTTTTAACGATATGCGTAGATTTGGATATATGAAGATTGTGGATAAAAAAGAAAAAGAAAGAATTTGGCGCGAAGATTTTGGTATTGAGCCATTAACCAAAGATTTTAAATTTCAAGATTTTGCCAGACTTTTTAAAAATCGTAAAACCAATATTAAAGCGCTTCTTTTGAATCAGAAATTAATTTCCGGTATTGGTAACATTTATGCTGATGAAGCTTGCTTTTGTGCCGGATTATTACCGTGGCGTAAGGTGGCTAGTTTAAAATCGATAGAAATAAAGAAATTATTTCAATGTATCAGTCAAGTTTTACGAGTAGCGATAAAAAATCGCGGCACCAGTTTTAGTGATTTTGTGGATGCTACGGGTGGTCAAGGTGGGCATTACAATTTTCTCAAAGTATATGAGCGCGCTGGTAACAAATGCCGCCGGTGTGGTAGTATAATTAATAAGATCCGCCACGCGGGGCGGGGGACACATTATTGTCCGGAGTGTCGAAAATAATCATAATTTATGTTTAAAGTTTCCGTAGTTATTCCCGCTTTCAACGAAGCCAAAACAATTGGTGAAGTTGTTAGAGTTGCCAAAAATTGTGATCTAGTTAGCGAGGTAATAGTGGTAAACGATGGCTCCACAGATGATACTGCCTACGAAGCGAGCGCTAGCGGGGCGCGGGTGATCACCCTTAATCTCAATCGTGGTAAGGCACAGGCTATGGATACTGGGGTGCTAGCCGCTAAAAATGATATTATTTGTTTTTTGGATGCGGATTTAAAAAACTTTACTAATGATGTTTTACGCCGGATAATCAACCCGGTTTTGGAAAGTCGCTATGATATGTACGCGGTAATTTTTGGACGAAAAATTCCCGGGTTAAATTGGCTCACTCCACATCTGCCAATCATTGGAGGCAATCGCGCTCTTACCAAGGCGGTGTGGCAATTAGTGCCAAAAGAGTATAAAATAAAATTTCAAATTGAGATTGCCTTAAATTATTTTGCTCATCGAGCCGGTAAGAAATGCGGTGTCGAAGTTTTTCCGGGATTTTCACAGTATATCAAAGAACAGAAATATGGATTGTGGCGTGGTTTGTGGAGAAGAACGAAAATGAACTGGGATGTAGTGTGGGTATTTGTGCGCCTATATTTCTTTTAAAAAAAGTAACCTCGGGGTCGCATTTAGCGACGCCCGAGGGCTAAGACCGGTTTTATTTCCGGTCATCTTTTAAAACTATTTCCATGGCCGCGCCGGCGGCCCAGAGTATTCCCGCCACAAGCAGGAAAAATATTTTTTTCATTATTCATATGTCTAAAATTGATTTTATCGGAAGTGTAGAAGATGCTAAAAATATGGCGGTTCCCAAAAAACAGCCGCCGGAAGTTCCTATTATTCAAAGTGGAGAGAAAGTTGTAATAACCAATAATCCGGAAAGTGGGCAAGACGGCAATTTTAGCAATGAGCAAGATGATGAAAAGAATAATCAGACTGACAATAAGCAACCATCAACGGAAGGTTTGGGATATGTGGTGGAAATTAGCAGCGAAGAATCAAACTCAAAAAAATCGTTTTCGGAACTTTATAATAGCAAAGGACGAAAAGTAATAGTTACAGCAGATGGTGAAAAAGAGGTTTAGGATACAGGAAGCAGGCCAGTTTTAGGCATTTTCAGACACCCTTGACAAAAGGGTGTTTTTGTGCTATAATAACCTGTCGTTCGTTGAAAATTTTGGTATTTTTAGACAGCTAAAAGAGATCCACACCTCTTGGTTTGTGTGGTAAGGAGGAGTAATGTCTTTTATCGAAATAATCGATCGGCCAGTCAACTGGCTAATCGACAAGTTCATTGCATGGCTCGAAAGAGTCATGGCAAAATAGTTTCTTTATGCCCGCCATTTGTCTTTGTTTGGAGGAACAAAGCAGATGGGCGGGTATTTTTATTTATTTGCTTTTTTTAGCCATTTCTAGTAAAATTAATCTAAACTATTATTTTATGAATAAATACAATCCCGCGAAAATTGAGAAAAAATGGCCCGCCGTCGCCTGTGTCTATGGCGGGTAAACAGAAATATTATGAAGAAGTATAACCCATCATCAATAGAAAAAAAGTGGCAGAAATATTGGGAGACAAATAAAATTTTTAAGACTCCCACTGATGTTACCAAAGAAAACAAGATGTATATTTTGCCCCAGTTGCCATACCCATCCGGGTTTGGTTTGCACGTGGGGCATGCCGAAGTTTACACCGCTTGTGATATTTACGCTCGTTATGAGCGTATGCGCGGTAAAAAAGTTTTGCAGGTGATCGGTTGGGATGCCTTTGGTTTGCCAGCGGAAAATTATGCTATTAAAACAAATGTTCATCCGCGTAAAAGTACCGACAAGGCAATCGATAATTTTCGTAAACAAATAAAGGCGCTCGGCATATCGGTAGATTGGGACAGAGAAGTGGGTAGTCATAACCCGGATTACTATAAATGGACCCAGTGGTTCTTTTTGCTTTTTTATAAACGTGGTTTGGCTTATCGCAAGAAGCAAGCGGTGAATTGGTGTGATAGTTGTAAAACAGTACTAGCTAATGAGCAGGTAACCAGCGATGGCAAATGCGAGCGCTGTGAAACAGTGGTAGTGCAACGCGAAATGGAGCAGTGGTATCTTAAAATTACCGAATATGCCGATCGACTTCTTAAAGATTTGGACAAGATTGATTGGCCCGAAGAAACCAAAAAACGTCAGCGCGATTGGATTGGGAGAAGTGAAGGAGCAGAAGTAAAATTTAAAATAAAAGACAGCGACAAAGAAATTACTGTGTTTACCACTCGCCCCGATACTTTATTTGGCTCCACTTTTATGGTGCTTGCGCCGGAAAGCGTTTATACAGCAGAGTTAATTAATAAAGTTTTGAATCGTTCGGAAGTAGAAAAATATATTGGCGAAGCAAAATTAAAAACCGATTTGGATCGCCAAATTCAAAAAGAAAAAAGCGGTGTTGAGCTTAAGGGTGTGAAGGTAATTAATCCGGTGAATGGCGCGGAGTTGCCTATCTACATTGCCGATTATGTTTTGGGTGGCTATGGCACCGGCGCCATTATGGCCGTACCGGCGCACGATGAGCGCGATTTTGAGTTTGCCAAGAAATACGGATTAAAGATCGTAGAGGTTTTAAAAGGCGGGGATATTCTTAAAGAGGCGTTTGTTGGCGACGGTGAACTGGTTAATTCCGATTTTTTAAACGGTCTGCAAATAAAGTCCGCGACCGAAAAAATTATTTCTTGGCTGGAAGAAAAAGGTGTCGGCAAAAGAAAAATTCAATACAAACTTCGTGACTGGTCGGTTTCCCGTCAGCGGTTTTGGGGCGCGCCGATTCCAATGCTTCACAATGATGAATTGATAAATAAAAAATATCATTACGTTATTTTACATGGGTACACAGGAACTGGCGATAGAAATGGTCCGGCTGCGGGCGATAGCTATAATTGGCGTCGATGGCTTAAAAATAAACTAGTTCAAGATGGTCATACAGTATTTTGTCCGGATTTACCAAATACCACTGAGCCTAATATCGAAGAGCAGGTGGAATATATTCTCAAAAATACTGAAATTAATGAAGAAACAATTTTAATTGGGCATAGTTTGGGCGGTGTAGTTATTTATAAGTTATTAGAAAAATTAAATAAAAAAGTTACTAAAGTTTTCTTAGTTGACCCAGTTGTTAGACCAGAATTTCCAGATAGAGCGCGTCCGGCAGTAGCTAAAAGTTGTGATTGGAATTTTGACTTTAATAAAATAAAAAATTTTAGCAAGGAATTCGTAGTTTTAGGTGATGCTGAATTCAAAACAATTTTTGAGAAAGATTTGAGGTATTTAGCGCAACAGTTGAATGGTAATTTAGTATTAACAAAACCAGCCGAGCGCCATTTCACTTCCGCTCAGGAACCAATTATTGTTGATTTGTTGGAGCAGGCCGGTTGGATGCCGGTGTCTGAGTCGGATTTGCCTGTTATTTTACCCAATGACGTCGATTTCAAACCCACCGGCGAATCGCCTTTAAATTATTCCAAAAGTTTTAATAAAGGAGTGGAGAAAAAATACGGCAAAGGGTGGAAGCGCGAACCCGATACTTTGGATACCTTCATGTGTTCCAGTTGGTATTATTTTCGTTATTTGGATCCCAAAAATGATCTTGAGTTTGCTTCACCGGAAGCTTTAAAAAAATGGATGCCGGTGGATTTTTATTTGGGCGGTCCGGAACATGTGAATGGGCATTTGCTTTACTCGCGATTTTTTACCAAGGTTTTGTTTGATGCCGGCTACATAGATTTTGATGAGCCGTTTATCAAACATCGCCATCAAGGTTTGATATTAGGCGAAGACAGCCGCAAAATGAGCAAGCGTTGGGGTAATGTTATTAATCCATCCGATGTAGCCGATGAGTATGGCGCCGACACCATGCGCATGTATGAGATGTTTATGGGCCCCTTAGAGCAGGATAAGCCGTGGGATACCAATGGCGTAAAAGGAGTACGGCGATTTATCGAAAGAGTGTGGAATTATGGAGTTGAGGTTGTTGCCGACAAAAATACCAATGATGATTCGTTGTCAATAGATTTACATAAGACTGTAAAAAAGATTACCGAAGATTTGGAGAGCATGAAATTTAATACGGCGATAGCGGCGCTCATGATATTAATTAATAAAATGTATGTCAAAAAAGACGGAGAAGGTAAGGCATTATTTTCTGTCAGCGATTTTGAAATTTTTGTTAAATTAATTTCTCCGTTTACTCCGCATATTGCCGAAGAACTTTGGAACATGCTTGGTCACAAAGAAAGCATCGTGTTTGAAAAGTGGCCAGAGTTCGACCCCGCTAAGATTCAAGACAAGACCTTTACTCTCGCCATTCAAGTCAACGGCAAACTGCGCGATACCGTCGAAGTCCCAGCTGATATTTCCGAAGCCGAGGTCAGGCAGAAGGCGTTGGCTAGTGAAAAAATACAAAAATGGCTAGAAGGTAAGGAACCAAAGAAGATTATTTTTGTGAAGGGTAAATTGGTTAGTCTAGTTATTTAGACGGTATTTTATGTCATACGGGTTAGTATAAAAAATCCAAGAACGGTTTAAAGTATCGTAAATATTTATGCGGTTTAGGGAGGGTATTATTAATTCAAAAAGCAAAACATTTTTAACGTTTTGCTTTTGTTTTATTTTTGGTGTTAGTTTATTTTCCGGTATGGAATTAGAAAAGTATTGGCAATATCGTTTATATGTTGTATTTTTTATAATAGGTTTTTTATTAATTTTATTTTGGAAGAATTTTTTTTGGAGATTTTTGTTGTTTTGTTTGCTGTTTTTTATTTTGGGTGGATTTAGATTTTTGTTATCGGTGCCGGATTGGGGAGATTACCGAAATATATCATATTATAATGGAGAGCGAGCTGAGTTTGTTGGTGTAATATCCAGCGAACCGGATGCACGGTCTGATGCGGCTCGTTATGTTATGGATGTTTCCTCATTGCTTAGTAGCAAAATATCGGTCCGAGGAAAAGTGCTTTTGAAATTACCGTTGTATCCGGAATATACTCACGGCGATGTGCTTACCGTGCGTTGTGTATTACAATCGCCCAAGAATTTTTTTGATAGTAATTTTCGTTATGATAATTATTTGGCGCGTCAGGGGATTTTTAGTGTTTGTGTTTCACCGCAAGTCGTGAGCATGAAGAGCGGTAATTATAATTTATTTTTTGGTTTTAAGAAAAAAATTAACGATCGAGTAGAGAGTCTTTGGGCGGAACCCAATTCGTCACTCGTGGCTGGTCTTTTGTACGGCGCACGCGGTGGTTTTACCCCTGAACTTTTAGACAGTTTTTCGCGTGTAGGCATTACTCATATTATTGCTATTTCTGGTTATAATATCAGTATTATTGCTACTGTATTGATGTTGGGGCTTATCGGAATGGGGCTTTTTCGTAGGCAAGCATTTTGGGTATCTGTAGCCGGGATAATTCTATTTGTATTATTTACCGGTGCATCGGCTTCGGTGGTACGTGCTGGGATTATGGGAGTGATTGTATTGCTTGCTCAACAATTAGGTAGGCTTTCGCGCATAGGAAATGTATTAGTGTTTACCGCCGCCCTAATGCTTCTTATCAATCCATATATTTTGATTTGGGATGCCGGTTTTCAGCTTTCATTTTTAGCAACGATAGGGCTCGTGTATTTATCGCCAATTTTGCGTTCTGTCGTTCTGAGCAAAGCGAAGAATCTGTCGCGAAAATTTAGTGACGCAAAGATCCTTCGCTTTGCTCAGAACGACAAATGGTTGGACGGTGTGCTGGGACAAACCTTAGTTTCTACTTTTTCCGCGATAATTATTACCTTACCCTTAATTCTGTATCAATTCGGTCGGTTGTCTGTGGTGGCGCCTTTAGCAAATATTCTGGTTTTGTGGCTTATTCCATTTTTAATGTTATTTAGTTTTTTGTCTGTTATTTTTTCTTTTTTATTTTACCCTTTAGGGCAAATAATTGCTTGGATTACCGGTGTTGGTTTAAATTATGTTATAATATTAACACAGTGGTTGGGAAAAAAGAGTTGGGCTGCCACTGAAGTGAAAATATCGCTATGGGTAATGTTGTTGGTTTATGTGATATTATTTTTTATATTGGCAAAAGTATATGTTAAAAAAAATAAAAATATTACCATCGGATAAGGGTTATAATTTAGCGGCTCAAGATTACGATCGCAAGGAAACATATTTAAATAGTTTTGAGAAAGATTTAATTCTGCCTCTTTTGGATGATATTTTTGGTAAAAAGATTTTGGACGTTGGCGCCGGTACCGGTCGATTAACTTTACGCCTCGCCAAACAAGGGGCTTTTGTTACCGCCTTGGATATGTCGGGTGAGATGTTGAAGGTAATGGCCGGCAAAAGTCCCCACGTTGAATTGGTTGTAGGTGATGCCGAAGACCTGCCTTTTGAAAAGAATTCCTTTGATTTTGTGATAGCTACTTTTCTGATTGTGCATTTAAAGAATCCGATGCGTTTTTTTGATGAAGCTTATCGGGTGCTTAAGGATGGTGGACGATTACTTATTACCAATATCAACCAGAAAGATCCGCCGGAAATAAAAACCAAAGAGGGGGTAATCAAGATTGAATCATATTATCATCGACCGGAAAAGATTATTGGGATGCTTCAGGAGTTAGCTTTTACGATTGAGAAAGAAAAATTTGTGAAAGAAGGAGAAAACTGGGTGAATCAAATAATTTTAGCCACGAAATAACTATGAGGAGGATTGTTAGTATTTTATTAGTGTGTCTGGCTTTGGTTTTGGGCTTATTTTTTTATACAAGATGTTTTTCGTTTACCGGGTTTCGCATAATTTTTTTCAATGTCGGTCAAGGAGACAGCGCTTTGATTCAGTTTGATAATGGTCAGAAAATGTTAGTGGATTGTGGGCCTGATAGAAAGGTGTTATCTAAATTAGGAAAGTATTTGCCATTTTATGATCGTACCATTGATTATTTATTGGTAACTCATTTTGATAATGATCATTATGGTGGCTGTGCGGATGTAATTAAGCGATATAGAATTGGCACAATAATAGAAAATGGGGTAAAAAAAGAGGGCGATAGTTATTGGATGGTGTGGAATGAAAAGAATAAGGAAAAAGGAATAAAAAATAAAGTGATAAATGGAAATGAAGTAGTTAGTATTGCTAGTACAACTTTGGAGTTTTTTTCGCCTGATTCCGGTCTCCGGATGTCTGAAAAAGATAAAGACAGTAATAATTTATCCATTGTATTTAAACTAGTCCATGCTAGTACGACGGCTTTGTTTATGGGTGATGCCGAAATCCCTCTAGAGCAAGCAATTATACAGAAGTATTGTAACAACTCAACTTCTTGCCCAGCAATTCGCGTTAATTATCTCAAGATTGGTCATCACGGTAGCGATAGTAGTAGTGGCGATGATTTTTTAGCGGCAGTTAGTCCGAAAATGGCTGTTATTTCTGTAGGTAAAAATACTTTTGGTCATCCATCTTTACGTATATTGAAGCATTTAGAGCGGTTAGAAATTGAGGCATGGAAAACAGACGAAAAAGGTGATATAATAATAAAATGAAAAGCAAAAATTATAAATTGAAGTCCTTTTATTTGGGATTAGTCCTGGGGTTATTTTTGTTACCAACCCAAATTTGTTGGGCAGAAATAATCGACATTGATAGCGATGGTTTATCTGATGATGATGAAATTAATATTTACCATACCGACCCCAATAATTCGGATACCGACGGTGATGGTTATGATGATGGTATTGAAATCATTAATGGTTATTCGCCTTTAGTAGTTAATAAGAAAATGATGGAAGTTGATACTGATAATGATGGTTTGAATGATTATTTAGAAATCTCTTTAGGAACCGGCATTAATAATCCGGATTCTGATAGTGATGGTTACAAAGATGGAGTCGAAGTTTATAGTGGGTTTAATCCATTGAAAGGAGGGAGTAACCGTAGCATAACGCGACATGTGGAAGTAGATTTGAGTACGCAAAAATTTTATTATTTTATGAACGGGATTAAATTAGGTGAAATGCTAACTTCTACCGGACGTCCCGCTGTGCCTACTCCCAATGGGGAATTTAAAGTATTGCGTAAGGTCTTGGTAAAAACTTACCGTACTGTTACCGGGGGTAGTTATCCCAACACTAAATGGAACATGTTGTTTGAGTCTAAAACTGGTTTATATTTGCATGGTGCTTATTGGCATAATGATTTTGGTATTCGTCCCAGAAGTGGTGGGTGTATTAATTTGGCCTATAAGGACGCCGAACAAATGTATCAGTTTTTGGATGTGGGTGATAAAATTAAAGTTTACGGAAAAACACCCAATGGCACTGTTAAAATAACTAGCCGATCATAAAATAAATTCGATTTCAAAGGGATCCCATAAAAAGCGTATTTTAATAGTCGAGTTAGCTCCGCCGACATAATATCTGACAATTTTGATACCACTATAAGTGGTGGAGTATTACAGTCTATAATAAAACACCCCGACTTTATGTCGAGGTGTTTTTGATGATATTATTATTTGATTTCTTTCATTTTTCTTTTAAAGTCTTTATCGCGTAAGAAGTTTAATTTAGCGCGGCGAGCAGCGTATTTTTTGACTATATCAATTTTGGCGATTACCGGAGATTTGATTGGGAAGATTCTTTCTACCCCCACTCCTTCAGAGATTTTTCTTACCGTAAAGGTGGCGCCAGCTTCGCCTTTGTGGCGTACGGCTATAATTGTGCCCTCAAATATTTGGATACGTTCTTTTTCTTCGCCTTTGGCATTGGTTTCTTTAATTTTTTGATGAACTTTCACCACCATGCCGGGTTTAAGTTCGAGTTTGATTTCTTCAGTCATAAAATTAATTAACAATGAACAATTAACAATGAACAATTAACAAATTGGCCGTTGGCTTGTTAGTTGCTAATTGTTAGTTGTTAATTTTAAGGTGGGCTTATTCTATAACAATTGCGATTTTTTGTCAAGTATGACTTGCCGCTAATCTGGCTTGGATAATTTGGGCTACTCGGTCAATAGTTTCATTCAATTTTCCTTCTTTATTTACAATTTGATAGTCATAATCACGTGATTTAGCGATTTCATTTTTAGCGATTTGCATGCGTTTTTCAATAATAGCCGGGGTGATGCCACCGCGTTTGGTGATGCGCTTTTTTAATATATCTAAACTTTCCGGCAGCAAAAAAATTGATAAATGCGGAATGGCGGATTTGTCCAAGTTGTGTTTACCGTTAACCTCAATTTGAGTGAGCACCAAATTATTATGTGCTAAATCATTTTTTAGATATTGGCTTTCGGTGCCATAATAATTTTCTGCATAAATATTGTATTCAACCAGTTCGTTGTTCTTGATTTTTTCTTCAAATTTTTTTTGACTGACAAAGTGATAATCTACTCCATTTTTTTGACCTGGTCGAGGCGGTCGTGAAGTTGTGGTAACCAAACGCGTTGAACCGGGGAATATATTAAGCAAGGCGTTGATTACCGCATCTTTGCCGCCGCCGGAAGGCGAGGAAATAACCACCAAGAGTCCGGACGATGTTGGCATATATTATTTAAGTAATTTTAAGAATTCTTTCAGTTCTTCGGGTAATGTTGATTCAAAAGTCTGTTTTATGCCATGTAAATCAGTGAAGCCCAATTTAACGCAGTGCAAAAACAATCGGCCGCATTTTTTATCCCATTTAGTGGGGCGTTTTTTTTGGTAGTAAATTGGATCAGCTACCACCGGATGATTGTAAGCGAGCATGTGGGCGCGGATTTGATGCATACGACCGGTGTGCAGGGTAACGCGTAAGAGTGTAAAATTGATAAAACGTTTTTCCACCAAAAATTCGGTTAGAGCTTTTTTGCCCTCCTCATATTCTTCTCCTTTTCTAGTCTTGGGCAAAGATACCATGCGGTCATTTTCGCCGCGATCAATAGGAAAATTAATTTCTCCCCAATCTCGGGCTACCCGGCCGTGCACCAAGACTAAATATTCTTTTTCAATGGTATGATTTTTGAATTGATTTTTTAAATTATCAAACATTGGTTGGGTACGCGCTACTACTAATAGCCCTGACGCTTCTTTATCCAGACGGTGTACAATCCCGGGGCGTGCCGGGTCGCTTGCCCGGCGTAGCCCGCCGTGGGCGGGCGAAGACTGGTCACCAACTTTTTTTATTTTGGGATATTTTTTTACTAGAATTGCAGCCAGTGAATCAGGTTCATTTTTGGTGGTAGAATGGGTAAGCATGCCCGAGGGTTTGTTGACGACGATGTAGTCGGCAGTTTCCATCACGATACGCATGTCATCCTGAGCGTCGCGCCCCAAAGGGGCCCCTCCGGGGAAGGATCCCTTTCCGGTTATTAAGGGATTCTTCGGTCGCTTTGCTCTCTCAGAATGACAGACGATTTTATCGTCCATTTTTACGCGGTCTCCTGTTTTTTTAATTATTTTTTCATTCACCAAAATTTGTTCGGCAATAATCATTTTTTGCGTTTGACTACGGCTGAGTTTTAATTCGTTAGCCAAAAAAACATCCAGTCGTTCGCCGGCCGATTTTTTGGTAACTATAATATTTTTATTTTTTGTCATAGCGGGCGTAGATGATATTACCGTGAAGCCAGCTTATAATCTGTCGGTAGTGAAACTTTTGGTGCGCCTGGATGGGATCGAACCATCGACCCCTGCCTTATAAGGGCAGTGCTCTAACCACTGAGCTACAGGCGCAAGTGTGACTATCATACCACATTTTGAGGATTTTTCAAGGGGGAACCATGAGTTTAGGGTGTAGATCAATGCTAACAATATTGTTGCCAAAAGATTAAAATCGTGCTAGAATGTGGTCGTATGATTGATATTAATTTGTATATTTTCCAAAGAATTAATAGTCTTGCCGGTAAAAATAAATGGCTGGATGCTTTTGGCCGCGCTGGTGGAGAGTGGGTGATTTTTGGTATGTTAGGCTGGTTTTTTGTAATTAGCTGGTTGGCGATGCGCGCTAATTTACAAGTTTCAATTCGTTCAATTGGTATTTTGATGATTAGCAGTCTTTTGGGTTGGGTATTAAATTGGTTATTAGCCTTGTTTATTCACGAGCCGCGGCCGTTTGTAAAAGATCCCAATAATAATACCATGTTTCATCCGTTATTTCCTTCTTTGTTTAAGTGGAAATCTTTTCCTTCTGATCATACTATGTTTGCTTTTACTATTTTTTTTACAGCACTAGTATTACATCTGCCCCTCGTCTGGCCATTATTTGTTTTGGCATTGTGGGTCGGTTGGGGACGGATTTATGCCGGAGTGCATTATCCGGGCGATATTGTGGGTGGATTTGCCGTAGCGATGTTTGTTGGATCGGTTGCAAATTATGTGATTAATATTTTAAGGGTTTTTTAGTTATATGGGCTACGCCCATATAAGCTCATTTGCTCAGAAATGCACAAGTAAACTTGTCCATTTTTTCACTCATTTCGATTATGAAAGCCATTATTCTTGCCGGCGGACTGGGAACACGTTTGCGTCCGCTTACCGAAAATACACCAAAACCTTTATTGCCAATCAAAGGCCGTCCGATTATTGAGCATGCGCTTTTAAATTTTAAAAAGCATGGTATTAGCGATGTCGTTTTGTCCATTGGTCATTTAGCCGATAACATCAAAAATTATTTTGGCAATGGGGAGAAGTGGGGTATCAATATAACATATAGCATTGAAGATCAGCCGTTAGGAACAGGGGGCGCCCTCAAAAAAGCCACTCAAGGTATTGGGGGAACTTTTTTGGCCATCAACGGAGATAATTTAGCGGATTTTGACTGGACCAAAGCTATAGCTGATCACAAAAATAACCAAGCTAAACTTACTTTATCACTTTTTCCGGTAGAAGATGTGACCCAATATGGTATTGCGCATTTAGTTGATGGAAAAATTCTCAAGTTTATTGAGAAGCCAAAGAAAGAAGAAGCGCCTTCTAATTTGAATAATGCCGGTGGGTATATAGTGGAGCCGGTGGTTTTGAATATTTTACCAGAAGGGATATCTTCTATTGAGCGAGATTGTTTTGAAAAGTTGGCACTCCAAGGGGTGGTGTTTGCCCATATTCATCAAGGGCAATGGTATCCCACCGATACTTTGGAAAAGTATAATAAAGCCAACAATAATTTTGATCCAAAATGGGATTGATTTTTATTTATAGATAAGGTAGAATACCGATGTTTTCTCAAAGATTGATTGGCTCTTGACTTTTTTTGTAAAATATATTAAGATTATGCCCACATTGCCCAATGGTCAGCAGTCCGAAAATTGGCGTTTAGCCTTGAGGTTTATTAGTCAGTGTCCGATTTGTGGAACTAAATATGAAGAAAGCGAAGCTAGACTTACTGGTAAAAAAGAACACGCAAATTTAGTCCATATTACTTGTCTCAAATGTCATAGTTATTTTGTCGCCATGGTAATGGAAGTTGGCGCGGGCGTGAGTTCCATCGGTACGGTTACCGATCTTAGCAGTGATGATGTGAAGCGAGTATCGGATATGGCGCCGATTACTTTGGATGAAGTATTAGACGCGCACGATTCTATTCAAAGTTTGTTTTTGACAAAGTAAAATATAACTTTAAGAGGGGCTAGCAAATAATTTATTTAAATCATGTTTTATGGCTTATATTCTGAATGCGTTTTCTCGTCAGGAGAAAGTAGACAAAACTAGAAAAGACGGTAATATCCCGGCAGTGGTTTATGGTGCCGCTTCTGATGTTCATCATCTTAGCGTTAGTTATAAGGAGTTTGCCAAGTTGTTTAAAGACGCCAGTGAATCTACCCTGATTGATCTTAATATTGATGGTAGTTTGGCAGGTAAAATTTTGGTGCAAGATGTTCAGTTTGATCCAGTAAGTGGCAAGTTTTTACATGTAGATTTTCGTCGTATTGATATGAGCAAACCTATTACCACTACTGTAGAGATTATTTTTATTGGTGAGCCGCCGGTAGTAAAAGAAATGGGTGGTACCATCGTGCATAATGTAGAAGAAATTCAAGTAAAGTGTTTGCCCAAAGATTTGCCAGAGAGTATTAAAGTAGACTTATCAGTGCTTAAGACTTTTGAAGACATGATAAAAGTTAAGGACTTGCAATTACCCGTAGGCGTAGAAGTGCTTAGTCCGCCGCAAGAGAATGTGGTAGTCAAGGGTCAGCGCGCTTTGACTGAAGCAGAAATTAAAGCGATGGAAGAAACTGCCAAGACTGCCGATATTAGTAAGATTGAAGTAGCCAAGAAGAAAGAAACCGATGAAGAAGAAATGGCGGAGGGCGAAGCTGCGCCAGTGGAGAAGAAGGAAGAAAAGAAAGAAGAGAAAAAGTAATTTTCTGGTAATCAAAAAACGCAGAAGTAATCCTTCTGCGTTTTGGTATATAATAGATTTGGGATATTCCCAAAGGACCTCTTGGGGATTGGGAATTATTGTAGTATAATATTAAATATCTAATTTCTAATATTTTTTATGAGCAGAAGGTCGTTTATTTATTTAATCATTTTTTTTATTGGAATTATTGTTTTGTTATTAAGTTATATTCTGTATAATTATTTTTCTGGTCAGATAGTTTGGAAATCGGTTGAAAATATGGGGGTTATAGAGAAACATTATATTTATTTTGGACAATTAGATGGGCTAGGTAAAGAAGATCAGGCAGACATTGCGCCACCGGTAGTGGGGGTAATGATAGATAATCACCCAGACGCTTATCCGCAGTCGGGTATATCACAGGCTCCAATTGTTTATGAAGTCCCAGTGGAAGGTGGTATAACTAGATTTATGGCAGTTTATCCGGGAGTTAATTTTTCCGTTAATAAAGTTGGTCCAGTTCGTAGCGCGCGTCCATATTTTTTGGATTGGCTTGCTGAGTATGGCGATGCTTTGTATTTACATTCCGGCGGTTCGCCGGAGGCGTTGAGTTTAATAAAAGAACGCAAAATTTTTGATGCTAATGAATTTTGGTGGGGAGAGTATTATTGGCGAGATAACGATCAAGACGCTCCGCATAATTTATTTACCAGTAGTAGTAATTGGGGGGCGATTATTCGGGAGACTGGCGCCAAACATCCATTAGTTGCTTGGCAAGGGTGGAATTATTCTGATACTTTGGTAGTAACTAATACTCAGTTGGTGCGTGGTATAAAGATTAATTATACTTCTGGTTATAAAGTGGAGTGGACTTGGGATACTTTGAAAAATAGTTTTACACGCGCGGTGAATGGTTCGACTTCTACTTTTGAGAGTGAGATTGTGGCGCAAAATATTATTGTGCAATATGTCAATGTGCGATCGATTGATGAAATTGATCGAAAAAAAATTACCACTGTGGGAAGTGGCGAGGCGCGCGTATTGCGTGATGGATTTTTGATCCGTGGCAGTTGGAAAAAAGAAGACTTATCCAGCCGGACCAGATTTTATGATGAAAATAATCAAGAGATATCTCTAAAACCGGGAATTACTTGGGTGCAAATTGTGTCCAAGGACGCAGTGGTAGAAGTAACCAGTTAAAATTACAAATCAAAAAACTGGTCGCGAGCCAGCAGTTGCGCAAATTCCAAATCAATCATAAATATCAAATATTCAAATCAAAAATATTTAGAATTTAATATTTGTGATTTGGTATTTATTTGTAATTTGAGATTTAGGATTTAATATTTATTGTCGCCACTCGATCACGACCAGCCAAATCTTTTTTAATTTCAATACTTGCTTCGGGCAGGTATTTTTTTATAAGTTTTTTTAAAAGTGTGGTTTGGCGGGGATCGTATTCGATGAGAAGGATTAAGGAGTAAGGATTAAGGAGTAAAAGTGACTGAGTTTGTTTAAAGAGATCCTCGTATAGTTGTAGGCCTTGTTTGCCGGTGAATAGGGCTTGGGGCGGCTCGAATTGCAGTCCACGCGTTTCCATGGAGCAATTGTTTTTCCACTCTTTCCAGCCATAGGGAAGATTGGCAGTGATTACGAGTAAGGAGTAAGGAGTAAGGAGTAAGGAGTAATTTTTTAAAATAGGTGAGAGCAAGTTGCCGTGAAGGAATTTTATTTTGACTCCGTGTTTTTTAGCATTTTTTTTCGCCACCGCGAGCGCCGGTTTGGAAATATCAATTACAATTGCCACATTGTCATTCTGAGCCATGCCTACCGGCAGGCAGGCGAAGCCACGAAGTGGCGCAGCCGAAGAATCCCTTAGCGTTTTGATAATTGAAATCGGCACGCACCCGCTCCCAGCACCAACATCGATCAACACCATTTGTCGCTTGTTAATTGTTAATTGTTCATTGTTAATTCTGTCAATGGCTTCTTCCACCAATAATTCCGTCTCGGGTCGCGGCACCAGTACTCGCTTATCCACCAAAAAATCCAAACCAAAAAATTCTTTGTGGCCGGTGAGGTAGGCGATAGGCTCGCCTTTTTGTCGGCGCTTGCACAAAGCACGAATATTTTTTTCTTGCGCTTGCGTCAATTGGTAATCCGAGTGCGCCAAAACAAACGCTCGCGGCTTTTTGAGCACGTGCGCGACAATTATTTCAATATCTAGCGCGTTAATTTTTGAGTGTTGTTGAAGTAGAGTTTGTAGTTTTGACATATTCAAATAGAACGCGCGGGTCTTCGGTTCCCCAGGTGGTAATTTTTTCTAACCACCAGCCATTTTGTTCCAGAGTTTTATATAGTTGCACACCATTATCTAAGACAGAGTATAGAAATATCTTGTTATATTTCTCCAAATTATTTTGTTTATACCAAGTAGTTAATTCTTCGGGACTATGCTTTCGAAAATGATAATTTTGTTTTACATAGATTTCATCATCGTTCATATTTTTATAGGCCGGATCGCGGTAGCCGAGCATCGAAGTGCCGTCGTCAAATTTTAGATATCGTTCGATAGTCATTTTATCGATATAGCGATTATACGCAAATATTTTTTTATCGGTTGGGATAGATGAGTTTTTGATGTATTTGGCTAGAGCCACCCACTCGTTGTGACCTAGATTGCCCAATAGTAAGTAGTTTCCCGGTAGAAGTATTACTAAGATTAAAAATATTATTAACCATGATTTTTTAAAGAAATTGTTTAGAAAATATGCTGTTAGTAAGATGATGAAAGGCACTGAAGCGGCAAAAAATTTAATATGCCAAAATTTGAATGCCGCTGCGAAAATAAGCGGTCCATACGCCATAATGATGAGCGGCCAAGCGGATTTATTATTTTCTTTTTTGCTTTTGTTTATAAGTATCACAGTCGACCAGATACAAAATCCTATTATTATCAATAAACCGATGATGAAAACGGCATGAAAAAAAATATTTCGGAGCGGCGGTAAAAATTGATAGCCAACAAATGGTGATTGGATGAAAAAAATAAATTGCGAATAATTAATTGGCATGTTAAAAAACCACGATTCCGAGAAAAAAGTCACCGAAATTTTATTGATCATTGAAGGAACAAACCAAATCAGCCATAGAGCCATTGGTGCTATTAGGGCAAGAACGAATTTTTTTATATTATTATTACGATTAGGCACAAAAAATAAGCCGGCAAATTGGGCGGCGATAAATATCCAGCTGGTGAGGTGGACATAGATGAGCAGTGGATTTATTAATGACCAAAATATTAGGTAAAATATGGATCTTTGGGTGATATTATGAACGAAAATTCGGTAATAAATGATGGTCGAGGCGATGACAAGGAAAATTAAAAGCGCATAGCCTCTAGCGGTAGCTGAAAAGTGTATACAAAGCGGAAATAAGGAAAGAATCAAAGCGGCATAAGTGGCAATTTTTTGGTCAAAAATGATTTTACCCAATTTATAAATTAAGTAGATGCTTAGGATGCCAAAAATTGTGCTAGGAAGTCTGGCCCAAAATTCGGTAGCCGGAAAAATATACCACCACAATTTTAAGATAAGCATATGTAATGGGGGATTAGTTTCCCATGTCCAGAATTTTAAACTTTCCAACCAAGGTTTTTGACTATAGGTAAAACTGAACATTTCGTCCCAAGAAAACGCGCCATAATTAATAAGGGCATAAAGACGAATCAAAAAGGCCACCGTTAGAATGATTAAGAGTGGCCAAGGTTTTAGTATTTGTTTGAAATTCATATTAATGAGTTTTGAAATTTTTTACCAAGATTTTTATTCGCTATCCTCCGCTTCGCGCAGCGCTTTGATTATCGGTTCCAAATTGCCATCCAAAATGGTATTAATATTATTCCAACTTTCTTTGATGCGATGATCGGTAATGCGGTCTTGGGGAAAGTTGTAGGTGCGAATTTTTTCACTGCGGTCGCCGGTGCCGATTTGATTTTTTCTTTTTTCGGAAAGTTCTTTTTCTTTTTTTTCGCGTTCTACTTCGTATAAACGCGAGCGCAACACGGCCATGGCCTTTTCGCGGTTGGCAGTTTGAGAGCGTTCGTCTTGGCATTGTACTATGGTATTAGTGGGCACATGCACAATCCGCACAGCCGAGTAGGTGGTATTGACGCTTTGTCCGCCGTGGCCGCCGGCGCAAAAAGTATCAATACGCAAATCTTGCGGATTAATTTTAAATTCGGTTTCTTCAATTTCAGGCATTACCGCCACGGTGATGGTGGAAGTATGGATGCGTCCGGATTTTTCGGTTTCGGGCACGCGTTGCACGCGATGTACACCCATTTCATATTTTAAATCTTTATAAACGTTTTTTCCTTTTATTCCAAAAATAACTTCTTTAAATCCCCCAATACCAATGCGATTAGTGTCGTATAATTCTACTTTCCAGTTTTTATTGTCTGCATATTTGGTATACATACGATATAAACTAGCGGCAAATAATGCCGATTCGTCTCCTCCCACTCCAGCGCGGATTTCCATAATTACATCTTTTTTGTCCATTGGATCACTTATCCTGGTAAGGTTGCCAAGTTCTTTTTCCAGTTGGATTTTCATTGTTTGCAGTTCGGGCAATTCTCCCGCCGCGAGTTCGCGCATTTCGGCGTCAGTTTCGGAAATAATGATTGCTTGGGTTTCGGTCAAGCTCTTTTCTATTCCTTCCAATTTTAAAACTACTTCATAAGCCGGTTTTAAATCATTATATTCTCGTGATGTTTCTTTAAGTTTTTTGGAGTCGTTAATAATCGCCAGGGATTGGAGGTCGGTTTCAAGAGTCAAAAATTTGGATTTTAGGTCGAGATATTTTTGTAACATACGAAAGGAGTAAGGAATAAGGAGTAATAACAACCGACTCACTTATTCCTTATTCTTTACTCCTTAATTAAAAAACAGACCCGGGTTTATTATATACCATAAGTCTGTTTTTTGAAATACCAAAGCTAACCTTTTTTCTCGGCTTTTTTTGCAACTTTTTTGGCGGCCACGGCAGCCTTTTTGACTTTCTTGCCTTTACGGACGGCAGCAGCAGCGGTTTTCTTACCGGCACGTACGGCAAATTTTTCTACGCGGCGGGCGGTATCTACAAAGCGTTGTTTGCCAGTGTAAAACGGGTGGCAAAGATTGCACATTTCCACGCGGATTTCTTTGAGAGTGGATCCGGTGGTAAATTTGTTGCCACAAGCGCAGGTAACCTGACAGTCATTGTGATACTCGGGATGAATTTTGGATTTCATATGAAGTATGTCATCCTGAGCGTAGCGAAGGATCTGTCGCGGTAACTCAGATAGATTCTTCGTTTCACTCAGAATGACAATAAATATTTAGTGTGCTAATAATATCACGTGGTCGTTAATAAGTCAAGGGTCGTGAATACTGGTGCGTTGACCGGTGAAAAAGTGTAAAAAAGAAAACGACGGGACCTTCGTCGTTCTTTACTTATTAAAGGTGCATTTTAGCCAGCCAAAGGGGATTGGCTGGCGGTTGCCCAGAATGGGCTTGGCGGGGGCTAAATCAAAAGGCCTTAATTTAGTCTTTATTACATTAGTTCTTTCGAGCGGTTTTGTCAACGGTCTTGACATTATTTGTGTGATATTATATACTGTCAACACTTTTATCACTCACCCGTCTTCGCTTCGCTATGCCGGGCAAGTTAGCTTTTGCTAAATAGACCTGATTGTTAGATGAAGCATTTTTTCCTCTCTTGGGCCACCCCGAGGGTTGGGCGGGGAGGACTAAGGAAAATATTATGTTTAAAATGCCGTCTCTTTTAGAGATGCTAACTGCCGGAGTTCACTTCGGTCATCAAACATCACGCTGGCACCCCAAGATGAGTCAGTACCTTTTTGGTAGTCGCAACGGCGTGCATGTGATTAATTTAGAGAAGACTCAAGAAGAGCTTCAGAAAAGTTTGGACTACGTCAAAACCTTAGCTAGCCAAGGCAAGGTTATTTTGTTTGTTGGCACAAAAAAGCAGGCCAAAGTTTTAATTCAAACTGCAGCCGATGCTTGTGGTATGCCATATATTACCGAGCGTTGGATTGGCGGACTTTTAACCAATTTTCCGGAAGTACGAACCCGTTTAAAAAAATACAAAAATCTCAAAGAACAATTTGCCACTCATGAAATTGAACGTTATACCAAAAAAGAGCAGGTGCGCAAACAAAAAGATTTAGAAAAGATGGATCGTTATCTTTTGGGCATTGTCGGTTTAGATAAAATTCCTGACGCGATTTATATTGCTGATATGCGTACCGAAAAAACTGCTATTGCCGAAGCCAACCGTATGAATGTACCAATTGTGGGGGTATGCGATAGCAATGTCAATCCCGAAAAAGCCGAATATATTATTCCAGCTAATGACGATGCGGTTAACGCCATAAAAATGATAGCTGATTTATTGGCAGTGGCGGCTAATGAAGGCAAGGCGGATTGGGAGCAAACGAAATTAAAGATGGCTGCAGAAAAAGTCAAAGAAGAAAAAACCGCGCCGGTGCGCGCCAAGGTAGAAAAGATTGAGCGCCGCGCCGTTAAGATTGCGGAGAGTGTATAAAATACTTTATCCAACTGTCATTCTGACCCCGCCTTGGCGGGGGAAGAATCCCTTCAACTTTCAGGCGACAAGGGATCCTTCCCCGAAGGGGTCCCCTTGGGACGCCCGCTCAGGATGACAAAAATAAATTAATACTTCTATATGTCAATTACCGCAAGCGATATCGCAAAACTTAGAAATTCGGTGGGCGCCGGTATGATGGATTGTAAGGTTGCGCTCGAAGAAGCTAATGGCGACATGGATAAGGCCGCCGAGATTTTGCGCAAAAAAGGTATTGTGAAAGCCGCCAAGCGCGCTGATAAAATTGCCGCCGAAGGCACTACTATCGTGAAGGTGGCTGATAATACTGCCGTGATAGCCGAAATAAATTGTGAGACCGACTTTGTAACCGGTAGTGATGACTTTAAAAAATTAGTCGATGATATTGCGGATAGTCTTTTGGTTCAAAAGCCGGCTGATTTGGATAGTGCTTTAGTGGGCGGAATAAATGAAAAAATTTCTACCGTAGTAGCCAAAATTGGCGAAAAAATTTCTTTACGCCGTTTTGTCGTGGTAGAGAAATCTGATAGCGAAGCCTTTGGTGATTATTTACATATGGGCGGTAAGATTTCCGTGCTTACCGTTCTTACTGGCACTACCGATTCGGCTCTCGCGCGTGAAGTTGGTATGCATGCCGCCGCCGCTTTTCCCAAATATCTCAACCGGGCTGAAGTGCCAACTGAGATTTTGGACAAAGAAAAAGAAATCGCTTCGGTTCAGCTTAAAGCTCAAAACAAACCGGCCAATATTATTGAAAATATTTTGAAAGGCAAAGTGGAAAAATATTATACTGAAGTTTGTTTGGTTGATCAGCCCTATATTAAAGATGAAGAAAAATCTGTCGCCAAGTTTTTGGAAAGTAAGGGCACCGGTATTGCCGTGAAACAATATGTGCGTTATGAATTGGGCGAGGGGATTGAGAAGAAAGAGAAGAATTTTGCTGACGAGGTAAATGAACAATTGAAGTAAGCTGGGAGCCGAAGAATCTATTAAGAGTTTAAAGACGTTCGTTTAATGCGAGCGTCTTTTTACTTATCCACACCCCCCTATCTAGTAGGCTAAAAATATGGTATAATATAAAGGTTAAATTAATTTTATTAAAAGTATGTCTACTAAAAATAGTGTTGGGAAATTTTTGGTTACTCAAAAATTTAGTTCTTATATTGTGCCATTTTTGTTTGTCGCTGTTTGTCTGGGTGTGTATGTTTCTTTGGTATTTTTTCATTCAGCTCAAGCTACCATTAGTTTGGTGGTTGCTCCTAAGACCGCTGGTACTGATGACCGAGTAGGGCGCGACAACGCTATTTGGACTATTACCGGTACTACCACAGCCGAGCTTAGTCGTGGCGATGTTATTCAATTAGTTTTTCCCGAGGGAGATTCTGACCAGCCATTTGATTTGAGCAATGTGGCGACTTCTACGGTGACGACGACGGGGTTTGAATTGTATAGTAGTTTGCTTACTACAAGTGCCAATCTTTATGTCACTTCTAGTTGGTCAGAAGATGCAACTGGGGTACCAAATAGTTTTTCTAGTTTTGAAAATAGTGAATTGGCGTCAACTACACTTACAGGACCTTTTCAATTTTATTCTGCTCCCCCTGGTGCTGATGTTTCTTATGAAGTAACAAGCACTGCTTATGATGGTGACCAGGCAGTTTATATGGAAGCCAATGATAATTTAGTTTTGATTATGTCGGGAGATCATAATGGCGGTTTAGATTTAACAGCCAATGGTGGCTCTACCAGTACATCACATACTATTTCTGCTTATGTAATGGGCAAAGGTATGTTTTTAGCAATTAAAAGTAATGCCAACGGTGCAGAAGGAGTTGATGATCAAATTTGGAATTTTACCAATTCAACTTGGGACACATTTTCCAACCCACCTAGTGCTGAACAATTACAAATTTATAGTTCCGCTTCTGGTACTATTAGCGAAACCGAGTGGACTAGAATTTCTTATACAATCACCAGTACTCCAAATAAATATCTCGAAGTAGAGATGGGTGAATATATTGGTAGTGCTGGCTATAATGCAGCCGGAGATTGGGCGATTGTTGATGCATTACAAGTAGAAGATGGAAGTACAGCCTCTACTTATATGTATGGTGATGCTACTTCTGGTGCTGATACTTCAGCCTTAAGCATTTCTACCAGCACAAGAACAATTTATGGTTTTGTTAGTAGCACTCTTTCATCTGGCTCGGCTTTTACTTTGGAGATACCAAGTGTGGTTAACTCCACCGGCGCCATTACTGATTTGACCGATTTAACTTGGACTATGAAGATGGGGACTCCTGTAGATTCTAACGATCCCGCCGGTGAATTGTCGGAGGGTTATGCTTCAATTACTGCGACTGATTCGTTGGTGCGGGGTGGAGAAGATTTACCATTGGATGCTAATTCTGATATTACTCTTTCTGATTACACCATTTCGGCTACTGGCACCACTTACACTTTCAGTTTTACTGCTACCACCAGTATTCCAGTGGGTGGAAAAATCGGGGTTAATTTTCCGAGTGGGTTTGATATTTCTGGAGCGACAGTGGCTACGCAAAGTGATGTTAACAATTTAGTTTATACAGAGGAAGGTGATAATTTATTATTGAATGGAGATTTTTCTAATTGGACAACGTTGGTATACCCACCAACCTCCACACCGGAAAATTGGACTTTTACTGCTACCGGAGATCTTACTGTTTCACCGAATTTCTCGTCCTCTACTGCCGAAAATTATGAAGGATTAGAGGAAGGAGAATATGCAGCTGAGGTTTTTGGCGGTGATTCGAAGGATGATCATGGTTCTGATAGTTTAGTATTTGCCCAATCAGTAAGTACCACAGTGGGCGTGGGTTATCAGGTGAGCTTCAAATTAAAAAAGATTGATAGCGAATTAGATGAAACCAATACAACAACTATTAATTTGTATTTTACTGATAATGTAATTCCTCAAAGTTCTACCAAAATTTATAATTTTGATAATGGTGAGTGGAATGTTTTAGGGGGACGTCCGAGTGAAGCGCAGATTTATACTTTGGGGGTTGATTCAGAGGTTATTACTACCAGTTATCAAACATTTATTTTGCCCACTTTTGTTGCTACAACTACTAACACTGCTTTGTTAATTGGTGTTTCTGGTGATATAACTATTTATATTGATAACATAGAATTTTATTCGGTGGCTGGCTATAGTGGCAGTGGCACCCCAGCCACAGTTGCTAACACAGCTTTTTCCACCTCCACTAGTTATGGACGCAATGAAGTTATCTTAACCACTGGTGGTGCTTCCACTACGGCGGGCGATAAAATAACAGTGGAGATTGGTGGCATCACCAATCATGCTACGGCTGGTGATTATGATGAATTTTATCTTTACACCACTGATGCTAATAATGGTTTACTTGATGGTTCGTATGCATTTGATGATTTTTCTGAGGCTATTCCAATTGAACGTGTTACTATCGCTGCTCTTACTTGTGACTCCGTCTCTCATGCGGCTACCTACAATGCGTATCCTACTTGCGGTGCGGCCAGTTGTGCTAGTGGTTATACTTTGTCTGGTTCAGGCGGTAGCGCGACCTGTGTGGCGCAAAGCGGCGGCGGGGGAGGGGGATATGTCGCACCTGTTATTCCCACTTTAGGATTGGTACCGGTAAAAGTAATTTCTGTTATAGATGGAATAGCTAAATTAGAATTTTCTGCTAGCAATGCTTATCAGTTAGCTGTATCAGAAAACATAAATTTTCTCGTCGCGTCTTGGCAACCTTATACTTCTACAAAAGATTTTCAATTATCTTCCGGTACGGGTGACAAAAGAATATATGTTAAGTTTAGATCCTCTGCCGGCGGCGAAAGTGCGATAGTATCTGCGCTGGCCACCGTTGGTGCGGTGGGTCAAGTTACCGTCCCCACCCCAGTCGTTGTTGATGATAGTCAATCATCCCAGACCAACAATGTTGAGTCAACCGACAATACTATCAAATTGCAAAGTAAATATTTTTTCACTCGCAACTTATATCCCGGCATGCGCGCTGCCGATGTGAAAGAATTGCAGAAGGTATTAAAGGAACTAGGTTACTTTGATTATTATACATTTACTACTTATTTCGGTCCGGTAACTAGAGCGGCGGTGGTGAAATTCCAAAAAGATCATAATCTCAAACCTTATCCGGGTTGGATGGGTCCGGGGACAAGGAAGGCAATAAATGAGTTGTAGAGATTGGAAAAATAATCTATGAAAAAAGGAACGGTGAGTAACCGTTCCTTTTGATAAAAAAAGCCCGACACTTGAGGTGTCGGGGTTGGGTTGAAAGAGCGGGGGCTAGAGCCAGCCGAGGTGTTCTAGCGCAAGGTAAGTTACGCAGGTGGAGACACTCTCGACGGCGATACCAGCTTTGAGGGCATTTCGCCACTCGCTAAGTTTCATAACGAATACTTTTGCGAGTTCATTTTCGTCGAGTTTAGACCATTGGCGTACAACAGGTCTCTTTATACCGCCCAGGAATAGATAACCTGAGCCGTTATATTGTCGTCCGCTTGCGGCCTGCGGAATGCCTTTAGCTAGAGGGTATATCCAGTCTAGCTCAAGTCCAGTTTCCTCGAGAAATTCGCGTTTACCAGCATCGGCGTAAGTTTCGCCTTTTTTTGGTATACCTGATGGGGGGACGATGGTGATTGTTTCGCAACCGTGTTTCCATTCGGCTACGAGTGGCACGTAGTTTTCGCCATCATGTTCAATGAAGGCGATAGTTGTAGCCCATGGTTTCCCTACCCCGCGAAATCCGGTGAAAGGCTTGTCGGTTGATGGGTTTTTTAGAAACAACACTTCTTGTTTCGGTCCGAAGCGGAGTGCTTCTTCGATTTCGTTTTTGGTGAGATCTCGTTTGAGATACTCGCTCATGTTGACAGTGGGGGCGAGTTTTTCCCACGGTACAATACCGAGCTCGTTGGCAATGAAGTCTGGCAATTCGCTCGCACTCACCACTGGATAATCAAAGATTGTTTCTCGAGCCACTTTATCCTCCACTTTTCTATGTGAGAATGACATCCTTTATGTCATCCTTTGGATTGTATTCTTTGTTGGCCACAACCAGCAAAGTGGCCCCTGGCCGGAGCGCCTTGAAAGCATGAGTCGTTCCCGGATGGACAATTAATATTTCTCCACCCTTAAGAACAACCTCTTTGGTTTGATATTGATTACGGAAAGAGAAACGAAAAATTTCTTCATTTTTGTTTCCGATAACCAGAAATATTTCTGTCCTCTGGCTCTCGGGGGTGTGAAAATGATTTCCTAAAATCTCTCCCGCACCTTTCGCTTCTATGATACTGATTGTTGCCGTTTCAAACGGCGACATCAGTATAAGTTCAGCGATTTTGCGCCTGGCGTCATCGGCGCAAGTTGTTAGTTTTGGGAATTCAATTCCCAATTTTTTGTCCTTCATTCTATCCTCCATTCAATTGTCAAAGAGCACCCTATTGGCGCTCATGTTAAGTTAGCCAAAATTGTTTAAGGGATAGGTCATCGTAGCACATTTTGAGCTTTTTGTCAATAGCGAAAAGAGTAAGGAATAGTTAGCAAAACCTTGGACAATATTACTAATTTATTTATTCTTTATTCCTTAATCCTTACTCTTTATTTATCCACACCCTGTGGGTTTTACCCCCTTGACAGGTTTATAGCGAAATGATATTATCTTGGAGCTAAGATTTAATATAAATCCCGGCAATAAAGCAACCTCACAATTAAACAAATATTTCTAAGTCCCGGTCTTCACTTCGTTTCGCCCGGCAAGCTCCAAAACAAAATGGCTTGCCCAGCGTAGTTTCGAAGGAACGAAGCTGGGATACTGGAAAGAGAAAAGAGGAATCAAAAGTTTGATTACTCTTTTTTCTTTCTCTTTCAACTGTCATTCTGAGTGAAACGAAGAATCTAGATCCTTCGCTGCGCTCAGGATGACAGCTAGACAAAGAACAGATCGTTGACAACACAAAATGTGACAAGAACCATAAGTCTATTCTAAAATCAATCTCTCTCGATTAATTTCGGGAAAGGGATTAAATTTATTAAAGACCTTTCGAGGAATTTAATAAATCATAGAAATCTTAAACTTGTCTTCTAAATAATTTAGAGCAAGATTCAAACATCATATAATGAGTAAGCGAATCGTTTCGTCTTTGACGGAGCATTAAGATTTGCTTCGCTCATCTTTTTTGAGAGTTTGATCCTAGCTCAGGATGAACGCTGGCGGCGTGTCTAAGGCATGCAAGTTGAACGTGGTCTTGGTAGCAATACCGAGATCTAGTAGCAAACGGGTGAGTAACACACTGGTAACCTGCCTCCGAGACGGGGATAGCCTGGCGAAAGCTAGATTAATACCCGATAGTAATGCGAGGACATAAGTCATTCGCATTTAAACAGTTTTTTGCTCGGAGAGGGGCCTATGTCTGATTAGCTAGTTGGTAGGGTAATGGCCTACCAAGGCTATGATCAAGTAGCAGGCGTGA
>Ga0172381_10001183_pt1 | contig 31345 bp, 38 predicted proteins | sample Leawel6488metaG_FD_119754 | JGI IMG/M metagenome (GOLD analysis project Ga0172381, IMG submission 119754) | Leachate microbial communities from a municipal landfill in Southern Ontario, Canada - Leachate well 64-88 metaG | ecosystem: Engineered > Solid waste > Landfill > Unclassified | place... | reverse complement strand
TGAGCCTTGAAGGTATTAAGCCGGCTTACTGAGTCGTTAAACTTCGCGGTCTGGTTGCTAATCCATGTTAAGAGGTCGCTTATCAGGCCGTTAAGGACTGCAAGGACCGCGGCCTTTGTAGCGGACCAAACCACTAAAACCTGAGTTTTAAACGTTGTTACCCTGTTTATTGCATCTGCGAATTTAATAACAAGGTTGTTAATCCATGTTAGTAGATCGTTTATTAATGCTGTCAGTATCGTAAAGACTGCGGTTTTTATGGCGGTCCATGCTGCCGTTGCTTGATTTTTAAAAGTGTCTATGCTCAGTATAGCGTTTTGTAATCTAGCAAGCAGGTTAACCGCAAACTGTGAAACATAATTTATTATCTCAGTAATTGCAGTATTGAAGGCCGTTTTAATGATAGTCCATAAAATACCAAACTGGTCTTTTAATTTCGTAAGCGAGTTACTTAAGGCGGTCCCTAAATCAGCAAAGGCGGTCTTGAGGTCCCCGCCTGCTTTTATTATTGCGTTCCAGGTATCCCCCAAAGCCTTCCAGAGGGCCTTAGCCTGTGTAATGATAAAGTCTATAGCGGCCTTCGTTTTTCCCTGAATATCGAACCAGTTTTGAGTCCAAGCGACCGTAAAGAGGGCGATAACTCCGACTATTATAAGGATAGGGGCCGAGATCCCGGCGATTGCTGTAATTACCGCCCCCACGGCGGTCTGTGCTGCAGCAAAGGCCACGGACAATATACCCCCGGTTCCGAGGGCTGCCGCTATCGCCCCCACGGCGCCTACTACCGCCCCCGCCACGACTAAGAAGGGGCCAAGGGCTGCAATGAAAGCAACAATAGCAAGCATTACAACCTTGACGGGCTGCGGAAGGGTGTTAAACGCCTCTGCAACATCGGCTATAAACTCAATAGCTGATTCAAAAGCAGGTATAAGAGTATCAGTAAGCAGGGGCACTAAAGTATCCTGAATAACCGGGAGAAGCCTTAAACCCATTTCCGTAACGGCGTTTTTTATGTCCGCGCTCATTGCGTCAAAGCTTCGGCTTGAGGTCTCGCTCATTTTGTTAAAAGCGTCGTCCGTTGCTCCGGTCGTGTCGGTCATTTCGCCCATGACCTTGTTTAATATTTCGCCGTCCCTTGATGTAAGGGATAAAACGGCGTTCCCGGCCTCTACACTTCCGAACATGTCCGAGAGCCTGGCGTCGGTCTCGTCGGTATTAATCCCGAGGGTCTTAAGGGCCTCTCCTACGGTCCCCCCTTCCCTCTGAAAATCCTTAAAGGTCTTTCCTGTCAGAGACTCGAATTCAAGAGCCAGGCCGCTTGTAGGGTCTGCGAGCTCCATCATTCTGTCTTGTAACTCTTTCGCGGCCGGGCTTGTAGATGTAAAGCCGTCGCTCATAAGCCCCAAAGCATCCTGGAGGCTTCCGCCCTGCGCTATGAACTGCGGGAAAGTTACCCCGGCGATTTCCTCAAAGGTCGCCGCCGCCCCGCTCCCTTCCTTTGAGAGCTCAACAAACATCTGCCTTAACTGAGCGGTTGCAACGCCCGTGGGGGTCCCCTGAGCGGTCATGGCTGCAAGGGCTCCGGTTACCTCTTCGAGGGGAACCCCGAGGCTTGAAGCTGTAGGTATTACCTCGTATAGGCTTTTCTGCAATTCCTCAAAGGTAGTTTTTCCTAATCTGACCCCGGTAAAAAGAATGTCTGAGGCGTTGGCTACGTCGAGATTTTCCGCCCCGTATGCGTTAACTATAGAGGTGAGGGCGTCAACAGAAACGCCCAGATCTGTGTTTCCTGCAATAGCGGCTTTTTGTGAAGCTTCAAGAAAAGAAAATATGTTATCTGTAGGAACCCCGGCGCTTATAGCGTCATACATAGCCGGCAGGACCTCTTCGGTCGGGATCCTCATATCTTTAGCAAACTGCAGGGTATCGGCCGACATTTCGCTAAAAGCAGCTTTTGAGAGGTTAGGCACAAGGGTGTAAACCTGAGCCATACCCTTTTCGAAGTCTGCTCCCATTTTAGCCGCTGCAACAAAGGCCGCCCCCCCTGCAAGGATCGGAGCGGTTACCCCCGTGGTTAATGATGTACCTGCAGAAGATAGGCTTTTACCAACATCTTGTAATTTTTTCCCGGCCCCCGCCACTTCGTCCGTAGCCTGTTTTATAGTCTGCGAAAATTTCGACATATCGCCGGCTATGCTAACTATAAGTTCAGTAAGTGACATAGGAACACCGTTTTTTAAAAGAATATAGTTAAGCCTGTACCGGCCTAACTATTTTCATTAAGTATCGTTTTTTAGTGTCGTTTTTTATTTGCTTACTTTCCAGGCGTCGCCCTCGTTTTTAGCTTCCGGGTGAGCCTGTTTAAATTCGTTGAGCCCTGTAACGCCCTGGTTATCGGACCCCTGAGCCTTCGGTTTTTTTCCGCTCATTATTTCGCCTAATATCCCCCAAAATAAACGGGCCTCTGTCTCTTTTGCTTTCCAGCCGTACTCTCTAAACTGTACTAATTGGTCAAGGCTGTAATCATAAAGCAGTTTATGAGGATCCGAAAACGGATAAATAACACAAAGCTCTGAGATCAATAACATAACATCTAATTTTTTCCAGCCTGCTTCCCTGCTGCAAGCTTCCCGGCGTCCTGCTTCCCCTCGGGCCCTGCTGCTTTCTTATCCCCCATCCCTTCAAATAGGAAGGTCATAAACCTGGTTAGGTCGGGCATAGATAAGTTTTCGAGTAACCACTCTTTTGTAACTTTTGGGTTACTCCTTGAGGTAATATCGCCTATGATTACCATAATTTCGTTTAACATGTCCTCATCAATCCCGGCGCCTGCGATATCGTCAAGCTTCGAGTTTCCGTATTTTTTGGAGAACTGAACAAATTTAAAGGCGGTAATTGCGGGTATTACTGTAACATCGACTTCCTGATCCAGGAGTTTTGCGGTCCTCTTAGGAGGTTCTAAGATTTCAAAGCTTTTGGTTAAGTTGTCTTTTGTCATAACGTCACCTGTTTGTTTTTTCTGACATAATAATTAAGTATCCGTTTTTTAATAAGTCCGTTTTTCTGTTTTTCAAAGTAGTAACGTTTTTCCGTTTTTTAGGCAGTAACGTTTTTCCGTTTTTCAAAGTAGTAACGTTTTTCCGTTTTTGATCATGTAACATTTAACTGTTACTATGAAATGGAAAAGGAAGGGGCGGTTAAGCCGGCCCCTGTGTATCGTAGATTTCAAACAACTGGTCCCCGGGGTCTCTAGTAACGTCTACTATTCCCTTGAGCTCTATCTGGGGTTGTGTCACGTCTTCGGAATCATCGGCCGGGAGGGTGAGGGTTATGCCCTTTTCGTTTGTTGCTGCGTAGACCGTAACCCTGAAAATCTTGCCGGCGGCGTTCGTGTTTGTCAGCCTGACAACCCGGGGGGCGATAGTGTTAAGCCCACCGCTTGAAAAGGTTTCTGAGGCGTAGGGGGTATATGCATAATCGACCAGGACGCCCTCACCATCAGAAATTACAGAGGACCCGCTAACCCTTGCAATACAAGTATAGCCGTCTGGATCGACCGTAATAACATAATCCGCATTTCTTACGGCTGCGTTTGCGCTTGCGTCGGTTACAACAATCGTGCCGACCTCTGTGCCTGCTCCGTTTTTGTTGTTAAGTCTTATTGAGTTCGTCCCTGTCAAGGTGTGCGCCTCATCGGTTACGCTTACCGGGTCGTCTGTCGCGGCCGTGTAAGTATCCATTCCGCCCCTGATTAAATACAGGTTGCTAAGGTCAATTTCCCAAAGCTCAAACCTTACGGTTGCATAGTGTTCTCTGACTCCCACTTTAAGTTCGGGGGCGTTGTCGGGCTTTATTACTATAGGGGTGAAGGATTCTTCAAACTCAATACCCGTGGCTACTCCGAGGTTTATAAGGGCGCCTACCGTCGCGCCGACCTCGATCTTTGCAGAGCCGAACCTGATGGCGTTAACGTTCTGCACTTCGGACTGGAAATTTACCATTTTTTAGCCTCGTTTTTCTGTTTTTAATTTTGTTGTTTTTATTATAACCTATAAGTAGACGTTTGTTAATAGCCTATCCGTTACCTTCTATAAATTATTTTATAGTCATTTGCTTTGTGAAATACCCCTGGTGTTTCTGTTGTTACATCGTTACTATTCTCCGGTGAGATCCTGATAATATGCTTCCCGTCAATTACTCCGGTATACCCGGCGAGAAGGTCCCGGAGAGAATCAGATATTAGTTTTACCTGAGGATATGAAAGAGTATAGACGGAAAGCTGGACCCGGGGTAAACCGGCCACCTGGTGTTTAGGGTCTGAAATTATAGTGTAGGATATCGCAGGAAGCGGACAGTTTAAAGGGAGTTCTACCGGCTTTATACGGTCCCCTACTAATGCGGTAATTTCTGTACTTGTTTTTATTAGGGTTATTAAAGCCTCTTCAATGCTCGCCATGCTTCTCCTTTATTTGTACTTCCTGAGGGCGGCCTCTAAGGACTTCTCAAAGGCTCTTAATATCTCGGCTTCGTTCTCGTCTATAGCAGGCCGTAGGAACGCCCGTGGGCCTTGATTATATCGCCTCCCCCTGGAGTCTGTCCCGATGAATCCGAACTCAAGGCGGGGCCCGTAAACCATGTCTGTGCCTATATCAGCCTGATGTTTCCCCGGGGTATCTGTAGTATTTAGGACCTTAATAGAGTTGTAAAGGTTTGATGTTATCCTATGCGGATAAGAACTGCCCCCCCGCTCTGCGTTCTTCTTAGCCTCTCGCTCAACAACCAGGGCCGCCTCCATGACCGCGTCCTTTACCGCCCCGTCGATATCAGCTTTTAGTTTTTGGAGCTCGCTTATAAGCTTGTCAACGTTCTTGAGCTCAACAGTAAACGAGTTAGCGGGAATTGTGGCCATAGATATACCTGTTACCCTTCCCTCTTCTCTATGAGCTCTAAAACGGCCTCTATGTGGTCTATTTCGCTTTCATCTGAAAATAGACCTGCAGGATATCGAACCTTTTTAACTTTATAAAGTTTATTGAAATAAATTGAAAGGCCCTGGACCTGGTCCCCCTCTAAAATGTCCGCCTCCGGAGGAAGGAATAAGAGAGGGACCTTTACAATAAAGGGCCCCCCGTCTAAATTCTGGATCCCTCCGGAGGTCCCGCCCTCATCATCGAAAGAACAAATAGAATAATTATTTAGAGTTGTTGTTATAGAAACCCCGAAGCTGTCCGTTATACCTTCCTGGACCCCTGATAAATTCGCTTGTCCTGCTGTTTCCCCGTCGTCGGATATATTTTCTCCGCCCTGGAATATACCCGAGATAAAGGAAACAATAAGGTAACCGGCAGCCGTTCCGCTTTCCCACGCTCCTGAGGAAACATAAACCGTTTTTATCAAGCCCGTAGCGCCTGAGGTTTCCCCCGAAACTGTCTGGGATAATCCGAATACGGCAGAACCGGTTATAAAATTTATCTTAAAGTCCTGTGCCGTTTTTACGATATAACAGGCATGCTTCATGCCGAAAGTCAAAGAGTTCAGCATATAGTCGGGGCTCCTTATAACTGGAAACTTATAATTTATTATTTACTGTTTTGTACCCTGAGCGCCCAAATAAAAACACTCCTTTAGCACTTGCAGCGGCGGAATTAAGATATATTTTCATATATTTGTTATATTCAGCCTCGTAGTAGTTTATCAGGGTTGTAAGGTCTTGCTGTTGCTCAGAACTTCCCCGTTTTACCCGGGCGGCAAATTCAGTAGTTTCTATGGCCTTCCTGATCGTAGCGGCGTAAATTGCGTTTTTGCCGGCCACTATCAGGTTTGTATCTGAGGTATCAGTGGCCCCGGCTGCTGTCATTACATTACTAGTAACCTCTTCTATTAATTCAAGAATCGAGGCGTCTAATAAAGTGGATGTGAAAACAACGGCCCGGACCTGTGAAACTGTAGCAAACCCCATAAAAAAACCTCTGATTTAAAATAATTTATATTATTTCCCTTTCGCCTTTGTCTCCGGAGGGCCGGCCATAAGCTTCGCGGCCTCTGCAGCTTCCAGGGCTTCGAGCTCTTCAAGGGTAGGGGTAGGAGGTACATAACGAATTACTGAGGTCCCGAGGCGCTTAAATACCCTGATAGGCAGGTCTACGCGGTCCCCTCTCTTAAGCCTTATTTCAATCCTCTTTATAGGGGCGTCCTTTTCCTGCGGTTCCGGTTCGATCTTTCGCCCGTCGAAAGTTTCGATCACTGCTGTAACTTCGTTTTCTTCTATCTGTAGTTGTTTAACCTTAACTATACATTCCATCGAATCACCTTTTTATTTTTCGAATAAAAAATAAAGGGGGCCTAACCCGGGAGAGGTTAGGACATATTTGATACTTTACAAAGGGCGGCGTCCTGTTTAATTCTCAGGACCCCACCGGAATATACGCGGCCGCCCACGTTTCCGGTCTGCTGATATTCGGGGGTTTTCGGGTCTGTCTGGAAATCTGCAGTAAGATAAAAGTCCACAAAGGGCTCACCCACTGAGGGATCCGGAGCAAGGACGCCCTGCCCTGCAGCCAGGACCGTTCCGACGCTCATAAGCTCGCCGCCGTTGAGCATGTCGAGAAGGTCAGGAAGTTCTCGAAGGCCGTTAGCGTTTCGGACCTTCATAATTTTGTACCAGGTCGATGAGCTTACCGCGAAATTCCACGGCAATGAGTCTACCGGCACGTCGTCGTCGTCCATCAGGTTAAGGGATCCTGCAACAGCTTTTGTAATTTCGCCGAAGGTCCCTATTACGGCGCTTGTAGAGTAGTCATTACCGGCGCCCTGATAAAGGCCGTTTAGGTCGTAAGTTGTCCCGTCATTAGTTACACCGTTAATAATTGCGGCGTCTTCAACCCTTGCGGCTACATACCCGGCGGCGATTGCGTTGGCCGCGTCGAAATCTGTGCCGTTTACCAGCCATCCCTCGTAGGTTCTGCGGTCGAGTTCGTACCCTTTCCAATATACAGGGATCTTTGCATTTACCAGGCTTGCGTCGATACTGTCAACGTTTCCGCTCGTAAATGTATAGGAAACCATCCCGCCGCTCATCTCTGTAATTTTTCCCCAGGAAACGTTCGTTATTCCGAATCCCTGCGGGTCCGTCACATAAACAAGCTTGCGCCCTTTCAGGACCTTTCTAAGAGGATCCACAAGTTTTTCGTCTATTTTCCTAGAAAAAAGTTCTAGTGCGTTTGTCATTATTTAGCCTCGTTTTTCTGTTTTTAATTATGACTGCTAACGCTTAGATAAGCAGGTTAAACAGGATGTCGGCGGCTGCAGCCATGGCGGTTACTGATTTTTCAACCTGTCCGACGGCCACGGACCCTTCAAGGAAAATCAGGATATCCCCGGCTATTGCATGGGCTGAGGTCGTGTATGTAATTGTCTTTCCGCCTGCAGGTACAAGGTAACCGATAGGGACGCCGTAAAGTACACTATTTGCGTCTTTAAGCTCTACTTCCTGCAGAAGGTCGCCTACTGTAATGTTTCCGGTGGTTGCATCGGCTGAATTATGCATTACATACCCGGCGGCGGCTGCACTCTCTGAGACCAGGAACCCGTTCGCGTCCCCTGAATCGCTGCTTAGCGTCCCCACGTCAATAGTACCGCTCGCCACCTCGTCTTCTACCCTTATCATTACATCCCGGACAACTACGCCGGCCGGAAGGACAACCCCCGTGGAGGTCTCGCTGGCGTTTTGCGAAAAGGGAATCTTAAGGGCAAGTCTACCGCCTACAGAAACCGCGGGTACTACCTTACCGGCTGACCAGCTTAACAGGAAATCCCCTTTCTTTGCATAGGTCCCTACTGCAAGACCCACGGGGCTGTGAATGAACGCCGGGCCCTTGAGAACGGGGGCCTTTGCAGCAATTGTATAAATGTGGTCGATATCATCAGGCCGGAAAGCCGGGTTACATTGTTCATATCCGAGGACCCCGACCGGCTGAGCTACGCCGTCGCCGGCCACTACGTCGTCGTCGTTTGTTCCTTTTATCACGAATCGCCCAGGGTAACAATTCGCGGCCGTCTCTATTTTGAGTTCCTGAATTAGAGGATTTCCGCCGGCCACTATCATGTTATTAGGCGGGTTTATTCCGCTGTATGCCATTCTTTAACCTCGCTTGTTTATTTATATTAATTCTTTACTGTGCGTTAACATACTGCTTTTTTTCTGAGTCCCACCGGCCTACTGTACTGCCGCCCTTAGCTCCGGAAGCTGAAACAAAATTAAACCCGGATCCCTTCGAGGCTGCAACCTGCTTAAGGCCAGCCAGGTCTGCGGTGAACTTCTTAAGCTCAGAGGCCCCAAAGCTTTCAAAATCTTTGGGGTCGGTTTTCATCTTCAAAGATTCCCGGACCGCGGCGAACTCTATATAAGCCTCGTCTCGTTCCTTCTTTGCAGCCTGGGCGCTGTGGTCATTCCTTATAGCCTCATCAATAAGGGCTTTTACCTTGTCGGGGGGCATCATGTTAGCATTAGAGGCGGTCAAGTTGTTAACCTGCTTTTTGAGTTTTTCATTTTCGGCTTTTAGTGCTGCAGTCTCAGTATTAGGGCCTGAGCCTTCGCCCTCTCCGTCCCCTTCTACAGGGCCCGGGTTTCCTTCCACTGGTGTACCTTCGTCTTCCTCGCTCGCCTCCGGGTCCCCTCCGCCGTTTCCTGCGGGGGCCTCGGCCTTGAGCTTTTCGTTTTCTTTCTTGAGGTCTTCGATTTCTTTTTCTAGTTCTTCGGGAGTTTTTGGGATTTTACCACCCTCTTTATTTGTTTTTATTGTGTTACTGTTCGAAGCTGAGACTTTAAAAGGCGTTGTAAACATTAGCCGTTTTCCGCCCCCGCTCGAAGCTGATACAACTTTCCAGGTAGCAGAAGGCCACGCGGGATCGTTGACAATCGTTATACTTTCGACGCTGACCCCGTGAAGCCACCCCCCTGCGTCTATAGACTGATAATTTATAAAAACGCTCCAGTTGCTCTTCCAGACTCCGTCCTCTATTTTTTGGGCTGCGACTGAATCCTTAACCTCGGCCCTGGCGTATACCGCCTTATTTTCTCCGTCTCCTTCGCTCCAAGAATCGACCGCGCCGCCGATCTCGCTTAAAGGATCGCCCATATAATCACATGTGTGAGGCTCTATGCGTGAACAAATCCGAACCACGGCCGCTCTCGCGGTTGTAATTGCGTTCTGTTCTTCCGCAAAAGGTACGCCCCAATCATTTAAATTAAGCATCCCTAAAGGGAAAATTTGACCCTCAATAAATAGCGACATTTAAAAGACAATCCGTTTCTAATAGATATAAATATGTTCTATAAAAAAAAATAGACCTTGTTTTTTAATTACAAGACTTGAGAAGATGTATTTTATTAAAAAGGGTAGTAATACCATCTCTATTAAAAAAAGGATAACAGGAGAATAAAAAAAGGTAGTTAAAAAATAAAGCCGGGTTATTCCTTTTCGTAATCAAAATCTACAAATTTAAACCCGTCCCATTTTGTTAAAAGCATCATACTAAAATTCATAATATCTATTAGTTCCCCGGCTTCTGCGTCTGTTATTCGGTTTCTGTTTTTTGCGGTTGAGGATCCCCAGGGCTGGGATTCTCTGATAAATTCCATGTATTCCTGAGCTAATCTTAATAAAAGATAATCGACCCGGCAGGAACTGTAGGGCGCCTTATGATCGTTAAGCTTAAGTTTTCTCTCCATAAGCTTTGCAGCTCTCAGGACATCGGGCCTTATAATTTCCCCGGTCGGTGGGATCTCCGAAGAGGTCCCTGGGTTACTTCTCTTAAAATACCTCAGGATAAAAGATAAAAGATTCATATTAAGATTAACTCCTTTTGGATAGTCTGACAGGGGCCAGGTCGTGGGGATATAAATAATAATAATTATCAGGGTCGTAAGGCAGGTCTGGTTCGTCGGCCGGTTCTATCCTTATATTTCCCTCCCGCATAATCGCCCGGATAATTTCGGAGTCCTGGCGCCTTGCAGCTCTCAGCGCGTTATTATATCGCCCTCTTATACGGTCCTCTTCCCTTACCCTGTCTAAAATCATAACTTGCCGGGCGTCTGGGTTATAATGCTCTTGTGCGACGTAGGGGCGCCCCTGGGAATAATTAGAGAACGAACCCCGGCTGTACTTGTAAAGATCTCGCCGGCCGTCCGCTATCATGTCCTGAATTGTTACAACTTTCCGGGGGGCCTCTATAATCCCTAATTCAATCTCAAGCCTATTAATACGGCCTGCCCTCCCGAACTTAGTTATTTTTATAAGGAGTATTTTTTTAATTCGCTGTATGAAAGTTCTGTTTCTGTAAGACGTCCCCGTACTGATCACCCCTTAAACGGCTGAATATTTTATGGTTTTTATTTCGGCTGAGAGCTTAAAATAAAAAGAGGTCCTGCACTCTTCGCACTCAGTAATAAACAGCTTGTCGAGGTCTACTATTTCGGTAACCCCTGTTACTGCTGTATCTTTTTTGCAGTAAGGACACTTTATAATTAATACCGATTTCCTGCTATCCTCTAAGTTTTTATTGTGCCACGTGTTATATTTCAAATTCTTTATATAGTCCCGCATTTTAAACCCCCTTCTTTTTTGACATCTCGGAAAAAAACCTTATTAGCAGGTCCACGTGGTCATTTACTACATTTTCATAATCAGGAATACCGGAATACTGAGCCGACGCCGTTTTAACTGCATTAACAAGGGCTGGCCTCATAAGTTCAATATCTGAATTAACATCCTGTGCCATGTTTTCACTCTCCTATTTTAAATAAAAGGTAAGATTTCTTTATCAATGACTTCTCTAACATCCTTAAAACTGAACCCTTCCGCCCACGTAACTCTTTTTATAGGCTCTCCTTTCAGGTAAAAAATAGAATACCAGTCCCCGTTCTCGTAATGATTGAGGGCCCTAATCCCTTTATAATCGAGATGAATACAGCCTGGCATATCTTACCCCCCTTAAAATTCCTTCTCGGCCTTCATTACCGTAGCCGGGCCAAAGGCGTTATACTTCGGGTCGTTGAGTACCGTTTTTATGGCATTTAATATGTTGTCGCTCATAACATGAACAAACAGTCCAGTTTTATAAGTCCCGTCGTTACCGTTGTCACATTCAAACACTACATATATTTTAAAGTATGACATCTTTTTACTCTCCTAATCTTTGAATAAGTCGCGCCCTGTGTAAGTCACTTAAGCACGTACTTAATAAGGCTCATAAGTATAAATAATTAACTTAACCTTAAGAGTAAAACAAACAAAAAAGGTAGGGTTAGAAGCGGTTAAGCTTCTTCATTTTTCAAGATCATTAAAAGACAAAGGCCCGCTATTTCCTGCAGGGCCTCTTTTATCCGGGGCGTAAAGGGTAACTGTTCGAAAACTCTTTGCTGTCTCCAAGCTGATTCGTGGGCCTGATTCAATACCCCGAACTCTTTATAAAGTAATTTAAGTAAGTTTTCATTGTTGAGAAGGTCCAGTTTAAGGTCTTTCTCCATCTCTGTTTTCTCTGTCAGCTTCTCCACGATCTCGTTAAATACTTTGTTTAAGTCGTTGTTCATTATATCAGGTCCTTATAAGTTCTTGAGCTCTGCATATAGCCCGAGGGGACACCATGGGATAAAACGGGGCTCTGAATTGTTGTATATCCTGCATACGAGCCTATACGATGTATAGAGCCCACGAGTGTAGGAAAACTTTTCATATTTCACTTTAACCAGGTCTTCGCACCCGGCGCAGTTCTTGACGCTCGGCCCTCTCGCAGTTATTTTTAAGTGCCGGCGTTTCGTTGTCGTGTCATTCATAATATAACCTTTTTATTTTTTTATATGAAATGTTTTCTTTAATTTGGTTAAGTTTTTATCTAAAAACAGGTGGCTAAATATCGGAAGTACCCCGCTTAAAGTCCACCACCCGATAACGAAATAAGTAATTATGAAGTATAGAGACCAGGTAAAATATGAATGAGTAACCCCGCCTCTATGACTTTTTATAGTCTTCCGGAGGATCCACCCGACTGGACCCAAAAGCTTATTTGGGGTTGAGTTCCAATTTAAATCAGGGGTTATTATGAGAGTATGAAGGGCCCCCCACCCGATTATAAGGCAGAGGTCCTTTAAGCTCATATCAACCCTTATATTAAATTTAGTAATTCCGATAATTAAACCTGTTATTACAATTAGGAAAGTAAATTTAATATGTGTTTTATACCCGGGCAGATAATCACCTTATCCGGGTAACTTTGATGATCTCAAGGACGTAATAAAGTTCTGATTCTTCGGCCCCCCATTCCGGGCGCCCTAATCCTATCAATACCTTTACAGTTACAAGGACCGCAGGAGAAGTGGACCTATAACCGTTTCTTAAAATTATTTCGATTTCGTCCCCTAAAAACCGGCTGAGCCTTGAATCATAATATGGAGAAATAACTCTATACTCTTCTTTCTTTTTCCCTGCTAGGATTTTATCGAACCATTCCTTTGTGATCGGTAAAGTAAGCAAACAATCACCCCTTATTAAAAAAGTCCCCGTTCTTAAGATGTTTTTTAAGGGGCATGTCTTTACTCTGCAGGCTGTTTTTTTCTCGCATATCGTCGATTTCCGGAAGATTGATAAAAGATATTTTTGCTTCCAGGTCGGCATCTTCCTGCTCAAGGGCTGCGGATCCGGACCGCCGGGCCTGACAGCTCGGGCAAATATTGACCCGGGAATAGATGGCCTGGTCTTTTCTGACAAGGGCGATAAAAGAGCCCCCACAATCGTTACATGTAACCTTTAACCGTTCCCATTTCAGTTTATAGATATTACCGCCCCCCCCCTGTAAATGTCCGCCATATCGGCGATAAGTTCGCCGAAGTCATTATTTTTAAATTTGACAGCTAACCCGAAAACCTCGCCCGCGAAGGGCATTAAAAACGGGCTCGATTCAATCGCTACGACCTCATAAACCCGGCCTTCTATCCGGACATTAACCCCCGGGTAGAGGTCCACCACCTTATCTTCGTCCATATATGAAAACTCCTTTACAAATTTTTTAATATTCCGCCCATTTCCACCGTTTCATTCTATACATAAAAGGAGACCAGAACCCTAACGGGCGCCACCTTTTAAAATGATATACCCCTTTAAATAGAATATCATATTTATGAAAATTGATTATCATAAACTCGCCTCATTCCTGAATTATAGACCACTTCCATTCCTTTGTGACCACGTCGCGTTCCCCCTTGACCTCCGAGCCTTCAGTAAGGAAGTTTTTAAGCAGCTCTTCTGCCACGGCCTCTGTGAGGTCCTTGTATTTCCGGTGTAACTTGACGGGCTTATTTACTTTATCAATTACCGCGCTTGTAGTAATCGGGCGCTTTCCCAGGACCTGTATAAAGTCCTCAGGGGAATATTTCAGCTCAGCCGGGAGGTTCCAGACATACCCGCCAAAATTAGCATCAAGGCCCCCGTATACTAAGCCGTTAGAATGTAGCTTTTTAAGTACCTGCTTGACCCAATCCACGTGGATATTATCATAAATCGGGTCTGCAGCCTTTAGGCGTTCTTTAACAAGCTGAGTTTTTAAGGGAATATCACCCAACACATTAATAAAATCTCTAACATCATATATTTGTTTTGGAATAGTTTTCACTCCTTACAGTTGGTAATATAAAATAGGGGTGTGAGTATAAATAATTAACTCAGCCTTAAGAGTAAGTTAAAAAGAGTAAAAAAAGCAATATTAAAGATCAGGAGAAGTTGAGGAAATAGAGGAATTAGCCGGGGCCAGGGTAATCCTGCTTTCCTTCCCGGTCAAGTCCTGGAATAGTTTGTTATAGGTTACAAGGTCCGGGACCTCTCCGGCCTGCATAGATGTAACGACCTTAGAAGACTCTGACAGGTATTTAATAAAATGTCGTTCTCTTGCTGCTTCGTCTTCCGTTAAGCCAGAAGCCCGGTCCGCTTCAATCCAAAGGTTTGTAATTCTTTGCTGTATATCCTGAGTTTCCGCCCTCGCTTCTCCTATCCCCATCTCGGTTTTGTACTTCTCAAAGTTTGCAATATCATTATCAATATCGGTGGCCGACTTAATAAGAGGGTCATTATTAGCCGTTTGTCCCAGTTCAGGTGTTGTTACCCTTACCTCGTCGCTGTGATTGAGTAGGGCCGCCCCTGCGATTGAGCCAGAGAGGATTAGAAGCCCTATAATTACGGTAAACTTGTTTATGTTCATAACTTTTAAACTGTTCATCTGCTTAGTACCTGTGGCCTGTATGTTCTTAAGTACGCCCACGTTGATCACCTGCAATATAATATAGATAAAAGATGTATTAAAATGTTTGTAAGTTATAAAGTAAATGTTAATTTTACTATTGTTCTTATTTGTTTTATCTCGTGTTCTTATTTGTTTTATCTCGTGTTCTTATTTGTTTTACCTCGTGTTCTTATTTGTTTTATCCCGCGTTCTTTTTTGTGTAGCCCCTAGTTTCTTGCAGGATCCCCCCTTATTTTCCCCTTGCAACCCTATAAACTGTAAATATGTATTATTTACAGTCCCGTTTAAAAATAAGTTATATTAAGGCTTTGTTTGCCTTAATAATTGATATTTATTGATTGAATCGGTCATTATTCAGTTTCGGGGCTCGTTTCGTTTTCGGATCCGGCCGCCAGGTCAGCCGCCTGGATCAACTTAAGGATTTTTGTTTTCAGGTTAGTGCCTCTTTGAGCTGCAAACTGAGCCCCGACGGCGTCCCGGAGCATCGTTTTATAATATTCCCCGGCTGCTGTAAATAGGACAGTATCATAAACTGGCGCCCCGTCATGTTTTTTCATTAGGAGCCTGTCCCGCTTTTTCTGTAACTCTTCGGCTGTGTGCGTTTTTGGCATTTCTATTTCTATCCCCATAGTGAAAACGCCACCGGCTGTCAGTTCGACCTTTACTTTAAGGTCTGCTTCCTGGTCCGTTCCGTAGTCGTCCCCGGTAACTTTTATACTTTTTATATGTGGGGAATCTAGTAAACATATTTCCCCCCCGAGGGAGTAGGTAAAGAGATAATGCTCTTTAGTCTGGTTTTTGATATGTCCGTCCTCTTTCTCTAATCCGACCTCAACATAGGCCGTTTTAAGGACCCCTGCGAAGGGGTGGTAAAACTGTTCTATCTCATACCCGGGAACCTCGACCGTTGAGAATTTATCTATTCCGTTCATCCAATCTTTTACAAAGATCCTATGCGTTTTTTTGACCCATTCCACGCGGCTGTCGATTGACATTAATGGCGCCCGTTCAATTATTACATCTTCCTCTAAGGCTTCCTTTCCAAACAAAATTCTTTTATCGTCGTCGGTCAGAGAGTTAAAATAATTAAGGTGTGTGTCTCCGATTATTAATAAACCCCTTCCTTTCCCGGTAGCCTTTAACCTTCTAATGTCCTTAGGTGTAAGGTTAAATTCCTTGACAAGCGGTTTAATGTTATAGGCGCCCATGTTCGAAAACAAAAGAACATAATCCGTATTTGTTTTCATCATGTTTATCATGCTTGCCGGGATCCCTGCGAGGTCCTGGAATACTATTTTAAGGTGACCTCCGAAACTCCGGAGCTCTCTAAACATTCGTTCTATTACTTTCCTCATCCTGGGGATCTTAACGAGGTTTGCCCCTTCGTCGATTGTGATAAAAATATGTTTCTTTTCGACCCCCTGTGGGACACATTGAATTTTAGTATTGATCAAGGACGTAATATAAAGGATCATTGCGTCCTGGATATTCGGGGCGTCAATGAGCTCCGAAAGATCGACCATAGTATATTTTTTCTTTAGTTTTACGCTGTTCTTGTTGATCAAGAAGCCGTAAGGCCCCTTTTTTGTAATCATTGAGGTATTATTATAAAGGGCTGCAATTACGCTGTTTACCTGAGGGGCCTTATGTAATTCGCTTTGAGTCATCCAGATAAATAGCATGTCTCGCCAATCCTCTAAGGTCGGCCAGATAAGCCCGTCTTCCCACTTTTCTGTGTTTATTACGTCCCCGTTGTCGTCGATAATTTTAAACTTGTTATAGAGCTCTACGACTGAGTTATAGGCCCAGTTACGCTGAGGATCTGAAAAGCTATGACCGATAAGAAGGCCGATTATATCCGGAAGTACGGCCACATGCTTCGAGTATGCAAGCTGATAGGCTCCGATAGTGTTTTCCATCCGTTCAGGATCGAAAAATATTTGAAATATATTAGGGTTGCTGTCTTCTTCCTGTCCTGCTGCACGCTTGTGGCCTATCTTGATGAGCTGACCCTTAAGGGCTCTGCATACCCGTATATGGTCCGTTCCCTCGTCGGCCTTCGGGACAATATGTAAAGCCTCGTCCCCCTCTTCTATGGCCCTCTTATCGTCCTTTAGGAGCTCCGTACTTTTCCCGGTCCCTGATTTCCCCACGACTATTGCATGGCCTGATATTAGGCTACCGTCGTGAAAGTTCAAAAAAACCGGGTTGTTTGTGTCTTCATTGAGCCCGAGCCAATGCCCGGACTTTGCAAGCCTCGGGTTTTTGTTTCTTAAGGGGCTCGTCATTGCGACCATTTCGCCGGTAGTAGTTGAGAGTAAGCGCTCTTTAATAAAAGGCGTCGGCATCATCATATCATAAGCGTCGGCCTGTCCATACTCTATAATTTCATGTATTACCCTTTTACCGTCGAGCAAGGATATTATCAAGCTCATTAAATCGTCAACGTCTTTTTTTGTCCGGCCTTTTACTGCAAGGATTAGGGAAAACTCAAACATCCGGAGCCTGCCCTCAAATACCGCCCGGTTATATTCGTTAATACCTTCCGCTATGTAATCTATTATTTTGTCGTGTACGTTCTTAAAAACGCCTTCCTGCTCCGACTCCTGCAGAGAGGCCGCCAGGATGTTTTCACGCCGGGCGCTTTCCAGGGCCTCGCTCTCATCCTTTGCAGGGAGGGGGATGGCTGTCTGAGTTATTGCTATACAGGCGTTTTCATTTACCGGAATGTCTAGCAGGTCGTCAATAAGCCTTAGGTCCTTCCTCGGGGGGATCCCTTGCCGGTTCGGGTTAATAGGTGAGGGGTCCCCTATGCTTATCATTTGCATATAAACCCCGTCGGCATACATGTATTTGCCCCCAAAAAGAGGTTTAAAAACGGTAGGGACCAGAGCCTTAATAAAGGCCCGGTCGATTATATCAAAGGTTTTATAAACCCCCTCTACAGTTTTACAGGCTTTATAAGCCGTAAATTTTTGTTTTGTTTTCAACGGAATTATTTTATCAATCAACTGTTATCACCCCAATATTTTTTAAACTCCTCATCTGCTTAACGATAACCGAATATTCCCACTGCGATTTGATTAAACGGGACTCGACCCCGGAATTATTAAGGAATAATTCATAAGATTTTCTTATCCTGTCAATCTGTAAGTTCGCCTCTTTCAGGTCGGTATAATACCCGGCGCCAATAAAGATAAAATAAGCCCAATTCACGCGGTTTGTAAGGTTGGTTAAAAACTGCTTCGTGTAAAAGAGCCCAGCCCTTTCCTGTGGGCTGATAGCCTCCGGAGGGAGTTTAAGCCGTTCTTCATACTGACCCGCTATATCTGAGATGTCCTGGCTTTGGATCGTATGATATTTTTGCTGGATGCCGGGGCGGATAGAATACAATAATAGGGCGGTTCTTTCGTTGAAATCATCGAGGTTTTGCACGTCCTGAGGATTGACAACCAGGACAAAACCGGCGTTACACTTGTAAGATTTATAAGTGGGTAGTTTGTCGAAAACGATAATCCCGGTTTCCTCGTTCATGTTTCTTACTTTCGTGTGTTTCTGTAATTGTTTGTCACTGGTCTTTTTTTCGTCGTGTTTATAAACAAAATCGGATTTTTTTATCCACCTGATAAGGAAATCTAAAACATTACTGACCTTGTAAAAGATAGCATCGTCCCGCACAAGGGCCCAGGTTGAGATTCCCACGATAATTGAAGCGACTAAGTAAAAATGAATTAAATAATTAGAGGTCCCCGAAACCGCATATAGCCGGCTTATCCTGCCTGCGAAATCAATTATAATATAAGCTGCTACGGTCGAGATTATAAACTTTTTACCCCTGTCCCCTGTGCCGGTCATGCTCGTATATGCTTTTTTAAGGGTAGCCGGCGGCGCATTTGTCATATTTTCACCTGACCTTTTTATTTTGATTATAGATATTTAGCAAATACTATAACTGTACGAATAGTTGACGGGCTGAGCACTTTAATCCATATCGGGGCAGTTGCTGCAAGGAAACAAATATCAAATATAAGCATAGTGCAACATCCATAAATTAACATATCTGGCCCGAAAGCCGCTAAACGCCCGGATAAGGTAAAGGCCACAATATTTGTGAGTACGGTAACTATTAGGGGCTGAGCGAAAACCTGAATAGCAAGATATTCAAGTCCGAGAATAGCCACCCACCGCGTTTTTTTAATTGATATTAGGATCCCGAAAACCCACCAATATTCCGAAACTTCGAGGAAAACTATTGACCTGACCGCCATATAAATTTTAACGCCTTTTGCTGTAATTCCGAAAAATAGATAGTTAATCATATTTTCGGAAGAAATAACGACCTGATCAAGGGCGCTGGTGTCAATGTTTGACATAAGAGAATTGCATAAAAAATACATTCCTAGCAAGAGACCAGGACCGCAGGCGAACCATAAAACAAGGTTACGGGCTGTTATCAAGACCTCTTTAGGGTCGTGGTATGTAGCCTGCCCTTGAAAAAATGATGTTACCCCGGCCGCTACCCCGGGCGCTACGATCTGCAGGAGACAGGCCAGAGCCGTCATAAGAACGATTATTTTTGATAATAGGACACATAACGGCATTGAGTCTCCGGACTTTTCCCTTAAGTATTCCTCCGAAGCGTAGGGGATAGGCTCCACGATACTGTCGAAAATCCCTATTCTTTCGGTTTCGTTGTTTACCTGTAAAGTATTATCTTTAATAAGTCCGTCTCCTATCCCTGTAACCCAATTATCAAGACCGCCGGAAATTACCCCCTGTAATACTATGGAATCGGAATCCTCGGCGGCTCCTGCAGGACATACAAAAAAGAAGAGAAAGAGAACGGAAATTAAAAGGTTTATACGGGGTTTCATTGAAAACCCCCGTTTATTTCAGATAAAAGACAAAATCAATTATCATAAGGGCAATTTTCATATATACTATTATTTTTACGACCTTGATAATTCCGGCCTGCCCGCTGAGTTCGTCTTTTATTGCTTTAGGATCCCGTTTTCCGTTGAGAATCGAAAGCAGGACAATCAACACGCAGTACATTGCCACGATTATTGCAGCTATGTAAACGAGATAGTTTATAACGTTAAGCAAGGTAAGCAGCCAATCAAATAAAGAAAACTGCTGTAAAGTTTCATACCCTGCTGCCGCGTCCGGCGATACATAAACCGCCGAGCCGTTCGTACTTATTGCGGCGCCTGCTCTCGAAACAAACCCTGTTAGGACACCCCCAACAGCTATAATATTTTTTCTTTTTAACATATGAGACTAAGATTAATTTTTAACTATATAACTATTGCGAATGTAAGAAGGTTATAGAATAAGTTTTTATATGTTACAAAGAAGGATTTGGAATATTTTGCAGTAAAACAGGAATGGCCCCCCCTCAGGAAATGACCGCCAGAGATATCCGAAGAGGATTTAACCACCTGCGGACAGATTTAATATAATTTACCGAATTGTGTTAATTATATTTTGGATATGCTCGCCTAAAAAAAACGCTTTGGAGAAGTTGGGGTTTTTTGAGAAAACTAAAAAAAGACAGGACGGCGAGGAAGACCGTTTTACTTTTCCGTTAACCACTGTTTTATATATCAGGAATGCGTCAGAAATGCTCTATTACTGTTACTTACTATACCTTTATACGTATACGTATTAGTATAACCTAATAGATATAAATATAGACCTCTTTTTTTTTGTGTCTCTGATATTTAAGTGTATTCTTTAAAAAAGTTTACAAAAGAAGCGGGTGCCCTCTTGGCAAAACAACTTTTAAAAACGGGTAAAAAATGAATTGTTAATGAAAGATTAAGTTATATCTTTAATCTTATTATCTTATAACCACATAGACACACTACAAACAATTTAAGTAAAGCTATGATAGTATATTGGTCGGTCTGTTCTCCTGTAAATGTATGTTCAGTTTCTTGAGTAGTTACCGGAATTTCTCCGTAAACTGAATAGGCTTTTATTTTTAGGTCCTTTTTGTCCAGGTCTCCTTCTATCCTGGCCTCGTCCCCGACGTGCGGGATATCTCCGGCCCACATCCTCAAGGTTGAAAAATTGGTACTTATTACCCCTGCTTCGTCCTCGCTCCGTTCTCCGATCAGATAAAACCTCTCTACCGTCGAACCATTACAGGATATTTCTATCCTTTGCAGCCCCTCGACATTTTCCGGAAGTGTCAAAATAGTATAGTTGTTTGCCCCCCTGTAGGTATCTAGTTTTATCAAGAGGTTAGGAGGTAATTCCAGAACCTCAGGGTAGGGGATAGGATCCGCCGTAAAGGTCGTTCTCTGCAAGGTCCGGGTAGTTCTCCGGGTTACTCCGTTTATCGTCTTGGTGGTCGTCTGCGTAAGCTTGACAGATAGGGAGGCAAATATTTTGCCGTCCTTGAGCTCGATATTTTCAGTTTTTGAGGTCCTTGTGGATCCTAAGACGTGGACCGCATACAGGGGGGATAATATAACCTTAGACTGTGCGTAAAAGCTCTTATTATCCGGGACGTAGACCTTATCATTAATATTTACAGTGTTTAAGATTATTACTTTAATCCCGCCTGTCAATAATCCTTTTTCCTCCATGGTTACCCGGATAGGTAGGTCCTCGGGGTCCTGGTTCGTGTATCCGTCTTTATAAAATTTCATGTTTAGGATATTGTCAAGCTCGTTAAAGACGTTCTTGTTATCCTCTACGGTCGGCATGTTTTCATATGAATAGTTACCATTTATATAGTTCAATAAGTCGATATCAAAGGAAGTGCCCCGGGTCTCAAGGTCCTTTTTACCTATTATTTCGTTATCGTGTACGTATACATTTGCCGCCGGATCCCGGGCCCTCGAGTCGAGAAGTACGGGCGATAATCCCACATTTATTATAGTATTGTTATATACCTCAATATCCTGGGTAGTTGTCGGCTTGTTTCGTCCATCGTAGCCTTTAGAAACCCCCGCGTCCCCTATTTGTATGCCGTTTTCTCCATGCATATACGTATTATCGGCGTTAGGTCCTCCGTAGGAAAAGAGGATATTGTCGTATACTTTGCATCTTACGCAGTTGTCGAGCCGTAGGCAGTCGCTCGTAATCCCTGCGTCCCTGCAGCCGAATATAACCGAATCAATACAACATGTTAAAAAAACGCCCTCGTGCTGACAGTTACTTATTTCGTTGTTATAGACCTGGGCGTTATTACAAAACCGGATAGTGAGGCCGTCAGAAAAAGAGTCATGTAAATTCATATTGAAGATTCTTATATTATTTGAAAATCGGCCAGAGGATCCTATAATCCTTATTAGGGCCTCGCAGTCGTGCGCCGTGTCAGATCTTGACTGATGCCAGGCTTTAGGTAGGTTCTGCACGTTCCCGTCAATCTCGAAGCCTGAGATAGAAACATTATCTACGTATCCCTTTGTATCCGAATTTAAAACGCCTATTGTATTAGAAAACCACTTTCCATTCGGGCATTCTACCTTTAAAACGGTATGCGGTCCCCCTGTTAAAACAGTATTCGAATAAATAAAGAGGGGACCGGTTAAAATATACTCTCTGTCCTCAAGTTCAATATAACCCCCCTCTTCGAGAAGGAGGTTTAAAGCGTCCTGCTCTCCTGCGGAATTCCCCGCCGAAGCCGTCCAGGGCAACATATTAAACAATATCAGCAAAATTAAAAAGTAGTTTAGCCCTTTGGATTTCATAAATTAATAAACAAAGTCTATTTATTTAAACGTAACTGGAAAATAGTTTAATTGTGCAAGTGTTAGATTTTTATAGTTAAGGGCCTTAACTATATTACGGCGGGCGAGTGACTTATTATTAAATACACCACCTGTTTTCTGACTACTCCGGAAAATACCCCAAACCCCAGAAACGCCCGCTTATCCGTAAAGTTAAGGGGGGCAGGTTTATGACCTTTTCCTGCCTTCTTTTTCCTGTCCTCGCTGTTCTCCGAAAGCTTTTATTTTCCTGTTGTCGAACTGCTTACATATTCCGCAGTAATCATAATTTATGTTTATTCCTGTGCAAACCTTAGAATCAATATCAAAGGCCCCGCATTTATCCCGGTGTTCGCACCAATTAGCCTGGTTTATTTTGTGATCAATATTTACGGCTTCGGTAAGGTAGCAGGCCGGGCACAAGGGATCATAATATTTATTCCTCCGTGGTCTTCCCTCTATAATTTTATGACATTCCGCACATTTAGGCAGGTCAACATTTCGCGCCTTCATGTCCTCTATAATTCGATTTATTCGCTTGAAAGTGTCTTTCAGGTTCATGTTTTCTTTTTCTCCTTACCAGTTTTGGATATCTCCAGAGGTCCTTTTAGGAGGGGCCCCCCATTTCGTTTTTTCTGCTTTAATCCCGGGCGCTGCTGCAGGCTTCATTTTATACCGCTTCTCTGCTTCGGCCTCTTGCTGTGGGGCTCTCTGCTGAGACAGGGGCCTGGATCCTCTCCCTTTCTTGACGGGTCCCCACTCGGCGCCTTCTGTAGGGTCAAGGGGTCGGCTGTCCTCATAGGCTCCTAAAATCTCGAAGCCTGCAAGCTGAGATAATAGCTTTTCGTAGTTCCTGATCTCATCGAGGGCAGGCTTTTCCTTCGTGAATTCTCCGGAGCCTGTCCTATACTTAAGATAAAACATACTTAAAAATAAGGACAACTTTGTATTTAAAACTTATTCAAAAAAGACAGTATTATAAAAGGGTAGACAGTAAAGGGGGTTAGGGAGGCCCCTTTACTTATTTAGGAGTTACTAAGGAGGTTTTTTATCAGGATCCTATAACTTTATAGGAGAGCCACCGGGCCGTTTAAGAGCCCGGCGTAATATGTCGGTGTTAATTTACTTTGCACAAATTCGCTTTACTGCACAAGACCCATAACCTAAAAGGGGCCACTTGTATATAAAATTAACTGCCTTAAAAAATATCTTCGTCGTGAATCGTTACCGGTTCCGTTCTTACTGATATTTCTAATACTTCGACCCCGTCAAAGAACTCCTTTACAAGCCCCACCAGGGCCTCCTGAAGGTCCGGATAATATACCCGGATAAGTTCCGGCGTTGCTATCGTGTTAAGGGCCTGCTCGAAGGTCTTGTTATCAGAGTACCACGGCCCCCCCTCCGGCCTGTCCGCATAGTCATTAAATTGTTTTATCTTTATCATAGTAGCCCCTGTTACTTGTAGTGCCCCCGGACTGCGTTTACTATCCAGGTGAATAATTCCGGGTCTTTCTCATATAATGTTATAGGATCTTGATAAAGATATTGTAACGCCATGCTTGTAACCTCCGTGCTTTTGTCCCCGTACTGTTTCCCGACATAAGCATTAAAGAAGCTATCCTTTTTCGTTACCTCGTCAAGCCGGTAGTTTCCGCCGAAGAGGTCTAATAATCTTACTTCCGCCTCTCCCTTCGTCCTGTCTGTTAGCTGCTTGTTTGCGCTGTATTTTAAGAATTCGTTATTAAATTCAAAGTTGTGCCCGAGCTCGTGAATTAATACCGATGTACTGTCCTCATTAGCTACCCATACCATATTTGCCCCTTCCCGGGTAAATGCTCGCCCCCCTGCTCCGAGTTCAGTAATTGCAATATCCGGGATAGATTCCCTTAACTCTTGAGTCATTACCCGGTTAAAGAAGTTAAGGGCCTCTTCTGCCTGCGCCTTTCTTGTCCCCTCGAGTACTGCGCCTTTTATCGCGGGATCCATTTTAATAAACTGAGCTGTTGCGGTCCCGTCGTCGATATATAATAACTTATGAATTTCTTTATTAATCTTTTTCCAGTTCTCAGTCTGAGCTTTAGATAAAAGTTGTATCTTCTTTTCGTACTTAGATATTTCTTTCCTCAGGCTGTTAAGGCCCTCGTCGAGCCTTTCAAACTCTTCCTGGGTTATTATATCGGCCAGGGCGTCGTCGAAATACTTTTCATATTTTATATTAAGCTCCTGCTTAAGCGTATACTGAGCATCCCGGAGGGCCACCCGCTTTTCTATTATCCTCTTCCCCTTCTCGCTTACCTTCTCCTGTACTGCAGGTATGTTTTTTATTACCTCGTCGGCGGTAGGCTGTGAGGAAGCCGGGAACCTTTCAAAAAACAGCCGCTCAGTTTCCTTTTTCTTTTTAAGTAATAATTGTTTCTCGATCTTCTTATTAAGGTTAGTCCGCTCCAGGAGCAAGTCACTTTTATAATCTACTAACCTATTCCATTCTTTGTCAAGTAAGCCAAATTCTTGATCTTTTGCTTTCCATTTAGCCCAAAGTTCTTTATTTTTAGGGTCGTATTCGATAGCCTGCAGCTCTTCGGTTACCCTGTCGATTTCCTTAGTTAACTCTTTCCTTTTAATCTCGATGTCCTCTAATTCATTGTTAATAGTGTTTACCCTGACCTCTTCCTTTGTAAGCTTCTTAGGCTTGACCGCCTTAGGCTTTACCGTCTTGAGGACTTTAAGGGGGCTTGTGTTTACTGTTGATTTCATCTTAAAAAGTCGTTTCTCGATATCTTCCTGCAGGATGAAATTATCTATAGAATAATCTTCCTTAAAACCGTCTATAAGTGTTAGGTTCTTTTCGATCAGGTCCGGAGTTAATGCGCTTATGTCAATATCGCCCTGGTCGATTAACTGTTTAAAGTCCCGGTTTTCGAATACTAAGCTTTCGTCGATGTCTTCCGTTATCGTTACCGGTAACATACCAGAACGGCAATGAAAATGCAAAGGGGGCCTGTATTTTTCCGCGCTTGTCGAATCAGTATAAAAAATAGTTCCGTGTAACATCCTGCACTGCCAGGTTGTTTTTTCGTCAAGGAGAGCGGAAAAACGCCATGCCCTTACGTTATTTCTTTTATACCTCTGTAAGGCCGTCTCGTTTGCAACATCGGCCGAAAAGGTCCGGGCGAATCTTACGGCCCTGTGTTTTTCTCCACCCCATATATCCTGTATACGCTTCGCCAATTCGTTCGGGTGTAGCTCGTATATTCCCTCATCTTTCAAAACCTCAAGGATCGAGGCCACGACCTCCTGAGAGAGCCCGGCGGACTGCTTGATTAATTCCTCTGTCAGAGGCAGGGAGTCGTGTGCCGCTCCGATCCGGCCCGGGCTGAGAGGATGAAAGGAAGCCTGGGCCGAAGTCCGGACCGCGTCCTGGACCTTACCCGTAAGTTCGATATCTGTAAAATCGGAAGCAAATAAAACAAGGTCGTTTAAAATTCCGTCTAACTGCAGCTTAAACCCTGCAGATCGAAACTGGACCTTTACCTTTGCAGGGATCCCGGAGGCCGGCACGCCCGTCAATCCCTTTTTTATTGTCCTATCGAAAAGCGAAATATACCGGCTCTCTATTTTTTTAACTTCTTTTGTATAGAGAAGGGGAACCATAAAAAAATATAAGAGGCTTCTATTATTTTAAGGTATATTTCCCGCCTCGAGACGGGAATTTAAGAAACCTCTTCAAAAGTAATTATAGCTCGATAAGTTTTTTTATTATACCAACAGGGGACCTCGTTTCTTTTTACCGGGTCTAACCACCCCCATTCGAGGTAGTCGCTGATACCGTCGCTTATATCATCTGACATTATACCCCATCCTCAGTTCGGTATATCCGTACCTATAGCGGTCTTAATCTCTCCCTCGATCCATGCAGAGGCCGGGATTTTTCGGGCCCGGTACTCAAGGATAAGCAGTTCCTTAAGCTTCGCATAGCCAGAATTTTTATTCCACAAAACGTTGACCTGCAGGGCGGCCCCCCTTCCCTCCGTAGGCTGCATAATATAGGCCGCTACATGGTAAATGATAGCATCAGGGACCCCGGGATTATAGGGAGTTACAACAATAGTATCTTTTATAATCAGTTCTTCGTTACTTTCTCCCTTCTTTATAGTTTTAATATATTTTTTCGGATCCCCGTTAAAAATAACCTCGGGTATTTCGGCCTTTCCCATACCTACTTCTATAACTTTCCTTTTGCTTATCTTCTCAGCTTCCCCCCTGAAATAGTCTATAGCTTCCTCTTTCACAAGTAAAAGGACCTTGTTTAAATCGCCTGGTTTGTCCCCTGCAGGTCTTACTAAAAAGTGTTTGCTCGGGCTGCTTCCATCGGCGTAAAAGTTCGCGGTATCCGTTAATATAATGTCAACTTCGCCGCCCTCGTTTACTGTATACTGCTTGCTTTCGGTAACTATGTTTAACTCTGTCATTGTTTAGTTTCTCCCTCGTATCGTATTTTATCATAGATTTCCTTACATTCCTTAAGGGTTTGACCTTTTATTATAATGTGTATCTCTTCGGCGCCCTCCATATACGTTTTATGTTTCCTGTACTCAAGACAGGGCAATTCTTGACCTTCTGAAATGCTTTAACCTCCGGTTTTATTTATCCGTTTTGCGATAACTTCCTGGATGTTGTCAGCTGACAAAATAGCCCTATTGTGTTATTCTTAATCTCGCTTATACGTTCGTGTCTTCTTCGCCTACGACCTGATAAAAACCCGCCCAGCTCCTGAACTCGTCCCGCTCTATAACCCCCGTGTTATACATCTCCTGCACTTCGGAAGCTGTTAATTTTATTCGGCTGAGTTCGTCAAAATTTACTATAACACTATCTTCCTGTTTTCCCATTTTTAATAGTCTGCGGTTTATGTACTCCTGAGCCAGATTTTTAACTATTGTCTGCAGGGTCTCAAGAACCACGAGGCGGTCCTCTTCGACTAAATAGCCGCTTGCGTAAGTTGTCCCGGAGGCTTTCCCCATGGTTAAAGGAGATTGAAAAAGCCCTAGTTGAATCTCTGTCTCTAAGGACTCCTTAAAGTTCATCACGTCCAGACTTCCCTTCGCATCAATAGGATTTATTTTGAGCCCTACGGCGCTTATATCCTCATTCTCGCTTAAGTTCTTGTTATCTTCTAGCCAATCGTCGTGGTACTTCGCGGCGTCGTCGGGTTGAATTACCCCCGCTTCGGTCAACTTCTCCAACATAACGTGGTCGTAATGATAACGGCCCATCCCGTAACGCTTAACAAAAGTTACGTATCCCTTGTTTATGTTTAATAAGTTTCTTATGCTGAGCTCTAAGGGGTCGAGTAAAGAGGCCCCATATAAGCCGTATGTTTCCCTTTTCTTAACGTCCTCCTGCACATAGTCCCACGAGTTGAAACGGCCGATTATAAGCTCTTCTAAGGGGTGTTCTGTCTGCCCGCTCAGGCCCTCGTTTACATATACCGAACCATTCGGAGGCTGCATTATTTCCTTAGGCTTAGATTTGGGCTTAACGCCTTCCGGTAAAATTGTGGTCTGAGACATAAGAGAAGGGTAAAAATAAAAATCCTCTATCTCGCCGTTCGGCCTTCCCACCAGGGTCCCGTCTCTGCAGAGTAACCGGGCTATAGTGCTTATCTGTTCAATTAAAACCGTTTTTTGCTTCCACCGGTTAAAGTCCTTTAACAGGGCCGGCTTTGCGTCGAATGTTAAGCCCTTGGGTAACATCATACTTAATTTATTCAAAGGTACTGAGACATAAGGGCTGGCGCTTGTCAACTGCTGATAATATCGAAATCGGTTTGTAGTATCAAAATTACTTATACCGCCTATGTTTGTGGTTACGTCGTCTTTTTTTGTGACATTCAAAGAGGCCCCTAATTTTAAATGAGCCTTGGGAACCACCGCGGCTTGTTTTTTTGGTGTTGTATCCACGTTTTTTAACCTCTGTAATCCTATTTCGTTACTAAATCAAATAGGTTTACTTTCCCGTGAATTATTATAGGTTAAGTGATATTAAGTAATGTAACGAAAATACGCCTTTATTTGAAGGATTTAATCGAAAATTGGAGGAATTAAGAACGAATAATAAAGAAACTGAAAATACCCCTATACCAACACATGAAGAAATATTACGTAACCGTATAGATATTTTCGAGAGACAGAAACAAGAAAAGCAACATATTATAAATTACCTTACTGATCAGATCGAAGACCTTGATAAGCTCCTGGTCGAGCTCCTGGCTATCCTGAATATGCAAGATGTACCTACAGAAAATTACCAGGGCCGAAAACATAACAAGGATAAACCCGAGGAAGAGGGAGTGGAATGGGACCCGGGAATAAAGCAGGCTTACCTGGCTGATAGGTTATAGTTACAAAAGACGCCCCCCGCGCCTTATGTAATCATAATATATTACTTTCTTTTTTACATTTTCTTAGCTCTTTTCTTTGACATTGCAGCGTAATTAAAGGCTGTTCTCATCCTTTTAACTTCGGATAATACAATTATCGCATAGCTCAAACAGTCCACCTGGTCGTCCTTCGCTCCGAGGGGGAAAGTTAAAAGCTCGTCGATAAAGTCCGGCCCCCATGTCTTCTGAGCTGCAGAAATAATAAAGACCTTCCCGGCGGCCATCTTAGCGGCTGCAGGAATCGCCCGGGTTACTTTGTCCTGCGTACCTGGCTTAAGGGGCTTTACCGGTAAACCCTCATCTTCAAGAAATTGATATAGAGTATAGCCCACGCCGGCCTGCTCTACAAACTGAGCAACAGGATGCCACATATTAAATTGTTTCTTAAACAGTTTGATCTGGTCCGGACCTGTAAGCCTGAGCCTAAGAACATCTAAAAGGATCAGGTCCATAGAAGGGGTCAGGGCCCAGGTACATAATACGAAATAATCCGCTGTTGTCCTCTTTGAGGCTGCAGGGTCGCAGGTCTGAAATATTATACTTTCTTCTACCGTCGCTAACCTGTCCCCCATATCAAAGACGCCCCCGGAATAATTGCAATACTGTATATATTCACTCTTAAAGAGGGCGTTCTCGTCGTCCACGGGGTTTTGCTGATACAAGGCTGCGAACCAATACGGGCCTATTGTTTCCTTGATCTCTGCGAGGGCCTGATTATCGAACCTCTCCTTAAACAGGGCCTCGCCCGGAGCACGTCCCAGGGGGTCGTCTTCCCCTGCAAGAGCGGGCAAAGATAACAAGGTCCACTTTTCCCCTTCCTTTGTTAGAATTTTTCCGCTCAGGTCCTCTTTATTCCATCGGGTCTGAATAATAATTACAGCCCCACCGGGCTCTAATCTAGTATAAGCCGTTGATTCGTACCACTCATATGTCTTTTTTCGATATGTAGGGCTGTGGGCCTGCTCTGCGTTCTTTACCGGGTCGTCGATAATAAACAGGTCTGCGCCCTTCCCGGTAATCGCCCCCCCTACGCCTGCGGTATACATTCCGCCGCTATGGTCTGCAATGTCCCACCGGTCGTTTGCGCTTGAATCTGGGGACACATTAACCCCTAAAAGGTCGTGGTGTTCTGTTATCAAGTTCCGGGTTTTATGTCCCCAACTCGCTGCAAAGTCGGCCTCATAACTTGTCAAGATAATTCTGTTCTCTGGCTTTTTGCTCAGATACCAGGCGGGAAAGTACATAGATGTTAATAGGCTCTTCCCGTGTCGGGGGGGCATAGTAATCATTAACCTTTTAATGTCCCCTCTGTAAACTGCATATAAGTATTTATTAAGTAAAAGTAAATGATCCGGGGCCAGGTACTTTTCTTTAGAAGCGACTAACGCGAAATCTAAAGGCGTTATCAAATCCCCGTCATGGTATAGCTTAGTTTTTTGTTTCCTTGGGGCTGTCAGTCGTTTTCTTGGCATTCGATACCGCCTTAAGGTAAGCGTTTCTAGCTTCAATAATTTCATCAGTAAGGGGGGCGTGTTCTTCCTCAGTCTTGATCTTGCCCGTAATGTTCAAATTATCAGTACGGCCCCACTCTGCAGGAAACCGGCTTTGTAGAATAAATTTAGAGGCTTGCCACTCGCCCTTTGCTGCAGCCTTTACTATTATGCTTACGTGTCTTTGTTCAGAAATCGCCTTACATTCCGTTATATACTCGGCAAACTCGGCATATATGCCCCTTGTTGCTGTTTCTCCTTTATTTATCCAATCGTAATAAGTGCTTTCGTGAATTCCGGCGGCGATTACTGCATTTTTTATAGACATTCCTAGCCGGATGTTACGGCCTATTTGTTCCTTAATCTCAGGGGTAAGTTTAGTTTTCAATCTTGACCGCCTCCTGGCCTGTCAGGCGTTCCCACCTCTCTATGATAATGTCACAATACCCCGGTTCAAATTCGACCCCGTAGCAAGACCGCCGGGCCTGCTCACAAGCAATTAAGGTGGTTCCGGATCCTAAGAAGGGGTCGAGGACCAGGGCGCCTTCTGTCGTGAATTCCTCCAAAATTTCAACGTGCAACCCCACGGGCTTCTGTGTAGGGTGTACCCGGCGAACTCCCTCTATGTCCCGCTTTCCCTTCCGGGTTAATCCGTTCCACATCCATTTAAATAATTTAGCAGGTTTATCAAAGTCCGACCAGGCCAGCTCACAGTCTGCAAAGTTCCCCGAATTTTCTTTATCCCAGACTATCCAACACCGGGACGGGCTTAAAAAATCAGTAAAATAGTTTCCCCCCCAAATTATGAAGTTTTTAATATGCATCCCCTCAAGGACCCGGTAAGCTTTATATGCCGTTTCTATCGTGTCGTCGCCTTTAATCGTCTTGTAGGTCCTGGCTGAAACCTCTTTCTTTCGGTTACGGGTCCCGGTCGCCTTGTCGAAGTTCAGGACGTTTTTATTTCCGACCATCCCCCCCTTGTTTACGATACTGACACCGTAAGGCGGATCAGTAAGGCATAGGTCTATCTCGGCCCCCCCGAGTAGTTTTTTAAGGTCCTCCAGGCTCGTAGCATCCCCGCATAATAGCCTATGAGGTCCTAAGCTCCAAAGGTCCCCCCTCTGCGACCTCTCCGGGCTCTCGTCGTCCACCTGGTCTACCCCTTCCCCCCCGGGATCCGCTCCGGCCTTCTCTAGGAGCTTGTCGAGTTCGTCATAGTCAAAACCTGTGGCTTCAAAATCGAAGTTTTCAAGCTCTGCAACATCTCGCAGGACCTCGGCCAAAAGTTCCCGGTCTTCCTCGGCAAGCCGGGCCAGGTTGTTATCTGCAAGGACATAGGCCACGGCCTTTTCGTAAGGAAGGTCTAAAAATATAGTCGGGACCTCTGCAAAGTTTAACCTTTT
>Ga0172381_10001182_pt1 | contig 31358 bp, 43 predicted proteins | sample Leawel6488metaG_FD_119754 | JGI IMG/M metagenome (GOLD analysis project Ga0172381, IMG submission 119754) | Leachate microbial communities from a municipal landfill in Southern Ontario, Canada - Leachate well 64-88 metaG | ecosystem: Engineered > Solid waste > Landfill > Unclassified | place... | reverse complement strand
TAGAAACCCCCCTACCCCCCTTCGGGGAATGTGTCGGTGAAAAACTTTCTCAAGATCAAAATCCTGAACCAGAACCTGATGTCAATAATTGCGATGGAGGTGATGATAAAACACCAGCCGTTGGAAAAGAATTAAAACCAACTCGTGGAATGACAAAACAGCTTGCTTCTTTGTTCGAAACCTTCTGGGGGGTATATCCCAAAAAACGAGCACGCGGACAGGCAGAGATAACCTGGGTGAAACTCGCACCCGGTGAGCAGCTTACAGCCCTCATGGTCTCAGCCGTTGAATACGCGAAAACCACGGAAGAATGGAAAAAAAACGGAGGCCAGTACATCCCGTATCCTGCATCTTGGTTGAATGCCAAATGCTGGATGGATGAACAGCGGCCCGCTCTTTCATTGCCTTCCGAAAACACGCAACAGAGAAACAACAGACTCATTGACGCATCTACGAGTTTTGACACCCTTTACGCAGACAGCGGCCAGGGTGGCAATATCGACATCCGAAAGGGTTTGACAAGATGAAAAAGAAGCCATCCACAAACCAGGAACCCCCAGTGGGGATTGGGATTGAATCCTTGCCAAGCGCGACAACGGCGGAGGAAAGCATATTGTCTGCATGCTTTCAAAGCGTTGAGGACACCTTGACCGCAATGGATTTTATCACGGAGGCTGATTTTTATCTTGAAAAACACAGGCGGGCCTTTTCCGCCATGTCCAAGGTTGCGAAAAGCCTAACGACAGGCAAGGCCGGGATGCTTGATTACTCGGAACTCGTATCGGTTATGTCCGGTATGAACATTGACAGTCCAGCGTCATATCTGGCCGGACTTTTGGCCGATGTCCCACTGGCTGTAAACGTCGAGCATACCGCAAAAACCATCCGGCAAAAGGCTATCCTACGCAAAACGATAGGCGTTGCATATGCCGGGATCAAAGAATGCATGTCGTGCAACGGGGATGCGCCTGAAGTAATCGACCGATTACAGCAAAACATCCTCGGGATAGAATCTGTTGAATCAACCGGTCAAGAGATGGTCCATGTAGGCAGTTTGCTCAGTGATGCGATTGACAGATATGAAGCAGCATCAAGGACAAGCGGAATAACCGGGGTCACATCAGGTTTATCCGATATCGATATGATCACATCAGGATTTCAACCCGGAGACATGATTATTTTGGCTGCAAGGCCGGGTATGGGCAAGACAAGCCTCGCGCTTAATATCTCACAAAAAGCCGCTGAATCAGGAATCCCGACGTCGTTTTTTTCGCTCGAAATGGGAGAGGCACAGCTTATTACAAGGCTCATAGCTGGAGAGTCTGGGATCAACTCAAGGCGCCTTGAAGCAGGCAGATTATCAACAGAAGATTGGGATAAGCTGTCTGAAACGACGTCTCTTTTAAGCGACATTCCCTTGTTCATCGACGATACATCCGATCTGCATTACAGCGAATTCAGGCGAAAACTCAGGATTGCTTATAAAAAACAGGGCGTGAGATTCGCAGTGATTGATTACATCGGCCTGATGAATGGCGAAAAGTCATATCAAAGCCGGGTCGAAGAGGTTTCAAGCGTATCCAGGGCGATCAAGAAAACCGCCAAGGACTTGAATATCCCGATTTTGGTATTGTCTCAGTTAAATCGTCAACTCGAATCCAGGATGGATAAACACCCGATACTTTCCGATCTCAGGGAGTCCGGAGCTCTGGAACAAGATGCCGATGTCGTGATGATGCTTTACCGGGATGAAATGTATAAAAAAACCGATGAAAATAGGGGTAAGGCAGAAGTAGAGATAGCGAAACACAGGAACGGTGCCTGTGGGATTGCCTCGCTGGTATTCGATGCCACAACAACCACGTTTAAAAATTCATACAGAGGGTAGAAAGCATCATGGCAAACGATTTGAACACATGCTTTTTTGTCGGGCGCTTGGCTGCGGACCCGGAAACAAAATTCCTTCCGTCTGGTGATGGCGTCACCAACTTCCGAATTGCAGTCGGTTGGAAGGGAAAGGAAAAAGAGGGTGTCGAGTGGGTACCTTGTGTGGCATTCGGAAAACTCTCTGATATTTGCAGCCAGTATCTGACCAAGGGTAAGCAGGTCCTGGTTATGGGGAAATTCAAAACCAGATCCTGGGAGAAAGACGGTGAAAAGCGTTACGCGACTGAGATCGTGCTGGATACCATGCAAATGCTGGGCAGCAAGGGTGACGGCGCGGCGGCCAGCGGCGGAAGTGGTGGCCAGGGGCAAGGGCAGCCGCCGCAAAGCCATGGACAGGCCGAGATGGAAGATAATATCCCCTTCTGATCGAAAGGAAACCAGAATGCTTATCGCTTTAGATATCGCCTTCAAAAACATTGGTTGGTCCATCTGGCACGACAAACACCCGGTCAAGGCCGGCGTCATCCAGACCGAGAAAACCAAAAACAAACAGACACGGGTCTGTGATGATAATTCGTACCGCTGCTCATTCGCAGCCAGGACGTTGCAAGAGATCATCCGTGATGAAAGAGTCACGGCAATAATCGGGGAGTCGCCAATGGGGTCTCAGTCTGCCGCAGCGGCAAAAAGCGCGGGGCTTGCCATCGGGCTTATCGCAACTACCGCCTGTTTGCTTAACCTGCCCATCGAATACTGCACACCGGATTCTGTTAAGAAGGCAGTGTGTGGCCGCAAGGATGCCAGCAAGGACGATATCATGGACCGGATTATTGAGGTTTACGGCGGCAAGAAGTTCGTGAAAACCATCGCGGTTACCAAAGGCAAGCGTGCTGGGAAAGAGTCGGAACGGGTCGATTACGCTTTCCTGGGGGGCTTGTGGGCCAAGGGAACGTTTGAACACATAGCCGATTCCTGCGGGGCTTATATGAGCCTGAAAGACAATAATTTGGTGAGGATGTTCGGATGACACGCCTTTTTCTCTCAATCAAGTACTGGAGAGCCGGATGTCTTTGGTCTGAAGCCTGGTGGTTCGCCGGTAGGATCGCACGGGGACTACATCGGAAAGACCAATTCGAAGAGCACATCAACAAGTACAGATAGGCGGATTAAACCATGAAAATACCATCAATCAATCGGATACCGGCGCCGGCAAGAAGTGGCCGCAAGCGATCAACGGACCATCGCATTCATCATGGCCATCCTGATCCTGATATCGGTCATTTTCTCAGCGATCACGGCTGAAGACGCCAGCATCCAGACATCGCAGGTTGAAGTGTTCCTGCCCCCGGATCGGCCTAGTTACGACTTCATCACCTCCGACGCCACCGACACTGCCATTTGCAGTGAGTACTTTTGCTTTTCAGTGGCAAAAACGATCTTCCATCGGTCCGATGAACTGGTTTTTGACAACAGACAATAAGGGGATTGCGGATGATATGTCCTTTTTGCTCAAACGGTGACTCGATGGTTCTTCATACCGACAAGTTCAATGAAAAAAAAATGGTACGCCGGGTCCGGGCCTGCCAGCAGTGCGGTATGGCATGGCGAACCTTTGAGGACGCATCGGTATGCCGGGATTGTGGCAATCCAGACAGCAACGTCACGAATTCTGAAAAATACGAAGAATCAATCCGCCGAACCCGAAATTGCCCGACCTGCAGGCTGGTTTGGAAAACCTTTGAAACTGTCATCGATGACCATTGTGTGATTGATTTCAAGCCTTTCGAAATATCTGAAGCCGCGTATAAACGCAGAAGGAAACCTGAATATTATGCCGACCGCATCAAAGCGCAATTGGGATTACCATTATGACGTATATCAAGAATTTCTCAAGAAAAAGCCTGGTACGTCCAGTTCCGACTTCGCGCGTCAAAACGGCCTTCCAGACGAAGCGTGTCGCAAAGCCTTCAAGCGGATTGATGCTCGGCGGACCCGGACGCCCCGGACGGAAACCGGACGGACGGGTGTCCAGGGGAAAGTTGGGATATTCAGCGACGTTTCGACAGAGGAAGCAGTTGAAGTTATTAAGAATATCAGTTATTCGCGGTCGGTTGCTCTCCATTCTAAAATCCTTGTTAGTATCAATACAGCAATGGAAAGAATCAAAACGCTTCAAAAGTGTGAAAAAAAGATACTTCCGGAAACCATGAAGGATTTGAAGGATGGATATGGTGCGGTTATTGATGTGGTCCGTGTCCAGCGTGAAATCGGACCATTTATCCTGGAACTGCAGGACAGGGCAAAGCTGGAGGAAATTTTTACTAAGCTCCAGGATAGAGAGTATGACATCACACAAGCGTCTCTTGAAATCTCTAAGCTGGGAGCGAATCTACCGGAGGCATTGCGGATCATGCTGTCAAAGACACCGCCGATCATGATCGCCAACAATTTTGAATCGCCTGACATGGACGAGCTGGATCAGCGGGCGCTTGAGACGCTCAAACAGGTGCAATGGCAGCATGAATGTTTCTTACCGCAGCGGCGGCAGGAAGTGATCGAGATGAAGCAGGAAATGAAGGGGTCTGAATCGTTTGCGCCTGAGGAAAAGAAAGGTAACCCGGAAGGTGAAGAAAAATGACATGGCTGATATCGAATGCACTTATGAAAGGCTACGAGAACTCGCGCTTTTTGCCGGGGCAGGAGGGGGCGTCCTTGCTGCAGGGACGTTGCTTGGATGGCGAACCGTCTGCGCTGTTGAACGTGATGCTTACGCGGCGGCGGTTTTGGCAAGGCGACAGGATGATGGGCTACTCGACCCGTTTCCAATTTGGGCTGACGTATCGACGTTTAACGGTTTCCCTTGGCGCGGACTTGTTGACGTGGTTTCGGGGGGCTTTCCCTGTCAGGACATCAGTTGCGCCGGAAAAGGCGAAGGAATTACCGGCAAAAAGTCTGGCCTTTGGAAAGAGTTTAAGAGGATCATCTCTGAGGTACGACCGAGATACGCATTCGTGGAAAACAGCCCAGTACTCACTTCTCGGGGACTCGGGGTCGTTCTCGGGGACCTGGCCGAAATGGGGTACGATGCGAAATGGGGAGTGCTGGGGGCTATCGACGCCGGAGCGCCGCACAAGAGGGATAGGATGTGGATTGTTGTCAACGCCCCTATCGACACTTGGAACAAATGGCGGACCGAATCAACGGGATAGCAGTGGGCGGCCGGGTTGCAGATGGCATCTGCGATGTGGGCAACACCCTCTGCAACTGACGGATTGCGCGGCGGAACAATTACAGAGAAAATGACCGGTCAAAGCCTTCCCCAAATGGTGAATTCTCTGCCACCATCCCAAATAACGCGTGACAACTTGCCTGGGTATCTTATGCGTGAAGGCGAACCATCGGGCGGCCAGCTTAACCCAGACTGGGTTGAATGGTTGATGAATTGGCCTATCAAATGGACTTCTTTGGAGCCGATGAATGCCGCCAGCATGGACTATGGAACCCCTGAATGGTGGGACCAAGAACCCGAAGGCGTCCCGAGAGTCGCCAACGGCGTGAAACATCGGGTCAACAGACTCAAAGCAATCGGGAACGGACAAGTCCCGCTGTGCGCGGCATTGGCATGGTCAATATTGTCCAGATGATGAAATAAACCGAAGTACCAACCAACAAAAAAGGAAAAAACCAAAAATGACCAAATCCGAATTGATCAAGAAAATGGCAGAAGCAGCAGGAATTACCATCGCAAAAGCAGAAGCAGCGCTCGGCTCCGCGCAACAGGCAATCATCGATGAAGACAAGACCCAAATCAAGGGGTTTGGTACTTTTGAATGGAAAACGAGACCGGCCAGGACGGGGCGAAACCCGAAGACGGGGGAGAGCATTGAAATCCCGGAAACGACAACACTTCATTTCAAACCGTCTTCCGGCCTTAAAAACCTGTAGCAGATCATGGCGCCAAATAAACTTTGAAAGGAGGTGTCACCAAATGGCAAAAGGCAGACCCAAAGGCAGCAAGAATAAGCCCAAACCCGGTAAATAATTGAGCGATAGATTCAACATTAGAAATCGATCCGCTGGATGACAGCGCCAGCGGCTTTTACCGAAAAAAGGAATTGAAGCATGTCAAACATCGATGCGATTGACGGTGATGGAATGGTCCCAGTGAAGGTGAAGTTGTTGCGCGAAACATCCAGAATGCCGGTCCGGCAGCACCCGTGTGATATTGGTTATGATCTTTACGCGGATGGGCAGTATTACGTCCGGCCAAACGAAACCGTGCTGGTAAAAACCGGGATAGCGATTGAGCTGCCGTTCGGGTGGGAAGCACAAATCAGAAGCCGCAGCGGACTGTCGCTTAAGCAAGGCGTTTTTTCTGTCAATGGTATTGGCACAATCGATTCGGGATACCGCGGCGAAGTCGGTGTGATTCTGAGCCGGTTCGGATCCATCGGAAGTTATGTTGTCATGCCGGGTGATGCCATCGCACAGATGGTAATCAAGCGGGTGCCAGACGTTAGGCTGATTGAAGTCAAGGAACTCAGCGAGTCGGCAAGAGGGACCAACGGATATGGGAGCACGGGGAGGTAGGATGGCTTTTAAAACAGGAATATCTTGGACCGATCATACATGGAATCCATTTCAGGGCTGCAAGAAGGTTTCTCCAGGGTGCCTCAACTGCTACATGTTTCGGGATAAAAAGCGTTTCGGCCAAGACCCCGAAAAAGTGGTCAAATCAAAACCGGCTACATTCTATGCCCCGCTGAAATGGAAAGAACCTGCCCGTGTTTTTGTCTGTTCATGGTCTGATTTTTTTATAGAGGATGCGGACCCGTGGAGGGATGAAGCGTGGGATATTATGCTCCGAACGCCGCACCTTACTTATCAGATTTTGACCAAGCGGCCTGAAAACATTATCGGAAGGCTGCCTGCTGGCTGGCCATTTAAAAACGTGTGGCTGGGGGTTACGGCGGAAAATCAATCACAACTGAAAAAGAGAATGCCATTATTGATGGTTGTACCAGCGGCTATCAGATTTGTATCAGTTGAGCCGATGATTAGCGAAATGTCGTTCAGGTGGGGCGGATGGATTGATTATCCAAGTAGTGAAGATGGTGCGTCAAATCACTATGACTCATTGAGGGTTATTGATTGGCTGATTGTGGGCGGTGAAAGTGGCCCAAACGCTCGATATATGGACCCCCAATGGGCGATGGAACTAAAAAACCAGTGCCAAGAAACAAACACCCCATTTTTCATGAAACAGATGAGCGGTAATGCGCCGATCCCTGATTATTTACAGTGCCGGCAATTTCCCAGAGACTAAATCAAAAGACTAAATCAAATCGCCCAGTGCACCCTGGCTTATAATAAGGGGCTCAAGATCAGGGTTTACATGATTCCCTTTCCGCGCATGTTTGCCGAATGCGTGATCCGAAATCGGCTATTTTTATTGCGCTTGCGGCGTGTGGGAAACGCGCGTTTATGATCATCTATCTACCTATCAAGAACAGCCTCGTGACCTGTTTGATAGGTTATTAATCCCAGACTTCGAGCGCCTCGAACCGCGGTTGATGGATAAAAAGATAGACCCGGTTCGAATCCGGGCAGGCGCAACCTTTAAAACAAAAGGATCAAATGAAAAAGTCAGAACGAGAACGAATCCATCAGATGTTTGACGGGAAATGCGCCTATTGCGGGTGTGAGATCACCGTAAAATCGATGCACGTTGATCATGTTGACGCAATTTTCCGTGAATCGCATTGGGATCGAAAGAAACGCAGATACGTTCAGACAGGCGAAGTCCTGCGCCGGCTTAATGACAACCCTGAAAACCTATTCCCGGCATGTGCCCCGTGCAATCTTTGGAAACATGCGATGTCTGTTGAGGATTTCAGGGAGAGTATGCAGACCCAAATTGACAAGATCAGGAAAACGAGTTGCGGATTCAGGTTACTTGAGCGCTTCGGGATTGTGACCATAAACGATCCTCCTGGGAAATTCTTTTTTGAGACATTCCAAGAAACTGAACAGGATGGAGCGCGCCGCACAGCCTTCTAAACGATAAACGGTTTTTGCTGAAAGGTTATAAGTGGACATCTTCCTTAAATATCAAAAAGAAATGGACGAATTAAATATCCGTAACAAGTCAAAAATGGGCGACTATGTTGATATTGAATGTCCGAACTGTAACAGAAAACGAATAATGCTTGGTCAGGATGGTAAACACCGTTGCGAAAAATGTGCATGGTGCATCGAGGAAGATAATTATGACGATGAATTTTCGGAATTCATCAGGCGTTGAAACACAGCCTCCTAAACGATAAACGATATCACGCATTCTGCGCCCGTTACCGCGGAAACCTTGTTCGGTATGTGGCAGAACTCAGCCGGTACCCGATGACGTGGCAGCAGTACGAGATGTTTTTGCTCATCCAGGAACCGGGGAGCCAAACGGCTATAGCAAGCGGCCATGGGACCGGCAAGAGCTGGTCGATAGCATGGATACTTGACTGGCATCTGCGGACCTATGATGACTCGAACGCAATGATAACGGCAACCAACATCGAACAGATCCGGTCGGTCGTTTGGAAGGAACTGGATACCGTCATTGCGGACGTCAACAGCCGGTACCCGTGGATGGCCGACTGGTTCGTAAAAGAGACGAAACGGTATTACGTGAAGGGTCACAAGGATAGCTGGTATGTTATCCCGAAGACTGCCAGCAAGGCGGCACCTGAGAATATCGCCGGCCAGCACCGGCGGCATTATATCTGCATCGTGGATGAAGTCTCGGGCGTGGAGGATGAAATCATCGGGGTGTTGCGCGGGGCTTTGACCCATGAAGATAACCGGTTCGCCATGTTCAGCCAGCCTACCCGGCAGGTGGGGCATTTTGCAGAAGCGTTTTCTTCACTCAAAGCCATTTACAAAACCATGAACCTGAACGCAGAAGAAAGCCCGATTGTCAGCAAGAAATTCATTGCAACCAAGCTGACAGAGTACGGCGGCCACCATAGTCCCGAGTATCAGATCAAAGTCCTCGGCCGGCTTCCGGATAACCTGTCTGGATTCTTGATCCCGAAGAGTTGGTGCATCCAGGCGCAGGTAGTCATTATTGTTCACGCCTTGCCATGGGGTTGGGTGATGACCGCGGATGTGGCAGAGGGGGTCCACCGGGATTCATCTGTTTGGACTCTGGCGCGGGTTTCCGGCTATGCTGCAGAACGACAGGTTGAAGTGGTCGAAATGAAAGAGTACCTTGGCGCCGATGAATTGCAGTTTGCCAGGGAGATGTACGTAGAAATCCAGAAATACCCAAAAATCACTGTCGCGGTTGACGCGGACGGTCCGGGCCGGACGGTGATCTTGACCCTGGAAGAACTGGGGGTCACAGTAGACCGTATCCATTGGGGGCTACCGCCGCACTCCGAAGCGGACCGGAAACGATACAAGAATCAGCGTGCGTTCGCTTCGGTGAAAGCCCGTGAAGCGATCTTTGACGACCGGTTTCGGATATGTCCGGGAACCAAGATCGTGAACCAGGCGTCGCGCATCCCATACAAGATCGATGAAGCCGGCCGATATGCGATCATGCCGAAGGAACAGATGAAGTCACAAGGGATCAAATCCCCGGATTTATTTGACACGCACTGCTTCTTTTTCTTGTGTGATTACGTGCCAACAGATATAGAAAACAATGAACAGAGCCAGCAGGTTGACGACATGATGGACTGGGCCAGAAAAATAATTGAAGGGGAAACAGGATGAGTGAACTCGGTAAATTGACAACTAAAGACATTGATATTGTGCGATATATGATAAATTATTTAACGAAAACCGGGCACATTGTGATGGTGAATGACGACGTGGGAATCTTTAAACCAGAACCTAAAGATGCTGATGTGGATTATGGCTGTCGCTTGCCCAAAGTCAAACCACCACGGACTATCGGCGGGCATGAGTATCAGAACCCACCACGACAAAATTCAATCGTTGAGTTTACAGAAGAAACAAAATGGTATCAACAGCATAGATGGGAGAGACTTTCTGAAAACCTTAAGGAGTTCTTTTCTATTGAACAGTTCATTTTTTTAGGTGAGATACCAAACTCGCCAGGGCGATGTGTCGTTGTTTCGGCTGTTACCGGAAAGGTATTTCTTGAACACACATCCTTGTATAAAGAAATAGCCCCTGAAGGTGAGGCTTCATGACCGCAACCGAACCTGAAAAACCCCCAATCCTCCGGATAATGGCCGCATCCCTGGTATCCGGCCAACGGTACAAAGCCTATGCAGTGTTTGACGGAGAAAACCTGATCATTACCCAGGTAGACATGATCCCGTGGACCGAAGTCCTTTGGAAGTCAAACCTGATCACGGAAATAAAAGAGCGATCCGAAAAAGGCTTTGCGGTCCTGATCGAAGAAAAGACGGATCACGTCTCCAAATACGGCACGAAATACCTGCTGGATGACTTATGGGAAGGCCGGACCAATTTTTCCGATGCCATGGACTGGTATTTTGCGCTTCAGGCGACCGGGAACCTGCTGTTTCATAAAAGCTGTGACCAATACAAACTCTACACGGGCGGCGAGGGCCAGCGGGTTGAAAAAAAGACAGACGACAAGGGCCGGACCATCTATCATGTGGACTGGAATGCTTTTCATGCCGGGTACCGGTCTATTTTGCTTTGCGTAGTGGCGGCCATGACCGAGCCTATCAGCAAGAGATACCTGGAAGCGATGTTTGGGCCAGCCATTGAAGAAGAAGCGAAACTCGACCCTCTCAGGCAATGGCGGGCGATCACGACCGAGTTTGATAAGGAAAAGGCGAAGTGGTGGGATGATTATGACAGGAACCGAAGGTAAAGGATAAAGAAACTATGTTTGGATCAATACAAAAAGAGAACGAAAATAAAGAGAAGGTGAAAGCCGCCCTGACAGCATATAGCCAGCTTGTCAATGTCTCTAACGAATTCTGGGACCGATGCTGCAGAGTGATCGATGGGAATGATTTCAACGGGGCAATAAAATGTATCGATAAGAAAAAAGGGATTTTATCGATTATGGGGTTTTGCGTCACAGCCGAATTCGCACCCGTTTCAGATAATTCAGGCAATATATTTGGGAAAATCACATTTAAACATGAAACGACAGAGCTATGCAAAATTCTGTTTGATGTTTCAGGCAGAGTCTTATCTCAAACATGCAGTGAATTTTCATTTTACAACATGCTGAAATGCGACGGTTTGGAAGCTATTTTCTATGATTTTGTCGGAAAATTCATTGAATCTGATGTTATGAAGGATAAAGAAAATGCCAACTGAAGAACTATCAAGGCTTTCCCCGTACAACATCACGGACCCGCTTATCAGAAACGAGCTGTACCGTGAAATCCGAAACGGCCAGACCGTGAACAACGGATGGACAGAGTATGAAATCCAGCCGGATGAGCGCCTGCGCCCCGAGCTTGCCGGATATCGGGCCTACCGATCGAATGAAATGAAATGGGTGGTGCTGATTGCCGCAGGACTGGATGACGTGCGCGAGGCGTTGACAGAGGGTGTTACGATCAAGCTGCCCAGCGTGACGTGGCTTAGGGAGCGGATTTTGTATTATCAATCGAAATAGCTGGAGCATAAAAACATGATGACATTCTTTATCGTAATAATCTCGTTATTTTTGCTATCCGCGTTAAACAGGCGCTTTGTTGATAAAGAAACAAACAAAAATCTGAACAGATTGCTGATATTATTAATAGCGCTAATCGTCATAGCCATGATCTTTATCATTCCAAACCTTAAATAAGAAAAAGGGGAAACAAAAGTGATAAAAAGACTCGCCATAGTATTCTTTATTTTATGCTGTATCCCTTTAAATGCTTATGCTTTAGATGCTTTTGAACCAACTATTTGGATAGGTCTTTATCTTTTTATTTTGTTAATTATAACTTTAATATGCAGAGAGATCATCTGTTGGTACTTTAAGATAAACGAGCTGGTGTCTTTACTGAAAGAAATCCGTGATTCATCGAAAAGAAATGACGCCATACGTGACTCAGTGCTGAATAATAACGATCCACCAAAAGATTTCCCTAGAAAAAAAGTAAAAGGCATGTCCGATGAAGAATTGAACGAGTTAAGAAAAACTGCCGGGGATGATGCTGTCACTTTCGCGTATTCAAACGGGGAAGTTTGGCTATGTGTTTGTGGCGTCAAAAACGATTTGGATATTAATTCAAGAGACCAATTTTGCATAAATTGTGGTAGAGGCCGGAACGTAGTATTGGAAAACTTTCAAAGATGGTAAAAAAAAGGATAATCACTATGAAAAACCAACTTGTAACAATGGCTGAAAAAGTATCTGAAACTGTATCATCAATTGAGGCTGCTGGTATGTTTATCGAGGATGTCAATATTTCAGGTCCGCATACTTATGATGAAGATTTAACCGACACATACACTGGAACAGTACGACCTTCAGGAAGGTTTTTTGCTGTAAACACAACGATTTTAGTACCAGTGGTATAAATATCTTTTTTGACGCATGAAAATTAAAAAGGCCCTGTATGGAGTGATCCGTCAGGGCCTTTTTTATGGTGATTACGCTGCTATTGCCCGCAATTGGATATCGTATCCCTGTTGTTACTTCTGACTTTTCAAAAGTGAATAATCGTGACTCTCGTGGGTATCCCTTTCGACATCTGAAATGTGAAAAGCTAACTATTCAAATTGAATAGTTGGATCACAAACCATTGAAATCCACATAACCCTATCTGCATCTTGTCATATTGCCATCCCACCACAACCCTGCCTATGTAAGACCCACAAAAAGGGGAACATACCGCAGTGGGTCTATTCGGAAATCTATTTAACAGCAAGTCCAGCGCCTACCAGAAGTTTGAAAAACTTTTTAGTAAGGTGATTCAAAAGCAGGTATCAAAACGCGATGCTGATCAGCGTAATGCATACCTGACTGGCGACCTATTAAGCCGCCGAAAAGAACTTGCCAACGACAGAAGCGCCGGCCGGAAGGGTGCCAAGCGGCTGATCCTTGATTTTGGAACAAAGGGCGAAACAAGGGAATACTCTCTTGCCGAACTGAATAAGATGGCCAAGGCCGGGGAGCGGGCAGAGGCAAAGTTCAAAGCAGATTCAAACGGCGCGACATTGTATGAACTGCTGGCCGCTTCCGACAAGAAGGACATTCAAAGATCACATCAAGAAATCAAGACTGCCGCTCTTTATAAAATTCACGGAAACATGCTGTACTTCCGGGTATCAGCAGGGCCGGATAGCGCTTACACACACCATCAGGTTAAAGTAAGACTTGAAGAATGGAATCGGGGCATCCACGGGTTTGAAGCCGGCCGGACATATCTGAAATACGCCACCGAAGCGGCCACCGGCCGGATGTCTTTCACCTGCGATTGCGGCCGGCATCGGTATTGGTATCGATACCTGGCCACCATCGGAAACTTTTGCCTTGACCCGTTTGAACACGTCTTCCCGAAAATTCGCAACAAAAAGCTCAAAGGCTGCTGCTGCAAACACATGATAAAGGTGCTGGCAACTCTCCGGATGACTCCAATCCACATGAGGCTGGCCAAGGAGCTTGAAGACGCTGCCAAGAAAAAGGGCTTTGTCACTAAGCTGGTTGAAAAGCTGAAGGGCGGGGCGAACACCGGTCCGAAAGAAACGTACCTGAATGACGGAGAGCTCGCGACCACAGAGCAGACCGGGACAGCCGCATCTGTCGCGGAAATGCAGAAGGCGTTCAAGGAATACAAGGCGGCGCAGAAAGGATTTACAAAAAAAATGAGTGAAGCAGCTACCCAGAAAGCGTTAAGGAATTTGAAAGTCCGGGGGGATGCCGCGGTAAACGAGGCGCGGACACTGGCGGCCGAACGGGATCAGTTGAAGAAAGATATTCTTGTCAAAGAACTGTCAACGTCCATGGCGCTTTCCATCTACCGCGACAAAATGACTCGTTCCGACGCAATCAAAAAGTTCGCCAAAGAACAGAATATGCCGATTGCCGATGCAACCGAATTGGCAAAACAGGTGATCACATGACCACACGCGACTACCGAGAAACCAATGCCCTGATTTCCAGCGATCTGGATATTTTATTCGACGCGGACCCAGATGCAATTGACGTACTGCTTTACAAGGCCCGTCTGGGAAGCCCGGAAACGGTCTGCGAAACAGAGGACGTTGTTGGATCCCTGGAAGCTGATGAACGGGCGGTCGAGTATGACGACCCGATTGACACACGGGGGGTTTTCCTGCCGTTTGATTTTCAGGGGATTCTTGCCATGGATTCCGGCATCACGCAGGGGGATTTTGAAGTGCCGGTTGTCATGCTTCTGAAAGAAAAAGACATCCCGAAGGGGTCCGTGATTCAGTACGATGAGTATATAAGCGATACCGAAACGCAGACGTTTTCCATGTATATCATAAAATCAGAAGCTGTCGGGCAGGCGCCGGCCATTGCCATGAAGCACTATCTGATACCCTTTTTTGACGACGAGGGGGCGTTGACGCATGAGTAAGGAATTGACGGTAGTTGAAAAGATCAAAGTTTTTGAGCGAGATGGAGTTCAGTGGACTACCAGCCTGAATATCGCTGAAGTTTTCGGGAAAGAACACCGGGACATTTTAAAGGCTGTAAATAATCTTCAATGTTCTAAGGAGTTTGCCGAGCGCAATTTTGCGCCGAGCGAATATCCAGATAAGAACAACCAGATGCGACCTATGTTTGAGCTTTCCCGAGACGGCTTTTCATTCCTTGTCATGGGCTTCACCGGGGCGAAGGCGGCACAGTTCAAAGAGGGATACATCGAAGCCTTCAATGCGATGGAAAAACAAGTGAGACTTCAAATTTCTTCCAATTCGCATCAGATCATCATTCAAGAAAAATTGTTGGCCGAAATTAACGACAACCAGCGGTTGAGCATGGCCGTACTTGGCAAGACCAACCAGATTCTTGAAATGGTATCCGGTCAAGTCTCAAATCAGGGGGACCGGCTCGACAGGGTTGAACGTGACTTGTATCTCATAAAAACGAACATGCCGTTAACCAGGAAGCAGGTACGAAAAGAGGACCGAAAGAAACACATCGCGCTGGTTTACGAAAAATTCAATGGCAAGTGCCCGCTTTGCGATGAAACTCAGATCGTAGATGAGCTTCGAAGACCGACAAAGCAGCTTCAAATTGATCACGCCATGAACCGACATGAAAGCGCTCTGGATAAGACATGGGCGATATGTAGCAAATGCAATCTGGATAAAAGCAACGGGAGTATCCCAGAGATTGATGTCCGACAATGCTTCGATGGGTATCAGATGAAGATGAGATGCCGAGAGCGTAAATTGCAAATTCAACTGCAAATAGGGATGGCGATGAATGGATAACGAATTCTCAGAACTCCAAGCCGTTGATTTCGCCCTGGGCGACTATATCGCCGGCGCGTTCGCCGGGCTTAACCCGGCAGTCGGACCGAAACAGTGGCGCGAATTTCTCGCCCGGGCGCCCAATAAGAAAATATTCCGGGAAGATTCCGACACGCCGGCAGACTTCCTGAAAAACTTATCGGCATCCGGAAAGACAGAAGTTGTAGTTGACGGCGTAAAGAAACGGCTTCCATCGGTGCCTGTCTGTTATTTCTACCGGAAGCCCGGCATGACAAACGGCGAAGGCCGGAACTTCCCACACCGGGTGGTCACAACCGAAAACGGCGCAAAGGTTTTTGACATGACTGTCTCCCCGCTTTCCCTTGATTACCATCTCGTTTTTGCGGCCTGGGATAAGCTCAGTCTGGATAAGATGCAGCTTGCCTGGTATCAATATGTCTTAAAGCTATCCAGGTTCACGGTTCAGTATGAGATGATGGGCGAAGCGCTCGAAGTCCAAGCGGTTGTGGCTGATCCAAAAACAATCATGTTTGCTGATATCTCAGTCCCCAAAACAGACGGCAGGCTGTTTGCCGTTGATTCTACTCTGACCATTGAAACATCGATTCTATTCGGCGCAGAAGTGACCCCGGCAACACACCCGGCAGCGGTTGTCATAGAAGCTGTGTGGGGCGGGTTCTCTTGCGCGGACCCATACGCGGGGTGCAATGGCTGATACTGACTCTGCCAAAACACCCTTGCTGCAAAGCGCGTTTAGGGGCGAGACTGAACTTGATCTATCGTTTTGCAAAGCTGTTTCTTTTGTCGAAACGATTGATCTGTCAGGTCCCCGGCTGATCCTTACATTTGACGACACCTATTCAATAATCCGAAACGTCATGAAGATTAAGGTCGGGGATGTCCTTAAATGTGCTCTTGCAGACATGATGCATGAAAACAAACTTAATCTCACGGCTGATTTCCAGATTATGAGTATGCCGGTTGACGGGGAGCTGGTTACGATTAATTGCCTGCAGAAAGAAATCGCAGATTTAAAGAAACCGTCCGTAAACGCCAGGCTGTTTTCAAATGGCGGCGGCATGGACGTGATCGGGATACTGAAGGCCCTTACCAGTTTCAAGGATTTTGACGCGCCGGACCCGATTGCTCTTTTGAACCCGTATCACCTGCTTCCTGGGGAGCGCCCGTCACTGCTTTTGCGGCAGTTGGCCATGGAGCACGCCCTTGTGATCTATGCGTTTCGCGGGAAACTATGCGTTAAAACCATGGCGGCCATGTTCGGTCAATCGCTTCCTGAAAACGTCTTCCAGTATAAAAATCCGGACGCCGATTACCAGATTGTGGACTACAAGCATGTCAACCGTGAAGCGCTTATTGCAGATCGGGTGGCCAGAAAATATGTCGGGTTCAGCCTTACGGACGGCATCCTGTCTTCCGGAAATTATGGGGACCAGCCGCCAGAGATTACCGCGGCTGACTCGCAGGCTGTTCTGGATAACCTGTCAAAGATCGCAATTCCTGTTCTTGATATTATCACCTGGGGCGCAGGGTCCATCGGGCCGGGGCTCCCCATGAAATTCCAGTGGAACATGGATGACAAATGGAAGGATTCGGCTATTGATGAAAGCCTGCCAACATCGGCTATTGTCGGGACCGTGGCGCATTACAGCGCAGGCGCATCAAACTATTTTTGCAGAGTGAAGGCGGTGATTCAAGGATGAGTGACGAATATATCCCAATGCCCAAAAATCCCAAACGCCAGTATTCCGGCGAGTACGTAGGGATTGTCGAGACCGGAGAGCATGACGAGTTCATGCGGGTCCAGGTCCGGGTCAAAGAAATCTTTACAGACGACGTTCCGGCAGCGGCCCTGCCCTGGGCTACCTACCGGCTTCCCCCTGGCTCCCGGATCAATGACGGATTTTTCACACCGGTAAAGGCGGGCGATTACGTTTGGATTGATTTCCCGTTCGCTGCAGATACCCGGCGCCCGCGGATCACAGGCGGCGTGCATTATTGCCCGAAGGAAAAACCGGCTTTCCCAGCCGAAGCCTACGACCCTACAAGCGACGGCGCATGTACCCCATTTCGGACCGGCCTGCCGGATGCCGTAGACCGGACACCGGTTAAGCCGGATCAGCCGCCGTGCGTGTTCAAGCAAAACGGGGCTTGCATTGAAATGTTAAGGGACGGGACCGTTCGGGTCACCAATATCGCCAGCGGCTCCAACATCGAAATATCACAAGACGGGCAGATTATCATTCATGCCGAAAAAGCACTGTACCTGTCATCCAAGGAGAATCAGGAAACCGCAATCCATGGGGACCGGGATATTACAGTCATGGGGGATATCGTTCAGAATGCCCAGAGCGACGTAACCGAAACGACCAAGGGCGAACACAACATATCCGGGATGAAGGGGGTTACGATCACATCAGACGCCAAGATCACGATCAAGGCCCCTTTGGTGGAGATCAATTGAAATGTCAATGACAACCGAATGCCAGCTTCTGTCGTCACAATTTAACGCTCTGTCCAACAAGATTGAGAAAATCGCCAAGGCCCCGCAGAAGATGGTTGAAACGATCAGCGGCATGATCCGGCACGCGGGGGAAGCTGCGATTATGACAACAGATGCGATGTTTGACAGCCTTGCAAACCAACTTGGCATTACCGCAATTGAGGATTCAATCGAGTGGCTTCAAGAAGGGCTTACCATCCTGAGAAACTGTTCAAGTACCATCGGGAACAATCCTTTGATTCAGTCTGCAATCGGTTCTGACTTATCGTCTTTTGGCGGGGTATCATCGGCGCTTGGCATTATCGGGAACACCCGGAAAATGGCGCAGGATCAAATCCGGATGAACTCCATGGCGAATCTCGACAAGGCCATGAACGCCATGGGACTCGGCGGGCAGGCGGGCAGCATGACCATGAGATACCAACAGATGCTTAGAAGCTCGGGGGCGCTTGATGCGATACAGGGTATGAACGATATCGCGTCATGTTTAAGCAGCCTGTGCGGTCAAATGGGCTCACAATACCAGGCAAAAATCGATACCCACCTGACAGCCTTAAAGCTAAACCCGGATCAGACGGTAAAAAATATCTGGCAGGAACAGACCAAGCCCTTATCAGCATCAGCGCAGGCCGCAATCAGCGACACGGCGGCCAGGGGTACAGCAGTCCAGGCCAGGATCACGGGTTGGACCGGGGGCGATTTTTAATGGGAACCCCAGTTTGCCGGAAAAACGATATCACGCAAGGATTCTGTTTGATCTGCAGGAAGCCGGTATCCGGGAAAATCAACACCGCATCGGAAAACGTGAAGGCCAATGGCAAATTCGTTGCCCGCGACACGGATATCGTTCTGTCAGATTGCAGCCATACAGGTTTGATTGTAGCCACATCGACAAAAACAAAAGTCAACGGGAAATGGATTGCCAAAGTCGGGGACCCTTTTCTGGGGGATTATTTCGGCATTCTTACAAACGGGAGCCAGGACGTTACGGCGGGGTAAAAGGAAATATGAGAAATTACAAAATTCATACGAAGTATGGGGCTTTCGAGTTCACGGGCCGAGTTCAAAAAGAAACTGACGGCTTTGCATGGTATGACACGCAAGACGGCCGAACGCTGAAATTCAACAAGAAGCACATCGTTATGATTGACGAAGGTAAGCAGTTTGAACTTTTTGGAGTTGGAAGCGCATGATCACATTCGAAACAAGGGTGAACGGAACAATGATTTCGCATATCTACGCCCGGTATATTGGCCTGTCTTCTGCTGGAAATCAGCAATATGAGTATGAATACTACCAGACCGGAGACGGCCCACGGGTGGTGGCCGGGACAGTAGAGCATGGCCCGGCAAGCTGCGGGTCAATGTCCCTGCTGTCCGTGATTGTCGATGACGTCCAGGCGAAGCAACGTGGGGTATCTCAAAATGGCAGAGGCTAATATCATCGCGTATTCTGGCGCTCATGGGACAGGTAAAACCACTTCGGTTTACGAGTTGGCGTGTGCTCTTAAAAAGTCACAGAAAACAGAAGTCGGGATCATTCTTGAAACGGCCAGGACATGCCCATACCCGATATGCAGCAAAAACAATCCGCAGCCAACCCGCCAGGCACAGCTTTGGATTTTCAGCGCTCAGATGCAGGCTGAAATGAACGCATCCAGGCGGTACGGCCTTGTCGTGTCTGACAGGACCATCATTGATTGCATCGCCTACACGGCGGCGGCCGGCATGTACGATCTGGCGTTTGCCATGAAGGCCATGGCCGAGAATTACGCAAAATCGGCTTATAAGGAAGTCAGATTCCGGAATATCCTTGACCATGATTATTTGGCAGATGATGGGACCCGCGACATGACGGGTTCAATCCGTTCTGAAGTAGAAATGGCGCTTCTGTCACTTTACTCTGAACTCGGGATTAAACTGATCCACAAGGAGGCTTAAAATGGTGATGGCATCCAACCCCACAAAATACACTTCAATTCATGGAGATTTAGGGAAGGCTACGGAGTTTCCAAAGCAACAGATTCTATCTATTGTTAATCGAAATTATATTCAATACTTACGAATTTTTATCCCGCCTGGTGCCAAACTGGTCACGGGAGAAATAAATGAATGGAATGGCCAGAGTGTTATTGCCCGTCACGGGGCTCCACCTACAAGCTCATTTGGATCTATCCAGAGATCAACAAACTATACTTTGTCATATTTAGAATCTGCAGATCGGTATTACCCAGGACACGCCGGAACTGGAAAGGTAACATTTTTATCCGATACATTCCCTTCGCCCTACTTGTCGGAGGAGCGTGGCGGTTGGTTTTATGTAAAGGTTGATGCAGATATGGGATGGCAGCCGGATAAGTATTCAAATGTTTTTTCCCTTGTGGTTGATTCAGTTACCTACAACAACTGGTATGACCATGCAGGGTCAAATCCAGGTGGGTCGATCAACTGGGCAAATGACGTAGAAGGCGTTGAGGTTTATGGCGTAACAGGCAACACAGGACCGGCGGCACCCGACCCCACAATATACACTTCACTCCACCAGCAACCGGTTGAAGTTGTCTATACTGGGGCTGATGGCTATTCAACTTCAAAAATGCTGACAGGATACCACGATCAATACAATCTGGATGATCCCATCGTCAGATGTAAATCGGTTCTACCTCCGTTATGTGAGTTTAAACCAAACTCTTATCAGTATTGCAGGGTGAATGGTGAAGTCAAGTACTTCAAGGTTTTTATTGCGCCAGGAACCACATCGACCAATGTAACGACATACCTGGTTGGCCAAAGCTCTCAATATGTGGCTGTCGCAAGGCTCAGGATACCCCCTCAGGGCGATTACGAATCTTATGCGAACGGGATTTCAGACGAAAACTGGCTTGCACTGCCGGCGTCTGGCTTTTCTCAAAGTCAACTGCTATCCGGTGATTGCATAGGCCGGAACGCGTCCGGTATTTGTGTCATTGTTGATTCGAATATGTCCGTACCAAGCGGGCTTGAAGGCGGATGGCTTTATGTGATGCTACTGAGAAAAAAAGGTAGCGTGATCGGGAATGAGTTCAATAACTACGTCGATACGGCAGCGTTTATGACATGGTTCAGAAAAAAAGCATGGCTTGCAAGTGGAGACCCGATGACGTTCATTACCGGAGGAAGCGCAGAGGTTTTGCTGTCGAGTAGCCCGAGCGCGGCGGCCTTTGGGTACGTGAAGTTACCAGGGTCCGCTTCAAAAACGATAGCGGTTACCAACATCTCAAACAGCAATATTTCGGTTGCCATATCCTACCCACCGTGTTTTTCCGGAAACTCTGCTGGCGGGGTTATTGCCGTTGGCGCGGCGCTTCAAGTGACTATAATTTTTAAACCAACTGAAAGTCGCTCCTATTCCGAAGAAATTAGGGTAACATCGTCATCCGGAGTGCTGTCAATACCGGTATCCGGTGTGGCGTCCACGGAAGTTGATCCCCCACAGAGCCAGTACCAGAAAGTAATCGATGATCTGACTCAAAAAATGGGTGATGCAGAACAGGCAAAAAAAAACCTTAATCAAATGCTTGAAGATATCGGCGCAACACAGACGTGCGTCACCGCGGCGGCAGCCAGTCCGGCTGTTGCGTCCATCCCAGCGGCGGCTGCGGTTGTGGATTTCCATATGAACAAAATCTCGGGCGGGTATGGGTCCTACGGTATCAGTTCGCAAGTTTCGCAATTAACCAACATGAGAGACAGGAAGCAGCAAGAAATCACGTTTTTTGAACTTGCGCTCAATATTTACAACTGTCTCGACAAGGGTTTCCCGATTCCTGCCGATATTTCGTTCCCGCCAGGATATGACCGAACAGCCGGCGAACTGTACCATGTGGACAGCGACCATCCGGCTTCACGCGCCAAACTGAAATCAGGTGCGGATCTTCATATTCAGGACCGGCCGCTTGACATTGAAATCTCAGATCCGGTGCAACATATCCTGCCGGATTATTCTAAGGTCGGTGATATAATCAGCATGTCGGAAATCGAATATATCTGTATTATGGAAGGCGCGGGCCAGGCGGCGCAATATTACCCGGTCGGGCTCCAAGAACCGTTTGATTCTGATTTGCACCATTGCGAGGTATGCGGCGGAGTTGTAATCCCCGGAACATAGCCTTCCTATAATATTTGAGCAAAAGCCCCTTGTCGAGATGATCCGGCAGGGGGCTTTTTTTATTCTTTCCGCCTGAACTTCTATAAAAAAACAGCTTAAAATCCATATAAAGTTATATGGTTTTGGTTTTATTTACAGCCGGTTAAATCCGTGGAATTGTGGATTCTAAAAAGTATCTTATACGGAGTTTATCAACCCATTCCATAAGGATTTTGCCATGAAAGACGCCTATAACAGACGGTCTAAGGAAATTACAGAAAAAGCAGCGCTTATGCGCGACGTGCTGATCAACCCCATTATCGATGGGGCAAGCGGAAATTTGATCAAGGACAAGGCGACCCGTGACGCGAACCTTGCTGCAAAAACCAGCGGCAGCATTTTTGAATCAGCCGGTCCGACCGCTGGTAGGGTCCACGGCACTGCGGCGAATGCTGTGCTCCGGTACACAGCTTCCAGGGGCAAACTACCCAGCGACGAGCAACTTGCAAGCGCATATCAGGCCATCGAAAATTCGTTTGAGGTTTATTCCGGAAAAGCGACCCCCCCGGGCGGTATGGTCTTGGAAACCGCCGATATGTCCACCACGGAAGGGCTTTTGATGCGTGACCGCCTGATCGGCCTGATCCTGCCCGTCATGCTGAACAGCGTCTGCGGAAACCTTGTTTCCTTTATCCCCGGCACGTACAACCAGTCCGAAGTTTTCAAGCTCAATCGGGTCGCAGGGTCCACGTTTGGCGATATCACGGCAGGCCAGCAGCTTAATTTCGATTACCAGGGCCAGTATTCCAGCATGGATCAGCGGTACTTGGCCGCAACCGGAGACGGGTCAATCAGGGGTACGTCTGATGAATTCAAACTCGATTCGAATGTGAAATTCAGCGCCGTGCATCCGTTCAAGAAGAAATCCATCAAAATCTTTCACGACCACAATCAGGTTGCCAAAGATGACGGCGCCGGGAACATTTCCGGGTCTTTCGTTGTGGGCGTGACCACCATTACCGTGACCGGTACGGTTGTTTATTCAACAGGCGTTGTCAATCCGGTCTTCAGCACCGCGCCTGCACTCGGGATTGATGTTCACATCGGATTTGATGTTGATATCGAGAAAGCGCCAACCCTGATTCCTTTGGTTAACACCGAGATGGATTCACGGGTCCTGTATCCCCACGAAGCAGCGATCTCGGCCGATACCACTTTGCAGGCACTTTGGGCAATCCGCAGAGAGCTTGACCTGAATTCGGAGCAAATGGCCACCACGTCCATGAGAAACCTTCTGGCCGCCGATAAAGACCGGAAGGTCCTGCGCGATCTTTACTTTTTCGCCAAGGGCGAAGAGACCTGGGACCGCACCGCAGCCGATAACGCGGCAGACATCGGCTTTTACTGGAAGGGCCTACTGGAAGCCCTTTTGACTGTTGACGCCACACTTCTGGCCAGAACCGGGACGTCCGGACTTGCCGGGATCGTTGCAGACACGAAGAGCACAACCATTTTCCGGTCCATGCCTGCCCCGTATTTTAAGCCAGCTCCGGGGTATAAGTCCATCCCGCAGCCGCATTATGTCGGTATCCTGTTCGACACCTGGGAACTTTACACCGATCCGGCCGCCACCGACTACACCAACCTGTGCTACGCAAAGGGCCGCGGAATCGGGGAGGCAGGATATGTGATGGGTGACGCCATCCCTGCCATGAGTTTCCGCCATGCCATTCAGCGGGATCTGACGTACAAAAACACTATGTGGGAACTGGCCTACCGTGACCTTCAGCCTTTTGACGGCCGTGAGTATTTCATGAGGCTCTTGATCAACGTGCTTTAAGAAGGTGAGAGCCGATGAAAGCCATTCTCATAAATAACCATTGCGATTCCCGAGACATTTTTATCCCGGGAACCGCCAGGAAAATCACTCTCCCTGCTTTTTCATCTTCTGACGCTATTTGTTTCTCCTCAGAAGACGAGTTGCAGGCGTTCCGTGAAGTATTGGCACAGAAAGCGCCGGCAGTACAAGTCCAAGTACAAGTCCAAGTCCAAGTGCAAGAGCAAGAGCAGGTGTCAGAAGTAGAGGATCAGCAAGTGATTGAATCGGTTGATCCGCCAGAAGAAGTGGTGCCTGAAATTCATCCCGTAAAGATGCCGGCGGCAGAGCCGCAAAGAAAAACCCGGCGATCATATCAGCCTAGAAAAGAGAGGCGCATAAAATGAAAAGCATTGTCACAAATGCTCCGGCGATTACTGTTCTGCCCCTGATTGACAATACGCTCAAAACAGGTGGGGGGCCGATATCTATCGGAGCGACCGCGGTACAATCCCCAAAAGGGGAAGTCGGGAAAATTATTCAGGTTAACGCTGCTACTTGGCAGTCGAAACTTGGTACCCCGTACCCCAAAAGCGTGACCGATCGGACTCAAATGGAAGGGTTGCGGCATCTTAACGATGCTGTAAAAGAATGCAGTTACGTCAATGTCGTCAGGGTTGTTCATTCTGATGCTGCATTCCCGTCGCTTGAAGTCATTCAGATCCAGGACAGAGGGGCATGGGCGCAACTTACCGATTATGTCGTTGGTGATGTCGTCGCCATAGCTGGCCCTGCAGAACTGATTTGCACGACGGCCCATACATCAACAACGACCGAGCCCACATCAGCATCCGCTGACTGGGATGCCTTCGGGACGCCGATTGAACAAAGCGCCCAGGCTTACGGTACCACGATTTCCGTCACTTCCGGATATATTTGCTCCATATACCCGATTGACGGTGACCCATCCGTCAACAGATCGATTCAGATAACTGATATCGACACCACAAAAAAGCGGTTTACGCTTAAGGTTTACGACAAAACCGAGCTTGGCACCGAGTACCTGCTTGAATACTGGACGGTGGGCGTCAACCCGCTTGATAAAGACGACATGGGCCGCTCTGCATTTATCGAAACGCTGCTTGAAGAACGGTCCGGCCGGTTTCGGTGCGACTGGAACGCAAGCATCGACTGGGATGAAGCGTTCGACAGCATTACCGCAGTGGCCGCCCTGGCCACAAAGCCGGCATTTGCTGGCGGAACCAATGGCGGGATCCCCACGGCTGAAGAATGGATTGCTGCATGGGATATGTTCCGTAATGATGCAGTAGCCGCATATCTGATGTTTGCTGCCGGCAACATTGACACGGACGTGCTGGCCAATTGTGCTGACATCGCAGAGCTTCGGCATGTATCGTTTTTCTTTGACTGCCCGTGTTACATGGATTCCCCGTCTGCGATCACATGGATTGGGTCCACGTCTCTTGATACGAGATTCGCATCGACTTATCACTGCCCGGTTGCCGCATCGGATCAGTGGTATGGCGGTAAAACTGTATGGGGTGCGTCCGGGGCCGCAGTCGCCGCATGTGCGAAAGGCGACGGCAATTTCTCAGGGGAAACCCCGGGAGTCCATTATTCTCCGGCCGGAAATGTCCGGGGGAAACTCAGCCGGACCAAGATTGAGTTCTTGTTCCCGTCTGATGTACTTGACCGTGACGCGATTTATTCCGCACGAATCAACCCGATTGTCCCGGGGATATCCGGAGGGGCGATTATCGATGACGCGCTTACCCTGCTGTCGCTTTCCAATTACAGCCGGTTCATCTGGGTTAACAGGATTGCAAACTACATCGACTACCGGTTCGTGGAGCTCGCATCCTACATGCAGCATGAACCGGACGGGGTGACGCTGGCCGGGCTGACTCGTGGCATGAAAACGATTCTGGATGATATGGTTACATCCGGGGCGCTTTCAAAACCAAGGGCTGTCGCATCGGATGACGCATCGTATGTGTTTTCCACTACCACAGAGTCCACAAATAATAGTTCCCCGTATGCGTTTACCGTTGAACAACCTGAAATCGACCGGTGGCTGGTACAGTGGGAATTCTGCCCGACTGGAAGCGCCCGCCGGATTGTCGGACAGCCGATATTGATAGCGTAATTTGAGTCCTGAAAAAAGACTTGAGCGATAAAAAAAGGAGCTGAACAAATGCCAGAATTTTGCATATACGATGAAATGGGCGAGCCTTACGGGGATTTTCTCCCTTCTTTCCCGATTGATAAGCCGCTTCCGGAATCAATTTTTGAGGATGACGGCGGGGCGGCGGCGGCCGGTGATTTTGTTGCCAAACAACTTCGGTCTCAGGGTATGGCCTGTGTCCTGGGCTGGATAGACGGCGGTGATTTCTCCCTTGACGCCCTCGATATGTTTATCCAGGGTGTTGCCGACCTTGACGGAGACGGCGAGGTGCAGGAAGGCGGGGATGAGGAAAACTACTACAATGAACTGTTTGGTGCCGCTGCCGAGGCAATGGCTTCCCTTGGCGCAGACCCGGACATGATCGGGAAATTCATTGACGATGGAGACTCTGAAGCCGGGGATTCCATCGGATCCATGCTGAAAGGCAAGTTGGATGCAGTCGAACAGACAGATGACGCAATCATCAGCGATTACGTTATGGGTAGCAGCGATCAAGTTATGGAATCTACCGTCAAAGTTATCCGGGGTGGGCGAGTTGTACTGAAAAAAAAGCGCCTGCGACGGGTCAAATTGTCTTCTGCCCAGCGGGCAGGTCTCAAAAAAGCACGGATGAAGTCCCACACTTCAATGGCTTTGCACGCAAGGGCGAAGTCCATGAAGATCAGAAAAAGCCGCGGCCTGTAACCCATGGCTGACTTCCAGTGGTTCGGGGCTCCAGATTCGGACGGAATCGCGTCCTGGCATAAAATATGGATCATACAGTTTTTTGATCCACTGCATCCAGACGCTGGAGGTATAGGTGTTACCGGATATCTTGGCGAAGGGACATCCCGAGAAATCGTCTCAAATTGGGATGCCCCGTTCGCTGACTCCAGCCTTGAAAGCAAGTTCCGGGTCGCGGGCGGGCTTGCGCAACTCGGGGCGGGCGGAAAGATAGACGCCGGGATGACGTCACTTACAAAACTTAATAGCCGGCAGGTATGGACGGGAAACCAGCCATATACTTTCAACCTTACGATGAAATTCAGGGCGTTTACCGATGCGTCAAAAGAGGTTGAAACCGCTATCGAAGCGCTTGAAGTGATGATGGCGCCAAACCTGATAGACGGAAAACTGACAGCATGGTTCGGGATCGGGATGCCATCATTTAATAGCCGGGTCCCCTTGCCGGTCCTGATAAATTTTGGCAGAAAGCAGCTTTTATCCGGATGTTGCATTCGGAGCATGTCAACCCCATTCGATAAAGAAAAAGACGCCTCCGGGAACATGATTAGAGCTGATGTTTCGTTGCAAGTAGAAACATTGGAAAGCGTAACGAAGACAGACTTGGCAGCTTCAACGCAGTCATCAGAAATAGACAGCGCAATAAAATCGTACTCATCCGCCACTTCTTCATAGGCGGATTAAAAGGAGAACAGCCATGGGTAGTATCAGCGGAGCGGTGGGCAATGTGAATCTGCTCAGAGAAACATACAAAAAGATGACGGCCCTTGGGGAAGTGGTCAAGGGCCAGGATTTCAGGATGCAAGTTGAAGGCTATTCCGATCTTGAATTTCTGATTCAGGCATCGACTACACCCCCGTTAAAAAGGGAAGTTGTGGAGACTGTCGGGCCGCTGGGTGTAAAATCCATCCAGCAGGGCAGGTTCATGAACGAAGTTGAAATGCAGATCACGTTCAAAGAGGTTCTGTCCGGGATTGCTTTTGGAGCGCTCAAAGAATGGACACGCGAGAAACAGTACCGCCTTGTGACGCTCACCCTGGTTTCAGAGTCAGACAACACGGCAATCGATGAGCACACATGGGAAATAGATGATTGCTGGATTGAACTTGATGGCGCGGACCTGTCTGTAGAAGATGCGGTCCCCCTGAAACCATCGGGCACGCTTCACGGGTCCTACTTCCCGGTGTAATCAATGACGCCAACCGAAGTATTAACCGAAGCAAAAAGCCAGTTCACGCCCTTGTACTTTAACGACCCTGACAAGCTCGTAGCGTTACTCAGACGGGCTTTAGGGGTCTATCAAGACAAGGCCGGGATTATCAGGACAGTGAAAACCGTTGGTATTGAAACGGCCGTAGCGATCCCTGAAGGCGTGGTCTCTGTGATTCACGCAGCCGATAAAAACAGCCGGTTCCATGAGGTTATCGTTGGCGCCGCCGATTGGTCGGTTGAAGCAGATGCGACCAGCGCCCCCCCGTACACGTTTTATTATTTTCTGAATCTTCGTGACTACGACCTGGATGACGACCTGCCGGCAGGGATTGTCGGAACGTTGATTGATTACGTCGCAGCGCTTATTGACGTGCCCAATACAGACCGGGCGCGGGCTGTGGCGCTTGCCACCGGCCGGCAGATGGAACTGCCAACCAATGATGAAATGAACAACCGTAAAGCCATTATCGAGGCTTACATGGAAGATAATAAGGCCATGGTCCCCATGCTGTCAGTTTTTTAATCCTTAAGATCAAGAGGAAGCATCAGCATGGAAGATTTTAACCGCCTCAGACTGCTTGCAAAGCAAATCGCCCGAACCAATTTCAAACTGAATTGGCAGTTTCGGATCGAAGTAATCCCGCCATCCGGTTTTTCAAAGCCCCCAGCAGACTTTGATATTTATGTCAAAGACATCACTTATGACCCCATTGAAATTGAAACCGAAACTGAAAAAATAGGCGGGCATACGGTTACATGGCCTATTTCCCTTGCGCCCGTAACGCTTACGATGACCATGCGCGACAATGTGGACGGCAGAATCCGGGATTGGTTTGGAAATATCTCGGGTGGGATTGTCAACAAGGACGGCACCGTTAATTTGGTCCGGAAGTCTCTTTGCAAGGTTATTCGGTATGGCCTGGTTTCCACATCCGGGGGCATATCTGAGGAAAACATTGGCGACACCCTGTTGATGATACCCACCAAACTGGGGGAAATTTCAGAGAGCCGGGGGGAAGGCGGGAATGTTGAGTTCCCGATTACATTCGTAGAGCATTCAACCCAAACACAGCTATAATAACAGATAGGAAAATATGAATATCCCACCGTTTTCATTGCCGAGTTCACCAACAAAAAAGATCTCCATGCGCGAGGCTACGGTTTCAGATGCGCTTGATTTCTGCGACTCAGACCCGCAGATGGAAGAACAATTGACCACAATTTTCTTGAACAGGGTCCAGCTTCCGGGCGCAGGGTTTTACGATTCAAAAATATGGACTGCGGATGATCGGCGCCTCGGTCTGTACTGGTACTGGCTCCACACAACCGATGACGCCATTATTCAGCTCAAGTATGAGTGCGGCCATTGCGGGAAACCCCATTCTGTCAACTATGACATGCGAAAATTGTCTGAAGGGTACAAAGAGCTTTCCGGGAAGCCCGAACGCCAGTTTGAATTCGGGTTGGAAACGGTAATGATCCGGCCGCTTACCGGGGCGGACATGGAAGCGCTTGAATCAATGCGGCTTCAGATCCTGCCGGATATGCCGAAAAAAGAAGCCAGAAAAATCAATTCAAGGATCCGGCTTACGGCATTGATGCGCAGCCTTTGGTTTTCCAGCACCGGGATCGATGACGACCGGCTTGCGGCGAACGAGAAAAAACTTCTGGGGCTGTCCATGTCCGAAATGAAGGCGCTTGCGAGTATTGCATCTGTCAAAATGGCTGAAATGGAGCACGGGCTTGAAACCGTACTGGATGACAGTGACGGCATGATTTTCCTGGTAATCAGGACGGATTGCGAAAAGAAAGACGGAGGAACAACTCTTTTGAGGGTCCCGTTTCGGAGTTTCGTCAACATTCCGCTGGTATAGTCGGTGGTCGTGGCAGGTCATTATAAATAACCTGTGCCTCTGGGCGGGCCAAAGTGTTCGGGATATTCTTGACACTGATATCCGGATTGTTTTGGATTTGGAACTGGCGCTTACAGCGAAAATGAAAAAGAAATGACAAAAAAAGAAAAAGAAATCACGATTCCGATTCTGTCAGGGATAAAAAGCGATACCAGTGCGATCCTGCGGGCGTTTACATCGGGCGGGGCGGCCATGTCCGTGCCGCAGCCAAACCCGTCTGACGTGCCGCGTACCAGGCGCAAACGTAAAGCCGCTGCATCTGATTCACCTGTTGCGTCGCCTGATATCCAGATTACCGTCAAACTGGAAGGCGACGGGAAGAAATTCACCGAAAAGAAAATTGCAACACGCAAGAGCGATAAGCCTTTAAAGGTTAATATCCCTGTTGTCCAGGCTGTCGTCACACCGGTTGGCGCATCATCAAAAATGTCCCAGATTGCGCCCATTGTCACTGAAAAGCCATCCATGGTTACTCAGCCGGTTGTGTCTTCAGTCGCGCCCGCATCATCAAAAATGTCCCAGATTGCGCCCATTGCCACTGAACCCCCCCCTGTAGTTGTTCAGTCGGTTGTGCCTTCAGCCGCGCCCCAGATACCTGCTACGTCACCGTTAGCTCCGGCAGTCCCCGTGATTGAACCAATAAAGGCAACTCCTGCCCGCCGCGGGAATGCTGCAAAAAAACAGACCGAATTTACCAGAACCGTATCGCCGTCACCCAGTTCACCCAGCCGGGACCAAGCAGGCAGGTTCCAAAAGACAGGATCAAAAAGCCAAAAAGCATTTGATGATAAAAAACAGTCGGAAGCCGGAGGCACCCGGGACGGCCGGCTGATAGATGAAAAGGATAAATCTTTTCTTCAAAAACTATTGGGCGCCGGGTCTGAAATCTCCAAAAATACGGACGTGAAGGAAACGACCGGGCTTGCAGTCTTGGGGCCGATTGCTGGGGCTGTGTCTGAATTGTCCGGCCTTGGCAGCAGCCTGAAAGACACGACCATGGGTGTGATTGATAAATTCCGTGGGAATAAGGATAAGACGGGCGATAAAAACGTCGATGCTCAAATCGCAGCGACAACGGAAGTCAAAACAGCGGTTGATGAGAGCGAAAAGGCGGCGGATGTTCGAAACAAACAACTCGTAGATGCCATTAAGGGAAAATACAAAAACAAAAAAGACCCCAAAGAAAAAACTGTTGTTGCTAAACGCGAGACGAAACCATCTAAGGCCGGCGCCATAAAAAAAATGAGTGAGAGCAACGGTGGGATGTCAAACATTTTGTCGTCATCCCTGAAAACTGCTGCAGGTGGAGCTTTAGCTATATCAGCAGGAGCGATAGCCGGAACATGGATAAATGATAAAATCACAAACGCTTTAGGCGGCGTTTCAATGGGCGAACGCCTTTATGATCTCTTGCATGGCATTAAAACAAAGGATAGGCCGGAGTCTGGTGAGAAAAACACGCTTGCGACATTGATAAAAGGGGCCGTCGCGGCTGAACAAGAAATAACGTCTGCGGTTTTGGATATGTTCATCGGCAAG
>Ga0172381_10001181_pt1 | contig 31362 bp, 39 predicted proteins | sample Leawel6488metaG_FD_119754 | JGI IMG/M metagenome (GOLD analysis project Ga0172381, IMG submission 119754) | Leachate microbial communities from a municipal landfill in Southern Ontario, Canada - Leachate well 64-88 metaG | ecosystem: Engineered > Solid waste > Landfill > Unclassified | place... | reverse complement strand
TTCCACTCGGCAATATATTAAAGTCGTCAATTTTAGCGATAGAATCAAGAGCTTCTGGATTAGATGTATAGCCATAAAACTCAACATATTTAGAGGTTACTGAAAATGGGTTTGCTTTTGATATCGCATTTGTCCAATATATCCCATCAGCAGAATAATCCCAGTAGATTGTTCCTGACGCTTCTCGTATTCGTAAATAACGATAGGTAGCGGAAACGTAGGTAGCGGTATAAACAAATCCATTAACAGCGTCATAGGCTTTTATATTACTACCAGAAACATACCACATAAGCCTATTGACTTCTGTTACTGGTCCGCTATCTAACGCAAAATAGAATCTGTAAGAAGCAAGGGATAGGTTTCCTGCGTCTATTAGTTTTATAGAAACCCCTGAACCAGTTAAATCATAAGGAACCTTACTAACTATTTCACTATATTGTTCCGTGGTAGAAGCGGGAACTGTGATTTCTATTTGCTTGTTTATTTCAACTACATAAGTAGCAGTTGCATTCCATTTATTAATGGTATCTATGGAGTTATCATTGAAGTTGTCGGTTAAGGTTGAGATGAGTGCCATATTATCCTTTTATACGGAAACAATAGCGTAAGTTAAAAAACCGTCTAGTTCCGCAGTTACAACGTCTACTTCTAAGTCTTTATCAGTTGCTAATTTCCATATCGGCATGGCGAAATTTCCCGATGGAGCAATCGCAATACCACCCTTTGCGTCTATATTCATAATCCCTGAAATAGCTGTATTATCTTCATCTTGAAAACTAACTGTACCTGCGACATCAGTCGTGAAAGCCAATCCGTAAACCCACACTTGTTTATTTGCGGCAGAAGCAACTAAAACCTGGTCATTACCTGCGGCAAGATTGATTGCAAGCTGGGTATAGGAGTCTATTGTAGGAGAACCTGAACCTTTTATAGCCCCGACTATATCATCTATAAGTTGTAGAGCTGTTAAAGCCGAACCATCTATTTGTGTAGCAAATGTTCCTGCATTGGTTACTGCATGGCTATTAACAGACACTGTTCCATCTACCGTAATCGTATTCCCACCGTCTTGAATGTTAACTGCCGCCGCACCAGTAGAATTGTCTACAGTTACATTATGCCCGTCAGCTAACTGTTTCGCAGATGTTGCAAGACCAGTTGTATCTATGGACGCAGAAACTGCCAATGTCCCGTCTACTCCAACTTTTACGTCTTGTATATTAGTTCCGTCTGAGCCAGCGATAAGCACACGTTTAGCACGGACACCCTCTACATTAACGTGTTCTGAACTTTCTACTGACGATGGTTTTACTGCACCAGCTAATTCTTCTGCCATTTTAGACCCCTCTTTCAAAAGCACTTCTGATTTTATATAAAGGCTTTAACATGGCAGAGTGCTGTTTATTTAATTGTTTTAATTCTTTTTTCCGCTTTTCTTCTAAATCCCTTAGTTCTTGCTCTTTGACTTTTTTAACTTTATCTATTTCTGCCTGTCTTTGAGACTTAGTTCTCTCTAGCTGCATATTACGCTCTTTTTCTAACCCTTCGGTTATGCGAGCCATTTTGATATAGTTATACATTTTGTTATAACGAGTCTCGCCAGTGGTCGGGATTCCCAGCTTGGTTTCCATCTTCTTTATTTTCCACAACGATTCCCCAGCGTCCCTGCTTCCTTCTTTCGCCCACTTACCGATTTCATTTATTTGTTTAGCAACATAAGGGTCTTTGTTTTGGAAAGGGTCAACAGAGAAAAATCTAAATACATCATAAGAATCATTCCTGTGTTCAAACGAAGAACTAGGATTAGATATTGGTATTGATGATGTAGTTGATATAGGGATAGAACCAGTTGATTGTAAAATACTCATTAAAACCTCCGTCTTAAAGCATCTCTGCGTTTTTCTAGTTCTTTCATATACATACCCATTTTGCAGTAGTTAAAAATTTTATCATAAGGTTTTTCAAGACCTGAACCATAACCTAAATGGCTTTGTAATAAACAAAGTTTCTGTAACATATCCCCCTCTGTTCCTTCTGCTCCGACCTCTGCCCTTGCCCAGTCTGAAATCACTTTTAATTTAGCCACCTCTTTTTCTGGCATATCCATTGGAACAGAGAAAAATCCGTAGATGTCCGCTGGCACGCCACCTATGTCGAGGCGAGACGTTGAGATTTGGTTAGAGGTAATGACTGGTGCGGATACTGCAACTTCGGGTGCTGGTGCTGATTTGGCTAGGGGCATAAGGCTCCTTAAAGTATGTTTGCTTCTTGAAACTTCTTCCATTCCTCAGCGGTGGGTCTCTTACCCTGTATAATTCTAGATATATTTTCTATTGGGTCACCCATGATTCTGCTGGTTGGGTCTAGTGCACCTAATGCAAATCCACCCAGTCCCTTAAATATTAAACCCCTACCAGCAGCTTTTCCCGCTTCTCCGATAACTTTTTTAAACCCACCAGTTCTTAATGGGTATTTTTCTGCTATTTTTGCTTTTTGAGAAATCAACTCTTCGGCTTTAGTAGACCATTTAGAGTAACTTTCCACTATCTTTCCGAATTGTTGTTTTTTGTCTAAAGAAAATGTTTTGATATTATCTAGTGCATCTTCAAGTGAAATTTTCTTACTTATATTTTTAGTAAATTCCCCTGCCTTAGAACCGAAACCCTCAATAGGTTTAACTAATCCCTTACCTTCTGACAATAAGTTGATTATATTTTTCTTATCGGTTTGTGCCATGTTGTCAGCGTAATTAGCAAAATACTTTCTTAAACCTTCCATATCATACTCACCAGAAGGCATTCTAGCTACTGCGTTAAGTTTATTCCTTGCTTCTGCAAAATTCTTGAATTTAGACTGTAACAATTTAAAGTCTTTACTAACTTCCTGTGGAGCTTTTTTCTCTAATAAATCCCCCCAAAGTTCTCTAATAACATAAGTAGTTTCTTTATCTGAATTACGCAATGCGTTGTCGACTAAACTTTTGGTGTTACTAAAACTAAGTTTTTTTGTAACATCTACTTTTGCAGGGTTTAATCCTTCTTCTAGTTTAGAAAAGAACGCCAATCTGTTTTCAGGAACGCCATTCCTAATTGCTTTATCTTTGACATCACCCAACAATTTTGCAACATCCTTGTTAGTGAATGAAACTTTATTATCTTTCATTATCCCATCGTAAGATTTTAAGGTTTCTGCATAGGTATTACTAACATCATCGAATAATTGTGGTGCACCAGTTTTAACCATTACCGCCAGTTCATCAAAATTTTTAGTCAATACGGTTTTATTTAAATCATCAACACGTTGGCTTAATTTTTCTGTCCCAACAGCAACATTGCGTTCTATTGCTTTCAATGTTTGGCTATAATTTTCTCCCTGTCCTTTTAATAGTCCCGGCAGGTCGCTGGTTCTTGTTCCCACAAGACTTGGAAATTGGGATTGAATACCCTCAAGTTTAACGTCTAATGGTTTTAATAATCTATTAGGTGCTTGTAAATAACTATTTATTGCCTTTCCACTTTTAAGGGCAAGCGCCGTACCTAAACCCGCCGCACCAATACCAACTGCTCCACCAAGAATAGAGTCCATTCCACTATCTACTTTTTGGGTAAGTGGTTGGGCGCTTGGTTTAACCTCATACTGACTCCATTCATCAGCCTGTGGTTGGTCTTTAACTATATATGAATCCCATTCATCAGCCATTAGAGTCCTTTTGCTTTTTTAAATGCTTCTACCTTATCTTTTGGTATATTATATTTAATGCCTTTAATATCAAAAGTTTCCATTTCTTTACCACTTTTACCACTACGAGTAGTTTTAATATCTTCAACCAACTGTGCTAACTGACCTAATTTTAATCGTCCAGATTCATAACTATCCATTAAAGAAGGAACTAATTGGACAACCGCTCTTTGTTCGTATTCAGATAAGTTACCTACATCACCCATACCACGAGCCAATTGGGCTCTTACACCCTGAACGAATGACGCATACGCTTGGTCTTGGCGTTGTGCATCAGTTGCACCAACACCTTTTTTAACAACATCCCAAGCACCTAGAACGGAGACTAACCCAGTTTTAGTTATAGCACCTTTATATGGCGTTGTCTTTAACCACGCATTTTCTATTGTTTTACCGACAGTTTTAAGGCGTTGTGATTTACTAATAGCAACTTCATTTTCTTTTTGGACTGCAATATCCGATTGTTTCTTGGTTTCTATTGCAGCCAACCAACGGGGGTCTACTTCAACTTTAAAACCAGTTGGAGATGATGGGTCAGGAACCTTGATAAATTGTGGTTGATTAGCACCTTGATTTAATTGACCGGTCTCCAATGCTTTATTAAATGCAGCCTGTGCATCTTGCTGTTGTTGCATTTTTTGTTTCTGCATTTGGTTTTCTTGAATACTCGACCTCACCGCATATGGGTCTTTACCAGAACCAGCGGCAAACAACCCCATGCCTAGTCTATCTACTAAATTAAGTTTATCTTCGTCCTTTGTTTGCCACGCCATTTTATACTCCGTTTCGGTATCGTTTAACTTGCGCCTGTTGTCCCATCATTTGTTGACGCTGTAATAGTTGATTATAAATATCCGCATTACTTCCACCACCAACATTTACGTTTTGATTATATTCTTGAACACCCTGGACTCCGTTTGCAGGTGTAGAATAGGCATTAATGTCGCTTAACTGTGCAGAACCGGCTGCCATTAATGCTTTTCTTAATTTTTTCTTCCACTCAGGTTCTTCATTTTCACCACCACCCGAACCATTAAGCGTAGGGGTATTTTCAGACGATACTCCCTGTGATTTATTAAATGTATCAGAGAGAGAACCCACAGAAGAATAATTTGATATATTTGACCCCTGACCCCCCATACCTGGTGTGGCTGTGGAACTACTTCCACCAGTTGAACTACCTGCCGTAGTGGCTATACTTCCACCTGTTGGTCCAGATGCACCGCTTGCTGAGTCACCCATTTTATTTCTCCATTTCTTGAATTGCCCTAACTAAAACACCTATCATTGTTAAAGGTTTAATTCCTTCTATTTTACCGTCTTTATACCACACAGCTTCTGGTATTAACTTTGCTAATTCCTCGGCGATAATACCAATGTCGTGTGTCCCATCTAACCAATCATATTCAACAACTTTAATCTGTTTAACTAAATCTAAGGCTACGCCCATAGTCTAATATTCCTCTTGTAGCGGGCAGAAGACATCGCCCCACCAATACCAGTCATTCCAATTTGTCCCATATTAACATAATTACCCAGCATATTACTTGTGTAATTTGCGTTAGTTCCATACATATTTGCATAGGCATTAGAATAAGCATTATAGTTAGACGAGTTAGTACTAGCAACTTGTCCCGGAGTATAAGACGACGCATAATTAGAATAGGTTGGGGACTGCGCAGTTGACAATGGTTGTCGACCAGCTACGGATAGTCCAAGGTCACGATAATAGTTTCCCCAATCTTGTTTCTGTTGAAGTAATCCCCTACTTGTATAATCTGCAGCTATACCACTTCCAGCGTTAGAACCAAGGTTTGCACGAAGGTCTGATTGATATTGTTGTTTCATATAATCAGGAACTTCACTGCTCATACCTTCTAGTGCCTGACTTGCTAATTTTTCCTGGATAGCGGCAGTTTCCGGATACATAGCGTCATTTGCGGCTTTATAGGCTTCTCCAAGCGGCTGTGCATATTTCTGCGCTAGTTCTAATTGCTGTTGCGCTTCTTGTGGAGCGTATTCTTTCTGCAAAGCAAACATCGCCGGATAATTGGTAATCCAGTCTTGCATATTCTGTGCCGTTGTCGGTGCTGCGGGTGTTTCAGCTACTTCAGGTGTTGAACCCATATTTTCTCCTTGTTAAAACCTATTGTGTCTTAAAAATGAATCTATTGGTATTTGTCTTTCTTGGCTTCTATTTTTTCTTCCCCTATGGAATACGATAAACTTGCTATTAGGAAATGTTTTTAACGCTCTGCGTATAAAATGGTTACCTAACCCCTTACCTCTCCAATCTGGTCTTATTACTAAATCAAGAATTTGTCCTGTCTTTCCATTGTCAATTACATTAAATCTAACAAGTCCAGTTATTTCTCCAACAGAATCAAAAGCATAAAGAATAGTTCCATAATCTGAATGTGTTTTATAATATTCTTTTAATAAATCACCATTATCATAAGGAAGGTATTTTTGTGCAAATTCTGTAAGTTTATTTATTAAGGCGTCACCCATTGTAAAATATCGGTTGCCCCGTAAATAAAAAAGTTATCTAAATAAAAAGTATTTGTTGCGTCAGCATTGACAATCGTGATGATGATTGAGTCGATGTCATTCTTATTTGCGTCCGATACTCCAGATATATCCCAAGTTACTGTTTGCCACGCATTAGCCGAGGTTATATTTGGGGTAATTTCAGTAGTCGTCCCGCCGGAGTCGTGAATACCGATTTTAATATGTGCTCCTGTGCGGGAAGAACGAATATCAAATTTTAACGTATCTATCCCGCTTAAATCTATCGTAGGAGAAACCGTCCTAGTTAAGGTGTCATTTAAAGAATCTGTAATTAAAGCCACGACTTTTAAAGCGTAAGTTCCTTGGGATATAATTGTACTCTCGGAATAAGAATTTAAAACCGCAGGATAGCGGACAATAACTATACCAGAGCCACCTGTTCCACCAGTAGACCCTGTTGTTGCTCCACCTCCGCCACCGCCTGTATTAGCTGTTCCGTTTACACCGTTACCGTTTGTATTCCCTGCCCCTCCACCGCCTGAACCACCTGAACCAGGAGTATAGCCGGTATATGCAACAGAGCCACCACCACCACCGCCAAAATAATCAGTAGAATCATCGAGAATTGTAGTTTCGTAACCAGAACCACCAGCACCTGAGGCTGTACTACTGACAGAATCTTGTCCTACACCCCCAGCACCGCCACCGCCACCACTAGGGAAAGGTGATGTACTTATACTATCTCCACCACTATACCCTTGTGAGCCACTTCCTCCATAACCTATACCAATAGATGAAGCACCTCCGCCTCCACCGCAACCGCCATTACCTCCATGCCTAGTATAGTCACTATTTCCAGCATATCCGCCACCCAATGCAGTAATTGTTCCAAAAATAGAATTTTCCCCGTTAGAACCAACAGCTCCACCAGAACTAACTACAACACCAGCACTACCAGCACCTATCGTTACGGTAACGTCTTCAGCAGCAGTAACAGAATAACTTGAATCATAAACCACTCCACCACCACCACCACCGCCGCTTGCTCCTCCAGCACCGCCTGCCACTACTAACACTTTAACAAGTCCGCTGTATAGTGGAGTGAATGTTCCGCTGGAAGTAAATTTATGGACTACTTCATTACCGACAGTAGTGATTGTTCCACCCGTGCCGTAACTATTAGAATTAGAAACATACGCCGACTGTGCCAAAGCATTAGTTGCATACTCAAAATAATCCATTTGGATATTTGCCACTCTCAACTTTTGTCCTGCCGTTCCGATAGATAAACGGACTACCTGACCGGAATTGTTCATGTAAAGAATATCTCCCGCTGCTGCACTTGCACATACAAGAGCGGTTAAATTTACTTTGCCGATAGTGGAAATAGTATTTAATTTTGTATCTACTATGGCTGCGTCTGATTTTATCTCTGAATTAACAATGTCATGTACCTGAGCCGTAGCACCGTCAACTAAATCATGGCAATCAGTTTTAGTCGCTGTGTTCGGCAGGTTGGTTCCTCTAATTATTTTTATTCTAGCCATATTAAGCCCATTCGGGTGCTGTTGACCCTGCATTTACCGTTAAGGTCTGACCCGCCGTTCCGACTGCTAAACGAACAAATGAAGTACCATTGAAATAAAAAATATCTCCTGTTGACTGATTTGTATCGGTTAAAGCTGTAACATTAACTTTATTTGCCGTACTAATCGTCGCAAGTTTAGTATCAGCTATCGCCGCATTAGAGGCTATATCATCGTTGACTATATCCGTAATCGTTGCCGTAGCATTGTCTACTAAATTATGAAAATCCGCCTTTGAAGCACTGTCGGGCAAGTCCCCGACCCTAGTAATCGCTAAAGTTGCCACTATATAACCTCCGTTTCGTAAATTTCTGGATAAGTTACTATCGTCCGTTCATAAATTGTTATTTCATTAGTGCTATTGGTTTCACTATGAACTATTTTAAGTCTACAAGTATTCCAAGAACCATAACTATCTAAGTGAAACTTCTTTTTAAGCACGGTTGCGTCAGTAAAACTTAAAGGGAATGTCGTGGGAAAATTAATAAATGACCCTAATAGATTAATGGTTCCTAAAAGTGTATAGGGTGCGTCATCAAACGAAGCCCAAACCTCTATATCATAGTTACCGCTGGACTTAGCTTTTATTCCTACTTCTCCACCAATTTTCTTGACTAATGGTTGGCTTAAATCCTCTTTCCGCCCTTCCTCTTGATAGGCGATAGCTGTGCCAGTGGTAGTGGTAGTTCCTTCATCTGTATATCCATACCAAGCGTGATAAACTACACCATTGCCTTGTTTGCCATAATAAAGTCCTTCTTCTCCGTCTATTTTGTAGACCTCAAAACATCTCGGAGACCAACCCTGAATAATCATAAATGACTTGGAAGCGGTGTAATAAACCCAAGTGTCAAAAGTAGACGCACCAGTTGGTACAGAAATAAAAATCTTGTTGTCAAAATACTTCATTGATAGTCTATCTATGTAAGCCCAAGAAATCCTGTCAAATTCCTCTTTTAGGTTATAAGAGATAGGGTTTTCTGACCCCTGCAACTTGTCTTGAATCGTCCTATTTAAAGCTCTGAATCCGTCTTGGGAAAAATAATAAATATCATCTCCAGCTTGACACCAACCTTTTTTACTAACTACACCGTGATTAGTGATTAATGGTTCAGGCTTATCGGTTACCGAAGGAGTTGTTGACGGAGCAAATCCCCAAATAGCCTGTTCACCCATCACAACTATTCCCGTATCACGAGTAGAAACAAGTCCTCTCTCTGCTCCTACTGGCACACGGAAAACATTAGATACAGTGTCGAAACAGTTGGAATAATCAGAAGAATAAGCGTCAGAAAAATAAAGTTGGTCATTAACGAATATCCAGATACGATTGCCATACCAACACATTACGGTTGACTTGGGAGGAGAGTCGCTTCCCGTTCCTGATGTAGAGCCTAAATCTTGGAAATTACCGGTATAATCTAACCTGAAAGCGTTATCTACCCCATTCTGTATAATCGCTACATCATCAGGAGATATTCCGCTTTCTTTTGCCGAGATAATCCCGACTTCGGTTGAAGCGGAAAAATCAGACTTTAAAGAAGTTAAATTTCCTACCCCTAACCAATTCCATAAGGTTGTCCCCTCATAAACTAATAATTGATTAGTGGCACCTTGGATAATTAAATTATGCAACCCGATAATCGAATTATCAGAAACATCATTTCCAATTAAAACAGAACCCGGTCTTTTCGATGTTTCTCCACCAGTTCCGATATCACAATTATATAAAGCCGTTGCCTGAGTTTCGCCAATCAATGAACCATGCTGACGGGAATTCACACCACCAGACAAATCTCTACGAACAACAAAAGATTGTTGGTCGTCTGGAGTTTTTATAGAACTAATTAAACGAACTTCTTGAATAGACATTAGTATAAATTGTCCTTATTATAGGTTACTGGCTTAAAAGCATTAACCATATTCGGCTGGTTCTCTTGGTCAAAAATGTATTGCTGAAGCTCCACATTAAACATTGTATCTTTTGCGGTAGCCTTACTGCCCTGACGCTTGTAAAACCAACTATCAGCTTCCGCCCCAATCTCAATTAAATCAGCTATATCTATACATGGATAATCGTTAGCTTCCGTCATGGGCATAGGTTTAATAATGTAGGGCATTGAGATGGTTAAAGCGGTGGTGGGGACATAGTGTAACTTGATTAACTTAAATCTTGATTCCGTAATCTTTGGTGGCATAACTGTATTAGTTACCGCCGCAGAGTTTGAAGTAATTGTAATCTTTCCAGTTGTTACAGCACTCTTGGAAATACCTTTAATGCGTGTATAAGAGTTGGTCGTATTAGCAGCAGTTACACCAGTTACAGTAACTAATTCGGTAGTTTCCGCCCCACCAGTAATTCCTCTAATTAAAATAGTCTGTGTAGTGTCAGAACTTGAACTAGAAACAATAGCTAAAGCAGAAGCAGAAGTCGGTTGTGCTTTGACCACATCTTCATAGATAACATATCGAGCTGGAGAACCAGTATCAGTAATCTCATCTGGATAGTTAGTAATTAAGTATGAATAATCTACACCTGCTAATTCTACACCAGTAGTGGAATCTCTAACTGAAACCTCTTTACCGAAGTCATCTGGTAGAACATAGTTCTGTGTGCCAGATACTGTGTCAAAAGTGTAGTCGTAGTTAATGTTATTCCAGTTGATAGCACGAAGCACTTGGAAGTATCTCTTGTTTAGAAATGTTCCAATAATCGTTGCAAATGCGGTAGAAGTATCTTGAACCCTACCCCCAACATTTGACTTCATTATGGTAAAATCTTTATTCATTTAACTCCTTTACTATATGCCTTATCTGCGTAGCAGTATGCTGTGTTGAAAATAATAATAATCTATTGTCTCCGATGAATATGCCCTTACTTCTTAACTTATCGACTATCTCTTGTTGCGTTACCTTATCTAATTCAAACTCATCACGCATTGATACGCTTGAACAAATCTGGTTGGTAAACAATAATCTGTGTATGTTGCCACAAGATATAACTTGTAATCTATCCGTCTTAAATGGTTCTATCTGCGGTAAGTTATCGTATAGGTCTTTGTGCTTTAGCAAATATTCTAATATATTCGCACAGGCGTTTACGGTTACCGGGTTAGCTGAAAATGTTCCACCCATTCTTACCCCAGTTTTGATGGTGTCCATAACACTATTACCACCCACCACCCCTACTGGAAACCCACCACCTATCGTCTTACCGTAGGTTACTAAATCTGGTGTTATATCGAATAACTCACTTGCCCCACCTAACGCTGACCTAAATCCTGATATTACTTCGTCAAAGCAAAGAACCGCACCATATCTATTACAGGTCGCCTTTAAGTCGGTAAGGAATGTCTTTCTACCTATTGGTAAAGAACCCTGTATTGGCTCAATCATTACCACGGCTGGTTTTTCTGACCTAATAATATCAAACGCATCATTAGTGACTGGTAGAACGATTACCAAATCTTTTACTGCTTGGGGTATTCCCTTGGAGTAAAGAGCCAGATTCCAGTCGTGAGTTCCGTGCCAACAACCTTTAAAAAGAGCAATCTTGTCCCTACCCGTGTAAGCCCGTGCTATTCTTATCGCTCGTAGGGTTGCTTCTGAACCGCTGTTACAAAATACAAACTTATCAAACCCTGTTGCTTCGTGTAGTAGGTCTCCACATTTATCGGCTAAATAATTAGGGGTAGAGAATAATGACCCACCACTTAAAGCATTCTTGATTACATCTCTAGAGAAGTTATGCCCTAGCAGATGAGTGCCACACCCCATTGAGGTATCTATCAGCCACTTACCATTAACCTTTATGTATGAACCTTTGGCTTGAGATGCCCTTAACTGCTTATCGTAACCTTCGTTGTAGATATGTGTCAAAGTTTCTTTCTCCTCTAACCTTACCATCTACATCACATACTTTACACGGATAATTAAATCTACCACCTTTAAAAAACATATCCCTAACTTTATTTATCTGTGGAGATTCCCAAATTTCTTCTACGGTTGAAAATGATAAGTTGCCAACCTTAAATCTTCTATTCCAATCATGACAGCAGGGGTAACAATCTCCGTTCCAATCAACCATTAAGAAGTGGAAGGGGTAGTAGCATAAAGAGATGTTTGTATTATGGTTAAGCGTCCCACCCCTATTATTTAAACCGTTCATCTCAACTCGCCTATCCCTTATGATAATATTAACGGGATGTCGTGCTTGTATCTTGGTAAAATCTTTATTACAATATTGGCTTATGAGTATCTTATTAACCCCTGCTTCCACAATCTTATCAGATAGTTCTAGGGTCAAATAATCACCGTTAGTTACCACATCTACATAGGTGAAGTTGAACTCTTTAATAACACTTACTATGTCTTTGTAGAGTAGTGGCTCGCCATACCCACTAAACATAACTAAGCCATTAAAGTTAATTGCTTTAAGATTACTGGCTATCTTTTTGTAAAGAGCGACTGGCATCTCTAAATCTGTGTTTGGTGCAAGTAATTCGTCTTTCCTTGGGCAACTGTTACACTTTCTGTTGCACGAGTCGAATAAACTTATGTCCACTTCCCAAATATCACCAGACCTACACTTATCGAATATCTCGCCTATATGTTCTGTTTTATACAAAGAATAACTCCATTCATTAGGGGTTTACCGAGATAATCGTAATCCGAATGTATAATCGTGTAGTCTTTTGAAAGAACATATTTAACAAGACCATTAAATCCATTTATCAAATCTTTATCAAACTTCTGCACTGGCAAAAATGATTGGTTAATCACTAAGTATTTGCACTTACAATTATCTAATACCTTATCTAAATCCTTTATCACATACCAGAGCAACTCGTTAAGAATAATCATCTGGTCTTTTACCACTTCCTTGCGTATATCTAAAACCTTAAAATTAAGCGTTGGAAATAACCCACTTGCTTTCTTGATAGCAGTTGGACTAATATCGTAACCAGTAAACTTTCCCTCTTTGTGGTTTGTTAGATAGTTTAGACAATATCCAAGACCGCATCCAACTTCTGATATGTTCGTTCCAAACTTATTAATAAGTATATAAAGTTTATCTCTTGACTGTTGGTAGTAGTTCTTTAGACGCTTACCATTACCATCCTGTTCCCAAGGTATATTTTCCTTTTGGTAAAGTTTATCGCAGTCTATATTCAATTAGTTACCCCTAAATATACTAATCAATATCTTGTAGATAAAATCATTGCCATTCTCACATAACTTAATCAGCGGTCTTAGGAACTTTGGTGCTTTAACATAAAGCATAAAGGTTTTTAGTAGACCCCTTAGTTCATTATGAGGTATCAACTTATCGCTAATATGCGGATTAAAGAAATCAAATGTTGCCACATAATCTTCTTTAATATATCCACTTCTAACACAATCGTTAAATATCTCGGTTTTCGGATATGGCTCAAGGAACGCTATGGAAGAACTATCCGGCTTACATATTCTATTTAACTCTATGGTCTTGAATATGTCCTCACGAGTTTCGTGGGGTAGACCAATCATATTATAGGCTGAACACCTTATTCCTGCGTCTTTAACCATGGCAAATGAGTTGATAATCTTTTCATCACTCATATTCCTATTTAATACTTCCTCCCTAACTCTTGGACTACCGCTTTCTATACCCATTGCAATAGTTATGCAGTTCATATCTTGGAGCAGGTCAACCTTTTCCTGTGTTATGGTATCAACTCTTGCGTATATGAGAAAAGGCAAATGGACTTTATCGATGTATTCGTTTGAAAAATCTCTTAAATAACTTAACGGGAGCGTGGTAAAATCCTCGTCCCAAAATCTAATTAACTCTATTCCGTATTTATTTTTAAGGTGAACTATATTACCTATTGCTTTATTTATTGACTTAACCCTATGATAACTGCCCAGCCCCTTATAAAGTTTCTGGAACGAATGATTAACACAATAAGAACATTTGTAGGGACAACCCCTACTTACTTCAACGCTTGCACTCTTGTATAGCTTACCAGCTAAAGGTCTAAAGAAGTTATAGTTTTCGTAACCGTCAAAATCCTGATAAGGTAATGTGTTTAGGTCTACCAATGGTCTAAGTGGATTCTTAATTACTTGACCATCTTTCTTTATCCATAGGTTTCTAATATCTGTCTTACCAGGGTTGCGAGATAATTCCAGCAACATTTCCTCGCCCTCGCCCACACATATCATATCTACACTTTGTTCGCTGATTACTGAATCGGGAACTAAGGTTGTATGCACCCCACCAAAGATGGTTGGTATATCAAATTGTTTTTTAACTTCATTTAATAATGACAAACCAAGTTTAAAATTATGTGTGAACGATGTTGCACAGATTAACTCTGGCTTAAAATCCTCAACCAATGTTAGTAAATCTCTTGTTGGGTCGGTATCTTTAAGGACTATCTTTGCATCGTTTCGTATCTGTATTTTCTTAAACTGACCAACTGATGTTTGTTGGCTATCTCCACGCTGGGAGTATTTACTATAAATAGATGTATCAAATACTTTTACCTCACATCCATCATTCTTTAATATACTTGTCAAATAACTAAGGTTGAGCGGTATCTCACCTGTTCCCAGATTCGGGTAGATAAAAAGTATTCTCAAGCGTATATTTCCTTTAGCACTTTGTCTAATACTATCGGATAACCTTCGTCCATCATTGCCTTAACGCACAACTCGTCTTTAAGTGAATTAGTCCAAGAGTCTGTTGGTTTTTTCCCAAGATTAAACTCTCTTGAGCCACCGACCACTAGGTTTTGTGTTGAAAGACGGTTGTTGCTTCGGTAAAAATCAAATCCTGACATATAAACTTCTTTCGCCCCAGAAACAATGCAGGCATACACGCAAGTTATTCCTGACATTGGACACCACAGTTTTCCGTCGTGAACCAAATATCCCCACCGCTCTATAACATCTTTAACACATAATCTTTTTGTAGATGTTTCAGGTTGATTTATGACCGGAACACCAAGTATTTTGTCATCTACCGTCAACCGTTTAAAAATGTCATTATTCACATAGTTGAGGTCTGTTCTTTTACCGACATAAGGATAATCTTTAGGTTCTAAAGTAAACTCTAAGTTCACCCTGATTACTACATCTCTTTTGTCTATTTCTTCACCGTTTCCATTTGGGATAATACTTGCTGCTGACCCCACTACTGAAACAGTCTTACCGTAAACATATTCACTTAGGGCGGTTTGGTAAAATCTTTCCTTGAATATTTCACGCATTAAAGAATGTAGTTTAGTGTCAAACATCACATTCTTATTTTCTTCGTAAAGTTTTTTAAGTAAAATCTTAGACTTATCGTATGCCTCTATTTCTAATATCGGGAGATTGAGTCTAGATTCCTGTGAATATCTATCAGGGGTATAAAGGCAATCAAACCCAAATACAGCTAGTTCGCCACACCCTGAGTGAATACAATCATAGAGACAGATTATACCCGTAAGACCACAGTTAAGTAATCCCATAATAAAACCATCTTTTTCAATAGTAGGTACGCCCTTGACTGTTCCGTGTAATCCAAATTCTTCCCTATACTGCATAAAACTTGGTTCATCGTGCCATAACCAATGACCGATATAATTTATATCAGTCCTACTACCAACGTCCTTATATTCTTCTTCTTTAGGGAATCTTAGATTTATCCTAATAACCACGTCATAAGAATCTATTAAGGAACCTTGACCAGAACCAATAATGCTTTCTGCATTACCTACCACCGCCACTCTTTTGCCTTTTATTTGGTTTCCTATCATCGTAATAAATCTAAAAGTTCTTGCGGTGGTTCATATGGTTCAATCAATCTGCTCATTAACTCGTTTACTATGTCAAATCTATTTGTCTTTACTTGCTTCTTGCGTTTCCACTCAATCTTTTCTTGGTTGGCAAGAAATCCTAAATGGTGCATATAAATATCGTTATAGCTACTACCACAACCCTCAGCACATCTTACATCGTAGAACCTTGCTTTGGGGTTACAAAGAACTGGTGGCTTATGCCCACGCTCTGTGTATCTGTGGTGTAGGTCTCCAGCATATTCAATCATTGGAACTGTAACAAAATTATCTGGTGACTTTGTGTGGCGTTCAATCATCTTATCTTGGTCGGCACGCATAATAAACTCATCAGCGTCGGATAAAAAGACTGTTTGGTAATCCCTTAATAATTCAAGTCCTTTATTAAGTATATCTTCTTGCTTTAACCTCTCTCCGCTCACACACTCTATGCCAAATTCCTTGCAGATATCTTTTGTATTATCTGGGAACGGTTCTGACTCTATAAACAAATAATTCATTACTAAAATCTTATCCAGTCGTAGATACTGCTTTATTACTGGTCTTAAAAAATCAGTTGAGCCGTAACACGGTATTAGGACTGCTACTTTGTGCATAAAGCCCCCAACCACACCATTTTTCCACGACGGAGTTTAACTATCTTAAACTCTTTAACACCCGCTTCGGTTAAGTGACATCTTAATAATTCTGGCGTGTAGAATGTTTCGTGCCATAAATGTCTAAACCCATCTTCTTCATAGAACGACTTAGCAGGGTTTTTATCCGCGGCAATTTCTTTTGCTGGTTTACCCTCAGAGTCTACTTCCTTTTCTATTGTGTTGAATGGTTTAAGTTCCGATACCCATTCATACTCATAAGGAACAGTTATAATTACTTTCCGTGCAACCCTATATGCTTCGGATAAAATCTTGACAGGGTTCTTGGAATGTTCCACTATTTCAAAGAGGCACGCTTGGTCAAACGAGTTGTCCAAGAATGGTAACTTTTCAGCATTCGCTTGGACAAAGTTTGGTAAATCGTATTCGTCTATGTCCACCGATGTAATCTTTCTTCTATCCCAACCTTCAAATCCGTGACCTTTATTACAACCAATGTCCACTATGTTCTTATTCTTATCAATGTTATCCCAAGACCAATGCCACCTATCTATTGCTATTGTTTCGACCTCGTTCGGGAATAGATTTTTGTGCCAATCTTTAGCTACTGTTTCCCAAGAGTTTTCTTGGACATATCCAGTAATATCTATTTTAGTATCCTCCTTGCGTAGTAAAGTAATTAAGGACGAAATGAACTTATCGTCTTTCACTACTCGCCCGTGCGTGTTGCGTTCCGCCATTACTGCAAAGTCGTTGGTTAAAGGAAAGCAACCACAAGCGATAGCCTTTGATAAAGCAAGACAGTTAATTTCACCAGCGTAAGTGCAAGGATAAGCGAGGATAGAACTCTTGCAATACTCCACAAGCAGGTCTTTATGTCCAATTCGTCCGTGTTCGTAGACTCCTTCTTGGTTAAGTAATTCAAGCATTCGTTTCTTGAATCCATCGTCCCTCACCAATCCTTTCCTCACAAAACTATCGTAAGTATTCCAACCGTAATAGCAATGTAGTTCAGCGTCAGGGACTGCCTTACGGATTTCTGCCCAGTTTTTAAGTAGTGTTTCTAATCCCCGGTCATACGAACTGGCGTAAATAATTCGGTGCGGAACTCTTTTGCTTGTATTTAAATCCTTGTAGTCCGCTTCCACCAAACCGTTAGTAGATATGAAAATCTTGTCCTCTGGAACAATCTTATCAAGCAAAGTAGCGTGATATTTTGAAAGCATAACTAGTTTATCTACTTGCTTAATACTATCCTCGGTAAAATCAAAGTTAGGAATATCGTGACACCAGATTATTTTCTTACTCGCCTGGATACCAAATTTAAACGGATTACATCTCCAACCAATTAGGATATTGTAGTTGTCTTTAGGGTTAAACTTAATTTGGTTAAGGTATTTAACACCGTCCCACTCGCCTTCTACATCACAATTATTGTATACAACTACTTTGTAATTTAACTTTACTAACTCCTTACTTAACTGAATACAGGCTTCTTCGCTACCGCCCACACCTTTATCAATCGAGTTAGGACTCCACGCATCGGCTGTGTTACCGCAGTAAACAACTACCGTATTATTATCCCAATTAGTCGGTGGTAAAAACTTATTCCGCATTAAAGAAATAGTTTCGTTTTCAAAGAACCGCTCTGGAATACTTCTAACTAATGTTGGGACTTTATCTTTATCATTTTCGTTAAGGTAGTTAACTAACCAGAGCATTCTTTCTATGTAATTTGCTCTGTCTAAACCCTCAACATAATTCTTTTCGTTTTCTTTAATGAACTCTACGCTTGGGGCTAATTTCTTGGCAAATTTGAATAACGACATCGCCTTATCAAACTTACCTAAAGACCAATAGCAATAAGATAGACTTAACGCTGGTCTCCAAGTATAACCTGATGGGTCGGTAACGATAAAGTTGCGTGGTGGTTCTTTCTTTAACCCCATCTCACCCCACTCTATCGCCTTTTCCCACTGTTCTTGGTAAAAGTAAATATCATGTAGTGCTAAATACCCATCTGGGTAATCAGGTTTTTCTGCTAATGCCTCAAACGCACAGGCGATGGCTTGTGGGTAGTTATCTTGTAATCTATGTAATGTGGCTAACTGACACCAAGATAAGTGCCTATCCTCGTCCCAACCGCTTAATTCTATGTGTTTCTCAAGGAAGTATCTACCCTTCTTGAAGTCGCCCATAGCGGTAAATACTCTGCCTAAATAGGCAATCGTTCTGGGGTCGGTCTTTTCCTTGTCTTTATTCCATTCCTCAATTAGATACTTGAGGTTACGCTCGTTGGATTTCTCAATTTCTTCGTAGGTCTTTAAGTGCTTAACAACGAGTCTGTCATCTAAATCAAAACTATGCCCAGTCATTTCACGAGGCACAATGTTTTCGTGTATATTTTTATTCCAAACTAAATTTAATGTGTTCTTTACTAACCGCTCTTTCCAATGGGCTGCATTTACATTCCCGTCTTTATCGGTAGCATAAACATAGAAGCCGTATACTATTGCAAACTTCCTCGCTTCGGCTTGCTCGGCTACTTTTTTAATTAATTCTGGGTTAGCAATCTCGTCGTCGGTATCAATGGTAAAGTAGTAATCAGTATGACACTTATCTGCTAACCAATTCCGTTTGTGGGCAAAGTCGTTGCACCACTCATACTTAAAGAACTTAATCTGGGGGTTTACCTTATATGCTTCTACACAATCGTCAAATACCTTTTGGTCATCAATGGCAAAATGTAACTCGTCGAAGTGTTCTACATAGTCGTGGATAATTCTGTCAATATCTTCTACCTCGTCTTTGCAGATTACCGCTAATGTTACACTCGTCATTTATATCCTTTCGCAGGTTGTGAATTGCGGAAATGCTTTCATAAACCCCCGCAAGTCTTTAGTATTTTCAAAGAGCTTAACTCCCCACTTATTCATACAGAACTGTTCTAATTTAGTAAGCAAATCTGGTGGCAAACTAACACCCTGACGCAATGTTTTGCTGGCGTTAGACCCATAACTGTTTAAATTGGTCTTTCTTTCTGCCGCAATTTGTAGAAATAGTGCATGACAATGTTGTATATTCTTACCTATCTGGGGGTTCTCACAACACGCTTTTTCGCCTATAAAAAAAGGAAATCCACAGTTGTTACAATATACTGTGGGGTCTAATAGCCATTGGTTGATAAAGGCTCTAATCTCCTTATATTTACCCCGCTCCAATGCGTGATGACCCGATAATGGTGTTTGTAGTTTTGCCATAAATTTAGTTGTAGGGTTTATTTAAAAGGGAAACCCTACAAAAACCATTGGTTCTAAATTACAGAACCGCTATTGCCATAAAGCCTGAGTTGTAGTGAGCATTCTCTAAGGTCAACTCGGTAACAATGTTACCACCAGAGAAGTCATCACCAGTTCCGTCAGCTTCTTTTACTTCGGGTTTACGAAGATACGCTACTTTGAATTTATCCTCGTCAATACCAACGATAGTATGGTTCGTTTCAGTTCCAGAAATGCTTACATATCTGTGAGCGAAAATCTTAACCATCTTCGCAGCATCAGCTTCATAAACATTAACGGCAGCGACCAACCTCTTGTCGTCAGCTTGGATATTTTTAGTCAACCCAGCCGTAAACCCAGAGATTTTACGCTTCATATACATATCGGTGTAGATAGCATTTACTTCGGTATTGGTGTTATCCCAAACCAACTGTAAATAGCTGTTCAACATCGCTTCTGTCATAGAAGTTCCAGACTGAGAAGTTAATAAGGACAATGAAGCCTTAACTCCCCTTAATGCTCTCGCACCAGAACCTGAACCAGAAACCATAGAACCACGCATTAAAGCGTATTCCATATCGTTCTTCAACAACGCTAACGCTTTGGTTTTCTCATAGTTATATCTATCAGCAAAACCAGCTTCATCCACGGCTCTTTCGGTATCAGATACCTTATAACCCTGTTTGAAGATTTGGGTATAGTTCGCTAAACGAGACGGGTTGCTCACATTGTGATATGTGATAGCAGCACCTTCTAATTGAGCGTTAGCTTTTACAGCCGACAGCGTATCAATTAACCATTCGTGGCGAATTGATTTAGCTGCGCTGGTTCCTAAACCAGAAACTAACTGTGTTTCTCTAGGTGAAAGGTTTGTTAAGAGGTCTAATAAATCTTCTCTTAATGAACCACCCGTAGAGTCATATGCGTTACCCATTCCTAATGCCATTATATTTTACTTCTCCATTAAGGCTTTTCTATGTTCTGCCATTGCTTTCATTGCCGCAGCGACATCTTTTAGATTGCCAGTTTGCTTTGCTTTATCTAAGGCAATACGATGAGCGGGAATTGCCTGAACATTTGCTTTGCTTCCACCTTCGACCAGAGTTTGTTTTTGCAAGTGTTTAACCTCAGCTTTCAGTTTTGCTTCGTTTTGTTTTAATTTTCCCTGATTGGCTAAAGCAACTCTTGCATAAGCAATCTGTGCCGCCCCAACCAAACCTTCCGGGTCATTTGCGAATCTGGGGTCTTGCATAATCCTATTTATTTCTTGAACCATAGGACTTTCAGTATTGACCCCCATCGGTTGACCTTGTTCGTTGCGGAGAATAGTCTCTGGAAATGTGTTAGCAACCCAGTTGAATGAGTTTTGCCTCTTTATCTCAGCTTGCTTTTGAGAATCTTGGGCTTTAAACTTAGCCTCTACTTCACGGGTTAGTTGCTTCTTAATTAACAGAGCTTTTTGTTCCTCAACCCACGGTCTGTGTTCCGGGGACTGCATTGCAAATTGTTCCAGCTCGGAAATTGTATATTCCTTCTCCGCCGGTTTTGCGTATTGCTGAACACTATTTTTAACTGCCTCGTCTATAAGAGTTGGTAGTTTATCAATAGTTTCTTCGCTTTTTCGTTTCCACTCCATTGCTCGGTTCTTCCACGGAACGCCATACTCATCTACATCCAGATTAGCCGCTGGGACGGCAGGAGCTGTGTCCGCTGCTGGTGTGGTTGTTGCCTGTTCAGTCGAGGTATCAGGCGTATTAACGACTGGTGATTGCTCTACGGGAGCTGATTCCGCAGTATTTACAGCTTCTTTTGTTTCTTCCATAAGTTTCTCCTATGTGGTTAACGCACCACTAACGTCTTATAGGACAACTATAAAATCTATTTTTCCCTCTTGGGTTTCCACCCAGTTTTTCTCATTGTTCCATAAACATAGGCATTTTTTTTCTCACCTAATAACCCCATCTTTTTTGCTTGTTTTTTTAATGCTACTTCCATTTTCTTAGGCATTGTCGTAGTCCTTCATTATCTTTGTTTCGCCGTTTTGTAATACATCTAATTGTTTTCTTGCATTTTCTAAATCCAACTTGTAAGTATCAGTAAGATTTATTAAGTGCATATAGGCTAAAGCAGTAATTCTTAATTCTTGTAACTTGGGGTCGCCCTCTGGAATTTTCCACCAGTTGTCGTCTATCGTTTGCTTGTTTCTAATTAAATCACGCTGTATAACTTCCCACGCTGGACAGGTTGATAAGTGTGCTAATACATTTTCGCACTCGCTGATTCTTTTAATACACTCATCTTGAAAATCGTTGTAAACTGTCTTTTCTCTAACTACTTTTGGTTTGCGTGGTCTACCAGCCATATTCCTCCTTATGCGTGTGAATCTCTAGGTTCGTCGTTGCCCGGTTCTTCTTCTAGCTTATTCATCATATCAACTATCGCTGACACATTGGCAATCTTACCCTTTTCCTGCTCGATGTCTTTTTCTTGGATAATCGCCTGTGATTTAAGTCCACGACCAACTGGGTCAACTTGCATACCACGACCTTGCAATACTTGAGCCATTTCTCTATCGGTAAGGTCTTTAGCCTTAATGCGAATATCTTGAGTTTGCGGCTTCTGCTGTTGCTGTTGCATTTGTTGAGCCAAAATTTCAGGCGGCATAACTAATTCTTGCCAGTTCTGAATATCCATTTCTTGTAATGCTAATTTAATTCCGTTGGCAACATTAATTGGTGATACAACGCCCATCTGAACTGCAATGGGGTTCTGTTGAAGCTGTAAAATCATTTGCGCTTTTTGCAACCGCACTTGAGGGTTCGTGTTTTGGTCATTACCTCTAACGGTAATCTTGTATTTACCTTGGACTTCTTCTTTGGTAAGCCTAATCGGCTCAAAACCTTCTTTACCAAAATAAGCAAATTCATATTTGTCATCTCCATATTGGCACCATAGTTCCCAAATCCAGTTAAACAATTCTTCTGCGGAACCACGGATTAACTCTACATCTAAACCAAACAATCCATTCATTGCTTGCTGTTGCATACTGACTTCGCCTAAAGTTCTAGGCTGGCGTTTGTTAATCATTGATTGTAAAGTAAAATCTGGCTGACCAATCAATTCTTCAACACGACCTTCGAGCAACATTTGCTCATCTTTGTAAGAAAACTCTGCGTTAGGGTTAGAGTTATTAAGCGGCGCAATAACATCATTTAATGGTTGCATGCCACCAACAGGAATACCCTGACCCCAAGCAAACTGCATAGTGTTTTTATTGATTAATCCCGCACGATAAATATACATCGGGGCATTACGCATTGTTTGGCTATCAAGTTTCATATTGTGTTGCATATCTATTTCTTTGGTGATATCCTCAATCATTTCAGGAATACCACGATGGCTGAACCAACGGTCATCGGTTAACTCATACATAGTTTTCACGAAAGGATATTTACCAGAATAGAATGGTAGGGCAATCTTGCGGATTACTTTATCAAAATCAGGAGCAATAGTTATGACGCATTTCTCGTCAGCACCGTCGCCGTTAATATCATACCAACCATAATATTCCCAGATACGCACCTTGCCAGTTTTTTCTAAAACAGAAATTCCTTCACGGGTATCTTTTGCGTCGTCAATGTCTTTATCACGATAAGTTCCCGACTGAGTATTGACAGTTTTAGTTTTTGCTAACTCGGCTAATTCTACAATTTCGCCAATGTCCCAGTTTTTATATTTGCCATTTACTTCTAGTGTTTCGATAGGCATATTAAATTCGTGAATAATCCAACTACAAGATTCTGGGTGATAGCCGGAGTCGGTGGGAACATATATTCTTTCGGGTTCGCATAAAGCAACATCAGGGTAATTACAGATTACATCTTGGAATTGAACCTCAATAACTTTGTCGCCTTTGTGGAGTGCTTCAACTATTTTATCTAATGATGCGTCATTCTCTTTCATCACCAACTCGGACATATCCACATCATATTTTGCCGCCACCGCTTGTTTTAATTGGGCAACAGTAATGTTGGGATTGAATAACATCATTGTTTCTTGCTCACTTAATTTGGCAAGTTCTAATTTTTCAATGCGGGTGATAATATTCGTATTCCAAAACGGCTTCATAATGTAGAAACCTTTTTCGGCGGTCTGGTCTACGGATATAATAAATTTATTTTTTAACTTCATAACATCTATAATCATATGGTCAAGGAACTTCTCAATCTTAAGTGCAGTCGCTGAATTGCCATTAGGATTAGGAACTACTTGGACTATAGGGCGGACACCGAAGATAGCGTTGACGATTGCGGCTTTCCACTTACGCACCTTGGTTTCGATTGTGGGCATACGAATATTGGCACAACCCACGAACGGAAAGTTTTTCTCTTTCTTAATTCGGTTACGCATCTTGTGCCACTTTAAGTTATTCGACTCCCACTTGGTAGTCAAATTGATGGCGTCCTCGACCATTGTCTTAATCGATTGAACCAAGGTATCTTTTAGAGGTGCTTCTTTTTTAGGCATTAGTCCATTCCTTATAGGTTAATTTTTGGAAACACATAATCATAAATACTTTGTGCTATCTGTTTCCTGTTGCCAGTTGGTAAAAAACAATTACAAATCCTACATAAATATCCGAAGTCATTATCTTTCCAAATCTTTACATTTTTTTCATTCGCATAGCTTGACTGCAACCACGCTTTAGCGGAGTAATCTATGGAATAACCACTCAATGACTTATGGTCAAAATGTATAACTTTCTTTAAATCATCATTCCTAAAAAATAATTCCTTACCACAAATCTGACAATTAGTTTTTTCTGGGATAATTCCCGCTTCAACCCAACTTAATAAATTTTTTAATCTAAGATTTCTTTCATTAAAAAGAAATTTTTCCTTATTCTTATTCCTACAAGCTTTTTGGTTTTCAGCAGTATTTTTCAAGGTCAATCCATACCATAGTTGTTATAATGTTTCTGTGTTTTCCAATTATTCTCTATTTTCATCTCGCCCATATCATCGGCGAAGAATGGTTGTAATATTTGTTCGGCATAAGCACAGCAGTCCACGCAATCATCCCAACGACTAGAACCTATCGTTAATAACTCGTCACGCAACTCAATGTGATTAGGGGATATAAAATATTTCCCTTGCTCAAAGAGGGGCTGAAGTGCGGCGGTGACTCGGGCTTTCTTACCCCGAATACTTATTGATGTTCCCGTCTGCGTAAAGCTATTCTTCAGCTCCACTACCGGGGGATATAATTTTCGTTCTTCGCATTTCTTTAAGAAAGAATCAAAGAATGCTTTTTCTACACCAGAGTTGGGAATCCCAATCGCTGTAACTGTGCCTTTGTTCTGAAGCCACAAATTTATGACTGCGTCTTGGAACTCTCCCAAGGGTTGGTGTGTGCGCACATAAGAAGCGACATAACGGTTCATCTGTTGGTCTATTGCGATGTGGACGGCAGTTTTGTAGTCTGCCTTCTCATCATCCGAATACGCTGGGTCTACCGTTATAACGCTCGAATATTGTGTTGGAAAATCTTTCCAGTACCTAATCTGGTCTTCTTTAATCGGGACAGTCTCATCAGAGATAGGATTGTTCATATACTCTGACGCAAACGCCCAAGAACCTATTTCACGCTTACGTTGCTGTAACCTTTCGTGAGACCATAACTCGCCCCACAACTCGTTGCCCGCTTCTTGCTTGCCATCTATGTAGGCTTGATACTTCTTACTGACCCAACCGTTGTCTGCCACAAGCAAATCACTTAAAACGCTCAATGGATGGATTATAGTCCCGATGATGATAAACTGTCCTTCGGGCATAAGGGTATTGAGGCAGTCTTTAAAAATCCAATCTTTAAGTTTTTTCCTTTGTTCCTCGCTCTCAACACTTTCATTAGTTTCCAAATCGTCGCAGACGAGACAGTCGGGTCGGAAACCTCGTATCTGAGAACCTGCACCCCTCGCCCGTATGTTGACTCGCTGGTTGTTCTTAAGTATAATGTGGTTTTCTGTCCACTTATCACTCTTTAGCTCCCCGAAGAAAGCAATAATCCTTCGATTGACCTCTAGTTCACGTTTAATCTTACGCAACCATTCAATTGCTAGCCCTTCGGACGCAGATATAATGGTGATATCCTTACGCTTACCGAATAAGGCTAACCACAAAGGGTAAAAAACGGAACAAATGGACGACTTGCCGTGTCCTCTAGGTGAAGCTAAGGCTATCCGTGGCACACTTGGTAGCAAGGCGTAGATGTCTTTGTGGAACTGGGGGATACTGGACGTCAAATACTCAGCACAGAAATATTTGACGAACTCGTAGAACGAACCTTCAAATAGTTTCCTGAGTGCCAAAATTTGCTCTTTATCCAAATAGTCCCCCTAAAATCTGTCAACTCCAATATGCCAAGCACAAAACTCAACCGCTGTAGAATCTTTAAGCCACTTCTGTCCAACCCACCTACAATGCCCTTATTTTGCCCCCAGAGGCTCGCTACGAGGCTTTCTGGGACTTAACGGCATAAGGGGAGTAGCTAGACAAGGCACACTCCTTGTTGTCGCACTTGTCATCCTCACCCATCCCATTGCAATCATAGCACTTAGCTCTAATTGCTTGGCGTTGCGTAACCCTTTTACCTTCCAAATGGTTAATTAAATCTTTTTGACCTACTCTACGGGTTCCATTTTTAGCACTTTGTAGAAGATTCATAATCCTCCTTAGGTAAAATCCTAAAATTATGAGAAAATTGGTGTCTGGGTTTATACTACTACAAGGGTGTGGCGGGGGGGTTGCCCTGCCTCGCCCAAGTAAGTAATCTTTTATTAGTTACACAACCCCAACAAAATCAATGATATACAACAGCTACTTCCTATAAGATATATTATGTTAATTACGCTGTATTGCTGCTAATGCTTGGTGTTGTTGGTGTTACACTAGGTAACGAGTCAACGTCTTTAGGTGTTAACCCGAATATACCCACGTTAGTAGTCGTCTGGTCTCTTATATCCCCACGGATACGAGCCAAAGCCATATTGGCTGCTATTCTATCCGCCGGTCGCTGTGCTGATAGCGCATCTTTCCAAAGGTTTTCCATTATACGTTCTTTGGTTATCTCTAATTCAGCACATATCGCCTTGCTCTGCTTATCTATCTCGTTTTTTACCTCAACATTACTCAACAACCTAGAACCCTGACTATATGCAGTTCGTGCGCTGTAACCGCTTAATTCAGCCGATTTAGTGGCGTTTTTAGTGGTTATGTAATGACTTATAAACTCTTGTTTTCGTCTAGTAAGCACTCTTGCTCCTTAAATATTCTATTTTTAATAGTTTTATTATTAGCTATCATTTTGAAATTATGAGACACTAATTTATCAACAATGTTATCAATTTCAGGTGATTTCTGCAAGCGCCAATTCAGCACTTTATGCTCTAGTATTCTTAACATATGCCTAATTCTGCCTTGAATACGATTATATTCTGTTTCTGTAAGTAAATCGTGGTCAAATGCCCAATGATGATTTGGACATAATTCTAAAATATTAAATTTAATAACATCTTTCAAGAGAAAGTCAAGTTTCCTAGTAATTATGTGGCATTTTTGAATACCCCTCATTTCGTTGCAGATTTCGCACATCATACTTTGCACACCCCTCCTACCTATCAATTTTGGCTGGGCATACTTTATTGGACTATGTATATAAGCATATACAGGTACATTAACCTATAACCTTAAACCTTAAACCTTAAGCTTTAAGCCTTTAACCTTAAAACTATAACCTAACATCTAATTAGTATTATAATTAATTAACCTATAACCTATAACCTATAACCTTAATACTAATTAAAATATTAGTGTACATACTAACTTATTAACTATTAACCTATAACCTTAACCCTATATACTTATAACGTAACTATATAATTAAGGATAAATAGACTACTAGATTAAAGACTAAAGACTAAGGTTATAGGTTATAACTTAAACTAATTATATTTATTTTAGTTATTATCTTTAACCTTAATGCTTAGTACTCGACGGACAATAGAGTCCACCCAATCTATCTAAATAAATATAAATAATAATACTTGACAAATTACGCAGATATGTTATATTTAGATTGTAAGGGGAACAGAACAACGGAGGAACAAATGGATAAAGTAAAGAAGGAAATTTTCAGAGTGCTAAAGTTAAAGAACAGAATCTTAAAGAACCGAAGCGAGAAGGATATCAGAGGAAGTTTTGACAGCTTAAAGATTAAAGAAATTAACGACTATATCAAACAGATATGCGTAGAGAATAATTTACCTATTGACGAGTTCGAGGATTAAGGGGAACGGGCAACCAACCAGTAAAGCGGAGGTGGATAGATGAAGATAACCAATAAAGCGGAGGTGGAAGAATGGGAAAGTTTTTAATAGCCTGGAAAATATGCCCCAAGTGCGGACAAAAGCGTGTACGGTCTCCAGAGCGTTGTAAGAAACTATATTGCTATAATAAAAAATGCAACGCAAAATTTACCTATGAGGAATGGAACACTACACAGAGAATTGGTAAAAAATTTTTATTTCCTAGTTGCGATAAAACAAAGTTACCTATTGAATAACCCCAAGCACCACAAAGACGGAGGCTAACAATGTTTACCAAACTAGAGCGAGAAATATACAACGAGCACAGGGAATGGGCTTGCAAGCGTTTAGGAATAACCAAGAACCAATACAATTGGCTAAGGCGTAAAGGGGAGGAATTAAACAAGATTTATACTGCGAATTGTAATGGGGATTATGATAAAATAGCTGATAATCTTAAAGACGGAGTAACTGCGGAAGTAATGTATGAAATCGATTGCACAAAAAAAGAAGGTGAAATTTACGCCTATTTAATTGACCAAAAACTAAACACTAAAAACCATAAAATGTATGTTTATTTTCAAACTGACCCTAGAGGAGCAAGCCTTTACATCGATATTGAAGCTATACCGGCTAATAACTACACTCAAGCAATTTGTATCTATTAAGCGGACTACTCCGCAGAAAGGGCGAAAGATGAGCGAAATTATCGGTTATACCGAAGTAGATTGCCCAAATTGTGGGCAGAGTGTTACAAGCGATGAATTAGATTGCGGTTGCATCATAGGACATTGTGAGAATTGCTCAACAGATTTTGAGTTAGATAAAAATTGTAAGAATAGCTAACCGCAACACTAAAAAGGGAGGATCAATTTATACCTGGCGTTATGTTTTAGCTGTGGCAGTTTTTACCCTCTTTTTTGGGCTTCTGTGGGCAAAATTGGGGCATTGTGGCGTGGATATGTCAATCATTGCTACCATAGAGAGTGGAGGCAATCCGGAGGCGTATAACAAGTCAAGCGGAGCGGTAGGCAAGTACCAGCTCTTGAATTGCGTAGTTAAGGATTATAATAAGCGTTTTAAGAGTGCTTACACGCTAGCGGATATGTATGAGCCGGATGTGGCGTTAGTCGTGGCTAATTGGTATATGAATATAGAAATACCACGAATGCTAAAATACTATCATAGGGCGGACACTACGGACAATAGATTATGGGCTTACAATGCCGGTATCGGTAATTTAGTAAAGGGGCGGAAGCCACTAGAAACTAGGGCTTACATTATTAAGTACCACAAACTAGAAGGGAGGATAAAAAAATGATATGCACTAATCCACAATGCAGACTTAAGGGGGCTTATGTTAGACGCAACAAAAAGACGGGTGGCAAAGAAATCTATTGCCGAATGTGTGACACTACTTCGCCAATTATTGACAACGGAGCAGAAACAGAAAAGGGAAAAAACTAAAAAAAGTCTTGACACTATTTTAATTTATGGTAAACTACAAATAATGTTACACAACAAAAGAAAATAAAATGACTACCGACGGGCATAATATAAAACAAGCAATATCCGCCTCAGCAATAACCAATTTGCTGGACTCGCAAGAGTTTGCCCAGGCGGATTTTAATTTGGAAGGGGCGAATATGGGAATAGTAAAAACAACGCACGCAATTAGTGGCGGACTGCAAAGGAGGTATATTAAAAACCATTGCGTTAATTGCATTGACTACACACACAGAGGGGCAATTGCCCAAGGTATGCTTGATATGGATTACGAGGGGAGTTGGGACTTCGACACTTGCCACACTACTTGCTGGCACGATAGAAGGACAAAACACAATGACATTATGAGAGTATATTCACACAAATATTATTGGGATAATAAAAATGGTGTATTAAACAACAGGAGGGTAAAGTGACCAGAATTGAAGATTACTATTCCGACTTAAATAAAGTATGGAACGCAATTGGTCTGTTGGGCAGTATATTAATTGCGTTTATTGTGGTTTTAGTCAGCCATTTAATTTGGGGAGGGCGTTGAAGTGGTAAAAATAAATTACGACGAAATACAGGCTTGGGACGAATATCAGGCACTAAACAAAAAACATTGCGAATATCTTGAGACGATTAATAGGGCTAAAGAAGAACTGAACAAGGTATTAGTTTGGGAGTTAATTGAATTTGAAAAGAATGTTGCCCCGTTAATGCCCTATATCAAGGACAAGATATTGGAGGAGTTAGAAATTAGGTCAGGTAAATATGGCGAGGAACGGAGAGAATTACAATCGTTAGAGAAGGAAACAAATGACTGACATCGCTAAGTTAATTGAAAAAGAGTTGCTCAAGAAACAAGAGGAAGGCAAGAGCCGAGAAAGGAGCGGAAAGTTTAGCCCTAGCAAATTAGGAAAATGTATGAGGGCACAGATATGGAGTAGAATGAATGAACCAGAAACAAATTTGCCAGACATTGATGCACTTAAAAGGTTTGATGTTGGTAATGTTATTCACACCTATGTTCAAAATCTATTTGACCCTAAATGCGTTGAAGTGTTAATTGAAACTGATGATATAAAGGGTTACATAGATATAGATTTACCAGATGAAGTGTTGGACATAAAATCGGTAAGTGATTGGGCATTCAAGTATATTAAAACAAAGGGATTTGATGTCAATGTAGAGAAACCTGATAATTGTATGCAGACGGCGTTGTATGCCAAAATTAAAAATAAACTAAAGTCGAGTTTGTTCTTTATTAACACTAAAAGTTTGGCGTCGGTACAATGTGAAGTTGATTTGGATAAATGGATTCCGTTAGTGGAGAAAGAATTAGAAACATTAAGGGGTTATTGGGAAAGAAAAGAGTTGCCTCCAGCAGTCCCAAGAGTGTATGCTGGAAAAGAGTGCCAGTATTGTAATTTTAAAACCAAGTGCGACGGAATGGAGGGCAAATGAGCAACCTACTAATCAAATGCCTACTACTCGCCTACATCGTGATTATGGGCGTGTGTCTAAGGGAACAGAACTGGGCGAAGGCGTTGTATTGGTTAGGTGCATCAATTTTACAGGTGTCAATATTGTGGGGGTTTAAGTGATGGACTGGAATTACTTTAAGGAAAAAAGATGTCATTGTGGCAGACCCGCAACACGGGAGATAGGAGGGATATTATTTTGTGGGCGACATAAGAAGTTAGTGGCAGAGGTTGTGAAGCGTGGCAGGTTTAGTGGCAAGAGTAAGTCAGATAATGCGTTTGGTAAATACTAACCAAGAGGAGGAACAAATGTTATATTGGGTAGCCGCAATACAGGAACCTACAAAGAAACAAAGAGAAGATGAGGATAAGATGGAAGAATTAATTATGGAAGCCAAATTGGTGGTTGCAAAAGACGATAAGGCGGCGGCAATTAAAATAGTTATGTCAGCAGAAGAATTAAAAGGAAAGGATATGAACCGTATCTCGGTGG
>Ga0172381_10001180_pt1 | contig 31398 bp, 11 predicted proteins | sample Leawel6488metaG_FD_119754 | JGI IMG/M metagenome (GOLD analysis project Ga0172381, IMG submission 119754) | Leachate microbial communities from a municipal landfill in Southern Ontario, Canada - Leachate well 64-88 metaG | ecosystem: Engineered > Solid waste > Landfill > Unclassified | place... | reverse complement strand
AAATTGAGCTGAAGCAAGATACCACTGCATCCGGTATTAAATACAGTAACAGCAATTATGAATATACCGAATGGCATGGTGAGCTATCGTTAAAAAAAGACGGAAAGGAAATTTTCACTCACAGGAATTAAAAAAACTGACACAAACGTTTGACCGAAAGCCATAAAACAAACCGGTACAATGAAATTTCCCGGCTCCTTAATATCGGTCAGGAGGGAATACTTTCGATGGGGAAAACGATGAAATAAAAAAGGAGCAGAAATAAAAAACAGCGATGGCAAAAGGGAAAGAGCATCAGCGGGAGAATTTGACACGGCCATCTGGCGCTCTTGTCGAACTTTCTGGTTTGATTAGGTTGTTGGGGAGAAGCGGTCTTATTTTGGCCTTCAGGCTATGATCGCTGCGGAAAATACATGCTCCGAAAAAATGTTTATATTTGTAGAATGATGATCAGGGGAAGAATATTTTCTCCTGATCCTTTTGCTATTATTACTTGACAGACTAACAAAGTGATCAATCGTTCATGGCTATTAAAATAGGGATCAACGGACTGGGAAGAATTGGCAAAATGGTTTTCCGGCTTGCCTGTACATCGTCTGAAATAGAGGTTGTACATTTAAATGACGCGATGGATATTTCAATGCTCGCACATTTACTGAAATATGACAGCATCCATGGAAAGTATTCAGCGGAAATAGAAGTTGAAAAAGGTTATTTACTGGTAAACAACAAGCGAATACCCGTTTCTTCAGAAAGACATCCATCGACCATTCCCTGGGAATTATCAGGAGCAGAAATCGTGGTAGAATCAAGCGGACTTTTTAAAACCCGCTCAGAGCTTAATCAACATTTGCGTGGTAGTGTAAAAAAAGTCATCCTCACCTGTCCACCGGGTGATGATTTAATTGACAGGACGATTGTAATGGGGGTTAATCATCAGCAACTCCTTCCCTCCGACCGTTTTGTCTCGAACGCTTCTTGTACAACCAACTGTGTTGCGTTGGTGCTTAAAGTTCTTAACGACTCCTTCGGGGTGAAGAAAGCATTTATGAACACTGTTCATCCTTATACCAACAATCAATCTATACTTGACGGCCCAAATCAGGACTTCCGTCGTGCCCGCGCAGCCGCGGTCAACCTTATTCCCACAACATCCAGTGCAATCCGATCTGTTTCGCTCGTTATGCCGGAGATGAAAAATCTGTTCGATGGCTTTGCAACCCGTGTGCCAGTACCAGATGGTTCTTTTGTTGAACTGACTGCAGTGCTAAACAAAAAGGTTACTCCCCCATTGGTACGCGAGGTATTTCAGATTGCGGAAAAACATCAGATGAAAGGATTTCTGGAATATTGCAAGGACCCGGTGGTATCGAGCGATATCATCAACAATTCCCACTCGGCAATTTTTGACGCACTGAGTACCAAAGTAATTGACGGAGATTTTGTTCAGGTTTTGGCATGGTATGATAATGAAATAGGTTACTCAAATCGGATCATCGATCTGATCAGTTATATTTCCAGATTGTAATGAACGAAAAAAAATGTTTCCATGAATCCCGAATTACAGTCAAAAGCACTTGAGATAAACCTGGCTCATACCAGGGATTTAGAGATCATCATTCCCAGTGACCATCAATGGTTTATCAGCCTATCGGGCAATTATTGGGGGATACACAAACGGACAGAGGATTTTTTCACTGAATTCCACCACCCCTATTCCAACCGTTCCTTTGTGGTGGAACAGCTCCCCGGAATCCTCATTGGCGATTTTTGGTTTTATCAAGCTCATCCGGATGCCATCCGCGCCTTTGATATTCTATGCAACATTGTTTCAACGCTTTTAAAGGAGAAACTCACTCCCAAACAAGCAGAACAACTTGTATATACCTTTCTTAAGTTCCTTGAGAATCTTTCGGCAGATCCCGTCAATAACAAGCAGGTTATTACAAATGCTCTTGACAAATTAGAAGAGAATATTGAGACACAGACATTCAGTTACATTGCTAATTTGGGAATGATATTCAACAGTCTCAAAAATCTTGCCCACGAGCCATTCTTCTCCACACGGATTTTTAACCTTACGCGGACTATTATCAGTAAAAACCTGAATTTTTGGCAATCGACAACACAGATTGAAACATGGTATCGTTCTAAAAATAAAATTTTCGGAGATAAATACAAAGGGAACATTTTGTCGCTTGGAAAACCATTTTTCGATGATCAACAGAGGAAAATGGAGGCGGCTGAAGATTGGGACACCTTAGTGGGCCATGCTTTTTCCTTTACCGACATCGCAGCTGCCTTCAGAAAATTTACGGATGAATTTGAAAAAGCGATTGAAAAATTACACTATCTTTTCTTTTTATTACATCTTTCCGGAATGGTTCATCAGCGGGATTATCTGCTTTGGGATCTTAACCGGGTCATCCGGGAAATCAGCAAAGAGCTGACCGAAGATCAGATCATTGCTTCCATTGACGATTTGTTTGTGCTATTTGAAGAGTTCAGGCAGAATTATGTCGGTACGGTTCTTGATTCGGTGCTAACACTCGGAAAAGAGATCATGAACAGTTCCAATTTAACCCTTATCCGTTATTTTGAGAACAAACTCATCCGGATGGGCTTTGTCACTCCCGGAGTGGTATATCTTACAGATAACTGGCAACTTCATGTAGACCGGAATCATATTAAAAACATCAGGGTGTGGCTTGAACTGATTGAGTATGCCCCTGAAGTCATGAAAAAACTTCTATCGGCCTTGATCATCAATCTCAGGTTGGGAGGTATTTTTATCTTCGACACCGATCTTTTTCAACGTGATGTTACCCGGTTATTAAATTCCAATATTGCTCCCATTTACAAGAGGATCAAGCAGCTTACCAGGATATTTCCGGTTTACTTCAGTGAGATTGGTGCCGAAGGTGAGTTACGTGAGGTTACCACCTCGCTGGATGAGACCACACAACGGGCAGACAAGCTGATTCATTTTTTACGAAAGCAGATCCATACAGAAGGGAACAATTCGCATATTCGTATTTGTTTGGAGATTCTTAATTTCTGGAAGAATTTGCGCATTGACCGGCTTAAATCGCTTATTCCGGCAGATGTTCTCAGCACCATTGACGTAAATGGCCCCTGGGTTTCAGGAGTTCATCAGGTTGTTAATGCCTTATGCGAAACCGGAAATCTGTCGGTCAATCAGCTTTCTGAGCTTGAATCGAATGAAATCGATAAGATGCTGTCGACTATTGATGTGGGGACAGAACATGATGTACGCAGAGTCCAGCTCCTCATACGGTTATACAAACTTCTGAAAGAGAAGTATTCATTTGAAACGGTTAATATTGCCGGGATTCTGAACCGGTACAATTTTTTTACTGCTGAAGAGATCCAACAGTTATCGGAATATCTTGATAAATCAGAAGATGAAAAAGCGCTCAAGCTCATATTCAATTTCATGAGCCGGCTCAACCAGATCATCTTTGATCCCAACCCCAGTCAAGGATGGGAGAATATTTATCACAAACGCCATATTGCCTTCGGGATTCCTTCAATGTACGGGGAGTATCATGAAAAAAAATTCGAAGCCCTCGGCGTAACTTTCCGGTTGGAAGGTATTGCTTCAGTACTTATGGAGCGGATCATTGGTAAAATGAATACCGATTACATTACCGCCAAGACGCTGAAAAACATCTATTCTATCCTCGAATTGCTGAAGGAAGGTCTGGAATTGGATGGAATCCCCGACCAGGGTTTTGATTCGAATCTGCAGATGCTTCAATATAGTCTGAGTTCAGGAAGTTTTACCATCGGGCAGTACCTGAACATTTTTCAGTTTATGGGAGAAAGTGTAAAGGAGATCATCAACCATTATTTTCTGAGTTCTTATGATGACCTTCTTAAATTGATTATTCCCCAGATTTTCCCATCTGAAGCCAAGCAGGATCAGAAATCTTTAAGCAAGTTTATTCATAAAAAATCGGAAAGTTTTTTTCGAGATCTTCTATCTTCTGCATTTTTAATTCAGTCGCTCGACAATTTCATCGGGAAGGTCATGAACAGCCTTCACAACATGGCCGACAACTTTTCGCCCGATGACATCCGCCAGATCATGTCATACGATCCCGATGTAGTGATCAGTCCATTTAATGAAGAAAATCCGCTGATCGACAGCCAGATATTTCTGGGGTCAAAAGGATATTTTCTGAAAAAATTATTTCTTACCGGTTATTCTGTTCCTCCCGGATTTATTCTCACAACAGAGGTATTTCGCCGGATGGGTTCCATTCTGAAACATCCATCCTTACATGCGGAGATTGATAACATGATTACCCAACACATACGGGCTCTTGAAACAATTACCCATCGCGAATTCGCTAATCCCCTCAACCCTTTGTTGCTCAGTGTAAGATCCGGATCGGCCATTTCGATGCCCGGGGCAATGAATACCTTTCTGAATGTAGGGTTGAATGACGAAATCACAGAAACCCTAAGCAAACAGTCTAACTTTGGATGGACTTCCTGGGATTGTTATCGGCGCCTGCTCCAGACTTGGGGGATGTCGTATGGCATTGAAAGGGATGTTTTTGACCAGGTTATGCTTGAATATAAGCAGAAATATGACATTACCCGGAAGATTGATTTTTCGCCAGCCATTATGCGGGAAATTGCTTTTACTTACAAAGACATATTGAAAGACCAGAATGTCTATTTCGAACCAGATCCACTGCTTCAGGCTCGGCAGGCAATCATTGAGGTATTTAACTCCTGGAATAACACCCGTGCCAAAGCATATCGCAGTCATTTACAGATAGCCCAGGAATGGGGAACCGCCGTGATTGTTCAGCAGATGGTATTCGGGAACATCCACCGGGAATCGGGGTCAGGTGTCGTTTTCACTTGTGATATAAGGGAAAGTGCACCGGGAATTCACCTGAATGGAGATTTTTCATTTCTAAGCCAGGGAGAAGATATTGTAGCTGGTTTGGTCAACACCTTACCCATCAGCGAAGCCCAGCGTAAAAAATACTATCTGAAGAGCCCATTTTCTCTGGAAAGTGCATTTCCAAAAATTTTCAACAAACTGAACAATTTCGCCCATGATCTTCTTGGGAAGCACGATTTTGGGCATCAGGAGATAGAATTCACCTTTGAAACTGCTGAGCCAGACGATCTATATATTTTACAGGTCAGGGATCAGTCCATTACCAAACATGAGAAGAAAGTGGTATTTGCCTTCACCCGTCAAAAAATGAAGCAGGCAGGGACTGGCATCGGGATTGGCAATAAGGTTTTAAACGGATATGTGGCATTCAACATGGAGGATATTCACGCCATAAAAACAGAATATGAAGGTGGGCATAGCATCCTGGTCAGGCCAGACACGGTACCTGATGATATTGAAATGATCTTTGAATGTGACGGACTTCTGACCGGCAAAGGAGGAGCTACCTCTCATGCTGCAGTCACTGCTTCCAGTTTGGGCAAAGTATGTGTAGTAAACTGTACAGAGCTTGTCATGGATGAACGCGGAAGAACATGCAAGATCAATGATACTGTTTTTAAAGTCTTTGATAAAATTGCCCTTGATGGTTCTCTGGGCATTATTTATCAGGGAAATTATCCTATCCGGATTCAGGAGTTTTGATCTGAAACTAACTGTTAACTCTAAATATCATGGAAATCACATCAAAAGAAAAAAAGTTGCTGGGCATCAATGGATTGGGACGAATCGGAAAACTGACCCTATGGTACCATTTGCAATCACGTTATTTTGACGGGGTTGTGATCAATGTAGGCCGTGAGGTTGGAAAAGGCCTGGAAGATATCATGCAAACCATAAGTACGGATTCCACGTATGGTTCGCTGGATCATTTTTTATTTGGTTTCACTGGAAAAAAATGTGAGATATCAATTGTAGACGCAGAAAACGGCTTGTTGGATTTTGGAGGATTTCCAGTCAAAATATTGAGGAAAGAACGCATTCCGAGGAATATCGGGTGGGTTAAAGAAGGGGTACGGATCGTAGTTGATTGCACGGGGAGGTTCCTTGATCCCACTATTCCGTCGGATGATCCCAAGGGAAGCCTCAGAGGCCATCTGGAAGCCGGCGCTCAGAAAGTTATTGCAAGTGCGCCATTTAAAATCAAAGACAAATCCCATAAAGATTCCGGTCAGAGTCCGACTTTGATATATGGAATCAACCATCTCAATTTCCAGCCCCACCAGCACCATGTTGTTTCGGCTGCAAGCTGCACCACCACTGGTCTTGCACACATGATGAAGCCCCTGCTTGAAGATCAGGAAACAATGAGAATCCTCACCGCTTCGATGTCGACTGTACATTCCGCAACCAACACCCAGAGTGTACTCGATGCCGTTCCAACTGCCGGCACATCCGATCTCAGAAAGAACAGGTCGGTGTTAGATAACATCATTCTTTCCTCTACAGGCGCTGGAAAAACCCTGGAGATGGTATTGCCACAGATCGCCAACATTGGATTCATGGCTGATTCTGTAAGAATTCCAACCAGTACAGTATCGCTGATCTCACTGAATATTACTTTCAACTCAAGGGTCGATACGTTTGGTGAGCCTGTGATCAGCGGAGGGTATATCAACAATTTATACCGTAAGGCATCACAAGGATCTCAAATTGGCCTTCTCCATTTCAGCGACAAGCAGAATGTTTCTTCTGATATCATGGGATTCCCTGCCGCCGTTGTTATTGAAGGTCACGAAACCCATACACGTACTGGTTTTCTTCCGATACCTGCTTCCTTGTTACAATCCATGGGCGTTAATGAGGCCCGTGACATCAACCTGCCGGTGACCCATGCCAAGATTTTCGGATGGTACGACAATGAATATGGCAGCTATGTAAGGTGTCTCGGTAAACTCACCGAACACATCGAAGCTACAACGAGATAACTGTTATCGGGTTACTCCTGCAACGGCTAATCTTGAATCCGGTTCATATATGTATTTCGCCGAAGGGATTCGAATTGCGAAAGGATGGTCTTCAACAACCGGAATCCGGCTGGATGTAAGTTTGTTTATTTCTTTCAGATACTCCCTTTCTTCTTCATCACAGAAAGAAAGGGCTACGCCGCTGATTCCTGCTCTACCTGTCCGGCCGATCCGGTGGATATAGGTTTCGGGTATATTCGGGAGTTCGTAATTGATAACGTGGGATAATTCCTCCACATCAATACCCCGGGAAGCGAGATCGGTTGCAACAAGGACCCTCAGGGTTTTGTTCTTGAAACTTCTCAAAGCCTCCTGCCTGGCATTTTGAGATTTATTACCATGAATAGAGGCTGCTTTCACACCTGCTTTGTTGAGATCTCTTGACACCCGGTCGGCACCGTGTTTCGTCCTTGTGAAAACCAAGGCCGAAGCAATGGAACAATCCTTAAGCAGGTGAATAAGCAGTGGACGTTTATCTCGTTTATCAACGAAGTAAACAGCTTGTTTGATAAGGTTTGAGGTAGACCGGATTGGAGCTATTTCGATTTTCACCGGGTTTACCAGAATGGTAGATGCCAGTTTTTGTATCTCTGCAGGCATTGTTGCGGAAAAGAAAAGCGACTGACGTTTTGCCGGAAGTTTCGTGATGATTTTTCTCACATCATGGATAAATCCCATATCGAGCATCCGGTCGGCCTCGTCGAGTACAAAAAAAGAAAGGTCATTGAGGGAAATGAATTTCTGGTCGATCAAATCGAGAAGCCGGCCGGGAGTAGCAACCAGAATATCAACTCCGTTTTTCAGAGCAATGGTCTGGGAATGTTGTGGAACTCCGCCAAAAATAACCTGGCAGCGCAGACTGGTATGTTTTCCATACGCAGCAAAACTTTCACGGATTTGAATTGCAAGTTCACGGGTTGGAGTTACGATCAGTGCGCGGATGACCCTTCTACCGGAATCCTGGAGTTTATCTTCATCAAGAAGCTGCAAGATGGGCAATGCAAAGGCTGCAGTTTTTCCTGTTCCAGTTTGGGCACAACCCAGAAGATCCTTACGATGTAAGATGATGGGGATCGCTTTTTCCTGAATTGGAGTAGGAATTGAATATCCTTCGGTTTTCAGAGCCAGAAGGAGGGGCTCAGTTAATAATAAATCTTCAAATGACATAATAGATATTTCTAAATAAATAAATGGGTAGTTCTAATAAAATTGGGTACTGCTGAATAATGAAGGTTGGAACAACCGAATTAGAGCGGGAAGAACTTTTGCAAAGATACGTAAAGGTTTCCTATTTTTAGAAAAAAAATAAAATCCGGCCTTATGAAAACCGCTAATTTTTGCGTGATGGCGATATGTTAGTTATTGGCCAATGTACTAAATAGAGCCAGCTACCTGTGCAACTGTTTCGATAGCGATGGCAGAGACGGCAGCACCGTAATCGAGGTCGATATTTTTCATGGTATCGTGGGTGTCGTGATAGCCAGTGCGGTGAATATCGTAATTTTCCATAAAAAGGACGACCGGGATCCCGGAATCGGAAAAGATGATACCATCGGTGTTATAAAGGGTGCTGTGGGGATCTTCCCACGGCCTGACTTCGCCCTCCAGAGGCAGGTGTAAAGCCGTTTTAGGAATCTGCGAATCTTCTTTTACTCGTTGACCGCGAATACATGTGGCTCTCTCGGGTAAAGTATTCCATTGGGGGATCATTACATTCCAGGTACGGGCAGCCAGATGAGCCTGGTAACCGAGTTTAATTGAATCGATGGTCCGTCCAGGGGCGATTTGGAAGATATCGCGGGCATTGTCGCGATTATGCGCAATCATATCCATTACAAAAACACCGGCAACATTCACCTTTGAAAGATCCCGGAATGACCCATCACACCTTCTCATTTTCAACGTTTTCTGAACATAGTTACGGCAAAAATTACGGGCTCCCATACAATCTGAAGGGAACTCTTCTCCGGTGAGGTGAAGCAGCCAGATATCCCGTTCCAGCTTCCCCTCTTTTGCCATTTTCAGAAATATGGGTGCCGCCAGCAATAAAGTTGTAGTTGCCGAATGGTTGTCGTCGGCCCCGGCAGCAGCGATGCGTGCGCCTGTGCCACCGGAATCCGTATCGTAAACATCTTCCATATAAGCTGTATCATAATGATCGGCCATTATGACTGCTTCGTTGCGATTTTTCCCCGGGATAATAACAAGGATGTTGCGTTCAAATTCGGATCCATCCTGGTTCGCATTCCATCCGCCAAATCCATTAAAATCGAAATCGGTTTCCCAACGAAAAGGCAGTTCCCCAGTTTCGGCCTCATTTTCCATTCCTGCTGCGGCTATCGCGGTATGGTGATGTTCCATCAGCCAGTCTCCCAATTGATGAAGATCCCGCCCGGAATGATTTACCTGTTTCAGCGTTTCAGCATCCTGAACCACATCGGCATTATCTTTATTGATAAAACGGCCATGGGCGAGGAAATGAATTTGTTTCCAGTAGGCTTCTTCATACGACCGGTTGGCAGTTTCGCCGAAAGTGATCGGTTTATGGATAAAAGCAGCTTTTCCTGATGGCTCAAGGATCCCTTCCATAAAGGTCTTAACATTTATTGAAGCAGCCGGATCTGTGGATCTTTCTGAAAGTTGTGACAACCATTGTTCCAGGGTTTCTGTTTTTTGGATCCGGATCAGTCGCCGGGCATACGCTCTTTCAAGCGGTTTTTTCCCGTTTATCTCCCACATATCATAAAGCATCATCAGGTTCAATGCCGTTTGGTGATGATAATGGTCATGTATTGTGTCGAAATAATTCAGAATAGCGAGGGGGATAACACGACGATCAATACGCGGCCAAAGTTCAACAGGGTCAGATGGATCAGCCTTATTTATCTGATAACCGGTCATATATCCACTCAGCAAATGATCGAAGATCTCAGGATTACCGTTCCTGTGAGAAACACAAGCCACCAATGGGCGGTGCCAGAATACCTCGTGTTTCCCGACACGCATGGGTGGGAAGAAAAAGCGATAGAGGAAGAGGCCTCCCATAAGAATGGTCGAAGCAGCCTTCTCAATTTCCGGAAGAGTTGCTTTTGGACCATCGAGGAGTAACCCATATTGTTCGGTAATCAACTGACAATTCCGGGCCATGGGTTTGTTGTATAGGTCCAGCGCCTTGAGCGTGGTATCGAAAAGGGTCTGTACCACAGGATCAATCTGGGTGCTTGCCGGCAAACTGTCTTCATGACGAGGCACCCGGTCCCAACGGTTGGTGCGGATATACGTATTCAGTAACAATTCTTCAATAATTTCGGCCTTTTCACCCTTTGTCCGGGGCTCATGCAGCCACCCCGACTGAGGAACCCGGAGCCCCCCGGGGCCTTCGTTTCTTCTAACCAGCCTGAGCATTGGAAACTGAGTGGCTGTATGGAATTGTTTCTGGAGGCGAAGAAAGGCAGGATTGCCCCATAACAAAAGGCTTCCCGGAAATGGCAGTAAAAAAAGACGGCCCGACAGATATTTTTCCTTAACCTCCTGAGGTAAAAGGCTGAACGGTTTGAAGGTAAGCAGGAACTTTACTTCTTCAAAGGATGAGTTATCTGTGACAAGGTAGTTATTGGTCCAGGAAGGCAAAGCAGAAATGTTCCAATATGGGATTGCATGACTATCACCAGAAGGCAGGATGCGGAACCCCAGGCTTCTCAATTGTTCACGGTCATCAGGGTGTAGCCCGAATGCAGTATTCAGGATCTTCTGGCAAAACGAAATAAAGTCGGCTTCTGGGAACTCCCGTTTTTCATCCAGGTAGAAAGATTTCCAGAAGGCCTTTTCCGGTCCTTGTTCACTGGCACCAAAAAAAGTCCATCTGTTGCGACCCTTGTCATCTCTGGTCTTTGAAAGTGAAGTCGGTAAAAAAACCACATACTTTTCATGATCCAGCTTACCAGCATGAGCAGCCAATTCGGAAGGCCAATATGGGTTTGAAAGTAAATTGCCGTGTTTATGACCGGCAAGCGCGGGAGGCAATAATCCTTTTCCCAGGTCAATGATGTGTTTCATCACTTGCTGACCAATATCCTTAAGCCCAGGACGAAGTTGAAGCTCCTCCTCCATTTCCAGAACACGCCATCCATAAGGGTCGGAATCACTAAAGAGCCAAGGATAAGCACTTCCGTCGTGTGGATTAAACCCAAGAACCGGTGGGGGCATGAATTCCGAATAAGCCTTCAATGGGTATCCTTGTTCCCCTTCAAACCAGGGGAATCCTTCCTGAAATTGTTTCCATCCTGTCATAATGGTCATTGTTTGTTGTTAAATCCAGGTACAAACTTAAGAAATGGGTAAAAAAAATCGCACACTCAATTATTATATTTTCTATCTTGCATTAAATCTCAGGGAATTCATCTTTTATAGAATTCATTTATAAAAGCAGATATCAACTGCTTGAGCTTTCGGATAATAAAAGTCAGTATTCATTTTACATCTAACAAAAAAGATATGAAAACACTAAAAGGGACAAAAACGGAACAAAACCTGCTCAAATCTTTTGCAGGAGAATCGCAAGCCCGTAACCGTTATGAGTTTTTCGCCAGCATTGCAAGGAAAGAAGGATACGAACAAATTGCAAACATTTTTATGGAAACTTCCAACCAGGAAAAAGAACATGCCAAACGGTTTTTTAAATTTTTAGAAGGAGGACCGGCGGAAATCACAGCCAGTTATCCTGCCGGAGTTATCGGAACGACAAAAGAGAACCTGAAAGCTGCCGCCGAAGGAGAAAATGAAGAGTGGACCCAGTTGTATCCTGAATTTGAGAAGATCGCCAGGGAAGAGGGATTCATAGAAGTCGCCACCGCTTATAAAACGATTACAAAAGTAGAAGCAGAACACGAACGTCGCTATTTGAAACTTTTGCAAAATGTTTCGGAAGATAAAGTGTTCATCAAAGATGGAAAAGTGTGGTGGAAATGCATCAATTGCGGGTATGTATATGAATCTCAAAAAGCGCTCGAAACATGTCCTGCCTGTTTACATCCAAAAGCCTATATGCAAGTAAGGGAAGAAAATTATTAATATTACATTTGTTGAAAATTTCAATCATGAAAAAACATTTGACTTGTTTAATCCTTTTTTCAATCCTTTTATCATACTTTCCATCACTGATCCAAGCTCAGGATTATGATCTAAAAACAATGCCTCCCCTTGATCCTAAGGTGAGGAGCGGCATACTGGAAAACGGGATGCATTATTATATCCGGTCAAATAAAATCCCCGAAAACCGGGCTGAATTTTTCATTGCTACCAACATCGGGGCGATTCAGGAAAATGATGACCAAAATGGATTGGCCCATTTCACCGAGCACATGGCTTTTAACGGAACAGAAAATTTTCCCAAAAAAGGCATTCTCGATTATCTTGCTACCATTGGGGTAAAATTCGGGACCAATGTGAATGCAGGTACAGGACTTGAACAAACCATTTACAATATGTCGAATGTACCCTTACAACGCGAAGGAATTCTCGATACTGCTTTGATGATCCTCCACGATTGGGCCCATTATCTTTCCTTTGAGCCTTCAGAAATTGACCTTGAGCGGGGTGTGATCCGGGAAGAATGGCGGATGTATGGTTCGGCCGATGAGCGAATGAATAATGCACTGGCCCCTATTATTTATAAAGGGTCACAATATGCCAAACGCAATGTGATTGGTGATACTGCGGTTATTAATCATTTTAAATATCAAACCCTGACAGACTTTTACAAAAACTGGTACCGCACCGATTTACAAGCCATTATTGTTGTTGGCGATTTTAATGAAGCCGTGGTAGAAGCAAAGATTAAAAAGATCTTCTCCGGAATTCCCAAGTTGGAAAACCCTCCGTTCAAAGAAATTTTCCCAGTACCAGACAATCAGGAGCCCCTCATTGGAACCGCCACAGACAAAGAGGCTGTTGGAACTATGGTCCAGGTGAGTTTTAAACATGAGGCTGTTAAGGATCATGAGAAAAATCTTGGATATATGCGGCTTCAATTGATTCGCAGTTTCATCAATACCATGCTCGGGACACGATTGAATGAATTATCGCGGGTGGAAAATCCTCCATTCCTTTATGCCTATAGTTCATACGGAAGATTTACCCGGAATACAGATGCATTTACAGGGATGGCGCAGGCTGCCAACAATCAATCTCTCAAAGCGCTTACTGCATTACTTACCGAGATGGACCGAATGAAGAGGTATGGTTTCACCCCCGGTGAATTTGAGCGGGCCAAAGCCGATATTCTACGAAATTACGACTCACGCTATATGGAACGTGACAAACGGAAGAACCGTGAATTGGTATATGCCAATGTGGCAAATTTTTTAGGGAACACACCGAATCCCGGCATCGAATTTGAATATCAGTTTGCCAAGACCGAGATCCCGAAAATAACGTTGGAAGAGATCAACCAGGAGGCCATGAAATATGTAACAAAGGAAAATGAAGTGATCACCATTACCGGGCCGGATAAACCCGGAATCATTATTCCCGATGTAACTGCTATCCAGTCAGCGCTTTCTTCTTTTCAAACGGAAAACATCAAACCGTATGTGGATGTTTTGGCAGGAAAAAAGCTGATTGAAAAGGATCCAATCTCCGGGAAAGTGATGAAAACTTCTGTGAATCAAGCAATAGAGACAACCGAATGGACACTTTCAAACGGAATGCGGGTTATTTTTAAACCAACAGATATCAAGGAAGATGAGTTATTGATCCGGGGTTATTCTCCAGGTGGCGCTTCGCTGGTTCCAAATGACAAAGTGACTACCGCAAACTTTTTTGGAGCAGTGGTGTCACAAATGGGAGTTGGAAATTTCTCCCGGACGGATCTTAATAAAATGATGGCCGGTAAACGGGTAAATGTTACCCTGCAATTACCAGACGATCAAGATCTTGTTGTAGGAAGGACTTCTCCAAAGGATCTCGAAACAACATTGCAGCTCATTTATCTATATTTTACGCACCCACGCTGGAATGAAAGCGATTATAACACCTGGATGGCAAAGGTCAAAGCCTATTATATCAATGCTGCTTCAGACCCAAGGACTGCTTTTTCAGATACTGTTGATGTGATGATGAGCAATCATAATCCACGGGTACAACCAATTAATTATAAGCTCCTTGATGAAGTGACCTTCGAGCGGGTTCAGGCAGTTTACAAGGATCGATTCTCAGATCCGGGAAATTTTACTTTTCAATTTGTTGGAAAAATCAATCCCGAAGCAGTGAAACCCATGGTTGAAAAATATTTGGCTTCCTTACCCACGATAAAAAGAAAAGAAGCATACAAAGACCAGGGCGTACGCCCTCCCAAAGGAAAAGTAGTCAATGATTTCAATCGGGAAAACAAAACACCACGGACTTCTGTATTTGTCAACTATAACGGAGAATGTACCTTCTCGGCAAATGACAAATTGTTAGGAGCAGCGCTTCGTCATATTTTAGAACTCCGTTATATCCAGTCAATCCGGGAAGATGAAGGAGGCACATACAGTGTGCGGATTTCGTATAACCTGGAAAAATATCCCATCCCCGGGTTCAGTATGAACATCAGTTTTGATACCGATCCTGCTAAAGCTGATAAACTGGTAAATATTGTTCACAATGAAATTAATAAATTAATAGAAAATGGTCCGACAGAGACTGACTTACAAAAAGCCAAAGAGTATTTTCTCAAACAAAGGCCGGAAGATATGAAGGAGAATAATTGGTGGTCAGGTACTTTGAGCGACTATTATTTATACAATCTTGATTATTTGAACGGGTATGAAAACAACGTAAAAGCGTTAACCGTTCAATCGGTACACGACTATGCCCGGAAAACACTTTCTCAGGGCAATGTTGTGGAAGTGCTTATGCGACCTTAGGAATCGATTCATTGAAACGTTTTAAACGATCCTTTTGCAGTGAGGGATTACTATTTCTGATCCTGGTTACCGGGGCCATCTTGCGATGCTATCGGTTGGTTGATATTCCTTTTACCCATGATGAATTCAGTGCGATCATCCGCACTCAGTTTTCCACTTTCGGTGAGCTGATTGATAAAGGCATTAAAATTGATGGGCATCCGGCCGGAGTTCAGGTTTTTCTCTATTACTGGGTCAAACTTTTCGGAGTGAGTGAAATGGCCCTTAAGATTCCATTCATCTTTTTTGGATTGGTTTCAGTCTGGTTAATTTACCGGATCGGGAAAATGTGGTTCAACTCAACCGTAGGGCTGGTGGCTGCTTCATTTCTCTCTTTCCTTCAGTACCCTGTAATGTACAGTCAGATAGCAAGGCCATACAGCAGTGGATTGTGTTTTGCTTTGTTAATGGTTTTTTTCTGGACAAATGTTGTCTTCCATTCGGACCGAAAAAAAACATGGAACCTGGCCGGTTATATTTTAGCGGGTGCCTTATGTGCATACGACCATCATTTCTGCGGACTTTTTGCAGTAATGGTCGCGGTAACCGGTTTGTTTTATATTTCCCGTCAACAAGTCCGATCCTATCTATGTTCCAATCTAATCATTATCATTTTATATCTTCCCCATATTCCGATCTTTCTGTATCAGCTAAATGTGGGAGGAGTTGAAGGATGGCTACAAAAGCCGCGATTTGATTTCATCATTGATTATCTGAAGTACATTTTCCATTTTTCAGTATTTATCTATTCTTTGGTCATTTTACTGATCATCCTGGCATTATTCTGGCATCATGAAAAAACCAGGGCAAACCGGAATTTCCTTTTGATCTCTGTGATTTGGTTTCTGGCACCATTCCTCATCGGATATCTGTATTCCACCTTCCGGAGTTCGGTTTTGCAATATTCGGTGCTGATTTTTTCGTTTCCGTTTTTATTGTTTTTTCTTTTCGGGCGATTCAAAACAGAGCGTCCCATTCATCAGGTTATTGTGGTTGGCCTGATCGCTCTCGTCACGATACCCTCTCTTATTCTGGAACGAAAGCATTATCAGTTGTTTTATAAGGCTCCCTATCAGGAAATCGTATCCGAGTCGAAACGGGCCATTGATTCATTGGGTTCAAGTCAATGCCGGATTATTCTGGGGACAAAACCAGAGATCAATCCCTACTATCTGAAGAAACTGAAATGCCAGAACCTGCCTTTTATCTATGAAGATTCAATTGGAAGGCATGGCCGTTTCCTTCAATTTCTTACTGAAGAAAAGAGTGACTATCTGGCTTATGGTTGTATCTCATCCTCTCCCTGGGAAAATTATCAACTGATTCTTCAACAGTTCCCATACCTTATCAAACATAAAACTTATTGTGGTGGAGATTTCTATCTTTTTTCGCGGATCAAACCATTAAAGCCAGAATTGGAATATTTCTCAACTTTGGTCAATGGTTTTGAACCCTCACCCGAGGAGTGGGGTTTTGTGAATAAAGAAAAATGCAAGGATTCCTTGCCCATAGATGGGACCCGATCATTCTATGCCGACACTTGCGAATTCAGTCCCACATACTCCCGGCCCCTGCGTGATTTGATACACCAGCCGACCGATATCATTGATGTTTCAGCCGAGATCCGGTTGCCCCTGGTATTTCCAGCTGCCTGGATGGTATTGAGCGTGACCTCCAACGAAAAGATGATTTGGTGGAATGCAGTTCCGGTAAATGACTATGTAAAACCTGGCCAAACCGGAAAAGTATATACCTCTTTACGAATATCGGATCTTGAATTACGACACCACCATTTAATTTTCAAAGCGTATATTTGGAACCCGAAAAAATTGCCATACGTGTTGGATAATTTCACCATTGAAGTCAGGAAAGGGAACCCGGTGATTTACGGGCTATATAGGAAATTAGGAATTAAAAATTAGGAATTAAAAATAAAACACAAAAATGATTAAACAGTTTTTACTTGTATATCTATTGTTGCTATTTTCATGTGAGAAATTGTTTTCCCAGATTGATAATCAGTTTTGGTTTGTAGCTCCTGATATTTCTGCAACTCATGGAGACAATCCCATTTTTATAAGGTTGTCAAGTATGAGTGATCCCGTTAATTTCCAATTGACCATGCCCGCCGATCAGACTTTTACACCTATTTCGGGATCAATCGGGCCAAATGCCACCTTCTCTATCCCTTTAACTGCATTTAAGAACCAGATTGAAAACAGTCCTGCAAATAATGTAAATACGAAAGGATTAAAGTTAACTACCGATAATCTCGTCACTGCTTATTATGAAGAGGCCAATGAAAGTAATCCAGGCATATTTTCTTTAAAAGGGCAAAATGCATTGGGATATGAATTTTATATAATTTCTCAAAACGGATACAATAATTTCCCTTATAACGATGCTTATGAAACCTTTGAAATTGTAGCCACCCAAGACAATACAACAATAACCATCACCCCTACCGACGATATTATAGGCCATGATGCAAACAGTACTTTCACGATTACCTTAAACCAGGGAGAGACATACAGCGCCCGATCAATTCATCAAGAGGCAGCCCGTACCTTGGCAGGTTCACACATTGTTTCTGACAAACCCATTGCAATAACCTGGGCGGATGATTCTATTCAAACGGGCGGATGGGATGTTGCCGGCGACCAGATCGTCCCGGTTTCAATTATTGGCAACGAATATATTGCCATTAAGGGAGATGCCACCAATACCCCAACAGAAAATGCAGAAAGGGTTTATATTGTTGGAGTTACCGACAATACCACCTTGAATATTGACGGTGCCTTTGTACAAACCATCAACGCGGGTCAATTCTTCAGCTACCCGATTCCACCTTCTTCTCCTACAGCATACATCCAGGCATCAAATCCTGTTTATGTGATGCACCTTTCGGGTTACCCAGGAGAAGCAGGCGCTTCCCTGCTCCCCCAAATCTTTTGCACCGGATCGAGACAAATCGGTTTTTTCCGTACTTCTACGAATAGTTTTGCCCTCATGATCCTGACGTTGGAAGGAAATCAAGGGGCCTTTTCCATGGATGGTTCATCTACCACTATTCAGGCATCCGATTTTTCAACTGTTCCGGGAACCGGAGGGCAATGGGTATATACCAGAAAAGAAATGTCACCGGCCTCGTTGGCTGTTGGATCACATTTATTGACCAATTCCCTTGGAAAATTTCATCTTGGCATTTTAAATAAGCTCGGAGGTAGTGCCGAGTATGGCTATTTTAGCTATTTCAGCTCAATAAACCTGGGCATAGATCAATCCATTTGCCCTGGGTCATCTACTACTTTAAATGGAGGAGAAGGTTGGACAACTTATCTTTGGGAGAAAGAGGCAGGATCAATCTGGACCCCAGTTGGAGGAAATACGCAAACTCTGGTTGTTTCAGACCCTGGACATTACAGATGCAGCGTTACGGGCCAAAATTGTTCTCTCCAGGATGACATAAATATTTATTTGTACCCGGTTTCTGAACCTCTTATAACTGGTGATGCATCGGTATGTGAAAATGAAACCAACGTACCCTATTCGGCCACACCGAATTTTGCTCCTTATACCTGGAGTGTCACTGGTGGGACAATTACTTCCGGACAAGGGAGTCCTACCATTCTGGTGGATTGGAATGCAACAGGATCTCAAACGCTCTCTCTGAATTGTGTTAATCAATATAATTGCCCGGTACAAATTAGTTATCCGGTAATAGTAAATCCCCTACCGATTGTAACGCTCAATCTCACACCGACCTGTGAAAATACGCCGGCATATTCCCTTACTGGTGGAACCCCTGCCGGCGGAGTATATTCAGGAACGGGGGTTGTCAATGGAACGTTCGATCCGTCAATTGCAGGTGTGGGCTCCATCCCGATCACCTATACCTATACTGATGCCAATGGTTGTATTAATTCAACAATCCAAAATCTTATTGTCAACCCTGCTCCGGTGGTTGTTTTTTCCTCTTTGAGTCCAGTATGTATTTCGCTTCCTACATTGGTATTAACAGGCGGATCACCAACTTTAGGAGTATATTCAGGTACGGGGGTTAATTCCGGCACCGGGACCTTTACTCCGGCATTGGCCCCAACCGGAAGTTTGATCACCTATACCTTCACAAATTCAGAGGGGTGCAGCAGTTTCGCTCAGCAATTTCAACAGGTATTACCTATCCCTTCTACCCAGGGTACTTTGAGTGGAGACAATGCTGTTTGCCAGGCAGATCAGGGAAGTTCCTATTCCTTGCAAAATCCCGATCCTCTTGCCATCACTTTTTCGTGGACATTATCACCGGCTTTCGCAGGAAATGTTGTTGGAACAGGTCCTTCATGTATTGTAAACTGGAGCGACAATTTCTCCGGCAATGTACAATTGATGTTTCAGGTTTCCAGCAATTGCGGATCAAGTGGATTGTCTTCTCCCTTCAACATTCTTGTCAAACCCACTCCAACAGTAACTCTTTTAGAATGTAACGACCTGAAAACCACTAAAAACGGAAAACCGATTGTTTTAAAAGGAGGGCTTCCCTTGGGTTCAGCAGGTGTTTACGAAGGAATCGGAGTACATGAAAGCCCAATTGGAAGCGGTATTTATGTATTTGACCCTTCTGATAATCAGGTAAACCCGCTTGTATTGGGGGCACCTTACAGCATCACATACCGTTACACCAATAACCAGGGATGTGATGCAACAGCATCAGAGGAAATCAAGGTCTATCCTTCCAATGCCATTCAACCATGCCAGAGTTCCTTGCTTACTGATATCCGTGACGGACAAACATACGCTACATTCCTTTCAGGCTCGGGAGCTTCGGCAAAATGTTGGATGTCAAAGAATCTTAATTACGGTACTCCCATTAACGGTACATTGGTTCAGACCGATAATTGTATGGTAGAAAAATACTGTACGAATAATTCCTTTGCTCAATGTGAGAATTCAGGAGGCAGTTATCAATGGAATGAATTGATGCAATATGCTTCAGTGGAAGGAAGTCAGGGCCTTTGTCCGCCAGGATGGCATGTTCCAACCAAAGCAGAGTGGGAATTATTGCTCAGCAACAACGAGGGTACGTCCTTAGCCGGTGGGTTTTTAAAGGAATCAGGTACTGCATACGGCTTTCACGGTCTTCCAAGTGGCATCATCTTTTTTAACCAGGGATGGTCATTCACCACTACTCCGGTGATCAGTTCCATGTTTTGGACTTCGCATCAGATTTCAGCAGGTAGCGCCCTGGCCAACGGTCTTAACTCGATCAATCCAAGTGTTTCCAGCTACCTTTCGAGCAAGGCGAATGCGTTTTCTGTGAGGTGTGTAAAGGATTAAAACCTTAGGCAACTTTCCGGGAATATTTCGGGTCTGTTATAAGATTATTTTATTTCCTGACATAAAAACTTTTATGGTTTGAAATGTTAGGGGAAAAAATTGTAAATTTATAGTCTTGTAAGGATCGTTCAGCAAGAGGATTTATTATGGATTTGAAATATACCCGATTACTTCTTCTAATAACTTGCATTTTTTTATTTGCCTTCATTAAAATTGCAAGAAGTGAGGGAACGAAGGAATTACGACATACAGCATCCGATTATGCAGATCTTGACATAAGCAGTCCTGGGCCTACTTCCTTCGCCACAGCAGGCTGTTTAGAAAAATACAGGCTTAACATTCACATTTCCAATGTTGGTGAAACGATTCTTTTTGGTTTTCATCTCAGAGCTGGTTCTTCGACTTATACTTTATACAAACCACATAATTCAGGAGTTGCACTCACAGGTTCTTGCCCCTCCACAGGCAACGGATTTATTCTCGATTATGACCATGCTGTAATCGGCCCCTATCCTGCTTCAGGAGGTTATTCCCCATTGTCGTACCAGGTTCAAAGCATTGCCGATACTGGTGATTATTATATAGAATTTTCAAATAGCCCACAGTTTTCAGAATTTGATTTTCAGGTAGTTACCGGTTCAAACAATCCAGCTATACCTTCAGATGCTTTAAATGGTCGCGTTTGGTCAGGAGCATGGCAGTTATATGCTGATCTAAACACCAATCCAAGACAGTTTTTTTCAGGGAAAATTTATATTTATTCGGATGATAAAATCGTAACAAGTTGCAAATTTGATCATGCATCGGTCGGTTTGTTCTCCATATTTTGCAACCCTTATGGATGCTTAAATACCGGAAATTTTGTAGATGACCGAAAATCAATATCGACGAACACTTCCACCACATTTCCAGGAATAGCTCAATACAAAGTATTTCTTAACAATCCGGATATTATTGCATATCCCGACGGGGTTTATGGTATTATGACAGGGCCTCCCTCAATCATTCCAGATCCTGCCTTTCCATTATGTTCAGGTAAAAAAAATATTGTTGTACCCGTGAACAAAGCAGGAAATGTTGAAATAATAATCGATATTCCATACGGTGACCCTACCTATGATGTTACAATTTACGCAACGGTTTCTACTGGAACAAATTATATACCCTGGGATGGGAAAGATGGTCATCTTGGACAAGTGCCTGATGGCACCCCACTTACTATTACGATTACTTATGTTAACGGATTAACCAATCTGCCAATTTGGGATCAGGAGCAGAACCCTCAAGGTTACGTAGTTACACTTGAAAGACCAATCAACGAATCTATGTCTAATCCGAAAACCTATTGGGATGATTCAAATATTGGCGGAGGTTCCTGTCCTTCCGGGACCAATCTTTCGGGTTGTGTACCTGGAACTACTGGTTGTCATATTTGGGGTGGCAGTGGTGGTGGCGGTGGCTCCGACTGTCACAATAAAATGATCAACACCTGGTGGTATTCGGCAAGTTCAAGCACTGCAACTATTAATATTTATCAAACAGGGACTCCCCCGCCACCTAATGCGCTTCCGCGTTATGGGTGTGGACCCGGCGTTGTTAACCTTACTGCAACTGTTCTTGATCAAGAGGTTGTAAGATGGTGGGATCAACCATCCGGAGGTATTTTATTGTTCACTGGTTCTCCTTATGCAATAAACCTCCCCACAATCGGTACTTACCATTTTTATGCTGAAGCTTACAATCCCACTTCAACATGCACCAGCGAAACACGTACTGATGTTATTGCGCAGGTTGTTGAAGTACCATCTCCGCCAACTCCCAGTGGAGCTCCATTTTATACTTGTGGCCCGGGAACGGTAACCCTGGTCACGACAAATACAAACCCTGGAATCCGTGTTGACTGGTACGATGACGCAACTCCACCTTTCAAACTTGGGTCAGGAAATTCTTATACCACACCCGTTATTACCGCTACCACAAACTATCATGCTGAAACTGTTGAAATTGGTAGTCCCGCAGGATGTTCCAGTGCAACCCGGACGACCTTTGTTGCAGAGGTAAGAGTTGTTCCCATTGTTTCAAATTCAACAACATCACAAACCATTTGTTCTGGCGGATCACCAACGATAAGTTTGACTTCTGCTCCTACAGGAGCATCTTTTACCTGGGTTGCCTCTAACTCCGATGGAAGAGTAAGTGGTTTTACAGCTAATGGCAGTGGTGATCTAACTTCAGAAGTATTAAATATCATTACTGGTGAAAGTCAAGCGGGTATTGTAATTTATGTTGTCACACCAAACCTGAACTCCTGTGCCGGAAGCTCTACCATTTTCTACATTACTGTTACCCCCTTGCCCATTCCAACCATCACACCCCAAGCCATCCCTGTTTGTGTCAATGCACCGATCACATATTCCACAGAGCCAGGGATGACAGGCTATACCTGGGATGCTTTACCCGATGGCATTGTAAGTGGAGGAAACACGAATCAGATTACGGTGACCTGGCCGACTTCCGGACTAAAAACTGTGAAAGTTACTTATACCGATGGTTTTAACTGCCAACCAGCCGCTCCTTCTGAATTGACAAATATTACTGTTAATCCACTGCCAAATCTGGTTGCAAGCCCTCTCACACCATTAACGGTTTGTAGTGGAAATCCGGTAAACGTACAATTTGCATCCACCGTTTCCGGAACAGAACTATCTACCACATTCAACTGGACAGTAAATATTCCGGCTGCCATTACGCCCAATCCTCCCATTCCCGGAAACATTGGTCTTGGTGATATTTCGAACCAATTGTTTAACAATAGTGGCGTAAATATTGAAGATGTAGTCTATACCATTACCCCTATTTCAAACGGTTGCAATAGCAATCCTCCAACGTATCCATACACTGTCAAAGTAAATCCACGGCCAGCAGTCGTTTTTCCTGCCACTCCTCCCAACCCTCAGGAGGTCTGTTCCGGAGCAAATTCCATGATTCCAGTAACACTTGGATCAAACGTAATCACACCCACTGTGACTTATAACTGGACGGCAGAAGCCTTCGACAACCTCAACAATCCTACTCCACTTATCGGGGGGTTCGTGACTCCTAATAACGGTGCTTCAATCCCCGGTGAAAATCTGGTCAGCACCTTACTCACTCCGGGCTATGTCAACTATTCGGTTGTTGCAACCTTCACCTCGAATGGAGTTGGCTGCCCCGGAAACCAGAACATCTATACCGTGAATGTCGGTCCCAGCCCTACGGTTGTACCTTCCATCACCAGCCAGGCTATTTGTTCACTAACACCCAGTGAGCAAGTTAACTTTACAGCCAATGTGAGTCCCGTTACCTATGAATGGCATGTGAGTAGCTCATCCGGCGTTGCGAATTTTATCACCAATGGGTCAACGGATTTTATTCCGGTTCAGTCCGCTATTGCAGCAACAGGAACAGTTCAGGGACATGTCACCTACCAGATCACTCCATCCTATTCCGGTGGAGGTTCCTTTACCTGCCCCGGGGGCGTGTCTAATTCAACGATCCTCGTCAATCCATTGCCAGTTATCCCTATCATTACGGGAGGAACCGGACCTGGTGGCGGACATACTGAATGTGAGAATCAACCCGGCGTAAATTACAGCGTTCCTTTGGTGACCGGTCATATATACAACTGGACTCTGACCGGAGCTACCAGTTTCACCGGCCAGGGAACCAATGCCATATCGGTAACCTGGGGGCCAGCAGGACCGGCAACAATTCAGGTCACTGAAACCGATCAGCTGTTAACACCCAATTGTTCATCCACTTCCGCTATTTACAATGTTATGCTGACCAATCGCCCCGTTCCGACCCTTACCCCTTTCAATCCTCCCGTCGGGATTTGTCAGGGACAATCGGCAGTTTACACGACCGAATCCGGAATGTCCGATTATACCTGGGTCATCCCTTCCGGAGGTACCGTAACTAATGGCGGAACTTCAACCAGCAATACAGTAACCATTAATTGGGCATCTTCTGGGATAAAGACCATTTACGTTAACTATAAAAACAGCATCGGTTGTTTTGGTTTGGATCCGGGAGCTTCAACTACTATTGAAGTTTATCCTCTGCCCAATACTACCATTACTGCTCCTCCAACGCCCTATTGCCAGGATTATCCATCGCTCTATCCTTATAGTGTACCTCCCGATGCAGGTTCCACTTTTACATGGACGATATTGCCGGTTTCCGGACGGACAATTACACCAGGTACTGTTTCCAGTGATATTCAGGTATTTTGGACATCTCCAGGTGTTTTCACCATCTCGGTATCGGGGACCAACAATACAACCGGTTGCAGCGCCACTTCCAGTCCACTTTTGCCGGTTACCATCTTAGCCAAACCCGTCGTCTCGTTAAATACTTGCTTTGACCTCCAAACCACCCTTAATGCCAAACCTTTCCTGCTTAAAGGAGGATTGCCATTGGGTCCCCGTGGAAAATACACCATCGATCAGCTCGACGGAACCCCGGTGACCTCTTTCAATCCGGGAGCTCTTGGGGTAGGAACGCATACGATATATTTCACCTATACCAATAACGACGGATGTATTGCCAGCGATCAGGAAACAGTTCAGATACTCTCCTCCAATGCCGGATTCACTTGTGGAACAAATTACATAGATACCCGCGAAAGCCCGTCAAAAACATATAAAACCATCAACATTAACGGAAAATGCTGGATGCAGGAAAATTTACGATATGGAACTTCAATTTCTTTCACCACCCCACAAACCGACGACTGCATCTTTAACCGCTATTGTCTCTCTACCGACAATGCAGACTGCTCCCTCTATGGCGGTTTGTATCAATGGGATGAACTGATGCAATATGATGGTGCCGACAAAGCCCAGGGGTTCTGTCCACCAGGCTGGCACGTCCCAAACGAAACAGAGTGGAATGCCCTGATCCAATTTGTATCCGGTAATATCGGCAGTGGAATTGCGGGTTCATACCTTACCGATGATGCATCCAGCGCACTTTTCAAAGCAAAAACCGCCGGTATTGTTTATCTCAATAATACTGAAGCGTTTTCGGAAACTACTGTGAAAGCCTCACTTTTCTGGACTTCCACCTACGATGCCACTGCTAAAAAAGCAGTAACCCGTGGATTGAATAACCTGGATCCCAGCGTTTCAATCTATGCAGGATCCAAAGCCGATGCATTCCCGGTGAGGTGTGTGAAAGACCTATAAAATTTACGATTAATTATATAAATAACAGTGAAAAGTTGAAAGTGAATTACGTGCGATTATCTGGTCTGGTTATCGTCTTCTTTATTTTTTGTTCGTTTAGGTCACATAGTGAAGGAACTGCTCAGATATTAATGACAGATGGCGGGCATGGCAAATTACAAATCATGCCTTCCTTCAGCGATTTCGGACTATATGACAAAACAGAGCCCTACCGACTGCATGTGAGGATTTCCAATCCCGGGGAAGTTATATATTATGGATTTGGGGATAGGTTGAGTTCCTATAATATGATCATTCCCGATGTTTATTACCGCATCAAGGATCCTTCGGGCGCTATTATTGTATCAGAAGCGCTTTTACCCACGAGCGGTCAGGGCTATATCAGTTCATTCAATCAGGCTGTAGCTGGCCCACTCCAGATAACCGGTTCCAGTGGATATAACGCAAAATCACTGATTGCCAATTTACAAGGAGATTATTATTTCGAATTCCGGTATGCCGGAGGAGATCGTTGTAAGTTCAAATACTTCGATATCACGGTTTCCAATTCCTCAAATGTTGCAATACCAGGCAGGGTCTGGTCAAAGGGGTGGCAATTTACTTCGGATAATTACGGCAACTCATTTTTGGGAAAGCTTTATGTTTATGCCGACGATGGAATTGTAACCTCCATCAATTTTAACAGTATGGATCCTTATGTGTTTACGGTTTTTTGCAACCAAAACGGGACAGACCCAACCAGTATCGATTGGTTGACCAACAGAAGATCCAAAACCGGAAAATATTATTCTCCACAATATAAAATATTTCTTAATGATCCCAATAACGATTTGAATAACCCCACCTATACATTCCCGACCGGACAATTGGGGGCAATTGTTCCTCCGATCGGATTACAATCAAGCTGCGACGGCAGCGGGTTATTTACCATTAATGTTACCAAACCAGGCAAAGTACTTCTTCTTTTGGATATTGACCCAACCACGGGAGCACAGCCCATTGATGTTGAAATTCCATGGGATGTTGTTGAAACGGCACCCAATCTTATTCCCTGGAATGGTCTTAATGGATTAGGTCAACCTGTAGTTGATGGGACAAGTTTTCCTGTTTCTGTAACGTATATGAACGGACTCACCAATCTGCCAATTTACGATGTTGAAAACAACCCGAATGGATTTATTGTTGAGCTGATCCGTCCCAAGCCACCAGGCACTCCTGACCCGCCATTAGAGTGGGATGATCAACTTATTCCCAATGGAGGGCAATCTCCGGTAGGTGGCTGTTCATTTGTTTTGCCGACCACGGGATGTCATACCTGGCCTACAAGCATTGGCGATTATAACACGATCAATACCTGGTGGTATGCTGCCAGTTCTTCATCTGTGGCAGCAGATCCTTTTATAGAAAAAAGATCTCCTCAGCCACTGGGTGCAATTACCGGACTGGAAAATGCATTTTGTGCCGGTGCTTTAGGGAAAGCTTTTTCTGTGACTCCGGATCCGAATTCGACCACGTATATCTGGACTTATACCGGAGGAGACTATGTCGTTCATGGAAGCGGTCCTTCCGTAACGATCGATTTTGGTCCCAGTGCTACATCCGGAACATTGACAGTTATCGGCAATAATAGCAATTGTGGGGCTGGGTTAACACCCTCTCCCCCATTTTCCATAACCATTGTTCCTGCTCCGGCTGTTACCATCACCCCCTCCTTATTAAACAAATGTACTAGTGATCCTGCATTTACACTCACCGGCGGTTCCCCTTCAGGAGGAACATATACGGAAAACGGAATCCCCATCACCACTTTTAATCCTCAAACAGCCACTCCCGGACCTCACACGATCACCTATACTTATTCAACGCCTCCCCCCGCCATCTGTACCAATATCGCCACTCAAACCATCAATGTAAATCCCTTACCTTCAGTTAATCTGGCTGATTTTACCGATGTATGCTTTAACACCCCTCCATTCCTACTTACCAATGGAACTCCTCCGGGAGGGGACTATTCGGGAGACGGAATTGTAGCAAATATTCTGGATCCATCAGTTGCCGGACCAGGGACACACCAAATCACCTATCAATATATTACACTGGAAGGATGTGCTGCTCAAACATCAAAACCAATTCAAATCATTCCACTCCCTTCCCCTGCTGGTGCTATATCACCCTCGTTCCCTGAAGTTTGCCAAAATCAATCCACCCTCTATTCCATCAATCCCATCCAAAATGCTGATGATTATTTATGGAGTGTAACACCCTCAAATGCTGCATCCATCAATATTAATCCCACTGCTCATAATGAAGCAACCATCACCTGGGATGCAGCTTATTCTGGTGCTGCTGCCATTCATGTAAAGGGGCATAACAGTTGCGGAGATGGCCCCGGGCAAATACTAAATGTCACCATCCAGCCAAAGCCAATAGTTACAGTGAAACTTTGTGAAGATATCATCACTACCACCTCAGGCCGATTGATTAGGATGAAATGGGGATTGCCACTTGGTGGGGTATATTCAGGAGCGGGCATTGACCCTTCCGACAAAGTCACCTTTAATCCCAAAAACTCAGGTGGTTCGGGCATCAAAACAATTACCTACACATATACCAATCAGCACCTGTGTGAAAATACAGCTACTTTGACTATCCTTGTAAAAAACCCTCCGGTATTCGGACAATGCGGGATCACATCGCTCACCGATGTCAGAGACAATATGGTTTATACCACCTATCTGATTGGAAGCGGTGCTTCGTCAAAATGCTGGATGTCAAAAAATCTGAATTTCGGCACTATGACAGGGAAAGATATTCCGCAAACGGATAATTGTTTATCAGAAAAATATTGTATGCACACTGATGAAGCCCAATGTACTAATAACGGTGGGCTTTACCAATGGGATGAGCTGATGCAGTTTGAGGAACCGGGCCTTGGTTACCAGGATATTTGTCCACCCGGTTGGCATGTACCCACAGAAGCAGAATGGATACAACTGATCAGCACACCTCCAAATCAACAGAATTCATTAGCCGGAGGATATCTCAAAGCATTTCCGTTTCAAACAGTACTCGACGGAATTATATATTTTAACCAAGTGGAAAGCTTTTATCCATCGAATCAGCCATTGCCCGCAAGTCTAACGGCTGCCTTATTATGGACTTCCACTCGGGATGGCGCTGATCGGGCAGTTTCCCATGGAATGAATAATTTCACCATGAGTGTTGCTTCCTATTCGTCTTCCCGGTCCAATGCATTCCCGGTGAGATGCGTAAAAGATTGACGAGTGACAAGTGAGACAACTTTTGTCCTTTCTTTCTTGTCTTGTAGTTAATATGCATAATATTTCAGGATCATATTGTTAGGGTATAAATAAAATTGTAATTTTACGATCCGGTTTCATTCGTATTTTTATCTCTGACCATGAAAAAACACGTTCCCTTTCTTCACTTTTCTTTTTACTCACTATTATCCTTCCTTTTTATCAGTATTTCATTACATACAATACCTGCTGTAGGACAGACAAATGATACCGTAAAAAGTGTATTGAAATCCGTTATACCTCATATTGAAATTCCAGGACCGACAGATCAAGGTACCACCACCTGTCCGAATTCCAATTTTGGCAATGGAACCTTTGACAACTGGAATGGATGCTATGGGCCCTGGGTTGAGGGTACATACGCCCCCCCATGTCCTCAACCTGGAATATACGACTGGACGAACATTCCCAACGGCGGACATTTTTTAATTGAAAGCCCTGGAATGGACCCTTGCATTACCGCATTAAATAAGGTATTCCCAGGTGATCAACATTCAGCATTGATTGGAAATAGAACATGTAGTGGCGGAGCAGGCTTTGTTGACCAACTCATTTATCCAATTACCTATGATCCCAACAATAGCTTTTTTATTTATCGAAGTGCTGTTGTTTTAGCAGATCCTAATGGTAACGGTCATAATGACACGAATACAAAACCCAGGTTTACAATTAAAATAATTGATCATCTAACTCAAGCTGTAATTGATCCAGTTTGTGGGTCTTTTGACCTTTACCCAGGAGACGGTGTAACTATTTGGAATACAGGACCTAATAATTATTTATGGAAAGATTGGAGTACCATTGGGTTAGACTTATCGCAATTAAATCCTCCCATAGAAACAGGGCAACTATTGGATGTTGTTTTTACTGTTCATGGTTGTCCTTGGTCTGCACACACGGGTTATGCTTATATATCTGCTGTTTGTGAACAAATGTCTGTTTCCATGTCGGGTTGTTCAGGGCAAAGTACTGTCGTTTTAAATGGTCCACCGGGATTTGCAACATATACATGGATAGGACCAATTGGACCAAATTCAACTGTTTATGTTGGAAATCCGTATACTATTTATAATGCAAATTCCGGGGATAAATATAGACTTGACCTCGTTTCTTTTTATAATAATTGTACCGTGAAACAGGTTATGACAACAATAACTTTTACCACTGTTATTCCTGGTTTTACTTCAGTTGTCAATTGCGTTGGGAACCCAAGCTCATTTACTGATATTTCAACCACTACAAACCCTTCTCAGCCAATCGTTAACAGGAGATGGAAATTTGAAGCAACAGATCCCTTCGGAGATCTGACCACCAATCCAACGATTACCCATACTTTTACCCTTGGCCCACATGAAGTAACGGTTGAATCCCATTCCCTGGATGGCTGTGTGGGTACCTTCACCCAAACCATTAATGTCGGTCCACCTCCTACCATCACCAATCTGACAACCGGAAAAGAAATATGTTCCGAAGAAAATGCAAACATCTCCATGGATTTTTCTCAAACCGGTGCATCTGCCACCTGGACCAGCGTTGTAACCACAGGAACTGCTACTATTACCAACAATCCAACCAATCAGTCAGGGACATTGATCAATGATCAAATCGTCAATACCGGAACCATTGATGCCGTGGCAACCTACACCATTACCCCAAAAATCGGAGACTGTTCTGGAGTTCCAATCACCTACCTTGTTACTGTTCATCCTACGGCAACCATTGCTCCAATTACCGATCAAACTTTCTGCAATGGCACAGTTGTCCCGGCGACTCCAGTCACCAGCCCTGTTGGTGGAACAACCTTTGCCTGGACTAATTCTGATCCTTCTATCGGATTGCCAGCCAGCGGAATAGGCGACATCTCTGGATTTACTGCCACCAATAATGGAATCGCCCCGGTTATCGCCACCATCGAAATTGTTCCTACTGCCAACAATTGTGAGGGAACTCATCTTACCTATACCATCACCGTCAATCCTACGGCAACCGTTGTTCCAATTACCAATCAAACTTTCTGCAATGGCACAGTTGTCCCGGCGACTTCAGTCACCAGCCCTGTTGGTGGAACAACCTTTGCATGGACTAATTCTGATCCTTCCATCGGATTGCCAGCCAGCGGAACAGGCGACATTGCTTCTTTTACTGCATCCAACACCGGGACAGTTCCAGTTACTGCAACCATTGAAATCACTCCTACTGCCAACAGTTGTGAGGGAACTCATCTTACCTATACCATCACAATAAATCCAACCCCAACTGTCAATTCGGTGGGGAACCAGGTATTATGTCACAATGCCACCACTTCGGCGGTGGTTTTTTCGGGCAATGTGCCGGGTACTGTATTCAACTGGACCAATTCAGATCCCACAATCGGTCTTGCTGCCAGCGGAACTGGCGATATTGCCGCATTTACCGCAGCCAACACCGGAACTATCCCGATTACAGCAACCATCGTTGTTACTCCAACATTTACAAACACCGCGGTAACCTGCACCGGTACTTCAACATCGTTCACCATCACCGTGAACCCCATTCCAACCGTTAATTCGGTGGGGAACCAGGTATTATGTCACAATGCCACCACTTCGGCTGTGGCTTTTT